>OGSL01000151.1_pt1 | contig 35995 bp, 38 predicted proteins | sample 1573881 | NCBI WGS metagenome assembly OGSL01 (sample SAMN03295838, study PRJEB24534) | human gut metagenome | isolation source: fecal sample 6 from infant 5 | host: Homo sapiens | place: USA: Pittsburgh, PA | collected 2014-07 | reverse complement strand
GTGGACTATATTTTACGTGAGAGTAAAAATTGCAATATGTGGTGGACCCATACAGGATTTTGCTGCAGTAACAAGCACCTGTTATACTCCGGTTCTGCTGGCGGGTGGAGCGGGAGGAGAAGATCCTCATTCGACACTGAAGCTGGCGGCAGATGCCATGCAGGCGGGGGCAAGCGGGGTAATGTTTGGTCGACGTATTTTCCGGGCGCAGCAGCCAGCAGAAGTGCTGCGCGCGCTTAATGCAGTAGTGCATGAGGGGCAGAGCGTGGAGCAGGCGTTGCAGTTTATAAATCAGTAAGAGTCGGCGGGAACAATGACGGTTATTGCGCATAATATGAAGCAGGTCTCTCCGGTAGCATTTATTGCCCGTACAATTATTACGCTTGGTCTCTCCGGGCGGCTTCCTACAACCTCTTGGTTTCAGGAAGTACTGGAAATAGGTTCTGGTACGGTACAGAAAGCGCTGCAAGAGTTAAAGAAGTCTGGCGCAGTAACACTTGTTTCCCGCGGTCACCTGGGAACTTTCGTGGTCTCCTGGAACTTTCCCCTGCTATGGAGCGCCGCGCGTATCCCCCCGGTTCATATGTTATTACCCCCCAGAGGCTCCCTTGAGGCAACGCAGGTGGCTTCCGCCCTGGTTGAGCAGTGTGGTCACTGGGGGGCAGTGACCACCGTCGGTTATCTGCGCGGTGCGCGTTCGCGTCTGCAGGCCTTTGATGAAGATGAGGCTGATATTGTTCTTTTATCGTCAGGGTCAGCGCAGGTGCTGATGGCAAACGCTGCTGAAGAGGGGTTTGAGCTCTTTGAAGTGGGTAATGGCAGCTATTATCGACCTGGCAGCCTTGTTGTGGTTGAAAAATCAGAAGGAGCCGTTACAACGCGCCCGCGCGTCGGTATTGACTTTCATTCCAGCGATCATCAAAGACTGACCTATGCTCAGTTTCCTGAAGCGCAGTATGATTATGTCGAGGTGGATTTTACCCTTTTGCCCCGAGCTGTATTTCTGGGCGAGATTGACACTGGCGTCTGGCACCAGGAGCCTTCTCTTATCCCCCTGGATAAAATTGGCCTGACAGTCAGGCCACTGGATGAGCCTGCTGCGCTCAGCATGGCGGAAACTATTTCCACTGCGGTTCTGGTGGTGCGTGCCTCCTCGCCAGTGGCCCAACTCCTGCGACAAATTGATTTTCAGGAAATCAAAAAGCAGGCCGTTCTGCCGTTAAATGTCTCTGAAACGAGTTTAGGCCGGCTTCCTGATATCTTGCGTTTTCGATAATGACCTGAGGCTTTGCTTCTACCTGTTTTTGTCAGGTGAAATTCGTCCTGCTTAATACATAGTTGTTGGAACAGCATTATGCCCTGACCCTAAACGATACACCTTTCTGTGATGAAACCTTCATACAGGAACATATTGGTTCTTGCAAACCACATGCAAGTTCTATCAGCGTTTCAGTCACGCTGCGAAAGGTACACGGTTATCCTGATAAGGTGTGATCCCTCTTACAATCTGATGACGTCACTACGCTCCGCTTGTTGCTGTATCACCAACGGGGCTTTATGGCTGCAATTGTCCAAATCAGAGGGTTGCACAAGTTATACTCGAAAGTTAATCTGAGATAAATCTTAGATTGCCAGAGGTCTCTTGATGTTTTCAAAATCAAATCGAACATACAAGTATGGCGACCAACCGATAAGAATCACTACTGTGCGAGTGGTTGAGGAACAGTTCGGAGGGGCGGCAACTGCTAAGCAAGTGGATGATTACCTTAGAGGAATATTCCCACACTATAAAGATGATACCCGCCTTAACCTAATAGTTAACACGGTTAATTGCAATCGGAGCTATTGGAGTTTCAACAAAACAGCCAGACGCACAGATGATGTGACTCATCGCCATCATCAATATGATCGATTATTCAAGCGCGGAAACATTTTTGAAATCTATCAACCCTCTATTCATGGCATATGGGAGTTATATCAGGATCAGCAAGGAAAATGGTGTTACCGTCAAGTGAAGTCGGAGTTTGAAGAAGCAGTAGAGGCTGCTGCTAAATTACCCTCATCTACACGGGAACAGATTTTAGCAACGGAAAGTAAAACTCCAGTGCTAACCGAAGTAACAACACGAGTTTATAAGCGAAGCCCGTATGTAGTTGCCGAAGTTCTTTTAAGGGCTAAGGGTAAGTGCCAAAGCTGTAAGCGTGATGCGCCTTTCTTGAAAGAAGATGGTACACCATTTCTCGAAGTTCACCACATTGAGTGGCTTTCTAAAGGCGGGGAAGATTCCGTGGAAAATGCTATAGCATTGTGTCCTAATTGCCATAGGCAAGCTCATTATGGTGCTTTAGAATTAGTGGCGGTTAACAAGCAAGGTTGAACATAACTTCCCGATAACCTCGCCACGCTCAGTGGCGATATAATAGGAGGCCTTACGAGTTACGGACGGCTCTTCGAAAATCCAGATGATGAAATTTCGGGTGATATTTATATAGATCTGGAACATCTCCCTCCTGAGCTAAAACAGGTTACTTTCCAGAAAGTACAGAACCAGATTGCTCGTGAAACTGCAGAAAAAACTGGCAAATTTAATACAGCAACTCGAGTTTGATGTAGCCGCAGCAGAATTGTCAGCATATCTTTTTCAACCGGACCATGCCTGATAACTTACCCGGTAGCGATAATAATGGAGACCGACGGAGGACTCCACTTTGGTTGCGGGATCGGCGTTTTGCGCTGCTGGCGCTGGAGTCGTAGCGTTTAGTGATATTTTCGCGCTTATCCTGTTTCCGCAGGATGAGCGATTTTACGCAACCGGCTCGCGCTGACGACGACCGATACCGCAGAGGCCGCGGCGGCGCTCCACAGCGCAACATGAATTGACCTTTCATCTGCTGCCAGCAGAACGGCTACGGCGGCGGCTCCCAGGCACTGCCCGAAAGTGCGCATAATGGATAAAACACCGGACGCATAACTCGCGTGCTCACGAATAACGTTTGAGAGCATTTCCCGGTTATTGGGACTCTGAAAGCAGCCAAACCCTATTCCGCATACCAGACTTCGCAGGCAGATATCCCACATTGAAGGGCTGGCGGGTAATGTCGCCAGCAGGATCAAACCGACGACAAATACCACCAGCCCCAGGGTGGATATCGCCGGGGCTGATATCGTGTCCGCCCAACGGCCTGCATGCGGCGCAATCAGCACGATCCCTAATGGCCACGGCGTAAACAGCAGGGCAGACACTACCGGACTGTAGCCGTATTCGCTCTGAAACAGGAAGGGTAGCGCAATAAAGGTGATCCCCTGGCTGACGAAAGCAACCATCGACGTGAAGGCCGCGAGGGTAAAACGTTCATTTTTAAACATGCTCGGCGGCAGTAAGGGATGACCCGTGCGGCGGATTTGCCAGATAAAAGCCATGCCGCTCAGCGCAGCGAGAGCCATCCAGCAAAGGCTGCCGAATTGAGAAGTAGCGTTCTGTAGGCTGTTCGCCGCCATGATCGTCGAACCCAACAGCAGCGCCGACAATATGGCGCCCACGGTGTCGAAGGGCGCCTGCATACGGATCGCATCCCGCGGCAGCGCTCTGACCGCCAGCAGTAGGGCGAGGGTGCCGGGAAGAACGTTTATCGCAAACAGCCATTGCCAGCTAAGGGTGTGAAGGATCGTACCGCCCAATACCGGGCCGATAGCGGAGCTCGAGGCAATGAGCAGGGCATGGAACCCCAGAATGCGGCCAAGTAAGCGTCCGGGAAATACGGACCTGAGTATTGCGGGGGCAATACTCAGCGTCGCCGCGCCGCCGATCCCCTGAAGCACGCGCATACCGATAAGCACTTCGGGCTTATTCGCCAGCGCACAACCCAGTGATGTCAGGGTAAAGGTCGTCAGGCCCGCCAGAAATACGGGGCGATAACCCAGACGGGCCGCAAGCGCCGCGAATATCGCCAGCGTCATCGCAGCTGCCAGCAGATACCCGTTGGCGAACCAGACGGCAATACTGGCAGGTACCTGCATCTCCTGAGCCATGGAGGGCAGGGCAATGTTGATCATGGTGCCATCAAACACGCCCATTAAGGTGGTGGTCATTATTGCGGCCATCACCCGTGCGCGCGCCGGGCCAGGCAGTCCTTCGTCGCCGGGTTGACTGGAAAAGAGCGTCATCATTTGTCCTCTGAGAAGAGTGTATGGATGACAAAACTATAAAGATGGCTTTTACCAGGCGGAAGGCGCACTATTTTCACTTTATTGTTGCATCAAACGCCTTATCTTAATGTGCTGGGAGGAAGGGTAATGTCTGATCCCGATTTTAATTTGCTGGTAGCTCTCGACGTACTGCTGAGTGAAGCGAGTGTCGCAGGTGCGGCTCGTCGTCTGAACCTCAGCACTTCGGCCATGAGCCGGACATTAAGCAGGTTACGCGATGTCACAGGAGACCCGATCCTGGTACGCGCCGGGCGTAACATGGTACTGACCCCGTGGGCCGAAGCGACCCGGGATCGCGCCAGGCGTGCAGTGCACGATGCCAGGGCGGTATTACAGCCCTCAACTGAAACGTTCAGCGCGCAAAATCTGGCGCGTCTTTTTACCATCAGGGCAAACGATGGTTTTGTGGTGGCGTTTGGGCCTGCGCTTATAGCAGCGGTTGCCGACGCAGCGCCGGACGTCTGTATACGCTTCGCGCCTAAGCCGGAAAAAACGTCGCGCTATCTTCGGGAAGGGCTGGTTGATCTGGAGATTGGCGTTCAGAGTAATATGGGGCCAGAAATACGGCTGCAACGACTGTTTGAGGATCGGTTTGTTGGCGTCGTCCGTAAAGGGCACCCGCTGGCTAAGCAGGCTGAAATAGGCGTGAGTGATTATGTCGCCTGGGGCCATGTGGTAGCGTCACCCGAGGGCGCGTTGCACGGATCCGTTGACGATGCGCTGGCCGAACTGGGGACAAAACGTAAAATTGCGAGCGTCGTACCGGGATTTCCGACAGCACTTTCCGTGGCGCTGGAATCGGATCTTATCGCCATGATACCCGCACTCTATTTACTCAATCAGCAGGTAACGGACCAGGTACACCTTTTCGAGCTGCCGTTCAAAAGCCGTCGTATTACGGTATCGCAGATGTGGCACCCAAGAATGGAACGCGACCCCGGCACCGCTGGCTGAGAGAGCAAATTCTTGGGATATGCGGTGTGGCCAGGTCAGTCATGACTAAGGAGCCTGTATAGCGATTGCTATAACATCAATGTATATTAAATTAATAATTCAACTTGCTGATATTTAAGGTTAAATGCATCAAACGAAGTAGCGGTGTAATAGCTAAATTGAGATGTCCATCTCTGACCAAATAGACATGTCCGCGCTACCGTCTCGCCACAGCGATCGCTGTTTTCAAAGGATGAGACTCATGACGGCATACGGAACGGAAATTTTCTCAATGAGCGATGTGAACAGACTCACGATCGAAGTCTCTATACTTCGATAGACCGTTTATGTTCTTTCCGCGAGACCTGATCGAAAGCCCTCCTGGTACCTTTAAATTAATAATTAACGATAAATAAAGGACAGCTTCCCTGTCCTTTATTCTTTTTTATTCAGTTTTGCTCTCGCGCGATCGTAATACCTCACCGACCACCGGGGCGGCGGTAAACGCATTTGGCCATCCCGCGTAGAACGCCGCCTGGGCGACCACTTCTCCGGCCTCTTCAGCCGAAAGCCCATTATCCATAGCTCTGTTTAGGTGGTAGCCAATCTGCGCGCTCTGTCCGGCGGCGATTAACGCGCTGACCGTCACCAGACTTCTGTCGCGGGGCGTAAGCGCGGGCCGTTGCCAGAGGTCGAGAAACAGCGGGTCGGCGGTAAATTTAACCAGGCCAGGCGAAATGGGGCCGACATTTTTTTCCACGGTGTCTGCACGCTGTTTCTCTACCTGTTCATTGAGTGGCAGCAGCGTTGGCGAGGCGGCGGGCAGGGCCTCTGCCGTCACGCCCCTGGCTTCAAAGATGGTTTTAGCGACGCTGACGGCTGACATCGCATTGGGCCAGCCAGCGTAGAAGGCGAGGTGAGTAATGATCTCTGACACTTCCGCTGGCGTCACGCCGCTATCGAGCGCAACGGCAATATAGTGCTTCAGCTCGCCTGGCTGGTTGCGGGCAATCAGCATCGCTACGGTCACGATGCTACGGTCGCGGGCGGACAGGGCGTCACGTTGCCAGAGGTCGTTGCTGATGGCCTCGCGGCCGAAGCGCGCCAGCGCCGGGGAGACCGCTTGAATATCAGCGTCCGCAAGGGTGGAAGGGGTAATTTTCATCATAGCTTCATCTCTTTGTTCGTGGGCATAAGCAAAATCAGACAGCACAAGCGACAAGGCTGCCGCGGCAATCACGTTTTTCATGTTTTATTCTCCCTGCTGAACAGGACAGAGGGTTACCGCGTCCACACCTGATGATGGTCTTTGGCTTGCGGCGTGTTTTGCGCCATCACGCCTGTGAGAACGTGCGGCTGGTAGGCTTCTTCCAGATAACGGATGTCTTCCGGGCTCAGTTGAAGGGCTACAGCGTTGACCGCGCCGTCAACATGATGCTTTTGCGTGGCGCCGATCACCGGGGCGGTGACTTTAGTCAGCAGCCAGGCCAGCGAAATTTCGGTCATCGAGACCTGATGCCGTTCGGCAAGTTCAGCGACGCGGGCAATAATGATCCGATCCTGCTCTGCTGTGCCGTCGTATTTGCCCCGGGCATAATCATCTTCCACCTCTCGCCGCGTGTGGCCTTCTAAGCGGGAGAGACGGCCGCTGGCCAGCGCGCTATAGGGAGTCATGGCGATACCCTCTTCTGCGCACAGCCCGAACAGCTCTCGTTCATCTTCACGCATAATCAGGTTGTAGTGGCTCTGCACAGAAACAAAGGATGTCAGCCCTTCGCGTTCGGCAAGGGCGTTCGCCTTCGCCAGCTGCCAGGCATAGCAATTGGAAATGCCAATCGCGCGCACCTTGCCGGCGGTCACTGCGGTGTGCAGCGCCTCCAACACGTCGATAACCGGGGTGTTGTAATCCCAGATGTGGTAGATGTAGAGGTCGATGTAGTCCATCCCGAGGTTTCGCAGACTCTGGTCAAGCGAGCGGGTTATAGCCTGTTTTCCGCTGATCCCCTCGGCAATCTGCGCGGCGGTTCGTGGCAGAAACTTGGTGGCCAGCACCACCTCCTCGCGTTTTGCCATCTCCCGCAGCGCCCGGCCAACGTACCGTTCGCTGGAGCCGTTCTGATAGGCGATGGCGGTATCGTAAAAATTGATGCCCTGTTCCAGAGCGTGGCGGATGATGTCCCGGCTGGCTGTTTCGTCCAGCGTCCAGCGATGCTGACCCGTTGACGGATCGCCAAACCCCATACATCCCATGCAGATACGGGAGACCAGTAAGTCACTCTTCCCGAGCCGGGTATACTGCATCGTTATTTTCTCCCTTTGGGTTATTCCACCAGAGTATTAAGCCGCGCGATCAGTCTGGCCGCGTGTTCCCGGGCAAGCGTTTTTTGCTGAGCGATTTTGTCGGCATCCCGGTCGGCGTAGCTAATACCGCAGGTATAAACCGGCGCCAGCAGCGCAAGATTGCACAGCCTGGCCGTGGTCTCGAAGGGAAGGAGATACTCCTCAATGGCATGGCCAAAGAAACCGTCAGCGGTATATAGCGCCTGTGGCGCTCCCGTGGTGAAGGAGAGGAGCAGCTTTTTACCACCCAGTTTCGCCGTTGAGCCATGGGCGAAGCCGTGGACAAATACCTCGTCCAGCCACTGTTTCATTAACCCGGGCAGCCCATACCAGCTAAAGGGAAACTGCCAGACAATCACATCCGCCTGCAGCAGGCTTTCCTGCTCAGCGGCGATGTTGAATTTGCCGTCCGGATAGAGCCAGTCCAGACGACGGATTTCCGCATCAGGCAGGGCGGTCGCCAGCTCATCGAGGATGGTGGCGTTGGCGATGGAATGGTTAAGATCCGGATGCCCGGAAACGACAAGAATATGAGCCATTCCCAACGTTACTCCTGATGTTTAAATTCAGCGGAGAAGAGATTTTCCCAGCTAATAAACGAGCCGAGTGGAATACACTCGAAGGTTAATAGACCCGCTTTTGCCAGCGGAAATTCGGCCATGACATTATTCGCCTCTTCCACGGTGTCGCACTCGAGGAAAATAGCGACGCCGGGTCGATCCTGACGGAAATAGATGTCGCGAATAAAACCTGACTTGTACAGTCCCCAGGCGTGCAGGGCTTCTGCGGTAAGGTGCGGCGCATAGTGTTCCAGCGTCGCGCCGGGGGCAGGGATATCCAGACATAAAATTCGCATAGTTGTCTCCGGAAAGTCGTTGTCAGCGGGAAGAGACAAAAGTATACGAGCCGCAGGGGGGGAAGATTAGGCGGTCATTGACTTAAGAATATTTAGCCTGTACTTAATAATCAGGCGAGGGTGTCTTAAGGAGATGCTATGAATAACGCGCTTTATAATCAGATACGCATCTTTCAGAGCATTGCGCGCGAGGGCAATATCTCGGCCGCCGCGCGCAAGCTCGAAATCACGCCGCCGTCGGTCAGCAATGCGCTCAGGCTGCTGGAGGAGCATATTGGCCACCCCCCTTTTTGTGCGCACTACCCGGCGTATCGAGCTGACGGAAACCGGGCAACAGCTGCTGGAGCAGACCGCCGCGGCGGTGGAGACACTGGAAAAGTCGCTGGAAATCATCCGCGACCAGAATCAGGAGCCCTCCGGGGCAGTGAGAATAACCCTCTCGCGCTTTGCCTACCTGCTTATTCTCAAACCGGCGATGGCGGCATTTTGTCAGCAATATCCGGGGATCCAGCTGGAAATATCGGTCTATGACGGTACCGTCAATATTATTGAAGAACGTTTCGACCTTGGGATCCGCTTTGGCGATATTCTCGAAGGCGGCGTGGTCGCCCGCCCGTTAATGAAGCCGTTTCGTGAAGGGCTATACGCCTCCTCTGCCTATCTTGCCGAATATGGCGTGCCCGCGATGCCTGCCGATCTCCATCATCACCGGCTGATTGGCTATCGCTTTATTACCAACAACCGCATCCTGCCGCTGATCCTCAATGACCACGGCGAGCAGCTCACCGTCGAGATGCCCGGACAGTTAATCAGCAATGATATTGACGTCATGGCCGACGGTATTCGCCACGGACTGGGGATTGGCCGTTTATTTGAACCTATCCTGCAATTACAGCCCGATCGTGAGCAGTTTATTCCCGTGATGGAGGACTACTGGAAAACCTATCCGCCGGTTTATCTCTATTACCCAAAAAACGCAGGCAGAACGAAAAGGGTGAAAGCCCTGATTGATTTCCTGATAATGCATGCCGCGGAATAAAGGCTATTTTGCGTGCGAAATATCTGAAGGCACAGATCCTGTCTTTCCCTCAGTCTTAACCCTATACTCCTTGCGGATAAAGCGGTTTTTATCGCGATGATTTTTGCCGCTCAACGGCTTAACCCATCACCAATGTCATAGGCTGGGAATATCAATAAGGGAGAGCTATCAATGGGCAGACGCTTCATAGTCTGTATATTCGCGCTGGTGGCGTTTTCGGCCAGTGCTGCGCATGGTGTTCACGGTGGCCATAACGGGCAGTCGGTGAGCGCTGGCGCCGACGGCGGCAACGGTTCGAACGGCGGCGATATCGATAATTCCTCGGGTCGGGCAGGGTGCCCTGGCGGCACCGATCCCGATAAGCACGGTCATTTTTATCTCCCTGGCACCAGCGAACCCTGCAATCCTGGGCCCCAGGATGCAGAGAAAGTCGGGTCTTCCCGCTAGCGTTCAGCTCAGATCGTGCAGCGCTTTGTCCAGCGGCGGGGAAAGCTGAATATCCTGAAACGCAACCGCCAGTCCGCCACGCTCCGGTGAGCAGCACATGACGCCCGCTTTCACCGGGCCTGGCGGAAAGTAGCCGAGCCGCAGCAGCGGCCAGCGCTCGCCGTCGGTTGAATACTGCAGCCTTAACGCGTCGCCCTTGCGGGTCAGCCGCAGCCAGAAGGTGCGCGGGTCGCCGGGGAAAAGCCCGGTGGCCCAGTCGGAGTGGGTTAGCGTCAGTACGCTGCCGATGGCCGGGGCATCGTCATTGAATTCAATTCCCGCCTTCAGCCAGGTCTGCTCGTCGGCCATCATCATCAGCCCGGCCTGGTCGTAAAGCGTGGTGAAATCCGCACAGATTTTTGCCTGCAGGGTAAAATCGCCCGCCACTTCTGCGGCATAGAGATGGCCAGAGAAGCGCTCGAAGCCATACCAGGTATGGCGCCAGAAGTCGGTATGCTTATTAGTGACCACCGTCAGGCCGTCGGAATCGCGGCGCCACTCGGCAGGTTCATTGATCCAGTGAAAGTACGGCTGCATTTTTCCTCCGGGATATGCTTTCAGACAGGGTTATAACAGCGACTGCAGCGCGGGTGACGCCATGCTGGCCTCAAAGGGAATAATCTCTGTACGGGCGAGACCCAGCTGCTGGAAGGGATCCTGGCTCAGACGCGCTTGCAGAGTTTCCCGGCTATCGCATTTTGCCAGAATGACGCCGCCGGTGCGGGGAATACGGCGGCCGGAGGCGAGAAAGAGGCCGTCGGCATAGCCTTTTTTGAGCCATTCGATGTGGGCGGGGATCGCACGGTCAACCTCTTCGAGCGGTTTTATATACGTTAAAACAACCACATAAATCGTACTCATCCTGAAAGCCCTGGCAATCCAATGGGATCTCCAGCCTGACATATTTCGATGGTGGATAAAAGAAAACGCGGCATTTTTCCGTGCTATTTAGCAGGGATGGCGGGGCGCAACATCCCGGATGCTCATCGCAGACGTGAATTAATATATATGTTTTTACGCATGTATATTGATCTTTCTTTGTGGCCCCGTATGCTGTCCGTCACGCTTGAGGAGAAATCATGTCTTTATTGCCCCTGCAACTGTTCAAAAACCTCGCCGATGAAACTCGTCTGGGGATCGTATTGCTGCTCAAGGCGCGTGGAGAGCTGTGCGTGTGCGATCTCTGTACGGCGCTCGCCCAGTCCCAGCCCAAGATCTCCCGCCATCTGGCGATGCTCCGTGAGAGCGGATTGCTGCTGGATCGTAAACAGGGTAAGTGGGTCCATTACCGCCTCTCTCCGCAGATGCCGGCCTGGGCGGCGCAGGTGATTGAGCAGGCCTGGCTCAGTCAGCAGGAGGATGTGCGGCTGATGATCAGCAGACTGGCTGGCGGGCCGGGTTGCCGGTAAAAAATTTATCTTAACATATATGATTTTTCGAATGTGATTGGCGGAGGAACGATGTTGCTGGCAGGTACGATTTTTATCCTGACCCTGGTGCTGGTGATCTGGCAGCCGCGGGGGTTAGGGATCGGCTGGAGCGCGGCATTTGGCGCGGCGCTGGCGCTGGCCACCGGTGGCGTACAGGTAGCCGATATCCCGGTGGTATGGCATATCGTCTGGAATGCGACCGCCACCTTTATCGCCGTTATCATTATCAGCCTGCTGCTTGATGAGTCTGGCTTTTTCGAATGGGCCGCGCTGCACGTTTCCCGCTGGGGAAGAGGCCGGGGTCGTCTGCTGTTTACCTGGATTATCCTGCTCGGCGCGGCTGTGGCGGCGCTGTTTGCCAACGATGGGGCGGCGCTGATCCTCACGCCAATCGTGATTGCCATGCTGCGAGCGCTGGGGTTCAGCAAGGGAACGATGCTGGCCTTTGTCATGGCCGCCGGATTTATTGCCGATACCGCCAGCCTGCCGCTGGTGGTGTCGAATCTGGTGAATATCGTTTCGGCAGATTTCTTTGCCATCGGCTTCAGGGAGTACGCTTCGGTGATGGTGCCGGTCGATCTCGCGGCGATCCTCACCACCCTGGCGATGCTGCACCTGTTCTTTCGCAAGGATATCCCGCCGGCCTGGGATATGGCGTTACTGAAAGCGCCGGCCACGGCAATAAAAGATCCAGCGACGTTCCGCACCGGCTGGGGCGTGCTGCTGCTGTTGCTGGCTGGCTTTTTCGTCCTTGAACCGCTGGGGATCCCGGTCAGCGCCATCGCGGCGCTCGGTGCCGGGATCCTGTTTGCTGTCGCGAAGCACGGGCGGGTAATTAACACCGGTAAGGTGCTGCGCGGCGCCCCGTGGCAGATAGTGATCTTCTCGCTGGGAATGTATCTGGTGGTGTATGGTCTGCGAAACGCCGGGTTAACGGACTATCTGACCACGGTGCTGAACATGCTGGCGGAGCGCGGCCTCTGGGCCGCGACGCTGGGCACTGGTGTTCTGTCGGCCTTACTCTCTTCGATTATGAATAATATGCCCAGCGTACTGGTCGGCGCCCTGTCGATTGATGGCAGCGCGGCAACAGGGACGATCAAAGAGGCCATGATTTATGCCAACGTCATCGGCTGCGATCTGGGGCCCAAGATCACGCCAATTGGTAGCCTGGCCACGCTGCTGTGGCTGCATGTGCTGGCGCAGAAGCACATCACCATCGGTTGGGGGTATTATTTCCGCTGCGGCATCACCATGACCCTGCCGGTGCTGCTTGTGACGCTGGCCGCGCTGGCGCTGCGTCTCTCCTTCAACCAGCCATGAGAACGTACTATGAGCATCACCATTTACCATAACCCTGACTGCGGCACCTCGCGTAATACGCTGGCGCTGATCCGTAACAGCGGCGCCGAGCCCACCATTATCTATTATCTGGAGACGCCGCCGTCGGGTGATGAGCTGCGCCAGCTGCTCGCCGCGATGGGGATCCCGGTGCGCGCGCTGCTGCGGAAAAACGTCGAACCCTACGACGCGCTGGGCCTGGCGGAAGACCGGTTTACTGACGACCAGATAATCGACTTTATGCTTCAGCATCCGATCCTGATTAACCGTCCGACAGTAACGACGCCGCAGGGCACCCGACTCTGCCGCCCGTCAGAGGTGGTGCTGGAGATCCTGACGGCGCCGCAACAAGGCGCATTCGTGAAGGAGGACGGTGAGCCAGTCATTGATGCCGCAGGGCAGCGTGTGAAATAGCGCGCAGAATGGCGCCGGCTGTAGCAGCCGGCATGCCGTGTTAAACCTGCTGTATGGTAGGCTCTCCAGGTATGTAGCGCCTGGATTGCTGACAATATTCTCGCTTAGCGCTATTTCTCCACTATCCAGTCTGTTTCCCTTACTTTTCCTGCCGTTATACACCGCCTCTGCGCCGGTGGTTTATGTCTCTCGATAAATTATTAACTTTTTGTTTTTAATGGATAAAATTTCTTTTTGTGCGTAATGATATAAAGTCAACGTCGTTTGCATTATTGCGAACATTAAATCTGTAAAACTAGATGTTTGTCGACTTTTCATCTAAAAAGGGAAGGTAAGGGGCTGGACAAAACCATTGCGTGGTTATCAAATGGTTAAAAATGCTCGTGTTTGATGTTAATACAAACAAATTATAAATCGTCAGCCTGCTTTATACGGTTAACTTGCGCTGCGGCGCACCTTACCTGGAGAATTTATGCATTCCTCTGTTAATAAAAACGAAAGCCGTACCTTTTTCGGCCATCCTTATCCGCTGGGCTCCCTGTTCTTCACTGAAATGTGGGAGCGCTTCTCGTTTTACGGCATCCGTCCTTTACTGATCCTGTTTATGGCGGCGACAGTGTACGACGGCGGCATGGGCCTGGCGCGAGAGAACGCCTCGGCGATCGTTGGGATTTTTGCCGGCAGTATGTATCTGGCCGCGCTGCCGGGCGGCTGGCTGGCGGATAACTGGCTTGGCCAACAACGCGCCGTCTGGTACGGCTCTATCCTGATCGCCCTGGGGCACCTGTCGATCGCTCTGTCAGCATGGCTGGGCAATGATCTGTTCTTTATCGGTCTGATGTTTATCGTCCTGGGTTCCGGGTTGTTTAAAACCTGTATCTCGGTGATGGTCGGCACCCTGTATAAAAAGGGCGACGCGCGCCGCGACGGTGGTTTTTCGCTGTTCTACATGGGGATCAACATCGGCTCGTTTATCGCGCCATTGATCTCTGGCTGGCTTATCAAATCGCATGGCTGGCACTGGGGCTTCGGCATCGGGGGGATCGGGATGCTGGTGGCGCTGATCATTTTCCGTGTCTTTGCCGTACCGTCGATGAAGCGCTATGACGCGGAGGTTGGCCTCGATTCCACCTGGAACAGCCCGGTGGCGAAAAAGAATGGCGTTGGAGCGTGGCTGCTGGCGCTGGCGCTGGGAGTGGCGGTGCTGGTCACGCTTATCAGCCTGGGCACGATCGTGATTAACCCGGTGGCGGTGGCCAGCGTGCTGGTCTATGTGATTGCCGCCTCCGTGGCGCTCTATTTCATCTGGCTGTTCGTCTTCGCCGGACTCAACCGTAAAGAGCGGGCGCGCCTGCTGGTGTGCTTTATTTTGCTGGTCTCGGCGGCCTTTTTCTGGTCCGCGTTTGAACAGAAACCGACCTCCTTCAACCTGTTTGCTAACGACTATACCAACCGGATGATCGGCGATTTTGAGATCCCCGCGGTCTGGTTCCAGTCGATTAACGCCTTGTTTATCATTCTCCTCGCGCCGGTATTCAGCTGGGCGTGGCCTGCGCTGGCGCGTAAAAACGTTCGTCCGGGCAGTATGACCAAATTCGTCATTGGCATCCTGTGCGCAGCGGCGGGCTTTGGCCTGATGATGCTGGCGGCGCAGAACGTTCTGAGCAACGGCGGGGCCGGTGTGTCGCCGCTGTGGCTGGTGGGCAGCATCCTGATGCTGACGCTCGGTGAACTGTGCCTCAGCCCGATTGGGCTGGCGACCATGACTCTGCTGGCGCCGGAGAGAATGCGCGGCCAGATGATGGGGCTGTGGTTCTGCGCCAGCGCGCTGGGTAACCTGGCGGCGGGCCTGATCGGCGGTCATGTGAAGGCCGATCAGCTGTCGCTGCTGCCGGACCTCTTCGCCCGCTGCTCCATCGCATTGCTGATCTGCGCCGCCGTGCTGGCCGTGCTGATTGTCCCGGTCCGCCGGATGCTGGAGAACAGTCGGTCCAGCGCCGCGCAAAAATCCCTCAGCAACGCCTGACGCGATCCTCAGGCCGGCCCGGTGGGGCCGGCTTGTTTTTTGTCCAATCCCCGCCCCAGCAGAACAAAATCCCCTTTTCACAATGCGCGATGTCCCATAACGTGAGCGTGTTCTTTGAAATCACGTCGCTTTCCGGTCCATAGTGTAGTCAGGTTTACTATGTGGTTAATATAAGGACACACCTATGCCAGCAGTCATTGATAAAGCATTGGATTTCATCGGTGGTATGAATACGTCTGAGCCAGTACCACAGTCTATGGATGAAAGTACCGCGAAGGGAATTCTCAAATATTTAAAAGAACTGGGCGTACCCGCCACCCCGGCCGACGTCGCTGCGCGCGGCCAACAGCAGGGCTGGAGCGCTGGGTTTACCGACAAAGTGGCGGAGTGGGCTGAACGGGTCGCCGCCGGCGAACGGCTGGTGATTAAGCATCCGGAATTCTTTTCCACCTATATGCGGGAAGAGCTGCGCGCCCTGGTGTAATCGCCGCGCATCCACCCCGCCTCTTCAGCTTAATGCCTTCCCCTATTGGGAAGGCATTCTGGCGAATGACAAACCCGTTTCGTTATTGTGTTCGCCTTTCTGCCGGGGGGCGGCTTTCGCCTTACCTGGCCTACAAAAAACTCCAATATCAGACAGTTATGCAGTTAGCTGTAGGCCCGCGCAAGCGCAGCGCCGCCGGGCAAGCGCTGAAGATTGCACTTTGTCTGCAGTCTGATTGCCTTCCCCTCGGGGAAGGCATTTTTGTTACTGCCCTCGATAGCCGCCGCCCAGGGCTTTGATCAGGGTAATGTCGGTGCTTAGCCGCTGGGCCTCAATGTCCAGCAGCAACAGCTGCTGGGCGAGGACCGCCCGGCGGGCTTCTTCGGCGGCGTAGCGGCTGAGGAGGCCGCGCTGATAATGGGCGCGAGCGCTGTCGGTGGTGGTCTGCGCCGCGGTGACTTTTAGCTGCTGCAGCGCGCGCTGCTGATTCAGGTCGTTAAGCTGGCTGGAGCTGATGGCGACATCGCGAACCGCATCCAGCACCGCCTGGTTGTACTGTTTGATCAGGATGTTGCTGGCGGTGCGTACCGACTGCAGATTAGCGTTCAGACGACCGCCGTCGAAGATCGGCAGATACAGCCCGGGCAGCAGGTTGATCTGCTGGAAAGAGGACTTAAACAGATCCCCGACGCTCAGGGCGTTATAGCCCCAGAACGCTTTGATATCAAAATGGGGGTAGAAGGCCGCTTTCGCCGCATCGACCTGGCTCAGGGAGGCGGTGACGTAGCCGCGCAGCGCCTGCAGGTCCGGACGGCGGGCCAGCAGCTCGAAAGAGAGCGACGGCGGCAGCGTCTCCTGGAGCGCCGGCAGCGCCACCGGATGGATGGCCGGCATGCTCTGCGCATCGGCGCCGATCAGCGCCCGCAGGGTTTCACGATACTGGGTCAGCATCCCCTCGGCGCTAATGATCTGCTGGCGAGCGGCGAGCTGTTCGGCCTGGGCGTTGGCCACATCCACACTGTCTTCCAGGCCGCGCCGGGTCCGGTGCTCGTGGGCTTCCACCGAGAATCGGGCAATGCCCTCCAGCTCCTGCAGCAGCGCGATTTTCTGGAACGTCGCCTGCATGGCGATATAGAGCTGCGCCACGCTGCTGGCGATGTCGAGCTCAATGCCGGCGGTCTCCGCCAGCCGGGCGTTTTTCTCGCCAATAGCGGCGGCGACCCGGGCGCGATCGGCCCCCCAGAGATCGATATTCAGCTGCGCCCCGACGCCAACGGTATTCAGCGTATACCAGGGGCCGTTTTTATCCACCGGCAGGGAGTATGAGTAGGGCCAGCTAAAGGATTTGTCGGTGATCCGCAGGCGGTTTTGCGCCGCGACGGCGGTGGCCTGCAGGCCCATTGCCGACCGGGCGAGTTCCACCGTGGACTGCGACTGGGAGATGCGCAGCCGGGCGGCCTGCATGGTCGGCGAGTTCTGCAGCGCCCGGTTGATCAGCATATTGAGCTGAGGATCATCATAGGCCTCCCACCAGCGGGCGGCCGGCCAGTCGCTGTTCGCCAGGTGGATCACCTGCGCCAGCTGGGCCTGCTGCGGATTGACGATGGCGACCTGGGCAGGCTCATCCTGGATCAGCGCGCAGCCGCTGAGCAGCGTCAGCGTCAGGGTAAAAAGAGTGCCGCGCAGGCGCGCGGAGAAAGGAAGGATCATCATGACGTTTTAGCCTGTTGCTCAGTCGCTATCGGTGTCGGCCCCCAGTCGGGCAGGGCGGCCAGCGCGGCGGCCAGCGCCGGGCCAAAGGGGTTAGTCAGGTCGGCGGTCAGCTGTTCGCCAGGCGCCGTCGCCTCTTGTTCGATACGTTCAGCGTAGCGCCGCAGCTGTTCGGCGCAGCGGGCCAGGGTCAGGTCTCCCGGCGCGGCGTTGAGTCGGTAGCCTTCGCTGAGGCGGGCGATCTCCTCGGCCTGGGCGAGGGTGGCGCGCATCGGCCAATCTTTCGCCTGGGGCCAGGGGTGAGCATACGTGCCCAGCGGTTCGGCGCGAACCCGGTGGATCAGCGCTTCGCTGTCGGTGAAGGCGACAAGCAGGGGAGCCAGCGGAACCGCCTCCTTCGGGGCGGCGAGGCAGTCCGCCAGCCGGCGATAAAGTGCCGCAAGGCGGGTTTTCAGCTGCGGCGCTTCGCTGTCCGGCCAGAGATACAAATGAACAATGGAGGAGACCAGCACCCCGAGCAGGATGCCCAGCACCCGATCCCGCAGCTCGGTGAGGTTCGTCAGCGGAGCAAACCAGCTGAGAAAGGCCAGCGCAAAGGTGAAACCAATCTGGATCCCGGCGTAGGCGATACGCTCCGAGCCGGCGGCAATCCACGCCGCCAGCGCCAGCACCGGCAGGGACATCGCCAGCAGGCCCGTCAGCGAATCGGTCCAGGGCTGGACAAAGACGATTAACAGCAGCGCCAGCAGGGAGGCGAGCAGCGCCCCGCCGATGCGCAGCCATGTCTTTTGCATCGTGGCGCCCAGCCCGGGCTGGGCGACGATCACGCAGCTCAGCATAATGGTATGTAGACCCTGCCAGTCGGCAGCGGTATAGAAGACATAGCAGATTAGGGTCGCCAGCAGGGTCTTGAGCGCAAAATGGAGATATGCCGGGTTGCGCCAGGCGTCCGGCGCCAGCAGGGGCGCCTTCTCCACCTCACCCTGCGGCAGGGCAACCGGCTCACCCTGCGCCAGCCGCTGCAGAGTGGTAGCCATCTCCTGCAGAACAGCGCGATTGACGCCGCGACCGCTGAGCGTCAGGGGAGGAATAGCGCCGTCAAACGGCCCCTCGCTAAGGGCGTTCTTCAGCTGAAGTACCGCCTGCGACAGCTGCTGGCGATCGTCACTATCCGCCTCGTCTGCTTGCAGCAGGGCCGCCAGCTGGTAGCAGCGCAAAGTGGCGGCCAGCCGCGAGCGCCAGGCCTGGGGATCGGCGGCGATCTCCGGTGTCGCCCGGCTGGCCTGGGCGAATAGCGACTGCAGCTGATTGAACTGCGCGGCGGTCTCGCCGAAGGTCGGTGGCGCTTCAGCGTCCGGGGCCGCCAGCCGCCGGGCGACCTCGTGCAGCATCCCGGCCAGACGCGCCTTAAACTGGTTACCGGGAAAGGCCTGCTGAAAGCAGGCGTTGACCAGCAGGGTGACGAGGATCGCGGTGTTAATCGCCACCCACAGCCAAAGCAGCAGCCGCACCAGGATCTCGCTCTGGCTGGTCATCGACGGGAAGGTCTGAGCGTAAATCACCGCCAGCGCCACCACGAAAAAGGCCAGTCCCAGCTTGCCCAGCACCCGCATCAGATAGAGGGCGCAGAAAAAGAGCGCCACGGAGGCTGCCAGGCGGATCAGCGGGTAGTCATAGGTCCACTTGATGATCAGCAGCACGCCGCCGAGCGCCACGGTGACGGTGACAAAAAAGACCACGCTGACCAGCTTAATCATCAACACGTTAGGCTGGCTGACGTAGAACACGACGATCAGCGCAACGGCCAGGAAAGGGATCTGCAGGGTCATAAACAGGGTGATGAGCACCGCGCAGCTTAGCGTCAGGCGCAGCGTGTAGCTGGCGCGTCCCGGCGCGTCGCGCAGTTCCTGGCGTAAAAAATGGGCGAGAGGAAACATAGCGTCGCCCGGCTACGGCTGCAGCACGGCGCTGGCCGAGGCGCCCATGCGGAACAGTTCCGGGTCGGGATCGCTGACGGCGATTTTCACCGGGAAGCGCTGCGAGACGTGGACCCAGTTAATGCTTTTCTGGATCAGCGGCAGCCCTTCGATGACGCTCCCACCTTCGGGCAGGACCCCGGAGCCGACCGAATCCACCACCCCGTTAAAGGTCCGGTTGTGGTTGGTCATCACGGTGATCCGCGCCGCCACGCCGGGGCGCACGTTGTTCAGGTCGGTTTCGCGGAAGTTCGCGATCACATACCAGCGGTCGTCATCCAGCAGGGTGAAGACCGGCTTCAGCGCCGAGGCGTACTGGCCGACGGTGGTTTTCAGCGCCACCACCACGCCGTTGAACGGCGCGCGCACTTCGGTAAATTCCAGATGCAGTTCAGCGAGGGCGATTTGCGCCAGGACCCCGGCGCGTTGCGCCACCATGGCATCCACGCCGGTCACGGCCGCCGAGGCCTGTTTGGCCTGCAGCAGCGTGGCCTCCAGCTCCGCCCGCGCCGCTTTCTCAGCGGTGCGCGCCTGATCGAGATCTTCCTGGGAAGCGAACCCCTGCGGCACCAGCGGCTCAAGGCGGATACGCGTGGAGGTGGTCTGCTTAACCAGCGCTCTGGCGCGCTCGACGGCGGCCGCCACCGACTGGGCGTTATACTCCTGCGCTTTGATGGTGCGCTGGGTCAGCATGATCTGCGCGTCGAGGGTCGTCAGCCGGGCCTTCGCGTCATCGAGCATTGCCTGATAGGGGCGGGGGTCGATGCGGAACAACAGATCGCCTTTTTTCACCCGCTGGTTATCGCGAATGGGCATCTCCACGATGCGTCCGCTGACCTCGGGCACTACATCGATGGTATCGGCATAGACATAGGCGTCATTGGTCTCCGGCGAGGTTTGCAACTGCCAGATAACGAGGATCAGCGCCAGGATGGCGGCAAGGACCAGCGCCAGCAGAGGCCACTTTTTGCGTAACAGGGAAGTGCGGGAAGTTGTCATAAGCGATCAGTGAACAAAAAACAGAAACCACAGCAACGTGGCGAACAGGAACATCAGCGCGACGTAGCTGAAGACCAGGGGAGAAAAGCGCGGCTGCCAGCCTTTACGGGTAATCAGGATATGGCAGGGGATCAGTAAAAACGCACCGCCCAGTAAGCAGAAAAACCAGCCGGGAAAAGCAGCGCCCAATACCGGGATCTCTGGCGAAAGTGAGCAGCCGGAAAGCGGCAAGACGAGCAGTAACCGCGCCGGGCGGGCGATGGTGGCAATATGATTCAATGGAACATCCCTGAGTGATCATACCAGTGTGTCATGAGTGTAATCGCCTCGTTGCGGGAATGAAAGTCAACCGATCGTTGACTGCGGGATCCTTGCGCGATGGGAGAGCATGATGTGAGGCGTCAATTCCCGCGCTTGCGCATAGTCAGCCGCCACGGCGAGGGCTATGCTTAGCCTGAAAGATAAAAACGACCGAGGCAATGTCATGGATAAGGAATTACTGGAAGCCGGCTACCGGGCCTACACCGGGGAGAAAATCGACGTCTACTTTAATACGGCGATCTGTCAGCATTCCGGGAACTGCGTGCGCGGCAGCGCGAAGCTCTTCAACCTGAAGCGTAAGCCGTGGATTATCCCGGATGAAGTGGATGTCGCGACGGTGGTAAACGTGATTGATACCTGCCCGAGCGGCGCTCTGCAATATCGTCATAAATAAGCGAGGAGAAGATGGAAATACTGGAAGGGCATAACAAATTTTATGTTAACGACGCGCAGGGAAACCAGGTGGCGGAGATTGTTTTTGTTCCCACCGGCGAACACCTCAGCATTATCGAACATACCGATGTTGATCCCAGCCTGAAAGGCCAGGGCGTGGGGAAACAGCTGGTGGCGAAGGTAGTGGAAAAAATGCGCCAGGAGCAGCGGAAGATTATCCCTCTCTGCCCGTTTGCCAAACATGAATTCGATAACACCCGCGAATACGACGATATTCGCGCATGACGTACCGGCACCGGTGCTAACCGGTGCGCTTTTCTCGCACCCTCAACGATCCGCCGGATCGCGCTGGTGGGAAAAGCGGCGGATCAGATCCGGGAGATGTTCGCGCCGCATCGGTGGTGAAAACAGATAGCCCTGGAAGCGATCAATCCCCAGCGATTTTAACTGCGTAAATTTCGCCAGTGAATCCACCCCTTCCGCCACACAGCGACTGTCGCTTAACTGGCAGTAGTAGGCCAGGCTTTTTATTAGCGCAAGCGCCTTTGGATCGTGCTGGGCGTCGTTGACGATGCTCATATCCAGTTTATACGCATTGAAGTGCAGTCGACGCGCCGGAAAGATAACGCTCCCCTGAGAAAAGCAGTCGTCCAGCTTCACGCGCACGCCAGCACGTTGCAGCTGCGCCACGTGGGCGGCGGAGCGGCTCTGATGGCGAAAATCGAAAGTTTCAGCATATTCCAGCACCAGCCTTGCCACGCCCTCTGGCTGCCGAAGCTGCTGGCGAGCGGCTTCCACCATCCGCAGCATGCTGTCACTGTCGGCGAGCGAGGAGGGTATGTTGACCGAAAAATAGAAGGTGCCTGGATACTCATTAATATTCTGCACGGCCTCCTGCAGAACAAAGGCCGTAAGCAGCAGCCAGGTGTAGTCGGCGCGGAAGTGCGGCAGAAAGGTCTGGGGGTGAAGTACCTGGCCGCGGTGGCGCCAGCGGATCAGGATCTCCACCCCCTGTAGCTGTGAGCGACTATCGACGATAGGTTGAAAAACCGGGAAGACCTGGCGATCGTGGATCGCTTGTACCCATTCCTGTTCAAACGCCGTCAGTGCGTTTGCGGGTGAGCGCGGCAGCAGCGTGCGCGGAAAGCGGGGGGCCAGATGCGGATGACATTCCACCAGCTTTTTCACCCCAGCCAGCCGCTGGGTGTAGAGCGTTTTCTGGCTCAATCCGAGACGTTGGGCCTGCTCGCCTATCGTCTGCCCTTGCAGCAGGGCGAGGATCACCTTGAGCTCGGCGTGGGTCAACCCGACGACCCGTTTTCCGTGGATCAGGGCGGCTTCGCCGGCAAGCCGCTCAAGCCGCGGCGCATTCTCCAGCCGATGGGCCAGCTCCGCGCAGGACAGATCGGCGGGGGCAGTATGGACGTTGCGCAGACGATCCGGATGACTCACCTGATAGAGCAGCGTTTGCCACAGCCAGATGGCCGGGCTGCGGCTCAGAATCAACATCGGTAACGGCGGCAAGGCCTCGTCGAGTAGCCTTGCCGCCTGGCGCAGCGTGGTGAGCATCCACAGGGGATCGTCAGGGAGATACACCACGATCCGCTTCACGGCGGCCAGCTCGCGCAGGGGCACGCCCTCGACCGGCAGCTCAACGGGCCGCTTCGCGGCGTTCAGCATCAGCTGGCTCAACCCGCGGGCGGCCAGCGAGCAGGGCGAGAGGATATAATCGGTCATCATTGATAGACAAAGGTGATGCCGATGATCGACTGCACGTTGCCGGCGGTAACCTGGCCTGTGGTCCGGGCATAGGTGGCCGTCAGGCCGAGGTTGACCGGCGAGGTGCCGACGGTGCCCAGCGAGACCGTGCTGTTCGCCGGGACGGCGCTGCCGTTGCGCGTCAGCTGAACGCCTATCCCCTGCGCCGGCGAGGCGGAGGCGGTATTGGTGAAGATCGCGTTGGCGCTGTCCGCGGTGGTGCCGGAGAGGTAATACCCCAGCTGCTGGCTTTGCGCGCAGTGGACGGTGAGCGGCACGGCCATCGATCCCGGGTAGTCGGGGAGGGTGACGGTGACATCGCGGGCGGAGACGTCGCAGCCGCCGGTGGGGACCACCACGTCGTTGTTGGCGTAGATGTTCCAGATGAACTGGAAGGAGTCGCTATTGTAGTTGTTGGTCTGATGCAGGATCAGCACCGCGATTAACGATCCTGCGGTGATGGCCACCCCACCGGCAGTGCTCACCGGCGTCAGATACAGGACGGCTGGCCAGGGTTTATCGGTCCGTGAATCATAAATCACCCGCGCGGTTTCCGTGGTGGTCGGGAACGGGTAAGAGGTGCCGTTATATTTCACGGTGCCTGAAAAACTCGACAGCACACCGCCATAGGCGGATCCGCGCTGCAGGGTCACGTAGTCGGTGATCGTTTCCGGATAGTCGTTATGGCAAAAAATCTGCGTGGAGAGGTCGACCACCAGGTTTTGCCCGACGTTCACCGCCGGGGTCAGGTTAACGTAGACGTTGGCTGACCCCCCGCCGATGGGAATCGTCGCCCCGGTGGCCGTTTTGCAGGCAAAGGACCAGGCGTTCATCGACCAGCCCAGCAGCAGCAGGGTGGTGAACAGGGGGATTATTTTTTTCATCATGATGCTCTCCTGGCTCAGGCGTAGGTATAGGTGACGTTAATCACCGCCTGAATGGTGCCTTGCGTGGCGCCGCCGTTGACGGACAGCGCCCTGACCTGCAGCGGGAAGCGAGCGGACTGGCTGGCCTCATCCACCTGTACCGACTGGCTGCTGCCATTGTTCAGCGTGGTGCCGTCCTCGTTCTGCAGTTCGAGCTGAATATTGCCCGCCGTTCCCTGGTTTTTGTAATAGCCGGTGCTGTCCGCCGTTCCGCTGAAGGTGGCTTTCACCCGTGAAGTACCCACGGGGCAGTTGCTCAGATCCAGCGCCACGCTGTGCCAGGCCGATGCCGAGCCCGCACCGATCAGGCTAAAGGTATAGAGATCGCCCAGCTCGACGGTGGCATTGACGGTGGAAACCGTGCAGGGTCTGGCCACCACCTTGCCGTTGACGGTGAGAGTGACGTCGGCCGCCCGCAGGGAAGCGCTCGCGGTTAACAGGCCGGCCAGCAGCCAGCCCACATGAGTCCATTTCATTTCAGCCTCCGCTTACTGAAATTCCAGGGTGAATGTCGCTGTCGCATTGACATGCCCGGCGGTGACGGGCACCTGAGTGGCCATCAGCCGGGCGTAAAAGTTGAGAATATTGGTCTGGCCCGGGGTCAGCGTGGTCCAGGTCATGGTGGATGACGGCGCATTGACCGGCAGCCGGGACTGCTGCTGATCGAGAATTTCCACCCCCATTCCTGCCGCCGCCGAGGCCCCGGCATCGAGTTTTAACAGGCTGGTGTTGATGCTGTCCGCCACGCCGGTGAAACCGACCTTCACCGCGGTGACGGAAGTGCCGCAGGGCGACAGCACGATGCGGAACGGCACCGGCGGCGTCGTCGCCCCAACGGCATAAAACTGCTTCGCGGCGTTATCCTGTAAATCGACAGTAAAATCCTTCGATTCGCCGGCTACCGCGCAGGCGTTATCGCGGACATAGCCGCTGATGGCGATCGTGCTATCGGCGGCAAGCGCAGCCGGTGCGCCCAGGGTTAACAGGGTGCCCAGCAGATACTGCAGTGTTCTCATCATGATCTCCTTAGCGGCACGCGACCGAAAGCTGACTGAGCGCCTGCTGCTGGCTCTCCGGCGGCAGACGGTAATCGGCCACGCACTGAGCGTCCGGGCCATCGCCCCATTTCACCCGCACTTTGCCCGCCAGCGGCATCCCGCTCAGGTAGACCTGGCCGTTGTCCGCGACGATGCTGCCGCTCTGGTTGCTGTCGCCGGTGGCGAGGGCGCCAAACGGCACCGGTTTGCCGCGATGGGTCAGCGTCATCAGGATCTTCATCCCTACCTGGGCGTTAAAGTTGGCGCGGACAATCGCCCCATGGGTGGGCACCACGCTGACCACCGCATCGTCAAGGTCGACATTGTCCGCCAGGGTGTTGGTATCCAGCGCGATCCGGTTTTCGCGATACTCAGTGGCATAAGGCAGGACGGCATACCCGCGCCAATCGGTGCGTACCCCGGTCTGGTTTTCCACTTTCACGCCGCCGGCGCCGGGGGCTTTCACCAGCACCACGGTATCGTTTAACGGTTGGCTCAGGGTGATGCCGTTGGCGTGCGCCAGCACGCCGCCGCTGACCCCGTAATAGAGCTGTTTAAAGCCATCGCTGCGGCTGTAGCCGACGTTGGCGTTGCCGTAGCCGCCGCGGTAGTTGAGGGCGGTGTAGCCTGTGCTCCCGTTGTCGCCGTTGCCGCCGCCGGCATAGCCGGTCTGCACGCTATAGCTGAGGTTGTTGTCTTCCAGCAGGGTGCCGTACAGGCCCGCCAGATTGGTCATGCGGCCATTGAGATCGTGCGACAGGCTGTAGCTGGCGCTGGCGTGCCGCCAGACCGAGCGGCTGTCGGAACGCAGCCAGTGGCTGAAGGGGATATTGATATTGATCGCCAGCATTTGATCGCGCCCCTGCTGCCAGGCGTTTTTTGTCAGGCTGTAGCTTAGCGACCAGTTGATATCGTCCACGGCGGCGTTGAGGCCGGCCTGCAGCTGCTCATCGGCATCGTCGGTGCCCCAGTAGGTCTGGTGGCTACCGCTGAGATAGAGGGTGGCGGTGCGCCCCAACTGCTGAGTCACGCTCAGCTGCACCTTGCCGCGCTTGCTGTAAGCCAGATTGTAGTAGTCGGTAAATTTCGGTTTTACCTGGATAACGCCGTCCTGGGTTTCCACACTGTAGCCGCTCATCCGGCGGTAAGTGGTATCGGCAAAGTTATAATAGCCGCGGGTAGAGTAGCGGTAGCCCACCAGCTGCAGGTTGGTGCCGGTCTCATCCAGGGATTTGTTATAGAGAAAACGCACCGACTGCCCCTGATGTTCGCTGTCGTCAGCCAGGGTGGCGTTGGCCTGAGTGATATCCAGCGACAGGGCGCCGAAATAGCCCATGTTTTTCCCCACCCCAAGGTTAAAGGCGCGATAGCGGTCTGCCAGCTGGGTGCCGCCGTAGAGCGTCCAGCCTGCCGGCAGGCCATGCATGACCGTGCCCTGGAAAAAATCGGGCGTTTCCTGCTGACTGTTGCCGCTGCGGTACTCCCCGGCGGTGAGGGCGAAGCGGGTATGGCCTTCACGCTGGAGAACCGGCACCGTTGACCAGGGCACGCTGAAGACCTGGCGGGAGCCATCCGCTTCTTTGATCGTGACCTGCAGATCGCCGCCATTGCCCGCGGCGTAGAGATCGTCGATGGTAAATGGTCCCGGCGGCACTGTGCTCTGGTAGATTTCGTAGCCGTTTTGCCTGATTGACACCTGCGCCGTGCCGCGGGCGATCCCGTGGATCACCGGCGCAAAGCCTTTCTGGCTGTCCGGTAGCATATTGTCGTCGGAGGCCAGCTGGGCGCCGCGGAAGTTGATCCCGTCGAAGACATCGCCGTTGGTGTAGCTGTCCCCTAGGGTGAGTCGCGAACGCAGAGGCGTGATGTCCCGCTCAAGCCAGCTGTTAACGTGCTGCCAGCGATTCTCGTTGGATGAGGTGCTACCGCCGCTGCTGTAGCTCCAGGTGCTGTTATCGCGCAGACGCCAGGCGCCAATGTTCAGGCCGCTCTGTAGATTCAGATAGGCGTAACGGCTGCTGCCACCTGTGGTGTTATGGGCGTTATTGCCCGTGAAGTTATAGTTAATCAGCCCGGCGGTGATACCGTTATCCCACAGCTCCGGCGGAATATAGCCGCGCGCATGGTTACCCATAAATGCCTGGGGGACGGTGAGGTACAGGCGTTGCTGCCCGACGTCGAAGCGCGTGGTAGCTTCGCTGATAAGCGTGGTCAGCGGCACGCAGGCCGTGCTGTCCAGCGTTGCCATGCCCGGCACCCGACCGGTATCCACACCCATGCTCGCCAGCTGGCCGCGCGTCAGGCAGGGTGACAGACCGTGACCCTGGGCATCGGCCTGGAAAGTGACGTCCCGGGTGGTCATAAAACCATTGTTGAGATAAATATCGACGCGATAGGTGCCTGGCGGAACCTCCTGGCCTTTTTCAAATCCCGACAGGTCAGCCACCGCCGCCGGATCGTCAGCTAAAAAGCGGGGGTTAAAATAGAGGTCCGCCCGCGCGGCAAACGGCTGTGAGCAGAGCCACAGCGCCAGCGCCGGAGATACCAGGCGCCGGGCAGTTCGGCAACCTAAATGATCCAGTCCATATTTCCGATGTGACATTATCCCTCCGGTCCGACGTTGCCCGGCTGTCATTGCTTCTGGTCATGCGCAGCGTGTCCCGCGCGGCGGGGCGCTTCTGGGTTAGCGCAGCACGCCATTCATTTTCGGCGTCAGCGCGCCGTAATCATTAATCGTGCGATAGGTGATGGTGTTCCCGGCATCCGCGGGTAGCTTGACGCTGGTTTTGCCCATCGGCGGTACGAGGGCGTTCTCCAGAATGCGTGTCCCGGCGTTCAGTTCGGTCACCGTCAGGTAATAGGGGGTGGGGTTCGTCAGCGTCAGCGACGATCCGCTACGGCTAAAGGTCAGCTTTTCCGCCGCTTGATCCGGAGGCAGGGCCAGTTTTCCCGGACGGTAGTAGAGCTTGATGCGGCTGATAATCGCCAGCTGCAGGGTATTGTCGCTGAGCTTTGATTTATCCATCGAAGGGATCGCCTTCACGTTCATCCAGAACAGACTTTCCCGATCCTGCGGCAGCTGGTTATTGGTGGCGTCGATAATGCGCAGGGTGTTCTCTTTTTTACCCTGCATGGCAAACAGCGGAGGAGTGATGACAAACCGGCCGTCTCGCTGACCATCGGCATTTTCCACCCATGACTGAATAAGCCAGGTACTGTTGTCATCATTATTGGTCACCGCGAGCTGGACCTGCTTCTGTCCCGCCGGGTAGATAACCCGGGTCGCGCCAAGCGCAACGCCCGCCTGCGCGCTGGCGCTAAAGATACTGGCGGCGAAAAGCACACATCCTGCCAGTAAGCCATGCGCCATCGTTGCCGTTTTTCTCACATTATCTCCTTGTCTGCTCACCGTGTTGTCCTGTTTGTCTGCGGATTAATTACTGATAGGTCAATGAGAACCAGGCCTGGGCATTGGCTGCACCGCCGGTGACCTGGCGTCCGGTCGCCCGATATTTGGCGACGAAATTTAGCGTCGTCGGTCCGCGGTAGAGTGATATCCAGCGATCCGCTGGACGATTGAGCGGGAGCTGCTGGCCCTGGCTGTCGAATAGCGCAATACCGATCCCACTGGCGATCCCCGGACCTTCACCCACCGACAGCACGTCGGGGTTTTTTCCATCAGCCACGCCGTGAAAGGTCACACCCACATGCTGGCTGACCGCCGTACTGCAATCCTGTGAATGAATCGCGAAAGGGATTGGGTTGCTATCTTCGCCGACAGCATGAAATCGATTACTGCTGATCTGCCCCAGATTGACCGTCATCTGCCGATCGCCGGCTTCGACGCGGCAGGAGCTCGCCATTATCAGGCCCTGAAAACGCATGCTGCCCCCCGGCAACGTGACGTTCCAATGATTACCGGCCAGCGCCAGCGGAGGCAGTAGCAGCAGCAGACCAGATTTCATTCCCTGCATCGTTTCACTCCGGTTGAAAATAGAGAGCGGGCCCTCCTGGCCCGAATAGCTTCCCTGCCTGACTCGGGTCTTACTCGTACTGCACTTTGAACGTGGCATCCGCGTTCGCTATACCAGCCGTCGCTGCGCCGGTCGCGTAGTAACGTGCCTGGAACGGGATGATGTTGGGGCCGTCATTCAGCGTGGTCGCAGCACTGAAGGTGGCGCCGTCCAGTGCCAGTGGCGTACCGGTATTGTCGAGGATCTGCACGCCGACGTTGGTTGCGCTGCCGGCGGCAGAGTTTTGCAGGGCCAGAACGGTGGTATTGCTGCTGTCGATGGCCGTACCGGCGAAGGCGACGGACGCTTTGGTGGCTACCGTAGTGTCGCAATCATCCAGCTGGATGTTGAAACCGACGGCCGAACTGGTGCTCCCCGCCGTGGCCAGTTTCGCGGAACGCACCTGGCCTAACTGAACGGTTTGATCGATAGAGCCGGCATCCACCGCACAGGCCGCATTAACGACTTCTCCTTTAAAATGCACGGTCCCGCCGTTGACCGTGGTGGTATCGGCCAGAGCTGCCGTGGAGCTCAGTGACAGGGCTGACACAACAATCATTGCCAGTGTTTTGATTTTCATACTGTTTTCCTTTGAACGATGTCGAAATAACGAACCGGATTGGCAGCCGTTGTGCCTTCCAGGCATTTCAGATTTCAGCCGAGTGGTCCGGCTGCCGGCTCTGCACAGTTTTCGCCCAACCGATGAGACAATTGGGGCCATTTTGACTCGTTGGGATAAATGATCTGTATTTTGTGTCAACCTGGTATTCTGTGGTTTTAAATTCTGCCAAATTTGGTTTTTATGGTAATATAATCTGGCATGGTGGGAGGGGGTGCGAAAGGAATAGCGATGGCGTTGGCGACGGATCGCCGGTGCAGCAGAGATATGGTTAGAGAAAATTGAGTAATTGCAGGTTTAAAAATAGATAATAATCAATGAGATATTATTTTTTTTGCGGAAATATGGCGCAGTGAGTTGCAAAATATGTCAAAACATTTTTATGATATAAACAGTTTGGCCCCAATTGACCTGTTCGTTATTTTTTTAATTCTTTAAAATCAATCTGTTATTTCATTTTTCGTCTTCTGGTCTTTTTCCTCTAAAAGATTATTTCTTTCCCAGATGCCAGCGAAACGTGCCGCATTACTGGCGGTGTAACGTACTGTGTGACGAATATTGCGATGTCCTAGATAATCCTGTATCAAACGCGTATCTGTCCCTCTTTCAGCCAGTTCATAGCCGCAGGCGTGACGCAGCATATGGGGGTGAGTGTGCGTGACGGTACCCGCATTTTCCCCGGCGGAGCGAATAATACGATACGCCTGCTGGCGGGAGAGCGCGGTGCCGCGGCGGGAGATAAACAGTGCGTCCGTTTTGTCCGCCGCTTTCCAGCCGGCACGGACCAGGCTCCAGCGCTCAATCGCCTCGCGCTCATCAAAACGCAGTGGATGAATCGTCGAAAAACCATTCTTTAATCGCCGCACATTAACCCGCCCTTCATGGAGATCCAGATCGTGATAATGCAGATCCAGCAGTTCGCTAATGCGCATGCCATGGCGAAAGGCCAGCAGAATGAGGCAGTAGTCCCGTTCGCCGGTAGGGCCCTGACGAGCAGCCTGCATCATGGCCTGAACTTCTTTGGCGGTTAGAAAACGACGTCGGTTCACAATAGTTGCTCCTGAAAATAGGTATGAATGACCGTCACAGCGAAACCATACGCCATGACGAGAAAGGTTCTGTAATGCTAAAACGGTACAGGGTGAAGATGATTAATCACGAATTGATAACATATTACATTGCCAGACACTAAAAATATCGTCGGGTGATAATTCTTAATTTTAAAGATTTTAATCATCGGCTCAATAGTATCTGCGCGGGTTGCCGCCAGGTATATAAAATGAAAGGATATTTTTCATTACCAGCCGCTATTAAAAACACAGCCGCGGAAATTTTTTCCCACCAATAAATACCCAGCCTTATTCCTGAGTAAACGCAGGGTTATATTAACTCTCAGTAATAAGGATTAAATAAGAACTTGTGGGAACAGTAATCCTAATTAACGCAGGGTTAATAATCATGAATATTTTAATTTGTCGACCGATCGCGATACAACGCCATCCGTGGCGTCAAGGCTATTGGATCAGCGACGATCGCTGTTTGTCACGGGGATTGTCCCAGATGCCATAGAAGCGTCCCGCATTGCTGGCGGTATACCAGACGGTGTGGCGGATATTGCGATGCCCGAGATAATCCTGTATCAAGCGGGTATCGATTCCCATATTCGCCAACGCAAAGCCACAGGAGTGCCGCAGCATGTGCGGGTGGATCTCCAGTGGCAGCCCCGCCAGTCCCCCTGAGGACGCGATAATCTGATAAAACTGTTGGCGGGAAAGGGGATTACCTTTGCGGGAGAGAAACAGCCATTCGCTGGCGGCCTGCGGCCAGCTGCTGCGAATGGCCAGCCAGCGCTTTAGGGCGTAGATCTCTTTATCCAGCAACGGGTGGGTAGTCGAAAACCCTTTTTTAAGCCGATGGATGTAAACACATCGGGCAGCAAGGTCGATATCCGATATTCGCAGACGACAGATCTCGCTGGCGCGCAGACCATGGATGAAGCACAGTAACGTCAGGCAATAATTACGTGCAGCATAAGGACCGGTATCGGCCGCTTTAAGTAAAGACTCAATTTCATTCTGAGTCAGGAAGTTCCTTTTTTTTATGTCGGCGTTATTCGTCATGGTTTTCCCTTTTATTGCAGGCATATTTTTGGTTTTCCGAGCCTGCGTCAGGTCATTGTTAAATTTGACTGCCTTTTTATTTTGAAACAGCGTGGTGATAACGTTTTAATTTGCTACGAGCGCGAGCGGTATCATGGGCTAGCTCCATTGCTAACGATAAGAGGCCGCGATCTGAAGGGTAAAGAAAGGGTGAGCTGGCTGAACTGATGAATCTTTCCTGGGGGTTTCCACGTCCTGTACATCCCTGATCCTCTTGATGATACCCGCATGATGATGAAGGCTTGGGCTTCCGGCCACGGCAAGGCGGCTATCAATGCCGTCATGATTGATTGCCTGTTTACTGGGCAATGTCACCCCAGTAAACCAGCCTCCCTCGCCGACAACTTTCGGGAATGGCATGAGAAATTTCTCAGACAAAATACAACCTTAAGTCGTCTGGATAGCATTCACTGCAAAACTACAACAGTGATTAAACCATACTGCAAAAAGCCTGGTGATAATAGCATTGTCTGTAATAGAGCACATTACGCCGTATTTCAACGGGTAAGCTTAATCTGGTACATGCGGTTGAATGAGATGAAAACTCGTCACGGTCAACGTATACAGGAAGATATCAATGGGAGGTAGTAGAGGACAGGTAAGTATTGCGACACGGTCTGGCGGCGGGTTGGAATACTCGCTTCGGCGCGGGAAGGACTCACATCCAGGATACGCCGAAGCCTGCCGGTTCACCACTTTTCGTCACGTGCCTCCTGGCGCTTGTCGCTGCGCCAGGTGGCCTGTACGGAAAGCGATGGCAGCAGTAACCAGGGTAAGTAAGCCTCTTTTCATGGAAGTGATCCTGCTGAAGAGTACAATAAATAGCAGTTAAAGAATATTCTTGCCGGAAGCGCAGCATAATAACTGACAAAAAATGCTTGCCAAGAAATAACTTATTTATTTTTATCTGTGATTTTTTGAGTAATTATTCCTGTTAAAAGGTATTGGTAACCAATAACGCATAAAAAGATATAGCTGTGGTATGCTCAAGATATTGAGGCATTCTGCGCTAATACGGTGTCGGGAAGATAGCGATCGGTAGATAATGCGGAGCCTGGTGACTACGAACAATCCCGTGAACAGCTTCGACAAATTCCTCACCCTTCAGCGCTTACACCTTCGCTCGCCTGTCGTAAAGTTGCTGTCAGGCGGTTTACGTTTACTACAATGGTATAACGATGACGACTCCGATTGCGCTCCGCGACTGGCGCCTGCTGGCGGCCGGGTGCGGCGGCCTTCTACTGCTGGCCGCCGCTATCACCTTGCACAGCCACTGGGGTGACTTTCTCCAGTGGTGTCTCGCCACCCAAATTACCCTACATCGCTATCTGGTGATGTACCTTCTGTTGCTGAATAACCATCAGTACAGCGGCGGTATCTGGCTGCTGGTGGGGGCCTTTCTCTATGGCGTGCTGCACGCCGTCGGACCGGGACACGGTAAATTTATCGTGACGACCTACCTGAGCACCAATCAGGAGAGCCTGACGGCGGCGCGGATGGTGCCCTTTCTCGGCAGCCTGTTGCAGGGCGTCACTGCGATACTCTTCGTCTTTATTCTTGCGGTGGGGCTGAATCTGGCCGCCGGCGATCTTAGCGCCAGCCGCTGGTACGTCGAGAAGATCAGCGCCCTGACCATCGGCGTCTTTGGGGCTTATGTTATCTTTCGCGCTCTGCAAAGCCTGTGGCCGACAAAACAGGTGATTCGCCGTCTGACGCCAGCGCATCAGCATGACGCCTCGTGCGGCTGCGGCCATCACGGCGTGGGGCAGGATCTGCAGGGCGCTGACTGGAAGACGCGCCTTGGCGTGGTGCTGGCTATCGGCGTTCGGCCCTGTAGCGGGGCGATCATGATTTTATTATTCGCCAATGCGTTGGGGATTGTTAGCTGGGGCATCGCCGCGGTGATGAGCATGGCGCTGGGCACCGCGCTCTCGATCCTCGGTCTGTCGCTACTGGTTCACTATGCGCGCCATCGGACGGTCAAACGATTGGCCACGAATCACCGCCCGCGGCCCTGGCTGGTTCCGCTGATGAAGATCCTCGGCGGTCTGGCGCTGATCCTCTTTGCCGTGGGATTGTTTTTCAGCGTGGTGCCGATCAGCGCCAACGGCGACTTTATCGCCGCTGGCTGTTAGCCCGTTTCCAGCAGTCGCATCAACACCCGCAGCGCCTGATCCAACTGCTGGCGCTCACCGTCACTGAGTCCTGCCAGCAGTTGCCGTTCGTTGTCGACGTGGGTTTCCACTGCGGCATCGATCCGTTCGCGTCCGGCGGAAGTCAGGGCGACCAGCATACTGCGGGCATCCTCCGGATTGGGCAGGCGGGTAATAAACCCGCGTTTCTCCAGCGCCTTCAGACGATGGGTCATGGTGCCGGAGGTAATCATCAGCGTGGAGAAGAGCTGGGTGGGCGAAAGTACGAAAGGCGCCCCGGCGCGCCGCAGCGTCGCCAGCATGTCAAACTCCCAGCGCACCAGATCGTGGCGCGTAAAGGCCACTTCCACCTGCGGCTCCAGCAGCATAGCGCATCGTTTCAGGCGACCTATCGGCCCCATGGGGCTGCAGTCGAGGTCTGGCCGTTCCCGCTGCCACTGGGCGAGGATGCGATCCACGGCGTCGATCGGCGGTGATTTGTCCATTAGTGCTCACTTGTCTTGATATCAAGATACTTGGCGGTACATACTTCACTCCCTAATTTACCTTGAAGTGAAGATAAAATCATGGCTTTTCTCTCACGTAATCTGATTCTCGACCTGCTGCTCACCGCGCTGGCGCCCGCTATCTGGGGGACGACCTACATCGTCACCTCCCAGTTTCTTCCTCCTGACCGCCCATTTATTGCTGCGCTGTTGAGGGTGCTGCCGGCAGGTATCGCCCTGCTGATCTGGAGCCGTCGTTTTCCGCAACGCGGCGAATGGGCAAAGCTGATCGTTACCGGCATCTTAAATATCGGCGCGTTTCAGGCGCTGTTGTTTATCGCCGCCTATCGCTTACCCGGCGGGCTGGCGGCAGTGATCGGCGCGATCCAGCCGCTGCTGGTGATGCTCCTCGCCTGGTGCGTCGACCGGCAGCGCTCGCCCTGGCTGGCGGTGTTCTCCGCCATCGCCGGCATACTCGGTATGGCCATGCTGCTGCTGTCGCCGCACACCGTCCTCGACCCGCTGGGCATCGGCGCGGCGTTTCTCGGGGCGATCAGTATGGCGCTGGGCACCTGGCTCTCCCGGCGCTGGGCGCTCTCCCTGCCGATCGTCGCGCTGACCGGCTGGCAGCTGACGATCGGTGGGGTAGTGCTGGCCCCGGTGGCGCTGATCGTTGACCCTCCTTTGCATCAGGTAACAGCGCTGCAGGCGGCCGGCTATCTGTGGCTGTGCCTGGCGGGCGCCATGCTGGCCTATGGCCTGTGGTTTCGGGGGATTGGTCGCCTTTCACCGGTGGCCGTGTCGGCGATGAGTCTGCTGAGCCCGGTGACCGCCGTGGTACTGGGATGGATATTCCTCGGACAAAAGATCCAGGGGATGGCGCTGATGGGATTGATCGTGGTGCTGGCGAGCGTGATGTCTATCCAGCGCGCGCTGGCGCGTCAGGCGGCGGGAGCAAAAACGAAAAAAGCCCCGTAACGGGGCTCGACATTGCTGCGTGCGGGGTGGGCGGCGGGAGCCAGACCAGCCACCCGCAGGCGGCCTGTCCGGCAGCTCCCTCTGCAACCATTCGCTTATTTAGACAGCTCGGCGGTCATATGGACCTGGTTGCCGGTGTACGCTTCGGTAATGTGATAGGAAGCGCCTTGTTCTTTCGCAATGGTTGCGATTTTCGCTTCTGCGCTGTCCAGGGTGTCTGCTGTCACGCTCACCGGATGAGCGAAGCTAGCGAAAGAGACCAGGGAGAGCATACCGGCAGCGGCGAGTAATTTTACGTTTTTCATGGTGTTTGTCCTTTTAACTTTTATGGTGGAAAGCATGTTTGCTTTCGATGGACTTATAATAAGCCTGCTAACTATAACGCGCGTGGCAAAAAGTGCGATTTAGATCACATTTTTATGGCGGTTTGATGGCGTAAACATGATCGTTTATCTATTTTTTAATTTAAAAACAATGGATTAATGATTTACTTCTGGAAGGGGATATCACATGGGCTGCCCTTGTTCAGGGAGAGGAATGCGCCTCATTCATGCTTTCATCATTCGTTGTGTGAATGGTTTGGTGCTGTTTTCACCACCGCAAAGGCAGATTCAGACTTATCGCGATGGCCTTCCGAGGGCTTTTTCTGCATGCTGTTGCGGTCACTTTCTCTCGCTCTGGCGTTAGGCTTGCTGCGCTGTAAACAACCACCCTCGCGTTTTCATCTATCAATGACTGTTTATTAATAGTCGATGGTTATCTGTTATATAACTTAATGAAACGTGAACAAATGTATATTTGTCGGCGAATAAATAGCATTCTTTGACGCCGATAGCACCAGCGAACTTATATTTTTAGGTTCGTTACCTGACGCCTTAAATATTGCGGCTCCCGGTCAGTCGAAGATTCTATT
>OGSL01000111.1_pt1 | contig 50860 bp, 52 predicted proteins | sample 1573881 | NCBI WGS metagenome assembly OGSL01 (sample SAMN03295838, study PRJEB24534) | human gut metagenome | isolation source: fecal sample 6 from infant 5 | host: Homo sapiens | place: USA: Pittsburgh, PA | collected 2014-07 | reverse complement strand
AATTGTGAACTCGTGCTACGCACTCAAACAGCACAATTTTTTAACGGTTCACTTCACTTGAATTTAGGGTTATTTTCTCCGTATGATATTCTTTGCTTCGATTGTTTGCTTTAAGGTTTCGCGGGGTCGGGGATTGCAGAGAGAGGATAGAAAATGATAAAAAAATTTTCGCTAGACAACAGTTGAAGGACACACATAGGTAATGAAATAAGCAAATATCTTGCACGAATATCTAGACTACGAGAATAAATAAATTCTAAGCTTGTGAACCTAAAATCGCAAACTCGCTAACGCTCAAACAGTACGATTTTTTAACGATTCTCTTCGCTTGAATTTATGATTATTTTCTCCGTATGATATTCTTAGCTTCGATTGTTTGCTCGAAGGTTTCGCAAGATTTACAGTTGCAAGACACACAGAGGTCAAAAATCAGAGCAAACATCTCGCACGAATATCTTAGTTAAAATTTAATGTTCTCACTCGCTCAGCCTCACTTCAGAAATCTTCTTTTAAGAAAATTTAGCTGAAGATTTCCTCGTTCGAAGCGTCGCTCATAAGAAGCATTAAATTTTATATGGTGATATTCTTAGCTTTGATTGTTTGCTTTAAAGTTTCGCTAGATTGGGGATTGCAAAACAAGTATAAAAATCTTCCAAGGATTTTTTATACAAGGGGTAGGATACGGAAAGATCAAATTAACAATAAATATCTATTGCCAATATTTGATATTTATGGATAAAATTGCAAGTGTGATTACTAAGGTGTAAATAAAAGTACAAGTTTGATATAATAATATAGTAAAACAATAGTAATTTGAATATCTAATAGATTAAAAGTAAAGAAAGGAAATGATTATGAAGAGTAATAAATCAAAATCTATTTTAGTTATTGCATTTATTGCGGTAGCTGTTTTGATTATGTTTTTTATAAAGAATAAACCAGTTATGCCAATTAATAATGATAATAGTGCTAAGCAAACTGAGACTGATGGAAATGTTAAAGAAGATAGTAGTTCTAGTAGTGAGAATAAAAGTTCATCAGATTTGAATAATTTCAAGGAAGCTTACAAGGAAGTAGACAAGGAAGATGTTTTATTTGCTGGAAAGGATGCTGGTTTTGAGAAGTTTTTTTCATATGATAAGCCTGTTTTTGTAAACTTTACTTGGATTGAATGTGCTCCTTGTAAGGAAATGGCTCCATATATAGACAATACTTTCAATAAGTTCAAGGGGAAAGCTGTTGTTAAGGATGTTGAAGTTAATGTAAACAATGATTTTGCATCACAAGCTGGTATTAGAGTTACTCCTACACAAATTTTTATTCCTTTAAAAGAAGATTTTAAATTTTCTGATAAGTCTCAAAGCGTGATGGATGAGTATTTCCAAGAGGTTACTGTTAATGGTAAAAAGGGATACATTCACGAAGGTTTGTTGAAGGAAAATGAATTAGAAATATTGATTTCGGATATGATAAATGGATAGTTTATTAGAATTTTTGTCAAAATTAGTCAAGGACTATGTTTATTTGGCTCCTATTATTTCTTTGGTTGCGGGGATTTTGACTAGTTTTCTTCCCTGCTCATTGCCGATGATTCCAATTATAATTGGGTATTTGTCAGGGAATAATTACGATAAGAAAAAATCGTTCAAGGTGGCTTTGGTTTTTAGTTTAGGTAGTATTTTAGTTTTTACAATTTTCGGATTGACGGCTGCCTTAGTAGGAAAAATTTTAAATCAATTTAGTAGAGTTTTTTATATTGTTATTGGAATACTTTTAATTCTTATGGCGTTTCAAAATTGGCATGTTATTAAGATTATTAGCTTAAATAAGTCTAGCAAAATTACAAAAACTGGACTTTTGGGAGCTTTTCTAGCTGGCGTTATTCAAGCGGTGTTTGCATCTCCATGCTCAACACCTGTTTTAGTTTCATTGATGGCTATAGCGGCTAATACTAGAAATATTTTATTTTCTATTATTTTGTTCGTATTTTATGGTATTGGGAATTGCTTTTTGGTATTTATGTCTGCTTTGTTGATGGGTAAAGTCGAAGAGATTATTCAAAATGATTCATATACTAAAGTTTCTAAAATAATAGAAATAGTTCTTGGTGCAGTATTGATGTTATTTGGATTATATTTCTTGTACCAAGGTATTTAGGAGGAAATTTATTGGAAAAAGATGTATTAGAATCTAAAAAATTACAAGATTTAAAGATTATTGCTAAAGCTGTAGGTGTTGCAGGTATTAGTAAATATAATAAGCAAGATTTGATAAAAGAGATTATTAGTCAGGTTAATATTAATGAGAGAAATAATTCTGAGGATGATTACGAAGATTCTTCTTCTAATGAAGAAAAAGATTTGAAGGATCCTTTGAAAGTGGAAGGAATCTTGGATTTACACGAAAATGGATATGGATTTTTGAGATCGGAAGGATATGATTCAGGAGATGATGATATTTACGTACCTCCCGTTCAAGTTAGAAGATTTAAACTAAAGACAGGGGATTTTGTAGAGGGATTATCTCGTGAGAAAAAGGATAAAGAAAAATTCAATGCTTTGATTTATGTGAATCGTGTAAATGGAGATACTGTTGAAAATCTTAGAAATAGACCTGATTTTGAGAATTTGACGCCGATTTATCCAAGAGAAAGGTTGACTTTAGAAAGAGATTCAAAGAATGTTTCAATGAGAATTATGGATTTGATAAGTCCTGTTGGAAAAGGTCAAAGAGGCTTGATTGTGGCATCACCTAAAACAGGTAAGACGACTTTGCTAAAAAACATAGCAAATTCTATAAGAAAAAATTATCCGGAAATTCATGTTATTGTTTTGTTAATTGATGAAAGACCGGAAGAAGTTACAGATATGAAGCGTTCTGTTTTGGGAGCAGATGTTGTAGCATCAACTTTTGATGAGATGCCTCAAAATCATATTAGGGTTGCTGAAATCGTAATAGAGAGAGCCAAAAGGCTTGTAGAACACAAAAAAGATGTAGTAATATTGGTCGATTCAATTACTAGATTATCTCGTGCATATAATATTACTAGTCCTTATTCAGGTAAGACTTTGTCAGGAGGGCTTGATCCTTTAGCATTGAATGGTCCTAAAAGATTTTTCGGTGCGGCAAGAAATATTGAAGAAGGCGGTTCATTGACTATATTGGCGACAGCTTTGATTGAAACAGGATCCAGAATGGATGATGTTATTTTCGAAGAATTCAAGGGAACTGGAAATATGGAAATCAAATTGGATAGGAACCTGTCGGAACAGAGAGTGTTCCCTGCAATTGATTTGAACAAATCCGGAACTAGGAAAGATGAATTACTTCTTACAAAAGAGGAATTATCAGCAATTAATAAAATAAGAAAACAATTGAATTCACAAGAAAACAAAGATATTGCAGACCAAATTATAAAAATGATTAAAAATACAAAATCAAACCAACAATTTGTAAAATCAATAAATAATTTACAAAGTTTGTAAAGAATTTTATAGTGAAATATTCAAATTTTGTAGACAAGTTCATACTCATGTGTTATAATAGGTAAGTCGAAAATAATTTTGAGAAAAACGAGGTGATAATATGAAAAAAGATTTACATCCAGAATACCACGAAGCTACAGTAACTTGCGCTTCTTGTGGCAATACTTTTAAAGTAGGATCTACTAAAGAAAACATAAACGTCGAAGTTTGTAGTCAATGTCACCCATTTTATACAGGACGTCAAAGATTTGTAGAACATGGTGGTAGAGTAGAAAAATTCAAGAAAAAATACAACATGGATTAGCATTTTTGCCAGTACCTTTTAGGTGCTGGTATTTTTGTGTTAAAAAATAGATAATGAATAATGAAAAGGTAAATTGACATGAAGAAAACGACAATTGGAGGACAAGCTTTAATCGAAGGAATTCTGATGAGAGGCCCTTCAAAGTACTCCATAGCGGTCAGAAAGCCTGATCAAGAAATTGATTTGGTTGTAAAAGACTTAGAAAACAATAAAATAAATTTGATGAAGATTCCTTTTATAAGAGGAGTTGTTAGTTTGTTTGATTCTATGAAGTTGGGAATGGATGCTTTGATGTATTCAGCAAGTTTTTACGAAGATGATGGCGAAAACTTCTTCGATAAGCATTTTAAAAACAATGCCAGAAAAGTAGAAAATGTGTTTTCTATAATTGCATCAGTGGCATTGGCATTACTGTTTTTCTTTTTCATTCCAACTTTTCTTACATCATTTGTTAAGCTAAATCATTCATCTTTCAGTTTCAATTTAATCGAAGGATTGATACGAATTATAATATTTTTCACATATCTTTTTATAGTTTCTCATTCAAAAGATATGAAAAGAGTTTTTGAATATCATGGTGCTGAACACAAGAGTATATATTGCTATGAGCAAGGACTGGATTTGACTGTTGAAAATGTTAGAAAACAAAGTAGACTTCATCCAAGATGTGGTACAAGTTTTTTGTTTACGGTTATGATAATTTCTATTTTGGTGTTGGGTTTAGTTGGATGGCCAAATCCACTTATGAGAATGTTGTATCGTATAATATTACTTCCAGTGATTGTGTCGATTTCGTATGAAATTAACAGATTAATCGGAAAATACGATAATACAATAACGGCACTACTTGTGAAACCAGGATTATGGGTTCAAAAGTATTTTACAGTAAGAGAGCCTGACGACAAGATGATAGAAGTTGCTATATTGGCACTTAAAAGTGTTATTCCAGAAAAAGAAGATGAAGATTTATGGTAATCAAGGATATTTATAATTTGTTCGACAAATCCGATTGTCTGATGATTTTGGAAAAATTGTACAACTATAGTTTCTCTGATTCTATTATTCATTCTAATGATGAGATTAATGAGAATGATGAGAAAATAATTTTAGAATACAAAAGACTTTACGATGAGGATATTCCAATTGAATATATACTTGGATTCAAATACTTTTACAATAGAAAGTTTTATACGGATCCTAATGTTTTAATTCCAAGATTTGATACTGAAATTTTGGTGGATGAAATAATCAAAACTAATCGTAAGCTTGACAATATACTTGAAATCGGAATTGGATCGGGGATAATATCAATCACTTTGAATTTGGAATTGAATTCAAAAGTTTTGGGAGTAGATATAAACGAAAAAGCTATTGAACTTTCTAAGAAAAATGCAGAAAGTTTAAATGCTACTGATGCTGAGTTTATTTATTCTGATTTGTATGAGAATGTGAATTCTAAGTATGATTTGATAGTTTCCAATCCGCCTTATATAGACAAAAAAGATTTCAATTCACTTGAAACAAAAATTTTAAAAGAACCACGATCTGCACTTTTTGGTGGAGATGATGGACTGTATTTTTATAGAAAGATAATAAATCAAGCTAGTGATTATTTAAATGAAGATGGTATGCTCGCTTTTGAAATAGGTTATAATCAAAGAGAGAGCATATTTGAGATTTTAGATGAAAACGGATTTGAAAATCACTACTGCATTAAAGATTTTAACGGTTTTGATAGAGTAATAATTGCGAGGAGGTAATTATGTTTGAAAATTTGGATAGTGTTGTAGATAAATTCAAAGACTTAGAAGTAAAAGTCGTAGATCCTGAAGTTATCGCTGACATGGAAAATTGGACGAAATTAATGAAAGAACACGCTGATTTAGAACCAGTTGTTAATAAATATTTGGCATACAAAGATAATTTAAAAAATTTAGAAGAAGATAAAGAGATGTTGGGAACTACTGGAGATAGTGAAATGGAAGAACTATTGAAAGATGAAATATCAACATTGGAAGAACAAATTGAAAACGATCAAGAAGAATTGAAGATTTTGTTGTTACCAAAAGATCCTAACGACGAAAAAAATGTATTTATTGAAATAAGAGCAGGTGCTGGCGGAGATGAAGCAGGTTTATTTGCTGGTGAACTTTTGAGAATGTACCAAATGTATTCTGATAAAAAACGCTGGACAACTGAAGTTATGGATATTCAACAACAAGGTGTTGGCGGTGTAAAAGAAGCTGTAATGATGGTTAAAGGAAAAGGCGCTTATTCTAGATTAAAATACGAATCAGGAGTTCACAGAGTTCAAAGAGTTCCTCAAACTGAAAGTTCAGGAAGAATTCACACATCTACGGCAACTGTTGCTGTGTTACCGGAAGCTGAAGATGTAGATATTAAAATCGAACAAAAAGATTTGAGAATTGACGTGTTCAGAGCAAGTGGTAACGGTGGTCAATGTGTAAACACTACTGACTCTGCTGTTAGAATAACGCACATTCCAACAGGCCTTGTAGTGACTTGTCAAGACGAAAAATCTCAAATAAAAAACAAAGACAAAGCTATGAAAGTTTTGAAATCTAGATTATATGATTTGATGGAAGAAGAAAAGAACAAAGATAGAGCAGATGCTCGTAAATCTCAAGTTGGTACAGGGGATCGTTCTGAAAGAATTAGAACTTACAACTTCCCACAAGGAAGAATAACTGATCACAGAATCAACAAAACAATATTCCAATTACAAAACTTCTTAGATGGAGATATTGAAGAAATGATCGATGATTTGACAAGTTACGATCAAGCTGAAAAATTAAAAATGATGAATTAAGAATTAACTCGAGATTAAATTCTCGAGTTTTTTATATTATTGCAAGTAATGATATAATTAGATATATATTTAAATTTAGGAGATAAAAATGAATAGTGAATTAATTTATGAATATTTGGATAAAATTGGAAGAGATGGTTACAAGTTGGGACTTGATAGAATGCAAAAAACTTTGAAAATTCTAGGTAATCCCGAAAAAAGTTTTAAAATAATCCACGTTGCAGGAACTAATGGTAAGGGTTCTACATCAACTTTTATATATCAAACACTAAAAGAACATGGTTATAAAACTGGACTTTTTACATCACCTCACATTATTAATTTTTACGATAGAATAAAAATCGACAAAGAAATTTCAGAAGAAGATTTCATGAGAATTTTCGAAATTATCAAGGACACTATTGAAGAAAATGATATAAAGGTGTCTACATTTGAATTTATAACTTTGTGTGCGATTTATTATTTTGCAGAACAAAAATGCGAATATGTGGTTCTTGAAGTTGGAATGGGCGGAAGATTGGATGCTACCAACGCTACAGATGAAACTTTGTTATCTGTAATTACAAAAATTGGATTGGATCATCAAGAATATTTGGGAAATACTTTGGAAGAGATCGCCTATGAAAAAGCCTGCATAATGAAACAAAGCGGAAGATGTGTGGTTTATAATCAACAAGAAAGTGTATTGGATGTGTTCAGAGAAGTTGCTGAAGAAAGAGATAACAAACTATACATTTGCGATTTTGATGAGGCGAAAAATATTGAAATCAACGCTACACATAATTCGTTTGATTGGAAAAATTTGCATATTGAAACTAGATTGGTTGGAAGATATCAATTGTTTAACGCACAATTAGCATTGAGTGCTATTGATGTATTAAGAAATGAACTCGATTTGTCTGATGAAGATATCATCAATGGTTTCAAAAACGCATATATTCCTGCAAGATTTGATGTGATTAGACACAACCCAACAGTAATATACGATGGCGGACACAATGCCGATGGGGTTAAAGCTTTGAAATCATCAATAGAATCTGTGTTTGGTGATAAGAAAATCGTATTTGTTTACGGTGTATTGAAAGACAAGGACTATAACGATGAAATCAAACTAATCCATGAAAATGCCAAAGCATTTGTGACATTTACGCCAGATTCACCAAGAGCATTAAAAGCAGAAGATTTGAAAAAGCAAATCGAAGCCTACAGCGATAATGTTGTCGCAAAATCAAACGTAAATGACGCTGTGGATTATGCAATTGAACATTTCAAAGACGATGTAATTATAATTTTTGGAACGTTGTACAGTGCGGAGCAAGCTTATGAACATTTATAAAAAAGTTTTTGATGGTAAAAATATCGGAGAAATTTTATACGATGAGCCAATGAAAAATCACACTACTTTCAAAATTGGAGGTAGTTGTGATGTTATGATATTTCCTAAAAATGAAGAACAAATAATAAATGCCATTCAATTAATAAAACAAAATGACTTTGCTTACAGAATTATAGGTAATGGATCGAATTTATTAGTTAGTGATGGTGGGTTGAGAGAAGTTGTAATTAAATTACACGATAATTTCAACGACATGAAAATTGAAGGTGATATTTTAACTGCAAAATCAGGGGCGTTATTGAGCGCTGTTAGCAAATTAGCTATTAATAACTCTTATGCTGGTTTTGAAGCTGTTAGCGGAATTCCTGGAGACATTGGAGGTGCTATTACAATGAATGCAGGTGCCTATGGAACAGAAATGAAAGATATTGTTCACAGAGTTATGGTTATTGATACAGATTTGAATGTAAAATATTATAGCTGTGAGGATATGGATTTTTCCTACAGACATTCTAAAGTTCAAGATGAAAAATTAGTCGTTTTGGAAGTTGAATTTTTGCTAAAAAAAGGCAATAAACAAGAAATCCTAGATAATTTTCACGATTACACAGAAAGAAGAACATCAAAGCAACCATTGGAACTTCCTTCATGTGGCTCCGTATTCAAAAGGCCAGAAGGACATTTTGCTGGACAATTGATTGATCAAGCAGGACTTAGAGGCTACAGATACAATGATGCAATGATTAGTGAAAAACACTGCGGTTTCATAGTCAATGTTGGAGATGCAAAATGCTCTGATGTTGTAGCCGTTATAGAACATGTGCAAGAAGTTGTGCTTGATAAGTTCAATGTGAAGTTAGAACCAGAAGTGAGAATTATCGGTGAAAGATAAAATAAAATTAACCAGAGAATATCACGTGCATTCAGTTTACAGTCGTAACAATCACGGTAAAAGTACAATCGAAGAAATTGTACAAGAAGCGAGAGCAAAAAAATTAAAGACTATAAGCATAACTGATCACGGTCCGGGACACTTAATGTATGGAATAAAAAGAAAATTAATTCCTGTACAACGTGAAGAAATTAATAGACTCAAAGAAAAGTACGACGATATTGAAATTCTGATGGGAGTTGAAGCCAACGTAATTGGCTACAACGGAGAGATAGATATTAGAGAAGAAGAAAAAAAGTATTTTGATTTTATCAATCTTGGATTTCATGATGGAGTTAGATTTGTAGACAAAAAATCATTTTATAATTATCATGTTTTAAAAAGAATGAGCTGGATGGGACAATCGGTCAGGGAAAAAATGATTGATTTGAATACAAATACAATGCTAAAAGCATTGGAGAACAACGATATTTTTATAATAACTCATCCAGGAGATAAAATAGATGTTGATATCGAAAAAATCGCACAAACATGCGAAAAAACAAACACAGTTATGGAGATTAACAACCATCATCCGCACTTATCTGTAGAAGAAATCAAAATTTCTTCACATTATAATGTTAAATTTAGTTTAGGAAGTGATGCTCATCACAGAAAAAATATTGCAAATGTGAATGACAGCATCAAAAGAGTAATTGAATCAGGGTTGGATATTAGTAGAATTATAAACGTCGATTAGGAGATTTCATGGAAGTTGTAATTATTACAGGAATGAGTGGAGCTGGCAAAAGTGCCAGTAGCGATATTTTTGAAGATTTAGGTTATTATACATTGGATAATATGCCGCCATCTCTTTTATTAAGTTTTATAGATTTGACTACAAAAAGCAAGAAAAAAATCAACAAAATAGCTTGCGTAGTAGATATTAGAGGTGGAGAATTCTTCGCTGATTTGATGAAGTCCATAACACTTTTGAAAAATCAAAGTATTGATGTTAAAATTTTGTATTTAGATGCATCAGATGAAATTCTAATCAGAAGATACAAAGAACATAGAAGGCCACATCCGTTGGCAGTCAATGGAAATATTTTAGAAGGTATAGCTAATGAAAGAGAACTTCTAAGTGAAGTCAGAAATTCAGCAGATTCAATCATCAACACTTCTAATTTGACACTGGGAGAATTGAGAAGAAAAATATTATCTGCATTTTCACTTAAAGATGTAGACACAAAACTAGCAATATCTGTAGTATCATTTGGATTTAAGCATGGAATTTTGCTGGATGCAGACTTGATATTTGATGTCAGGTTTCTTCCGAATCCCTATTATATAGAAGAATTAAAAAAATCTTCTGGACTAAATACAGATATAAAAGAGTATGTATTTGGATTTGAAGAAGCAAATGAATTCTTGGATAAATTGGTGGATATGATGGAATTTTTGATTCCTAAATATTCAAAAGAAGGAAAAACAAACTTGGTTATAGGAATAGGATGCACCGGCGGAAAGCACAGGTCCGTTGCAATAGCACAAGCTTTGACAATAAGGCTTGAGGAAAATGGAGAAAAAGTTTATGTATCCCACAGAGACCAAAAATTTTGGTAAAAAAATAGTAACTATAGGCGGAGGAACAGGTAATTCTATATTGCTAAGAGGCGTCAAAAATTTCACATCAAACATAACGACTATTGTAACTGTAGCTGATGATGGTGGAGGAAGTGGAGTTCTCAGGGAAGATTTGGGAATGTTACCTCCTGGTGATATTAGAAACTGTCTTGTGGCACTTGCTAATACTGAACCTATAATGGAAAAATTAATAAATTATAGATTTTCAAATGGTCAATTAAAAGGTCAGAGCTTAGGGAATTTATTGATAGCTGCGATGAATGATATATGTGGCGATTTCAACGAGGCAATAAAAGAAATAAGTAACGTACTTGCGATTACAGGAAAAGTACTGCCAATGACTTTGGATAATGTCAAATTATTTGCTGAATTAGAAGATGGATCTACTATTGAAGGTGAATCGAACATCACGTTTTTGAATAGAAAAAACGGAGGTAAAATCAAACGAGTATTCACATCACCTAAACTGCTTTTGCCATTGAAAGAATCCATAGATAGTATAATGGATGCTGATATTGTTCTATTAGGACCAGGTTCGTTGTACACATCAATAATTCCCAATCTTTTAGTAACAGATATATCAAAAGCACTAAAAGAAACAAAGGCTGAAGTTGTGTACATATTAAATATTATGACTCAACCTGGAGAAACTAATGGCTACAGCGTTACAGATCATGTAGCTGCCATTATCGATCACGCAAATTCAAATATTATCGACAAAATCGTCGTTAATTCCAAGGAAGTAGACAAATATGCGAAATACAGATACAAATCAATTGAAAACTCTACGCCGATTTATATTACAGATGAAGATCGCGAAAATATGGAAAAATTAGGCATAGAAATCATAGAAGCTGATATATGTGATATTAGCTATGATTATATTGTGCATGATTCGAATAAATTGATGAAAACTATATTAGAAAGATATTAGTATGAATACGATTATTGAAAAATTAGACGGACAAAACAAAATACATGCACTTGAAAAAGCTGCAGATTTAATAAAAAATGGAAGTGTAGTTGCATTTCCAACAGAAACAGTATACGGATTAGGAGCAAATGGATTAGATGAAGAAGCTTGCAAAAAAATATTCGATGTCAAGAGAAGAAAAAGAGACAATCCACTAATCTTGCACGTAACTAACGATGAAATGGTCAGAAATTTATCGTCAGAAATCACTGAAGATCAAAAAAAATTGATGGATAATTTGTGGCCAGGTCCATTGACTATAATTTTCAAAAAAAGTGACAAAGTTAATGACGTTGTAAGTTGTGGAGGAAATACAGTTGCAATTAGAAATCCATCGGATGAAATCGCAAGGTTTTTGATAGATAAATCAAATTGTCCAATAGCAGCTCCATCTGCGAATAAATCGGGAAGGCCATCACCAACTAATGCACAAGATGTGTATAGTGATATGCAAGGTGAGATTGAAATGATTTTGGATGGAGGGAGTTGTAACATTGGAATTGAATCCACTGTTGTCGATTTGACGGATAAACCGTACACCATACTTAGACCTGGTTTTTACACAAAAGAAGATTTGGAAGAGTATTTGGATGAGGTTGTGTATGATAAATCATTAATCGATTCTAACACTATTCCGAAATCTCCAGGACAAAAATACAAGCACTACGCACCTAAAACCAAACTCATAGTAATCAAAGGAAACATGGATAACATACAAAGTTATGTTAATAGCTTGGGAATAAATACCGACGAAATTGGATTTATACTGTGTGAAGAAACTGCAACGAATGTAAATTTCGAAAATGTAAAAATAATTTCAAAAAGAAATGATTATTTGAATTTTGCACACAATATCTTTTCTTACCTCAGGGAGTTAGATAAATTAAATTATAAATTATTAATTTGTGAAGGGGTAAATGAACAAAAAATGGGTATAAGTATAATGAACAGGCTTAAAAAATCTTGTGCCAATAACATAGAACTAATTTAGTATGTTATAATAAAGATTATAAAGTTTATTTTATAGGAGGAATTATGAGTAAAGTAACTGTATTTGATCATCCGTTGATTAAACACAAATTAACAATTTTACGTGATAAAAACACAGGAAGCAATCAATTTAGACAGTTAGTTTCAGAAATAGCAACTTTAATGTGCTATGAAGTTACTAGAGACTTTAAATTAGAAGATTGCGAAGTAGAAACTCCGATAGGGACAACTACCGGCCAAACTCTTAGTGGTAAAAAGTTGGGAGTAGTTCCAATTTTAAGAGCAGGTTTGGGAATGGTTGAAGGATTTTTGAGTGTACTACCAGCAGCAAAGGTTGGACACATCGGATTGTACAGAGATCCTGAAACATTAAAACCTGTTGAATATTATTGTAAATTGCCAAAAGATGTTGAAGAAAGAGATATTATCGTTGTGGATCCAATGCTTGCAACAGGTGGTTCTGCAGAAGCAGCGATTACTTTCTTAAAAGAGCATGGATGTAAGAACATCAAATTGGTTAATATCATAGCAGCTCCAGAAGGAATCAAGATGGTTCAAGAAAAGCATCCAGATGTAGATATATACGTGGCAGGTCTTGATGAAAAATTAAATGAACACGGTTATATTGTGCCAGGTTTAGGTGATGCAGGAGACAGATTATTTGGTACTAAATAGCGTTAAAGCTTTTAGTTATATACTTATGGTTTTAGAGTATTTTTCATATTCTAAAACCATCTCTAATTAGGAGGTGAAACAATGTCAGATACTGCTATATCAAAAATTAAAGAAGCTGAAGAGAAGGCTAAGCTTATTGTCGATGAAGCTAATGAAAAAGGAAAAAGTATTTTAGAGGATGCAAAATCAGAAGCTGAACAAAAATACAACGACATTATCAACGAAGCACAAAAAGTTCGAAATGAAAAACTTGAATCTTCAAAGAATAAAGCAATTGAAGAATCAAAAGATTTGGAACAAAAAGCTAAGATGAATAACGAAAGTATTAAAAACATCGACATTGATACAGTTGAAGGACTTGTAGACAAAATCGTTGAAAGGATAGTGAGTTAATGGCTATTGTAAAAATGAGCAAATTTGATTTGTATTCATTTGATTATGATAGAGAAAAATTACTCGAAGATCTTCAAAAGTTTAATTATGTTCATATTGATGAAAAGAAAGTGGAAGACGAAAATCAAGGTGTTAGGAATTTAGATAATTCTGAACAAATTGTTAGCACTAGTGAAAAGCTTACCAAAGTAAAATGGGCTATAGATTTGCTTGAAAAGTATTCAGAAAAGCACAATAAAATAGACGAATTAAAACAAGGTAAGAAAACATTTAGACTAGATGAGCTTACTAAAAAAGCGCTTGATTTTGACTTTGATGAACACTACAAAGAACTTTCATCTTTGGATAAACAACTAACTGAACTTGATCAGAATAATCAAACTTTGAACCAAAAAAAATCTGAATTAACTCCATGGGAGAATTTGGATTTGGATATTTCAAAGATTGATGATTTTAAAAAGGTTAAGGTAGTTACAGGAACTGTAAGTGATAAATTCATCGATCAGTTGAAATTAAACACAAAAGACATTGAAGATATTTATATCGAAGAAATTTCTCGTAATTCAGGCTTTGTTTACTTGCTTGTTATCTGTAAGGATTATGAAAAAGCACAAGATATCCTAAGAGACAATGGATTTGTCAATATTAATATTAAATCACATGGACTTGTAAAAGATGAAATCAGAAATATTGACGAACAAATCATTGCAAATAAAAAGCAATACAAAGAAATAGAAGATCAAATTAAATCAAAAACAGATTTGACTGAACAATTTAAGATTTATCATGATTATCTTGAAAACAACAGCTTAAAAGAAGAAGCTACAAGCAAAATTAAGAGGACAGATAAGATTGATATAATCGAAGGATATGTTCCTACCGACAAAGAAAAAGATTTTGAAAATGTACTACAAAACTCATTGAATAATAAGTATTATTTGGAAATGAATCCAGCAGACAAGAATGATCCAAATGTACCAATTATTTTAAAAAACAGAGGATTTGCAAAAGCTTTTGAAAGTATAACGGGAATGTATTCATTGCCAAAATACAACGAAGTTGATCCAACACCATTATTGGCGCCTTTCTATTGTTTCTTCTCAGGGATGATGATTGGTGATTTGGGATACGGATTGATTGTATTTTTAGCAATATTAGTAGCTCTCAAGATTTTTAATCTTGATGAAAAGAAAAAGCAATTCTTGAAATTCTTTATGTTCATATCAATTGCTTCAATGTTCTGGGGATACATTTATGGATCGTTCTTCGGTGGAATTATACCAATGACACCTATCATTGACACAAGCAAAAACGCAATGACTTTAATAGTTTTATGCTTAATTTTTGGTTTTATACATTTATTCTTTGCATTGGGAATTAAGGCTTACATGTTGATTAGAGATCACAAGCCTTTAGATGCATTTTACGATGTAGGACTATGGTATTTAATTATTATTAGTATATTGATATTATTAACTGGTAACCTATTAGGATTACCTGCAATGGCAATGACAGTAGCAAAATGGATTGCAATTGCATCAGCTGTGGGGATAGTTTTAACAGCAGGAAGAGATGCAAAAAGCATTGGTGGTAAGCTTGGCTCTGGATTGTATTCGTTGTACGGAATATCTGGCTGGATTGGAGATTTCGTATCATATATGAGACTAATGGCATTGGGCTTATCAGGAGCATATATTGCTGTAGCAATTAATATGATTGTAAAAATGATGGCTGAATCAAGTATCATAGGATTCATATTTGGACTTATCGTATTCGTGGTATTCCAAGCATTTAACGCATTCTTATCGTACTTGTCGGCATACGTTCACTCTGCTAGATTGATTTTCGTAGAAATGTTTAACAAGTTCTACGAAGGTGGTGGAGTGCCATTCAAGAAACTTATAACAGAATCAGAATATTTTAACATAACAAACAAATAGGAGGATATTATGGAAAAATTCTTTTTAGAAAACGGTGGATTAGTTTTAGGAGTATTATCAGTAGTAATAGCAGTTTTATTCTCAGGTATGGGATCTGCTAAAGGTGTAGGTAGAGCAGGGGAAGCTGCAGCTGGAGTAGTTATTGAAGAACCAGAAAAATTCGGTAAGTCATTAGTACTTCAATTATTACCAGGTACACAAGGTTTGTACGGATTCGTAATTGGTATTTTAATTCTATTCAAACTTGCAGGTGGAAGTATTTCCTTAGCACAAGGATATGTTTACATTGCAGCAGCATTACCAGTAGGAGTTGTAGGATATTTCTCAGCAATTGCTCAAAGTAAAGTAGCAGTTAGTGGTATCAATATCTTAGCAAAGAATGAACCTCAACAAGCAAAAGGTATTATCTATGCAGTAATGGTTGAGTTATATGCCATCTTAGCATTCGCTATTTCATTCTTATTAATGAACCAAATCCAAGCTTAATGGTGATTTAGATGTCTAATTTAGATAATATAATTAATGAAATTCTTGAAGATGCAAAAAAAGAATCTGAACAAATTCTAAATAATGCAAATCAAGAAAAAGAAAAAATCATTGAAACTAAAATAGACCAGGCTAATCAAGAAAAAGATACAATATTAAACAAAGCAGAATCTGAAGCAAAAGGCGTGTACGACAGACACTTATCTCAAGTTGTTTTAAAATCAAGAGATAATGCGCTTTTTGCAAAACAAGAAGTAATCGATAGTGTTTTACAAAAAATTAAAGATAAATTAAAGAATATGTCACTTGAAGATTATAAAAAATACCTAACAAATAGTTTATCCAAAATGGATTTGAATAGTGATGATTTGTTAGTATTGCAATCTGATAAGTATGATAGTTTGAAGAATGAAAACTTTAATGTAAAAATATCAGATGAAACTGTTGACAGCGGATTTTGTATTAAAAGAGGTAATATATTAATCAATAATAATTTTTCTTCACTGGTCGATTCAATGAAAGACGAATTGGAAGTAGAAATTGCAAAAACTCTTTTTAAGAAGTAGGTGATAATATGAAAAAAGAAGATTTCATACATCAATCTGCTATAACTCGTGTCAAAGAAAAGGAATTGTTGAGTAAGAATGATTATGAAAGGCTGATAGATGCAAGTAATTTAGAAGAAACTGTAAGATTACTTTCGGATTCAGTGTATCAATCAGAATTTGCAAAGCTTGATAATTATAAGAATTACGATGTTGCTTTGAAAAATGAGTTAAAAAAGACTTATAAATACATGTATGATATGAGTAGTTTCCAATTTCCTGTCGATTTAATGGCATTAAAATACGATTATCATAATTTAAAAGTGTTGATTAAAGAATATCTAAAAGATGAAGATTTTTCTTCAATGTTAAGTGATATAACTAGAATTGAATTCAAAAGCATGAGAGATTCAATTAGAGAAAATACTGAAATTGAAATGGAACATTTTGATAAAGTTATCAAAGAGTCAATCGCTGATTACGAAGAAAACAAAGATCCTCAAATGGTAGATATTTATGCCGACAGAGAGTATTTTGTGGAAACTTCAGAAATTGCAAAACAAATTGATTCAGATTTGATAAATGAATACGTCGAAGATTTGATAGATTTTACTAATATTAAAACTTTACTTAGAGTTCAAAACCAAAAGAAAAGTTTAGAATTTTTGAAAAAAGTCATTATTCCTAATGGTAGTATTGAATCTGAAAAGTTTGAAAGTGAATTGCATTCTGAAATTACCGAAGATAGTCCATTATTCAAACAAGCTAGAATTTACTACTATGTAAAAGAAGCTATCAGCGAGTATAAGAAATCAAATAGTTTATCTGCCTTTGAAAAGGCAATGGATGATTATTTGATGGAAAAAATCAAAGAAATCAAAAAGGTTACTTATGGACCTGAGGTTTTGTTTGGATATTTATTTGCAAAAGAAACTGAAATTAAGAATCTTAGGATTATTTTTGTAGGAAAGATTAACTCATTGAAACCTGATTATATCAGGAGTAAGTTGAGGTTAAGTTATGCGTAAAAAAGTAGCTGTAGTAGGTGATAGAGATTCTGTATTGGTCTTCAAAGCTCTGGGAGTAGATGTATTTGAATCTATTGAGAGCACAGACGCTAGAAAAACAGTTGATAGATTAGCAAAAGAAGACTACGGAGTGATTTTTATTACTGAACAAATAGCAGAAAAAATCAAAGAAACAATAGATAGATATAATGATAAAGTTTCACCAGCTATTATCTTGATACCTTCTAATCAAGGTAGCTTGAACATTGGAATGAACAGAATCAATACCAATGTCGAAAAAGCTGTTGGAGCGAACATTTTGTAAAGGAGAGCTTATATTGAAAGAAGGTAAAGTATTAAAAGTATCCGGACCTTTGGTAGTTGCTGAAGGAATGGAAAACGCAAGCGTATATGACGTTGTTGAGGTTTCAGACGATAAGCTCATTGGAGAGATTATTGAAATGAGAGGCGATAAAGCCTCAATTCAAGTATATGAAGAAACAACAGGAATTGGCCCTGGAGATAAAGTTATATCTACAGGTCACCCACTATCAATTGAATTGGGACCTGGTATATTAGAGCAAATGTTTGATGGTATTCAAAGGCCATTAAAATCATTGCAAGAAAAAGCTGGAGACTTCTTGTTAAGAGGAGTTAGCGCTCCATCATTAAACAGAGAAAAGAAATGGGAATTCAAACCTGTTAAGTCTGTAGGTGATGAAGTAGAAGCAGGAGATATTATAGGTGAAGTTCAAGAAACTGAAGTAATTGTTCACAAGATAATGGTTCCAGCTAATGTATCTGGTAAAATCAAATCAATTGAATCTGGAGAATTCACTGTTGATCAAACAGTTTGCGTTGTAGAACAAGATTCTAAAGATATTGAAATAAATATGATTCAAAGATGGCCTGTAAGAAATGGTAGACCTTACAAAGAAAAGGAAGATCCAATTAAACCATTGATCACAGGTCAAAGAGTTATCGATACATTCTTCCCAGTTGCAAAAGGTGGTACTGCAGCAATTCCAGGACCTTTCGGTAGTGGTAAAACAGTAGTTCAACACCAATTAGCTAAATGGGCAGATGCTGAAATAGTTGTGTATGTAGGTTGTGGAGAACGTGGTAACGAAATGACAGACGTTCTTAATGAATTCCCTGAATTGATTGACCCTAAGACTGGACAATCATTGATGAAGAGAACTGTTTTAATAGCGAACACTTCAAACATGCCAGTAGCTGCCAGAGAAGCAAGTATCTATACTGGAATTACAATCGCTGAATACTACAGAGATATGGGCTATTCGGTAGCGATGATGGCTGACTCAACATCAAGATGGGCAGAAGCTCTTCGTGAAATGAGTGGTAGACTTGAAGAAATGCCTGGTGATGAAGGTTATCCTGCTTACTTGGCATCAAGAATCGCGGACTTCTACGAACGTGCTGGTAAAGTAAAGTGTTTGGGTAGTGATGGAAGAGACGGATCATTGACAGTTATCGGTGCGGTATCTCCTCCAGGTGGTGATATTTCAGAACCAGTTACACAATCTACACTTAGAATTGTAAAAGTATTCTGGGGATTGGATTATGCATTAAGTTATATGAGACACTTCCCAGCAATAAACTGGATTAACTCTTATTCATTGTATCAAGATAAAATCGACGAATATTTGGATGGTAACGTAGATAGTAATTTCTCAGATTTTAGAAAACAAGCTATGAAGTTATTACAAGAAGAATCATCTTTATTAGAAATCGTAAGATTGGTTGGACGTGATTCATTAAGTGATGAAGACCAAATCAAACTTGAAACTTCAAAATCATTAAGAGAAGATTTCTTACAACAAAACGCATTCCACGAAACAGATACATTCTGTTCATTGGACAAACAAGCAAAAATGTTGGATTTAATCTTAACATTCCACAAGGAATCTTTGAGAGCTTTGGAAGAAGGAGCTTATGTATCTGAAATTTCAAAACTTGCTGTAAGAGAAAAGATTACACGTTCTAAAAATATTCCAGAAGATGAACTACAAAGATTTGAAGAAATTAAACAAGAAATTAAATCACAAATTACCGATTTAGTTAATGGAGGTGAACGTTAATGATTAAAGATTATAATTCAGTAACAGAAGTAGTCGGACCATTAATGGCGGTAAAAGGTGTAGAAGGCGTAAAGTTCGATGAACTTGTTGAAATAGAATTACAAGATGGAGAAAAAAGACGTGGTCGTGTTGTAGAAATTGACCACGATGTAGCAATGGTTCAAGTATTCGAGGGTACATCAGGAATTAACTTAAAAGAAACTACAGTAAGATTTTTGGGTAGACCTTTGGAACTTGGAGTATCTGAAGATATGATTGGTAGAGTATTCGACGGTTTAGGTAGACCAATAGATAATGGTCCTAAAATTATTCCAGAAGATAAAGTGGACATCAATGGCTCATCTATCAACCCTGTATCCAGAGATTATCCATCAGAATTTATAGAAACAGGTGTATCTACAATTGATGGTTTGAATACTCTTGTTAGAGGACAAAAACTTCCTATATTCTCAGGATCAGGTCTTCCTCATAATAAATTAGCAGCTCAAATAGCAAGACAAGCAAAAGTTTTGGGTAAAGATGATAAATTCGCCGTAGTATTTGCTGCCATGGGAATAACATTCGAAGAAGCACAATATTTCATCGGAGACTTTAACAAAACAGGCGCTATCGACAGAGCAGTATTGTTCATGAACTTAGCTGATGACCCAGCAATTGAACGTCTTTCAACTCCAAAGATGGCACTAACTTGTGCAGAATTCTTGGCTTTTGAAAAGGGAATGCACGTATTAGTAATCATGACAGACATGACAAACTACGCAGAAGCACTTCGTGAAGTATCTGCTGCCAGAAAAGAAGTTCCAGGTCGTAGAGGGTATCCAGGATATTTGTACACTGACCTTGCAACTTTATATGAAAGAGCTGGAAGAATCGTAGGGAGAGAAGGATCTATCACTCAAATTCCTATCTTGACAATGCCAGAAGATGATATTACTCACCCAATACCAGACTTGACAGGATACATTACAGAAGGTCAAATCATACTTTCTCGTGAATTATATAAGAAAGGATATGAACCTCCTATTAATGCTATTCCATCATTATCAAGACTTAAAGATAAAGGTATTGGTAAAGGCAAAACAAGAGAAGATCACGCAGATACAATGAACCAAATCTATGCAGGATATGCGTCTGGACTTGATGCAAAACAATTATCTGCAATTCTTGGGGAATCTGCATTGAGCGATGCTGACAAAGCATTTGCAAAATTTGCTGAAAGATTCGAAAGAGAATATGTAGACCAAGGTTATTATACTGATAGATCAATTGAAGAAACTCTTAATATCGGCTGGGATTTATTAAAAGAAATACCACGTACAGAATTGAAGAGAATTAAAGACGAATTGATAGATAAATATATTGGAAATGGTGAAGGGACTGATGAGTAATGGCAAGACTCAACGTCAATCCTACAAGAATGGCTCTGTCGGAGCTAAAAGCTAGACTCAAAACATCTTCCAGAGGTCATAAGTTATTAAAAGATAAACAAGACGAACTTATGAGACAATTCATCGACATGATAAAAGAGAACAAAGCTCTAAGAGAAAAAGTTGAAGAAAAACTTCAAAACTCATTCAGCGATTTTCTAATGGCAAGTGCAATAATGAGTCCAGAGTTTTTGGATGAAGCAGTATCATTTCCTAAAACAAAGGTAAATGTAGATATTGAAACTAAAAACGTAATGAGTGTAATTATTCCACAAATGAAATTCTCTCGTGAAGGTGAAGCTGATTCTAGTGAAATATATCCTTACGGATATGCTCAAACATCACAAGATTTGGACTTGGCAATTGACTCATTGAATTCAGTTATGGATGATATGTTGGCATTAGCTCAAATCGAAAAAGCTACACAATTAATGGCGGATGAAATTGAGCAAACTAGAAGAAGAGTAAATGCTTTGGAATATAGAACAATTCCTGATTTGGAAGAAACAATTAAATATATCAGAGCAAAGCTTGATGAAAACGAACGTGCTAATATTACAAGACTTATGAAGGTCAAAGATATTATCGCAAAACAAGAAAACGAAGCATAAAAATAAGACTGGGTAAAATGATCTTAGAATTAGATTACTCAGTCTTTTTTTATGGTAATATAATTAGTAGAATGAAAAATATGTAGAGGACAGTATGAAGATTATAATTTCACCCGCAAAAACATTTAAAATTAGAAAAATTAAAAACAAAAATTGTGATTGTCTATATGAAAGCAAGAAAAATGAGCTAGTTTCAATTATAAAAGAAAAATCAGCCGAAGAACTTAAAAAATTGTGGAAATGTTCCGACAAAATAGCAGAGGAAAGTTACAATCTTTATCAAAATTTCGATGAGGCACCAAAAGGTTGTGCGATATTAAGCTTTGACGGAATACAATATCAATACATGGATGTTAACTCATTGGATGAAAATCAATTAGGATATCTGGAAGAACATCTCAGAATATTATCGGGACTTTACGGAATACTTAGACCATTAGATGAAATACCAAAATATAGATTGGATTTTGAAGACAAATTAATTAATCTGTATGAATTTTGGGAAGATGAAATAAGAAATCACTTTAAAGGTGAGGAAATAATCGATTTGGCATCAAAAGAGTATGGTCAGAATATTTACAAATACTTAGATAAAACACCTGTTAAGATTGATTTTAAAGAAGAAGTATTTGTAGAAGGAGATATTAAATTAAAGACAAAAGCAACTCCATCTAAAATTCTTAGAGGTAGAATGGTAAATTATATGGCAAGAAATAATGTTGAAGATATTGAACAATTGAAGAAGTTCTCTTGTGATGGATATAATTATTCTGAAGATTACAGTGATACAAATAAGCTTGTTTTTGTGAAATCAAAAGTGTCTGATTAATTAAAAAAGACTTTGTTTGTAACATGTGTTAAACAAAGTCTATTTTTTGATTTTTTTGATTTTTGTTTTGTATTTGTTTCTATAATCGTTAGGCGTAACTTTCACCACTCTACGAAATGCCTGATCGAAATAAGATTGGGAATTGAATCCACAGAGTTTTGCTATATCATTGATTGGCTTGTTTGATGTTTTTAATAACAACATCGCAGATTCCATTCTTCTGTTTAGCAAAAATTGCATTGGAGTTTTACCGTAATGATTTTTGAATTCGTGGATTAAATGTGACTTAGAGACCATAAATTTTTCTGAAATAGAATCTAGTGTGATTTCTTGGTTGAAATTTTCATAAATATAATCTTCGACATGTTTAGTAAATGAATCTTGTGCAGGATCATCCATTGTGAACTTCAAATCGCCACGTCTTTGAATTTCTGTAATCAAAATACTAATCAAACAAGAGCACACTCTTTGGTATCTAAATCTCTTGTACTTGGCTTCTTCCAATATTTTGTTGATATAGTACAAAATTACCATATCGCGGTCGTTGATGTGATTGTGTTTGATACTAAGCACTGCCTTATCTTTTTGTTCAGTATCAAAGGATACTTCAGAAATGGCCAGTGTATAGAACTCAAAACTTTCTGATTTAGAAATTTCTGTAATTCTGGAACCCTGATTTACTATTAATACATCAAAAGGGAGAATTTCTATCTTATTGTCATTTACAATAAAAGTTCCATTTCCTTTAAGACAATAGTACATTTGATAGAATGGGAGAATCCCTCGTTTTATTTCTTCCTTCATTTTAAGTTCGGTTTTAGAAATAAACAATAACTTTATGTACAAATCATCTCTAGGCTCAATCTTGTAAAATTCACTATTCATTTTCTTTTTCCAAGCAATCCTTGCATATTCCGTTAATCAAAATATTTGTAGAATTGATTTTGAATCCTTTCAAATCGGAACTTTCAACTGTGTTTTCCGTATTAAAATTGTAAATCTTGCCACATTTATCACATTTAAAATGTCCATGAGTTTCAGTCGTTATGTCGTATCTTAGCTCTGAGTTATCGATGTTAAGTTCAGATACAATACCAGCTTTCACGAAAACTTTTACTGTATTATAGATAGTTGTTCTAGATAATGTAGTCAATTTAGGAGCTAAATTTCTGTAAATATCATCTACAGTTGGATGAATATGATGATTTTCCAAATAATCTAAAATTACAATTCTTTGATATGTAGGTTTAATACCATTGTCTAGTAATTTTGTTCTTAAATAATTTCCGTTGTTTTCCATAATAATTTCCTTTCAAATAACGCTTTTTATTATATCAGCTAGAAGATATACAAGTCAAACCACTTGAAATATATTTGACTTCAATGTAGAATATATAGGATAAAAAATCAAAGGAGTGTTTTATGAAAAGAATTATTGGAGTAGACGAAAAAGTATCTCCAAAGATGCTAATACCTCTAAGTATTCAACATACTTTCGCTATGTTTGGAGCGAGTGTATTGGTGCCTATAGTTTTGGGGATTAATCCTAGTATTGTTTTATTGATGAACGGTATAGGTACACTGTTATTTATTTTGATAACAAAAAGAAAAGCACCAGCGTATTTGGGGAGTAGTTTTGCCTTCTTAGGACCAGCAACTATAATAATTGGACAATCGGGATTTCGTTATGCACAGGGAGCTTTCGTTGCAATAGGACTTATTGGATGTATTTTAGCATACATAATTTATAAATTTGGAACGGATTGGATTGATGTTGTTTTGCCACCTGCAGCTATGGGAAGTGTTGTAAGTTTGATAGGATTTGAACTTGCACAAGCAACTGTTTCTGGTGGTAAGATCGGTGCAAATATCATGACGGATACAAGAACTACAAACGATCTTATAGTTTTCTTGGTCACATTGTCAGTAGCAATCTTAGGTTCTGTTTTATTCAAAAAATTCTTAGCTACAATACCGATATTAATCGCAATTATAACAGGTTATATTGTAAGTGTAGCATTAAAAATGGTCGATTTTACACCGGTAATGCAAGCATCATTATTTACGTTGCCTAAATTTCAACTTCCAATATTTGACCTAAAATCTATAATCACAATGTTGCCTGTAATTTTGGTAATAACAAGTGAACACATTTCACACCAAGTAGTTACAAGTAATATCATAGGAAGAGATTTATTAAAAGAACCCGGCCTTCATAGATCGATTTTTGCAGACAACTTTTCAACTGCAATATCTGGATTTATAGGAGGAGTTCCAACAACAACTTACGGTGAGAATATCGGCGTAATGGCAATTACTAAAGTTTATTCAGTTTATGTAATTGCAGGAGCTGCTTGTATATCAATTTTAATGGCATTTATTGGACCATTATCAGCACTTATTTCATCAATACCAGGAAATGTAATAGGTGGGGTAACATTCTTACTTTACGGTATGATTGGAACAAGTGGTATCAGATTATTAGTAGATCAAAAAGTAGATTACTCACAATCCAAAAACTTAATATTAACTTCTGTAATATTTGTAACTGGACTTTCAGGATTGAAAATAAACTTCTTGGGAGTATCATTATCAGGAATGGTTCTAGCATCAGTTGTTGCAGTAGTATTGAGCTTATTATTCTATGTCTTTGATAGATTGGGAATAATGAACGATTAGTAAGTATAATTAGTGGACTTTTATTAGTTCACTAATTTTTTTATTGAAAAATAGCTTTCGTATCATTTTTTCGCAAGTTTATGTATAATTTTAGTATGAAGGTTTTAATTATAGAAGACGATAAAATAATTTTAAATTCGCTTAAAAAATATTTAGAAAATTGGGAATACGAAGTGTTCACAAATTCTGGAATAGATATTATGGAGGATGTCAAGAATATAAAGCCAGATATAATTTTGATGGACATTATTCTTCCTAGCTTTAATGGATATTTTTGGTGCGAAAAAATACGAAAAACAACTGATATTCCAATAATTTTCATATCTTCAAAATCAGAAGATTTGGATATAATAATGGGAATGCAGATGGGAGCTGACGATTATATTACAAAGCCATTTAATTTTGATGTACTTATGGTAAAAATTAACGCCGTAATGAAAAGATATTACGGAAACAACATCATCAAAAGTGTTTTGGAGTTTAATGAAGTCATGCTTTTTGTGAATGAATTCAGATTAGAATTCAATGACAATGAAATTAACCTCACAAAAACAGAAATGCTAATTTTAAAATCGCTATTTGAAGCTAAAGGTGAAATAGTCACTAGGGAAAAATTGATGGATAAATGTTGGCAAAATGATTTTTTCATAGATGATAATACTTTAGCTGTGAATATCAATAGAATAAGAAAAAAATTAAACAAACTTGGCTTGGACGATTTCTTGTTGACTAAGAAATATTCAGGATACTATTTAAATGATGGAAGAAATTAAAATGGATAAATTAGTGTGTTTTTTAAAGAAAAATCTCAATTCTATTTTGTTTTTTGTGTCAATAAATGCTATTTATTTTATGGTTGTTTATTTGAACAATGTAGACCTAAAAGTGTTTTTACAAGGTTTTGAAATCTGTTTGATAGTATTTTTAATTTATTTGGTGATTAAATACTTAGATTTTGAAAAAGAATTGTCAAAAGATGAGAAAATAGAAGATTTGGAAATTCAAATTGAAAATATTAGAAATCAGTATATTTCTTGGCAAAAAGATATCCAAGAATATTTTTCTATGTGGGTACATCAGATTAAAACACCGATAACTTGCTTGGAAATTCTGACAGATGATAATAAAGAAATGAAGATGCAACTAAAATCAATCGACAATTACACGAATATGGCTATAAATTACTTGAAGTTAAATTTGCACGAAAAAGACATGGATATAAGCGTTGTAGATGTGGATAATTTACTGAATATTTTAGTCAAAAAATACTCACTTTTGTTTATAAACTCACATATTAGCTTAGATTTTAGAAAACACGACATAAAATGCATTACAGATAGCAAATGGTTAAGTGTTTTATTGGAACAAATCCTCTCTAATGCGATTAAATATTCTGAAAATTCACAAATTATCATAGATTCATTCAAAAAAGATAATTCAGTAGTGATTTTAATTGAAGACAAGGGAATAGGGATTCCAGAAGAAGATATCAATAGAATTTTCGATAAAGGATATTCGGGATTTAATGGAAGATTGAAACAAAAATCAAGTGGTTTGGGATTGTATTTGGCGAAATCTATCGCAGATAAACTAGATATTAGATTGAAAGTCGACTCTGTTGTAGGTCAAGGTAGTAAATTTTATATTATTGTGAATAACTAATCTTACAATTTTGTAAGATTGAATGATTTTTGTTAGTTTAGATAAATGCTACTTTTTCTAAATTCATTTAACATATAGTTATGGAGGGTGTTATGAATATTTTAGAATTAAACAACGTAAGAAAAGTATACAAAACGAAAAATGTTGAAACAGTAGCATTAAAAGATGTGAATTTTTCTGTAGAAAAGAATGAATTTATAGCGATAATGGGAGAATCAGGCTCAGGTAAAACAACTTTACTTAATGTAATATCAACATTAGATAAGCAAACTAATGGAAAGGTTGTGTTAAATGGCAAGGATATATCCACTTTAAAAGAATCGGAAGTTGCAAAGTTCAGAAGGGAAAAGCTGGGATTTGTATTTCAAGATTTTAATTTATTGGATATTTTCTCAAACAAAGACAATATATTTTTGCCGATGGTGCTTTCAGATTATAAGCCAAAAGAAATGGAGAAAAGATTATCTGAAATTCAAGGTTTGTTAGGAATTGAATCTTTTGTAGGCAAATATCCTTATGAGGTTAGTGGTGGACAAAAACAAAGAATTGCTATTGCAAGAGCTTTGATTACAAAACCAGATTTGATATTGGCTGATGAGCCAACAGGTGCATTGGATTCAAAATCATCAGATATGATACTTGATTTATTCACAAAAATTAATAAATTAGGACAAACTATATTGATGGTAACTCATTCTGTGAAGGCAGCTTCGTTTTCTAACAGGGTAATATTCATAAAAGATGGTGTTGTGTTCCATGAGATTTACAAGGGAAATAGCGACAACAATGAATTTATGCAAAGAATTAATGAGTCATTATCTGTGATAAATAATAGAGGTGTAGATAATGAATTCTAAATTATCTACAAAATTTGCTCTCAAAAACTTAAAAGCAAACAAAATTGTAAATATTCCATATATTTTGTCAACGAGTATTATGGTGGCGATTTTGTTTATTATGATATCTCTATTAGATAACAAATACGTTATGCAAAAAGACCAATTTGGAGCGATAATAGTTTTCGGATCGATTATTATTGCGATATTTACATTTGCGATTATTATGTATGCGAATAGGTTTTTGATAAAAAGAAGATTCAAAGAATTCGGATTATATCGTGTTTTTGGATTGGAGAACAAACACATAAATAGAATTTTGCTAAAAGAAAAGTCGATATTTTTTGTGCTTATTTCAACATTAACAATTGTATTCGGTATTACATTGGGGAAAGTATTGTTCTTAGCCGTTGGAAAATTGATGCAAGAAAATTTCAGCATAATGCAGTTTGGAGTTTCAACCAAAGCAGTTATATTATCACTGCTATTTAATCTTGTAATTAGTGTGTTAACATTTATCTTCGATATATTAAATATAAAATCAGCTACAACCAGGGATTTATTTGCAAAGGGACAAAAATCGGAATCTGAACCAAAAGTCAAAGTAGTATTTTTCATTCTAGCAATAATTCTAACTGCCATTGGTTATTACATTGCGTTGACAATCGAAGGAAGCTTGGAAAGCTTGTTGATGTTTTTCGTGGCAAGTTTACTTGTATTGTTTGGAACGTACTGTGGATTTGTTGCAATAACAATTTTTGTACTAAAATTGATGAAGAAAAACAAGAATTTCTTCTATAAATCGAAAAATTTTATTACGGTTTCTGGAATGCTTTACAGAATGAAATCAAATGCAGTCGGATTAGCTAGTATTGCAATTTTATGCACAGGAGTTGTAGTATCATCGTCGACTACAATGGCGATCTACAACAGTGCAGAAAAAGTTGTCGATTCAACTGTAAACAGAGATTACAAATTGACTGGAACGATTATACCAGATAAGGATTTTTCTAAAAATATCGAAAAAGAAAAAACTAGATTAAAAAATTTAGTCACAGAAAAAACAAATCCTAAAAATGATTATTATCAAGTTAGTACAATGATGTTTGCAAACCTTGATGGCAATAAATTTTCTAAAATGGGAAAGAATAATACCAAGTCTGTCTATATTATGATTCAAACTTTAGATTCATTTAACAATAAGTTTTCAAAAAATTATTCATTGAACGATGGAGAAATTTTATTGAATTCAAATTATATGAAATATATAACATCAGATAAGATAACTTTAGGAAGTGCTGATTATAAATTCAAAAAAATTGATGAGCTTGAAGGAAGAAATATTGCTGTGGATATGTTCTACGTCGTTGTAAAAAACGATGAGGATTTGGTAAGATTTTGCAATGATTTCAGAATGCCTACGGACAATGAAGTGGCAAGTAAACCTTTGGAAGTGGACGTATCTTACTTTTTAGATTCGGACAAAAAACTAGATGGAAAAGAATTTATCTCCAAAGACAGTTCTCTTCAATTTGTATCTAGACAAGAAACAAAAACTGGAGTGTACAGTATGTTTGGAGCGTTTTTGTACATTGGTTTTATAATCAGCTTTATCTTATTAGTAGGAACTTCGATCATTGCATATTACAAACATTTGTCAGAAGGAATTGAAGATAGAAAAAACATTCAAACTATGAAGAAAGTCGGATTGTCAAACAAAATGATTAAAAAGACATCATCGCAACAAATATATTGGATGTTCTTCTTACCGCTTTTTGTGGCAGTAATTCACTCTGCAGTTGCATCAAAAATGTTGTATCAATTGTGCGGAATTTTTGGAATAAGAAATATATCTGAATTTGCAATTCCGTTTGCGATATCAGTAGCTATAATAATTGTAGTGTATTTCGTAATATTTAAAATAACAAGTAACGTCTACTATAATTTGGTAAGCGAAGAAGAATAAACTGGAGGAAACTCCAGTTTTTTCGTTGTGTGTTTTAAAAAATAAAGATTTCGTGATAAAATAGGAATATCAATTAAGAGGGGTTTTTAAATGAAAGTAGTTAGAACTGAGGATGCGGTAGGTCACATTTTACCGCACGATATGACTAGAATTGTAAAAGACGTGGTCAAGGAAAGAGCTTTTAAGAAAGGTCACGTTATTACAGAAGAAGATATTCCTGTATTGTTGAGCATGGGCAAGGAACACATTTACGTTATGGAATTAGAAGATGATGATTTGCACGAAAATGATTGTGCAATTATTTTGAAAGATATTTGTATTAATGAACACATGCATTCATCTGATATAAAAGAAGGTAAGATTGAAATAATTTCTGATGTGGATGGGTTTTTGAAAGTCGACAGGGATAGATTATTTAGGTTGAATTCAATTGATGACATTTCCATTGCAACTGTTCTTGGTAATCAACCAGTAAGAAAAGGACAAAAAATTGCTGGAATGAGAATTATACCGCTTTTCACAAAAGAAAAAATTATGGATGAAGCGAAGAAAATAATGAATGGTGTTCCTATTTTGGAAATCATTCCATTTGATACGACAAAAAAATGCTCCATCATTACGACAGGATCTGAAGTGTACAAAGGTATAATCAAAGATCAATTTGGGCCTGTGTTAAAACAAAAAATGAAGGATTACAATTGTGAAGTAATAAATCACGTCATAGTCGACGATAATAGCGAGAACATAACTAAAGAAATCAACAAAGCATTAGAAAACAAATCCGATATAATTTTGGTTTCAGGTGGAATGAGCGTCGATCCAGATGATATGACACCAAAAGCGATAAAAGATTCCAAGGCAGAAGTGATAACTTACGGTTCACCTGTACTTCCTGGTGCGATGTTTATGTTGGCTTACAAAAACGACACCGCAATAATGGGACTTCCAGGATGTGTTATGTTCAACAAGTCTACAGTATTCGATATAATATTGCCTTATATTTTTGCGAATATAAAAGTTACAAAAGATATGATTAATAGTTTAGGTTACGGTGGATTTTGTATGCAATGTTCAGAGTGTCACTTCCCAAATTGTGAGTTTGGTAAAGGATTATGATTGGAAAAGTAATAAACGAGAAAAAAATATATTTATCAGCGGCAATAATTGTAGCTTCGTTGATTTTTGGATTTTTCATTAGAAAACAATCGGGTTTATCATTTGAACCTAAAATAATGAATTTTGCACAAAGTATTACAGATAATTTTACTTTTTATATTTTCAAATCATTCACAATACTTGGGAATTTCAGCACGTATTTTTTAATATTGGCAATAAGCTTATATTATTCAAAACGTATTGGCAAGAATTCATTTTTTTCAATAACATTAATGTCTTGTTTAATAGGCCTTGTAGTTATGAATGTGTACAAATATAGTTTTGTGAGAGTAAGACCTTTAGATTTTTTCAAAATAGAACAAGGTGGTTACAGTTATGTGAGCGGTCATAGTTTGGTAAGTACAAGCTTTTATTTTACTCTGAGTTATTTGTTATGCAGTTTGAAAAATTACAAATTCATTTATTTGAGAATAATTCCATTTGTAATTGCTTTTAGTAGGCTTGTTGTGGGAGTGCATTGGCCAACTGATGTGTTTTTTGGAATGTTAGTGGGATATGTGTGTTATTTGGCTACGATTTTTGTGGCAGAAAAATATATAATAAAATCAAATAAAAATCTTGATGAACTATAAATTTATTTTTATGGTTCATTTTTTATTGGAGGTCTTCCTACTATACATTTGAACTTGGTTGGTATAAAATTTAATATGAAGTATTAAAGGAAGGATTTAAAATGGATAAATACGATTGGTTTGTAATAATATGTAGTATTGTTCTGTTATCGATTACTTTTTTTCTTGGATTTGTTGTATTAAAAGACAATGAAACAAATTTGGATAGAAGATTAAAAGAACATTTTACTAAAATGGGACACAATTCCCTGATTGCGATGATGGCAAAAATCACAAAATTTGGTAACGTTGAAACACTTATGATTATAAGTATACCTATTGTGTTTTTTACTGTGAGTCAACACAATTATGTATCAGCATCAGCTATAATAATGAGCGTTATGCTTAGCGTTATTGCAGTTCACACATTAAAATTTGTGTTCAGAAGAAAAAGACCAAAAGTAACTAGCGGGATCAATTATATGGGATATTCTTTTCCAAGTGGTCATTCTTGCGTTAGTATGAGCTTTTATTTGACGATTGCTTATGTGCTAAGTTATGGGTACAAATTTTTCTTCGTGACGATGTTAATTGCCATTGTGTTTGCTTTTATGATTGCCATTTCCAGAATTATTTTGGGAGTACATTGGTTTACGGATGTCGTAATAGGTAGTTTTATTGGGCTAATATGTGCATATTGGTCTATATATATGTTCAGAATGAATTATTATTTTACATTTATTTTTGGTTAGGAGTGAAATTATGAGTACAATTGAAAAATTAAGAAAAGACAAAATGTTAGCTATGAAGAACAAGGATAAAGTTAAATCGGGAGTTATTTCTTTGATTATGAGCAACATTTTATTGGAACAAAAAGAAAAGAAAAGGGATTTGACAGACGAAGAACAATTAGCTTTTGTAAAAAAAGAATTGAAGCAAACAATGGATACATTGGAACAAACTCCAGAAGACAGAGTTGAAGCAATTGAAGAAACTAAGACAAAAATTGAAATTATCAAATCATATCTTCCAGAGCAATTATCTGAAGATAAATTAAAAGAAATCATAGAAAAATTTATGGAAGAAAACTCCCTTGAAAAATCAAATAAATCAAGAGGACAAATAATGAAATACATTATGGGAGAATATGGTAAATACACTGACGGTAAGACTGTTAACAAAGTGGTTGAAGAAATTATAGGTGCATAGTGGATAAGAATACTGTATTAAATTATTTTAGAGATTTTTCTAAAATCAATAGATGTTCAAAGCATGAAGAAGAAATCGCAGATTACTTGGAAAAGTTTGCTCATGACAACAATTTAGAGTGCAAAAGGGATAAGTTCAACAATATCTACATTAAAAGAGATTCAGACAAAAGTTTAAAAGACAAACCAGGAATAATTCTTCAAGCGCACATGGACATGGTTTGCGTTTCGGATGAAGAGTATGATTTTGACAATGGAATTAAAATCATAGAAAAGGATGGCTTCATGTTTGCGGACAAGACAAGCCTTGGAGCAGACAATGGAATTGGCCTTGCCATAGCTATGGCTACATTGACATCCAATCACAAACTTCCTCAAATAGAAGCTGTGGTGACTACAAGTGAAGAAGTCGATATGAGTGGTGCGATGAATTTCGATTTTGATTTGTCTGGAAAATATTTCATTAACATAGATTCAGAAGATGAAAATGAATTGATTGTAGGCAGCAGTGGTGGAGAAAATGTCAATGTTGAAATAGACAAGAATTACGTTTCAGATAGTTTGTCTAATTTTTACAAAATTTCTGTAAAAGGACTTAAAGGCGGACACTCTGGAATGGAAATTGATAAGAACCACAAAAATGCAATCAAGGTTGTGTTTGAATTCTTGGAATCATTAGATGATTATTATATCTGTGATTTTAAGGGTGGTACAAAAGACAATGCAATTCCTACAAATGCAGAATTAATTTTATCTACAGATGAATCTGTTGATTCAATTAGCAAAAAGTCAGAAGAATTTATCTCTAAGATTGATTTGGAAGATTTTGATAAGGATTTGAAGCTTGTAATTGAACAAGTAAATGCACAAAAATGTTTAGATAAAAATACAACAGAAAATTTATCTGATATAATTGGAGAATTAAACTCTGGTGTGATTTCTTACATCGAAGGACTTGATGAAACAGTTGAAACATCCTGCAATTTGGCGATTGTTAATTCTTTGGATGATAAATTCGAAATCATATTGTCTACGCGATCTTCAAATCACGACAAATTAGTTGAGCTGAGAGAAGATATAGTTTCAAAAGCAAATAAATTCAACGCAATAGCCTTCGATTACAATTATTATCCTACTTGGCAATTTAATGAAAACTCAGAGCTAATGGAAGTAGCAAAGAAAGCTTTCTCAAAAGTAAACGACAAAGAAATAGATGTTAAAGTTATACACGCTGGACTTGAATGTGGGGTGTTTGCAGAGAAATATAAAAACATTGATTGCATTTCAATTGGACCTACAATGTACGATGTACACACAACAAAAGAAAGATTAGATATTGAATCTTTAGAGAGATTTATTAAATTCTACAATGAAATTTTGAATATGTTGACTAATTAGTTACGCTGTATTATAATAGTATTACAGAAATACAATTAGGAGGTCGTATGAAAAATAATAAAAAGTTTGCAATTATTTTAGCCATAATTGTTTTAGCCTGTGTTGGAGGATTGGTCTTTAAATTAGTTAAAGCTAGTCAGAAAAACGAAACCAAGTATAGCTTGTATACGGTATCTGCAGGAAGTGATTTGGTGTTCAATGCAATATCAAAAACTGGCGATGCACAACAAGTTTATAACAATCAAGCTTATGGTGAGATTGAAAAAGTTCATGTAAAAACGGGTCAATCTGTTAAAAAAGGAGATTCACTGATTACTTTTGTGAACAAGGAAGTTGAAAAACAAATTGATCAGATGCAATTGCAATTAGAACAAGCAAAAAGTCAAGCAAATTATGCACTTGAGGATCGAAATAGTGCATACAAATCTTACAATAAATTAGTAGAAAAATATAACGAAACTTTTTCTCCAGAATTGGAAATGCAAATTGATCAAATGGAACCGACACTTAACCAATCAAATAGAGCTTACAAACAAGCACTTGACCAAGTAGAGTTGCAAAAGAAACAACTTAATGATTTAAAAGAAAGTTCCAGAAAAACAATTAATGCAACTATATCTGGAGTTTGTAAAGTTAATGAAAAAAACATCGATAATCCGATGAGTCAAGGAGCATTGGTTGAAGTTACTAGCGATGAAAATATTATTGAAGGAAATATTTCTGAATACGACTACAATAAATTAAAAGAAAATGATGAGGTTGAAGTAATTCCTATTAACGGGGACGAAAAAACAAAAGGAACTGTAGTAGAGATTTCTAATACTCCAGAAAGTCAAGCTGGATCATTTGAAGCTAATCAAATGCAAAACATGACAGAACAATCTGGAAGTAATTCTTCAAATTTTGTATTTAAAATAAAAACACAAAAACCTATACACATTGGATTCAACGTTCAAGTAAGAAAAAAATCAGATAAGATTGAACTTGCAAAAGACATGGTAAAAGAAGAAGATTCTAAATACTATGTGTTTGAATACAAGGATTCAAAAGCTGTGAAAAAAGAAGTTCAACTAGAAAAAAATACTAATTCTTATACTGTGATTTCTGGATTGAAATCTGGTGACAAAATTATTTCTAAAGTAAAAGATTTGAAAGATAATCAAGAAATAAAGGTTGAAGATTAGTTATGATAGATTTAATTAAAATCAATAAGTTTTACAATTCAGGAGAAAACAAGCTTCACGTTCTAAAAGATGTTAGCCTTAACATTAATAGTGGTGATTTTGTCGCAATAATGGGTGAGTCTGGTTCTGGAAAGTCTACGTTGATAAATATCCTTGGATTTTTGGATAAAAAATTTACAGGACTATATAAGTTTGAAAATGTTGAGGTAGGTAAATTTACAGATAATAAATTGTCCGATCTTCGCAACAAATCCGTGGGATTTATCTTCCAACAATTTCAACTTATCCAAAATTACACCATAGCTGAAAATGTAGAACTACCTTTATTGTATCAAGGTAAATCCTATAAATACGCAAGAGAAAAAGCATTGGAAGCTTTGGATTTGGTAGGAATTAAAACTCAAGCAGACAAAAGACCGAAACAGCTTTCAGGTGGACAACAACAAAGAGCAGCTATAGCACGTGCCATTGTTCACAATCCGAAATTTATTATAGCAGATGAGCCAACAGGTGCGCTTGATTCAGAAACAAGCAAGGAAATAATGGCGCTTTTTAATGAATTGAATCAAAAACTCAAAATCACGATAATAATGGTTACTCACGATAAAAATATTACACATAATTGCAACCGAAAATATTTTATGTTAGATGGTGTTTTAAAAGAGAGGGATAGTTATGAAGTTTAATATTTTATTAAATACTGCCTTCAAAGATATCATCAAAAATAAAAAGCGATCTTTACTTACTATGCTTGGAATTATTATAGGGATTGCAGCAGTAATAACTATTATCGCAATTGGTAGAGGTTTCCAAGATTACGTTGTTGATAGTTTAATGGGTGGAGAAGGAAAGGAACTTAGCGTTGCGTTTTATTTCCAGCCTGAAAATCCAACAAATTCAGTGGGAAGCAATACATCCGTCTTCACAGAGAAAAATATTCGAGATATTCAGCAAATGACAGATGTCGTAAAAGTTGAATCCGATCCAGAACAATTTCAAAATAATCTTTTAAATGTTTCGATACGAAAAAATGATGGAAAATTAGAAAGTGGATTTGCAAAACCTGTCGAAAAAACTGAAAGCAAAATTGTAAATGGTAGAGCTATTACGAAATTAGACGGAGATACTAATCAAAAAGTCGCTGTAATATCAAAAAAATTAGCAGATGATTTATTTGAAAATGAAGATCCGATAAATAAAACAGTGATTTTAAAAAATGATAATTATGTTATTGTCGGTATTAAGGAAAATAATGCTGCTACAAATTTATTTGTCATGGGAAATGATGTAGACCTGCCGAAAGGTACGGTTGAATCTCGTAAACCTAAAAATAATAATTCCATATCGATGATTAATGTTATTCTGAAAAATGGTACAAAAGTTCAAGACAAAGCAAAAGAAATCCAAGAATATCTTGAAAAAAATGGTCCAATGAAAGCTGCAGGATCATATAACTTCGTTGATATTGCTAAACAAATCGAAGGCATCAGTAGCGTATTGGGATCTGTGACTATATTTATATCTTTAATCGCAGCTATTTCCCTTCTAATTGCAGGAATTGGGATGATGAATATGATGTACATTTCAGTAGCTGAAAGAATCAAAGAAATAGGAATTAGAAGAGCAATTGGAGCAAAGAAAAAAGAAATTTTGTATCAATTTATGTTAGAAGGGATTATTGTAACTGTTATTGGTGGAATAATTGGATACATTATTGGAATGATAGCTGCATTTATTGCATCCAAATTCTTGCCATTTCCAATCAAACTAGAACTGATGCCGGTTTTGATATCTTTAGGAATATCTTTGGGCATAGGAATTGTGTTCACTTATTCTCCGGCAAATACAGCGGCAAACAAAAATGTAATAGATATTATTTAAGATTAGAAAATGAGTTTATTAATCAATAAGCTCATTTTTTATTTGATTTTTAGCATAAAATCCTATATATTTTTAGTGGGTGATTAAATGATATTAATGATAGATAATTACGATTCATTCACTTATAACATTGTTTCTTATTTGAGAATTTTGAAAGAAGAAGTTATTGTGAAAAAGAATGATGAGATAAATTTGGAAGAAATCAAACAATTAAATCCGGAAATTATTGTGATTTCTCCAGGGCCTAAAACTCCAAAAGAATCCAAAATTTCTCTTGAAATATTTGAAAAATTAAAAGGGGAATATCCAATTCTTGGAATTTGTTTGGGCCATCAAGCATTGGCTTACTCAATGGGGCTTCACATTATAAAAGGGCCACGTCCAATGCATGGGAAAATGACAGAGATTAAACATGACGGCAAAGGAATATTTACTGATATTCCAAATCCTGTAAAGGTTATGCGTTACCATTCGTTAATCGTTGATGATAGCAAATTTGAAAATGGAATGTATGAAGATATGGTTATAACATCAAAGACTTCTGATGGAATAATTATGGGATTTAGAGATTCGAAAAATAAGATAGAAACTGTTCAATTTCATCCTGAAAGCGTGGGAACTGATTTTGGGTTGAAAATGATTGAAAACTTCTTAAAGGAGGTAAGAAATGATTCATTCTAAAAAAATAAAATCAGACGTAACCATTCTAGATATTTTATATAACATCAAAGACAAGAATTTACCTTTTTTATTAGATAGTGCAAAGGGAAGTTACAATCAAGGCAATAAAACATATATCGGTTTTGATCCGGAAATTGTTTTGAAATCAAAGAATAACAACGTAGAAATCAGTGGACTTGTGAACAAAAAAATTTGTGACAATCCGCTTAATCAACTCAAACTATTGATGGATGATTATTTGCAAGAAGATGATAATCAATTTATCGGTGGAGCTGTTGGACTTTTGTCTTATGATTTTACATGTTCTAATTGCAATGTAGTTTTAAATTCTGAAAAAAATACTGATGTATACGATGCTTATTTTGGAATATATTTCAAAATAATAGAATTTGACAACAATACACAAGAATACACAATTTTTTATTTGAATGATACAGACATTACAGATATTGAAAAAGTTTTTGCGAAATCTAATTACGAAGAAAAACAATACAGAACATCAGAACTTATAAAAACTGTAACAAAAGAAGAATATGCGAAAAGTTTTGATGACATAAAAACCATGATTGAAAATGGTGATGTGTACGAAGTTAACTTAACGCAACAGTTCATTGTAGATACGACAAAGGATAAGTTCGATATTTATAAGAAACTTCGCGAAGTTAACAAAGCAGATTTTATGGCTTATATGGATTTTGGTGAATATTGTGTTTTATCTTCATCTCCAGAGAGGTTTTTTGATTGTCAAAATGGACTTGTTCAAGCTAGGCCGATTAAAGGAACCATTCGAAGATCTGATGATAAATTTGAAGATGAAAGATTGAAAAAAGAATTATTAAATAGCGACAAAGATATTTCAGAATTATTAATGATAGTTGATTTGATGAGAAATGATTTGGGAATGAGTTGTGATGCTGAAACAATAAAAGCTATTAGCAATTATTCATTGGAAACTTATGAAAATGTTCATCATTTAGTAGCTACAATTGTTGGTAAATTGAGAGAAGATGAAGATGTATTCAGCTTAATCAAAAATATTTTTCCAGGAGGATCAATCACTGGAGCTCCGAAATTAGCTTCAATTGAAGCAATTGACAAGGTTGAAAAATACAACAGAAATATTTACACAGGATCCATTGGATACATTTCATTTAATCAAAATTGCGATTTTAATATTTTAATCAGGACGATTTTAAAAATAAATGACCGTTGTTATTTCTCAGGTGGTGGAGCTATAACATGGGATTCTGAAATTAATAGTGAATACGACGAAACAATTCAAAAATCGAAAAAAGTATATGAGGCTTTGATATGAACGATGGAATAAAATACGGTAAGGGGCTTTTTGAAACTATAAAAGTAGTAGAATGTAAGCCTGTTTATTTGGAAGATCATATTGAAAGACTTGAAAATTCAATGGGTTTTCTGGGGATGAATACGAAAAATATAAGAGAAAACATCAAAGCAGAAATAGAAAATATTGATTTGGATACAGATTGTTTGAGAGTAATGGTATTGGATAATAATGGAGATTATGATTTGTTCATAAACACTAGAAACACAGATTACTCCGATTTAAAGTACACACAAGGATTGAAATTAAAAGTTCTTAATCAGTTAAGGGACAAAAATAATCCTCTAGCTTATCACAAAACAAATAATTACTTACTGAATGATTATTTGCACAAAGAATTATTGAAAGAAGGATTTGATGAGGGGATTTTTCTAAATCAAGATGGAAATGTAACAGAAGGAACGTACACAAATTTGTTTTTTATTCAGGAAAACACAATCATCACGCCACCTGTAACTGATGGTATGTTGCCGGGAATTTTTCGCAAAAAACTTATAGAATTTTTGGAGACAAATGGTTATAATATACTTGAAAAGTCAATTAAGCTAAACAATTTGCAAGATATGGATTGTTGTTTTGTCACGAATTCTTTAATGGAAATGAGATTTGTTAAACAAATTGATGAAATAATGTTTTCAAAAAACAATCTGTTTTGCGAAATATCGGAAAAACTTATGAAATAAAATTAATATACAATTTTAAAATGACGTATTTTTGAAATCGGAGGAGTTTATGGATCAAGATTACAAAACCTACATGAAGTTGGAAAATCAACTTTGTTTTAAACTTTATGCAGCTTCTAGAATGGTGACAAGTACCTACACACAATTTTTGAAACCTTTAGGGTTGACCTACACTCAGTACATTGTACTCTTAGTTCTATGGGAAAAAGATGGAATTACTGTAGGAAAGTTGTGTGAAAAGTTATATTTGGATAACGGTACTATTACGCCTGTTATCAAAAAGATGCAATCACAAGGTTATCTTGAAAGAGTACGTAGCTCAAAAGACGATCGAATTGTAATAATTTATCTAACAGACGAAGGGAAAAAATTACAAGAAAAAGTAAAAGATATTCCAAAATTAATGAATGGTTGCTTGGAATTACCTGATGAGAAAAAAGTTCAATTATATGATTTACTACAAGATTTTTTGAATAATAACAAGATAAAATAAAGTAAAAAACGATCCAATATTTATGTTACCATTAATATTAGATCGTTTATTTTAATTAACTCTAGATAATAATAATTTTACGATTTCGCTGTTATCATCTAATTTTATAGCTGGTATAGTTCCAACTTCTTCATTAGTTGTGCCATCTTCATTAAGACCTTGTCCAAGTGGATACTCCACGATTAATCCTGTGTTAGGAAGTGACTTGTAAGTGTGAACTATATTCAGACCATTTCCAGAAGTTGTTTCTCCTACTGTAGTTGCAAACTTGGTTCTGTTGGCTATTTGACACACGAAATCAGCACTGTTTCTGGTATTTTTGTTTTGCAATATATACACATCGCATTTTTGGTCTTCTGATTTTTTTATTGCTAGTTTAAAATTAGTAATGTATTTTATACTTTTTTGATTATCGTTTATTTTGATGTTCGCCACATTTTCTATAGTTTTAAAGCTGATATCATTTCTATCTAGAATATTTTTTGATATAATAGGTTGAGTTTTATTTGCGATATTAAACTCAAATTTAATGTCTGATTTTAGTAGAGGTTTGATTATCACATTAATAGCGTAATCTAAATTATCGGAATCATTATCTCTCAAATCTATTATGATTTTATTTTTATTTTTATTAGTTTTCAAAATATTGCTGAAAATTTGAGCCTCTTGTTGAATGTTTACAGAATCAAAGTCTGATACTTTTACATACAATGCATCTTTGTAATTGTCGATAGAATATGCTCTGAAAGTTTTTTCAGGAATTTCTTCAGTCAAATTAGAATATCTCTTCATTGATAAATTATTTAATATTTGATTGTGATTATCTTGTTGTAGAATTTCACTAAAAGTGTGTTTATCCGCTATTCTAACATTTGAATCATAGAGCTTTTTCAAAATATCATTGTACAAATCAACTACTTCTTGTGTCGACATTTCGTCTTTCTTCTTGCCTGATTCCAATTTTATTTTAGACTTAAAGTTGGGTTTTAAAGATAAAAAGTCGATATCTTTGTATTTTTTTGTTTGTGGTAAATTCATATATGAACTTTCAATTTGATTACATAACTCATCAAAATCTCTGAGTATGTATTTTTTGGGAATCATTTGACTGTATTCAGCTGGTCTAGAATTTATGTATTTGTAACCGAAAAAGCCAAAGATAAGTAATAAAACCAATAAAAATATTTTATTCGCAATTTTATTTCTTTTTCTTTGTTTATTCGCTCTATTATGTGATGTTTTCATTTCTCACCTCTTTTTAATCAGTATAATATAAAAAAAAGAAAGGGTCAATTGAATAAAATAGTAGAAATTGGGTATATAAATATAGAAAGAGAAAAAGAGGTTAGTTATGAATAATGTTTTACTGATAAATAGAATAATTCCTACAATTGATGACGATAGAATTTGCAACATTACTTTTGTAATTGCAGACATGCATTTACAAGAAGTTCACGATAAAATAATTAAGGTTATTGACTCATCAGAATATATGGATTTAAATAACACCGAAATAAATTACAATGGGTTTACTACCAAACAAAAGGCAAAATTGATTCCTGAAATCATGAAGCTATTGGTAGAAAATAATCTTAAAGTTTACGGTGTTTATGATTTGTATTCTTAAATTTTAAGTAAAATGATTAACTAACAGTCACATAAATTAAATTATAAGGAGTATGATAAAATGAACAGAGAAGAATTATTAAAAAAAATTGACGAACAATTAGTTTTTGAATTACAATCAGGCTATGAATACAAACAAATGGCTTCTGAATTCAATGATATGGATTGGGATGGATTTGAACACTTCATGGAAAAGCAAGCTCATGAAGAATATGAACACGCTGAATACTTCAGACATTGGTTACAAGAAGTTGGATATAAGATTGAATATAAAACAATTGAAGCTCCAAAAGCTGACTACGACAAAGATGTATTAAGCATTTTCAAAGCTGCTTTAGAACACGAAAAAGAGGTTACAAGAAGAATCAGAGAATTATTTGATGCAGCTCATGAAATCAAATTCTATGAAGTATACACTCTTCTACAAAAATTCATTGACGAACAAATCGAAGAAGAAGCTACTTTTGATAATATCATAGCAAAACTTGAAAGAACTGAAAACAGTAATGCTGGTCTTGCAATATTAGACAAAGAATTAGGACAAAGACAATAATTCTAGCAAATTAGTATAAAAGTCCCCGTAGGTTAATATTTTTTAACTTATGGGGACTTTGTTTTTTATTGAATCAAATATTTCTATTGTATTACTGCTCAATGTTCTATGGAGTCCATTGCTAATGCAACTTCGTTTAACATAGCTAAAAGAAGAGATTTATCTCTTAAAGAAATATTTTTTTTACTATATGACATGTCGATTCCGACTACACCATATACGTAATTTCCTTTTCTAATAGCAAAGTAGAGCCCTTTAGCACTAGAGAGCGTATTTGTAGTAGCTCCTGCACTTTCGTTGTTCAAATAAACCCACTGAGCTACAGTTTTTTCTGCTTCTGAAACATATGTGTTATTTGCGCTTTCATTATTTTCGGGATTATAAATTTTGGGAGCTTTAAGTTCATTATCCTTTATAGGATAAAAAACTATAACTCTATTCAATAATTTATAAAGATGATAACAAGTTTGATACATTATTTTATCGTAATTATTTGCTGACTGTAAACTTTGACTAATTTTAAATAAAATCTCAAAGTTATGAGACTGTTCAATAGCTAATAAATTTTCTTTTTTTAATTTGTTTTGCATTAAGCATATTATAAATGACACAATGCTCATAATTAAAAATATCATAAAATATTCTTTAGAGTTAATTATAAAGGAAAAGTAAGGCTCTAAAAAGAAATAATCAATTATCAGGATATTAATTATTGACGAAATTACATTATAAATTGGATGTTTCGTTGTAAATCCAACAATACATGTTGATAAAATGTAAACCAATACAATATTTGTTGTACTAAAATCAAGTTCAAAGAAGAAAAAAGACAACAGTGTTGATACTAGAATAATAGAAAAAGTAGTCAAAAAGTCTTCTATATCAAATTGAAACGGATTTTCAAGGTTTAGCTTTACTTTCTTAGATTCTTGATTTGCATCTGGGATTATAAATATATCAAGTGTTGGATTTGTTTTTGTAATTGAATCAATGATTGTTGATTTTCTCAATAAAGATACTTTTTGAAGGGATCTTCCTAAAACTAATTTTGAAATACCGCTGACTTTTGCGTATTGACTTATCTGAAAAGCTACGTCATCTCCATATGTTGAAACTAGATTTGCTTTTAAATGTTTTGCAAGATTTATGTTAGCTTGTAAATCGTATTTTTCTTTTTGAGATAAAAACTTCGAATTTGATGTTTCAACAAATAATGCACTAAATTCTGCATGAAAAGACTTAGCCATTCTATAAGCAGTTCTAATTACTTTTTGATTTGTGGGTGAAGGGCTAATGCAGACTAAAATGTGTTCTTTTAAAAAAGGTCTATTTTTTTCATCAGTGTATAAATTTATACGATCAGCACATCTTCTCAGAGTTATTTCTCTCAACGAAACCAGGTTACCCTTTGTAAAAAAGTTAGCAAGTGCTTTTTGTGATTGCATCGTATTGTATATTTTCCCGCTTTTTAATCGTTGGAGCAACTGTTCAACTTCAATATCGATAATTTTTATATTATCAGCATTATCAAAAATATAATCAGGAATACGTTCATTTATCTTTATTCTCGTTATTGATTCGATGATATCATGAAGACTTTCTAAATGCTGAACATTTAATGTAGTATATACGTCGATGCCTGCTTTCAGCAACTCTTCTATATCTTGGTATCTTTTTTTATGCCTAGAAGTTGGAGCATTAGTGTGTGCTAATTCATCAACCAATACAATTTGAGGCTTTCTTTTAATAATAGAATCTAAATCTAATTCATAAAAAACATGATTTTTGTATGTGATTTTTTTGTTTTCTACTCTCTGCAAACCATTTATTAAATCAAGCGTATCTTTTCTGTCGTGAGGTTCGATATATCCAATTACAACATCTGCCCCATCCAAGTCTTTTTCATGTGCATATTTTAGCATACTGTAAGTTTTTCCTACGCCAGCACAATAGCCAAAGAATATGGTTAATTTTCCTTTTTTATCCATAAAATCATCTCCTAGAAAACTCTATCAGATATAGTTTACTATAAATACAATCGAATTTTTGCTTTAGCTTAAATTTTAATGCGATTTTAATATTGCAGTGGCTTTTTTTAAAACCATTTTAAGGTCTATGATGATATACTCATTTTACAGTTTAATAAATAGGAGGAGCTATATATGAAAGATATCATTATGATAGTAATTTTACTTTTATCATTTTTGATGTTGAAATATTTTGTATATATGATAGATCGTATTATAAATAAGAAATAAAATAGGGAGGATTTTATGATATTTATATCAATATTAATATTAGGAATTATTTGTTATCTTTTTTATGCTTTAATTAATCCTGAAAAATTTTAGGGTTTTAAATTGGAGGTAAATTATGGAAGGAATAAAAAATGAAAAAGATTGTATGTATGAATTTAGTTTAATAATAAAACACAAAGTTGATTTAGGAAAATACGATGAATGCTTAGAGTTAATTTATAAAAAAATGGCTGAGTTTCCTCATGATCCCGTACCACATAATTTATTGGGAATATTGATGGAGATTAAAGGCAATCATCTTTTAGCAATGAAACACTTAAGAGCTGCTTGGGCTCTAGATCCTAGTTACACACCTGCTAGTATTAATTTAGATAATATGGGTTCAAATGGATCGAGAAAATTATATGTGTTTTCATAAGATTTTTAATTTAAGAAGGAGAAATTATGTTTCAAATATTGATAACATTACTTATATTTTTAATTATTATATTTCCGATTGGAAATTATTTGTATAAGATAACTGTTAATAAACAAACTTGTTTGGATTCTATCTTTGACAGATTTGATTCATTAATTTTTAAAGTATTAAAAATAGATAAAAATGATATGGATTGGAAACAATATGCAAAAACTTTATTGTTAGTTAATGCATGTTTGGTATTTGTTGGATACCTAGTACTAAGAGTTCAATCATTTAATTTATTTAATCCAAATAAAATACAGGCAATGGAAGAATCATTAAGTTTTAATACTATTATATCTTTTATGACTAATACTAATTTACAACATTATTCTGGGGAATCTGGTTTATCCTATTTTTCTCAAATGTTTGTAATTACAATGATGATGTTTACTTCAGCAGCTACAGGATATGCTGCATGTGTTGCAATGATAAGAGGTATTTTAGGTAAAAAAATGGGTAATTTTTATGTTGACTTTATTAAAATAATAACTAGATTTTTATTACCAGCCTCGATTATAGTAGGAATAATATTAGTATCACAAGGAGTTCCTCAAAATTTAAATAGTAATATGATAGTAAGTACAATTGAAGGGAAAAACCAACAAATTGCATCTGGACCAGTGGCGGCATTGGAATCAATTAAACATTTGGGGACAAACGGAGGAGGTTTTTTTGGAGCGAACTCTTCAACACCTTTTGAAAATCCAAATATCATTTCAAATATAATCGAATTACTATCTATGATGATATTGCCAGCATCGTGTATCTTTATTTTTGGTAAAATGGCTTATGATAATTCAAAAGAGAAAGCCACAAACAATGATGATCACAAAAGTATAAAATCAATTAATAGAAAGCATATATTAATTGGTACAGAAGGAAGAACTGTATTTGTAGCGATGTCGATATTGTTTTTAATAGGATTGGGAATTTGTTATTTCACTGAAAGTCACGGAATTAATGGAGCCACACTTTCAGGAATTTCACAAAATCTTGGAAATATGGAAGGAAAAGAAATGCGTTTTGGTATCTCTCAATCTACTTTATTTACCACCGTAACAACTTCTTTTACAACAGGTACAGTAAATAATATGCATGATACACTTACACCTCTAGGGGGAATGGTTCCTCTTATTAATATGATGATGAATGTAGTATTCGGAGGTGCTGGAGTCGGACTAATGAATATGTTAATATATGCCATTTTGGCGGTTTTCATTTGTGGACTAATGATAGGAAAAACTCCGGAATACTTGGGTAAAAAAATAGAAGGAAACGAGATGAAATTAGCTGCTTTATCAATAATAATACATCCTTTATTAATTTTAGGGTTTTCAGCTTTAGCTGTTAGTGTTAATGGAGGAGTACAAGGAATAACTAATCCTGGATTTCATGGGTTGAGCCAAGTTCTTTATGAATTTTCTTCCTCAGCGGCAAATAATGGTTCAGGGTTTGAAGGCTTATCAGATAATAATCTTTTTTGGAACATAACTTGCGGATTAGTAATGTTTTTGGGGAGATATTTATCCATAATAATTCAGCTAGCTATAGCTGGTAGTTTATCTAAAAAAGTTAATGTTAACGAAACTATAGGAACATTAAAAACTGATAATCTTACTTTCTCAATAATTATAGTCATTGTTGTTTATATATTTTCTGCATTAACTTTCTTGCCGGTTCTTGCATTAGGACCAATAGCAGAGTGGTTGACCTTATAGGAGGAGTTATGAGTAAAAATAAAAAAACAAAATTTGTGACAAACGATATATTAAAATCATCCATAAAAGGAGCTTTTTTAAAACTAAATCCAAAATATATGGTAAAAAATCCGGTAATGTTCGTCGTTGAAATAGGATTTTTCATATGTTTATTACTTGCTTTCTTTCCGGGACTATTTGATGATGGAAGTAGAAATTCTAACATTTATAATGGCTTAGTGTCTGTTATTTTATTTATAACATTAGTTTTTGCTAATTTTGCAGAATCTGTTGCAGAAGGTAGAGGTAAAGCTCAAGCAGAAAGCCTTAAGAAAACAAAAAAAGATACGAAAGCAAGATGTATATTGGAAAATGGCGAAGAAATAGAAAAATCAAGTAATGAGTTAAAAAAAGGAGATATTGTTTTAGTAAAGTCAGGCGAAATAATTCCTAATGACGGCGAAATAATAGAAGGAATTGCAAGCATAGATGAATCCGCTATTACTGGTGAATCTGCTCCTGTTACAAAGGAAAGTGGGGGAGATTTCTGTTCAGTTACAGGTGGAACTTTGGTAGTTTCTGACTGGATAAAAGTGAAAATTATTTCTGAACCAGGAGAGTCTTTCTTGGATAAGATGATATCTCTTGTAGAAGGAGCATCAAGACAAAAAACTCCTAATGAAATAGCACTTAACACTCTGCTAGTTTCTCTAACTATAATTTTTATTATTGTAATAATAACTCTATATCCAATAGCTGTTTATGCTAATGTTAAAGTATCAGTATCAACTTTAATTGCTTTATTAGTCTGCTTGATACCTACAACTATAGGGGCACTATTGAGCGCTATAGGAATTGCTGGAATGGATCGTGTAACTAGATTCAATGTAATAGCAATGTCAGGAAAAGCTGTTGAATCATGCGGAGATGTTGACACAATGATTTTGGATAAAACAGGAACTATAACTTTTGGAAATAGGCTGGCTAGTGATTTTATAAATTTAGATGGCATCCATAAGTCAGATCTTATTGATTACTCTTGTATTGCATCTCTAAAAGATGATACACCTGAAGGTAAATCAACAGTAGAATTGGCAAGAAAATTAGGATCAAAAGTTATTTTTGATGACTACAATGATGCATCATTTGTGGAATTTACAGCGTCAAGTAAGATGAGTGGTGTAGATCTAAAAAATGGAACTTCAATTCGAAAAGGTTCAGGAGATGCCATAATTAAATTAATAAGAGATAAGGGGGGAGAAATTCCAGGGGATTTAGAAACAAAAATTAGTGGCATATCTAAATTGGGTGGAACCCCATTGGTTGTTTGTGTTGATAATGTAATCTACGGCATTATCTATTTAAAAGACACTGTAAAACCAGGTTTAAGGGAAAGATTTGAACGATTAAGAAAAATAGGTATTAAAACTATAATGTGCACTGGAGACAATCCATTAACAGCTGCGACAATAGCGGCAGAAGCTGGCGTCGATGGGTATATTGCAGAATGTAAACCTGAAGATAAGATAGAAGCTATAAAAAAAGAACAATCGCTAGGTAAGATTGTAGCAATGACGGGAGATGGCACAAATGATGCTCCAGCATTGGCTCAAGCAGATGTTGGGATAGCAATGAATAGTGGAACAACTTCTGCAAAAGAAGCTGCTAATATGGTAGATTTGGATTCAAATCCAACAAAAATTTTGGAAGTTATAGAAATAGGAAAGCAATTACTGATAACTAGAGGATCATTAACGACATTTTCTATTTCAAATGATATAGCCAAATATTTTGCAATAATACCAGCAATTTTTACAGTAGCAATTCCAAAAATGAAAGTATTAAATATTATGTCATTGAGTACACCATCAAGTGCAATTATATCAGCATTGATATTTAATGCCATAATTATTCCTTGTTTAATACCTTTAGCCATGAGAGGGGTAAAATATGAACCTATGTCAGCATCAAAAATGTTAGGTAAGAATATGCTTATATATGGTTTAGGAGGAATAATTTGTCCGTTCATTGGAATAAAAATAATAGATATTTTGGTTAGCCCATTGTTAACTATACTTGGGGTTTAAAAGGAGAAATTAATGAAGTTTTTGAAAAAAATTAAAAAAGCTTTTATTGTATCGTTATTTATGTTTGTTTTGTGTGGAGTTATTTATCCTTTCTTTCTTACAGGAATAAGTCAACTCATTTTTTCCAAACAAGCTAATGGAAGTTTAGTAAGTTACAATAATAAAGTTGTAGGCTCAAAGTTAATAGGTCAAGAATTTACAGATCCTAGGTTATTTCATTGCAGACCATCTGCAGTTAATTATAATGTATTTACAGGAAATAAACATGAAGCAATATCTTCTGGTAGTGAAAATTTAGCTGTAAGTAACCCAGAATTAAAGCAAAGAATTAGCCAAGATATTAATAAATTATTAATTGAAAATCCATCAATAAAAAAATCTGATATTCCAGAAGATATAATAACACAATCAGCATCTGGTCTAGATCCACATATATCTATAAAAGCTGCAAATATTCAAGTTGACAGAATAGAAAAAAACACTGGATTATCTAAAAAAGTTATTGAAGAATTAATTAAAAATAATACTAACTATAAACTATTTGGTATTTTTGGAGAAAACACTGTGAATGTACTTGAACTAAATATTGACTTGATTAAAGAGTTGAAAAAATAATTATAGGTATATGATATAAAACTAGGTCCCACATATAGAAAATTTTGTCAGAGACCTAGTTTTTTTAATTCTATTTTAAATAGATATTGTATAATATAGAGGGGTGAAAAATGAATGACAACACAAGAATATTAATAATAGAAGATGACAGAGCAGTTAGAAATCTAATTTCTAATACTTTAAAAATAAATAGATTTAATTATGATTTAGCTGTAAATGGTAGTGAAGCACTATTGTTATTTACTACGAACAAATACGATATAGTTTTTGTAGATTTAGGGTTACCTGATATTGACGGAATTGATCTTATTAAAAAATTCAGAGAGTTTTCAACTACTCCGATTATTGTAATAAGTGCGAGGAGTAACGACGAAGATAAAATAGAAGCATTAGATGCAGGAGCTGATGATTTTTTAACTAAACCATTTAATGTTGAGGAATTATTGGCTAGAGTTCGCTCTACGATAAGGCGTTTAAATTATTCTGAAAATAAAAGAATAGATAATAATGTAACATTTGAGAATGGTGATATAAAAATTGATTATCCTTCAAGAAGTGTGTTTGTTAAAGGAGAAGAAATCCATTTAATGCCAATTGAATACAGTTTATTATGTTTACTATCCAAAAATATAGGTAAAGTTCTTACTCATCAATATATTTTAAAAACTATTTGGGTGAATTATTTAGATTCTGATTTATCTTCATTAAGAGTTTATATGACTTCTCTTAGGAAAAAAATAGAAAAAGTATCTTGTGAGAAGTATATTCAAACTCATATAGGCGTAGGATATAAAATGATAAGGGTTAATAAGTCAGATTCGGAGAAATAATATGATTGAAAAAGCTAAAGATTCAATATTAGTTTGTATATCTGATGCAAAGTCAAATAGCTTGGTAATAAAGAAAGCCAACGAAATAGCTAGTAAAGAAAACGCAAGGCTTATTGCATTATATGTTTGCGATAGAAATGATTACCAAAAAAAACAAGAAAAAGGATTTTTACAACAAAACTTAGATTTAGCTGAAAGTATCGGAGCCATGATTGAAATAATTTATGATGATGATATTGCGGCTCAAATAGTTAATTTTGCAAAGTTATACAGAGTAAAAAAAATTGTTCTGGGGAGAAACAACAACCAGAGGAATTTTTTTATATTAAATAAAAGCATCTGTGATGAAGTGATTGAAAAGATTGAGGATATAGACATTCATATCGTTCCTTTTTACGAGGATTTTTCAATTAAACGATTTGAAACTAATAAAAACATCATTCGAGATGTATTTATTAGTTTATTTATATTGATTTTATGCACATTAGCTGGTTATGTATTTTATTTTTATAAATTTGGTGAATCAAA
>OGSL01000109.1_pt1 | contig 51165 bp, 49 predicted proteins | sample 1573881 | NCBI WGS metagenome assembly OGSL01 (sample SAMN03295838, study PRJEB24534) | human gut metagenome | isolation source: fecal sample 6 from infant 5 | host: Homo sapiens | place: USA: Pittsburgh, PA | collected 2014-07 | reverse complement strand
ATTTCATGATGATAAAGAAAAAAAGAAAAGGAATTTTCTTGTTTTCTTTATTTCTACTAACATTTAGCAGACTATATATAATATCATTAATGATATATATTTTAATATTTAAATTCAAAATAGAAATTAAAAGATATACAATGATATACCTATTTTCTCACGTAGTACTGGTGATATTTGGAATAATTTATATAGTACTCTATGATAGAGTTAAACCAGAATATGTTTATTTAACCGGATTCTCTAGGTTAAAGAATTTGTTTGATGAATCAAACTATATAAGATTTACAGCCAATACTCTAATATTTCAAATATCGACAATTAAGGATTTCATACTTGGATTTAAGAAGAACACATTTGATGGACTATATTTATTCAGGAACAAGTCTATAAATCCGCATAATTTATTCTTTGGACTTTATGTACAGTTTGGAGCTATAGTTTCTGGAATATACACTTCAAAATACATTAAAATTTTTAATAAATACACGACAGAATTTTCAAAATATTATATACCGATAATTTTTTATCATTGCATTCTTGGTGTTTCATCCTATTATGGAATGGATTTGATATTTCAGCTAATTCTAATTAAAATAATTATGGAGAAAAACAAAAATGGAACAAATAAAGACTGATGTACTGATACTTATAGAGCATGTAGCTCGTGAATTAGAAATAGCAAATCAATTGATGAATTTATTTGCTGAAAGAGGTAAGAAAGTTATTATTGATTCAATTAAGTTTAATAAGGAACTTAAGGTCATAAAATACAGGGCAGATATAATAATAGTACCATGGGCATATTCTAATAAAGAAATGAATTTATTTAATAACTTTAAAAGATTTGGAGAAAAGTGTATAATTCTAAACATGCATAATGAGCAGCTATCAAATGAAGGTTCTTATAAGTTTATTTTACCAGAAGGTAATGCAGTTGATACATTTCATGTAAGCTGGGGAAAAGACTTTACGAATAGGTTACTCAAAATCGGTGTTCAAAAGGATAAAATTTTAGAAGTTGGAAATCCTAAGTTAGATTTCTATCATAATTTAGCGGATGACAAGAGTGAAATTAAACACAATTTATCATTAAAATATGAATTATCTGAATCTAAAAAGTGGGTTTTATATATAGCAAATTCATTCCATTTATTATCGGATAAGCAAATAAAAATTAATGAATCTAAAGGTGTAGATATTAAGTCACAGATAGAATCAAGTACAAAAAACAGAAAAATATTCCTACGATTTATTGAAGAGTATTTAAAAAGTAATGATGATATAGAAATTATATATAGAGGACATCCTTCTTTCTCACATTTAGAGGATGAGGATCCCGATTTAATTAGAATTAAAGCTAAGAGTTCAAATTTTCATTGTATTAGTAATGAACCAATAAATAGTTGGATTACTTGTTCTGATATTTGTTACTCCTTTCATTCAACGGCATACTTTGAATGCATAATGTCTAACACTCCGTTTTATTTAACAAGAATTGAACCGTTGGACCAAAATAGTGACTATCCATTTTTTAAAGACTATAAACATACAATTCATTCGATTAACGAACTTAAAGATTCAATGACTGAACTAAAAGAGGTAAAAGAAAACTTTTATCAAGATATAGAAATTTGTGATTATATTAAAATTAATACAGAAAAATCGGCGTGTGAGCAAATTGTAGAAAAATTATTATTTATAGAAAGTGAATATTATAATGGGGACAAATTCGATACACGAAAACTCGCATTTAACTTTGAAAAAACAAGAATTATTGCAATATTAAAGTTGTTTGCTAGCAAAATATTGGAGATTAATTTTCTTAGAATGATAGCACGAAATAGTAAGGACATAAGGATATTTAATTTGTTAAATGAAGGAAATGATTATTTCGAAGCTATTGTATCGGAACAAAAAAGTCATATAAAATGAAAAGGTATATTAATGGAGAATAATAATGTGTAAAAAAACAAAAAAAATATTAGCAGTTATTCCTGCTAGAGCAGGATCCGTAGGTATTCCAAACAAAAATATAAGAATCATTAATGGTCATCCTCTAATATATTATTCAATAAGAAATGCAATGAAATCAGAATATGTTACGGATATAATAATAACGACAGATTCAGAAGAGGTAAAAGTAATAGCTAATCAGATGGGTATTAGAATAAAGAGTCGTGACCAACGATTGTGTAATGATTCAGTTACATTAGATGAAGTAGTTTACGATGCAATTTCAGAAAACTCACAATGGGACTATGTTGTTACTATGCAACCAACATCTCCTACTTTGTCTTACAAGACCTTGGACAGAGCTATCGATTATGCAATTAAGAATGACCTTGACACAGTAATTTCTGTTATCAACAAACCTCATCTTTCTTGGAGTGAAATAGATGGAAGGAAGGTACCAAATTATAAGGAAAGGTTAAATAGACAATATTTACCATCATATTATATAGAAACAGGAGCATTTTTAATATCAAAGTCATCAATAATTACAGAAAGAAGTAGAATTGGTAGTAAAGTAGATATTTTTGAAGTCCCAGAAGAAGAGTCACAGGACATTGATTCATTTTCTGATTTAAGAAACGTAATAGCTGCAATGAACCAAGAAAAAGTTGCTATTTATGTAAACGGTAATAAGGAAAGAGGACTAGGACACATTTACAGAGCATTGGAATTAGCAGATGAATTTTTTTCAAAACCAGATATATATTACGATAGAAACCAGACAAATATTGAAGTATTTGGGAAAACAAAGCATAATTTAATAGCAGTTAATGGTATTACCGAATTATTTGAAAAATGTAGACTTAATAATTATACTGTTTTCATAAATGATATTCTTTCTACTTCTGTAGACTATATGATTGGTTTAAGAACTGTATTGTCAAATGCAAAAATAATAAACTTTGAAGATGATGGAGAAGGAATTATAAAAGCGGATCTCGTATTTAATGCTTTATACCAAGAAAATAATATTCCTAATGTTTATTCGGGTGAAAAATATTATATTTCTGGAAAAACATTTTTGTACTATGAGCCGATTAAAATAAAAGAAAATGTAGAAAAAGTATTTATATCATTTGGAGGTTCAGACCCGCAAAACTATACAGATAGAATATTAAATATTATATCAAAAAAGGAGTTTAATAGGTATAGATTTACAGTTGTACTGGGAAGAATAAAAAAAGGAATTGATAAGCTTTTACAGTATAACAAGTTTGATAATATAGAAGTGTTGCACGATGTAGGCAACATGCCTGAATTAATGTCTAGTTGTGACGTAGCTGTTACATCAAGAGGGAGAACGGGTTACGAACTAGCGATACTTGGAATTCCTTCAATTGCAATGTCACAAAATGAAAGAGAAGAAAAACATGCTTTTGTTAGTAATGAAAATGGATTTACGTATATAGGATTAAATCCAGATGATGAAATAATTGAAGGTACACTGAAAATGTATTTGACTTCAACTAAGCAGAACAGAACTCATTTTCAAGAAAAATTACTTAGTCATGACTTACGTAATGGAAGAAAGAGAGTTTTTAATTTAATTAATGAAGATTAAATAGAAGGAGTGATTTTTATGGAAAAACCGTATTTTATAGCAGAAATAGGTGTAAATTTTTATGATACTGCAAAAGAAATGAATATAAGCCTGTTGGATGCAGCAAAACTTTATATTGATAAAGCTAAGGAAGCAGGAGTGGACTGCGCTAAGTTTCAGTCATACAAAGCAAATACAATAGTTTCAAAAAATTCTCCAGCATATTGGGATACGGATGAAGAACCAACTACCACACAGTATGAATTGTTTCTAAAACATGATAAATTTGGCAAAGAAGAATACAGAGAATTAAGTAATTATGCTCATTCTAAAGGAATGGATTTTACATCTACACCCTTTGACTACGAGTCAGCAGATTACTTATATGACTTAGTTGATTTTTATAAGATATCTTCATCAGACTTATCAAATCTACCATTTATTTCATATATCGGTAAAAAAGGTAAACCTGTATATTTATCGACAGGAGCTTCATACCTTTCAGAAATTGATAGAGCTGTTATGATTTTAAAAGAATCAGGATGTAAAGAAATAGTGCTAATGCATTGTATGCTTTCTTATCCAACTAATCCGAAGAATGCTAATTTAAATGTTATAAAAACATTGAAAGATATATATCCATTTGCCACTATAGGTTATAGTGACCATGTGGCTCCAGATGAATCCATGGTAGTCTTAAGTACAGCATATATTTATGGAGCAGAAGTAATTGAAAAACATTTTACATTAAATAAAAAACTAAAAGGGAACGATCATTACCATGCTGGAGATGTAAATGATTTTAAAAGAGCTATTGAAAATTGTAATATGATTACTGAAATAAGTGGCAGTCATCAAAGAGAAGTATTTGATTGCGAGATAAATTCAAGAAGAGAAGCTAGAAGATCGCTGGTATTAACTAGGGACATGAAAACTGGAGAAGTTATCAAAAAAGAAGACATTATAGCAAAAAGGCCAGGAACAGGGATATCACCTAACATGGAAGATATTATAATAGGAAGAGCAGTAAAAAAGGACTTAGAAGAGGATACAGTTCTAAAATGGGATATGATTTAGTATAAAAAATATTACTTTTATTATGTTCTAATAATGTTTGGGGTAATTTTAGTTTGTTAAATTCAAGTATGAATTAATTTATAAATCTTGATTAACTTAGATATTTAGCAGTAAAAAACTAATAAATTATATTGAACAATTTTTGAAAAGGAAAGAATATGGAGAAAATAGGGATTGTTTTAATATTGATACAAATAATAAGTAAGATATTCGGATTCGCAAGAGAGATGGTACTATCATATTTTTATGGAACATCAACTATTTCCGATGCGTATTTGGTTGCATTTACAATTCCAAGTATTTTATTTAGTTTGATAGGTGCGGGTATTACAGCTGGTTATATACCTACTTACACTAAAATACGAAAAATAGATGGAAACGATAAGGCGGAACTATTTACATCAAACTTAACTAATATAATTTTGTTATTTACTTTAGGGTTAGCAGTTATTATTTTTATTTTTCCAGGTTTGTTTGTTAAGTTAATAGCTTCTGGTTTTCAAGGAGAACAGTTAGAATTGGCTGTATACTTTACTAGAATTTCAATCTGGTCGATTGTGTTTCTAGGTGCTACTACAATTCTAATACCTTATTTAAATATTAAAGATTCTTTTTATGTTTCCTCTGCTATAGGAATCCCGCTAAATATCGGTTTAATTAGTGGAATAATTCTTTCATACTATTTTTCTAAGTTTTACTTGGCTTTTGGAATAACTTTAGGATATTTACTGCAAATAATTTTACTGATTCCTGTTTTAAAAAGGAATGAATATACGCATAGATTTTTCATTGATTTTAAGGACCGATATATCAAAGATATAATGCTTTTAGCAGCTCCCCTGGTGGTTGGATCATGTGCGAGTCAATTAAACGTTATTATTGATAGGACTATTGCTTCGTTTTTGCCAACTGGGTCGATTTCTGCACTAAATTACTCAAACAGATTAAATGGATTTATTCAGGGAGTTTTGTTGGCTCCTTTAATAACGCTCTTGTATCCAAAAATATCAGAGTTTGCAGTAAATAATGATCATAAAAAATTAGCAAGATATTTCTATGAAGCGATATCAATTATGACATTAATGGTTCTACCTTTGATGATAGGTGGAATGTATCTGTCAAAAGAAATAACGGGAGTGCTATTCTTAAGAGGAGCGTTCGATGAATCAGCTTTAGCTATCACTTCATCTGCTGTGCTATTTTATTTAATTGGGATAATTGGAATAGCATACAGGGAAGTTCAATTCAGAGTATACTATTCATATGGTGATACAAAGACTCCGGTAAAGAATTCGATTATTGCTGTTTTTATTAATATTGTTCTTAATTTAATTTTATCAAGATTTATGGGAGCTTCTGGATTAGCACTTGCCACTAGCATTTCATCCATTGTTGCTGCAATTTTGTTACAACGTAATATTAAGCAATATATTAATGACAACGAAATTAAGGAAAATTGTATCAGGAATGTGTCTAAGATTTTTATTTCAGGTATTTTAATGTTAATGATGCTTATACTATTCAGAAACATATATCCTCCAAGGATAAATATTTTGAATCTTATGACACAAGCCATAATAGGTGCGTTAACTTATTTGGTTGTTTTAAAAATTCTTAGAGTTGATGAACTTAAAGTAATTGAAGAAATGATAATAAACAAAATAAAAAAATAAGTTATTTATTAGAGCGTATAATTAATTAAAAAAGAAAATAAATACAGGATTTAAGTTAGATAGTCGAGTAAGAGTCAATGAACCAATGGGATTTAATGATTATAATAACTTGCAAATGAATTCATTGTTTGTAGTATCTGATAGTGGTACTTTACCAGAAGAATCTTCGTTTTATATTTCAGTAAATAAACCAATTGGTGCTGTTTGTATAAGAACTTCTACCGAAAGACCAGAAGCATTAGAACAAGGAACTTTTGTGTTAGCAGGTATTTCAGAAAAAGAACTTTTACAAGCAGTAGACATGGCAATAGAAATGAAGAAACAAAGTTTGTGTGGAAATATTGTTAGGGATTATTCTGATATTAATGTCTCTTCAAAAGTCATCGGAATTATTCAATCATATACCAATATTGTAAATAAAATGGTGTGGAGAAAAAAATAAATATTTAATATAGCTTAAAAGACAAACTAAAGAGATTATTTTGTGTCTTTTTGAAATTAGTAATATATAAAACCAAGAAACGAAACCAACAAAATCGAATTTGTGGAGAAAGATAAAGATGGGTATTTTTATTGAAAAAGGTATAAATGAAACTAATGGTAATTTATTATTATCGTGGTCAAACGAAAAAGGTGAAAAATTTCAAGAACAATGGATGGGACCACAAATATCATATCCATTAAGCTTAAAAAAATTAAAAGATTTAGAGAACTTATTTTCAATAATGAATGAAGAAGAATTCATAGGTGTTATACAGCAAGTAAAAAAAGAAGATAATAATATCCATATTGGGAGGTTTATAATTGCTCCAACTAAAGTAGGCCTAGGATTAGGGAAAGAGTCACTAAATAAATTTATTGATTATTGTTTTACAATTGAAAATGCTAGCAGTGTTTCTCTAACTGTGTATGATTCTAATAAAAACGCTAAAGCACTATATGAAAAGTTAGGTTTTGAAATAATAGAAACAATACAGCATCCAAGATTAAAATATGTAATGAAGAAATATAAACATGCTTAATAGCATAAATCCAAGTTTGTAAGGCTCAAAATTAAATAAACAGCTATAACATAGCAATTCGAGAAACAGTAAATCAAAAAGGTTTACTGTTTTTATTTGTCTAAAAATTGAAAGAAGTACGTATAAAAATGTAAATAGATATAAAGAGCTGCCACGGATAATAATGGACATAGAAAGATAAAATATAATGTAGCCATGCATTTCAATCAAGTAATAGGAGAAATATATTAAAATACTAAAATTAACAGAGAGATAAAAAATAAAATTTATGTATAAAAAAATTAAATGAAACGTCTACTGTTATGTAAAGCTTATATTAAGTTATTCTTTGATTATGGGACTATAGTGAGATTTAGTTCTAGTGATAAATACAAATGATTATCATTATTGACAGAATAAAAAAATAATGTTATTATTTATTTGGATAAAGTTAGTAGGATGATTTTTACAATTGATTTTGCAGATTAGACGTAATTTGCAACTAAATAAGTTTTTAATTCTCAAAAAACTTATTACATATTTAAAATTGAATATAATGATTAGAATGAAAATAAGATTTTATTGTAGTAAGTTAATTAGTTAATAAAATTAGAATGCATTCGAATTTGTTTTGAGATATTAATAACTATTTGTATTTTTCTGCTAACAAATATAAATAAGGAGTATTGATATGAATAAATTAAAATTGATGGCTATAGTTGGAGTGATGTCAGCGGCTTTGTTGTTAAACGGTTGTGGAGCACAAAAAGATGCACCGAAAGAAAATACTAAGCAAACTGAACAAAAGCAAGAAGACAAAAAAGAAGAAGAAAGCAAAGCTACTGAAAAAACTGAGGACAAAAAAGAAGAAGTAAGCTTGTCTGATTGGGATGGAGAATGGAACAACATGGGAAGCTATTTGGATAAGCCAGAAGTTCAAGGCGCTTTCAAAACTTTAGCGAAAAAAGAAAATGTTGATGAGAAAAAAGCTAAATCAGATTATCTTGAAAAAAGAAAATGTGAATTCAACGGATTGAAAATCGACGGAAACAAGATTACATTTACAAGCAAAATCCCTTCAGAAAATGGAGATAAAATAGCTGAAACTGAGTACAAATTTGTAGAAAAAAAGGCTGTAAAACATGGATCACACATGCTAGAATGGGATGTTTTTGAAGCTGTGGATTCTAACGCGAAATACAAAGTTTTATTGATGATGCCAATTCATGGCGAAGAAGAGTTGACACATTTCCACATGAGATATGGCAATGACAAGGAAGAATTATTTGCAAAGGAAGGCTGGTTCCCAACTTTCGTAAAACCAAACACAACTGATAAACAAATTATCGGAGAAATCGAAGAATAAGGTTTGAATATGAAATTGACAAAGGGCAGGGACAACCTGTCCTTTTATTTTTGAAAAGGAGAATTAAAATGAAAAAAAGACTGTTGAGTTTTCTATTAGTCTTGTGCATGATTTTGTTTGCAGGATGTTCCAATTACACGAAGAAATCTTCGGGGAAACCTGTTATCTACACATCGTTTTTTCCTGTGCATGATTTGGTGAAGATGATTGCAGGAGATACTGTAGAGGTGAGAACTTTCATGCCGGTAGACAAGGAGCCTCATTTGTGGGAGCCGTCTGCCAAGGATATGAAGAAACTTGCCGATGCGGATTTGCTGGTAGTGAACGGAGCGAATATGGAACATTGGGTGGACAAGGTGCACGAGAATTTGCCTAATTTGGATATTTTGAAATTATCGGATTCTGTAGAGCTGATCACTTATAAAGGAGCTGCTGCTAGGGGCGACTTTCAATATATGGCAAGATTGGATTTAACAAAAGGAAAACGCAAAATAGATTTTGGGCACACTCATGAAGATATTATGAGAGTTGCGTTCTTCAAGGATAATGGAGAAGACAAGAAAGAATTAGTCAAAAAAGCAAAGGAAATTATGAATCAAAAGGGTGAGATTGTTCACCAAAAAAACACTTTTGATGTAGAAGAAGGAAAAGTATATGGCCTTGAAATGGGCCATGAATCTGGGGAGATATTTTACAACATAAAAGATGATGGCAAGTGGATTTTCGTATCAGACAGAATAAGCGAAGATTTGCTACCGTATTATTTACAAGATACTAACGGTAAATTACTTCAAGATGAGGGCAAATTAAAGCCTGTAATGGAAGGTTCTTCGTCAGGGTTTGATAAGATAACTTACGATCCACATTCATGGTTATCAGTTGTAAATGCAAAGAAGTACTTGAATAGTATCCAAGATAAATTGATACAAAAGTATCCAGACAATAAGAAAATTTATCACAAAAACAAATTGAAATATGTAGATAAATTGACAGATATTGACGCAGAATACAAAGAAAAATTTAGTAAATTAGACAACAAAAGCTTTTTGGTAACACATTACGCTTATGCATATATAGCGAGGGATTTTGGGCTTACTCAGTATCCATTAGAAGGTCTTACTAGCATGGAAAGTCCAAGTCTTAAAACAATAAAAAAAGCCGTGGATTTTGCGAAAACAAAAAACATTACTACGGTATTTTATGAATATGGAAAACCTCCTAAAGAAGCGAAGACTTTATCGGAAGAATTGGGAGGAGATATAAAGCCTTTGGCTTCGATGGAATTTATAACAAAAGAACAACAAGACAATAATCAAGGATATATCGAATTAATTGAGATGAATTTGAAAAACTTATACGAATCTATGAAAAAGGCAGGTGTATAAATGAATGCAGTAACTATTAAAAACTTAAACTTTGGTTATAATGAAGATTTGGTGCTTAAAGATTTGAATTTGAGGATAGATCAAGGCGAAATGGTTCTGATTTTGGGCGGAAATGGAAGCGGCAAATCAACTTTATTGAAATTAATGCTGGGAGAGTTAAAAGCTGATGAAGGTGAAATCAAAGTTTTAGATAAAAATATTAAAGATTATAAGAGCTATAAGGATATAGGATATGTTCCTCAAATAAATATTGTAAACAAAATTGCGTTTCCGATTACTTGTTTGGAGCTTGTGACGTTGAATTTGTATGAAGATTTTGGGCTAATTAAAATTGCACGCAAAAAACATTACGACAAAGCTAGAAAGATTATGGAAGAAATGGGAATGAAAGAATATATTAATCGTCCAGTAAATGAGTTGTCGGGAGGGCTTCAACAAAGAGCTATGATTTGTAGGGCGATGATTAACGAGCCCAAACTTCTTATACTCGATGAGCCGACTGCAGGTGTTGACAAAGAAAACAAAGAGAAATTTATAAAAACAATTGCTAAACTCAACAAAGATTACAACATAACTGTAATAATGGTAACTCACGAAATAAAAGAAATAGAAGCTTTGGATATTGATAGAACACAATACGAAATGATTGAAGGGAGGCTTGTAAAATGCTAGAATTTGCGTTTATGAGAAAAGCATTGGTAGCAGGATTGATGCTTTCGATAATGATTCCGATGATTGGAATAATAATGGTTAATCGTAAAACATCGATGATAGGAGATGCGCTTTCTCATACTGCTCTTAGTGGAGTTGGGCTTGGACTTATTTTAGGATTTGATCCTTTATTAGGCTCTGCAATAGTCTGTGTTGTAGCGGCATTTTTAATCGAATTAATCAGGAAAAAATTTCCGCAATACGGAGATATGGCAACTGCTGTCATAATGAGTACGGGACTTGGAATTGCAGCGATATTATCTGATTTTGCTCCTGGAGGAAACTCATTTGAATCGTATCTTTTCGGAAGCATTTCTTCTGTAACAAACAGAGATGTGATAAATATTTCTGTGATTTTTATATTAATTTTAGTGGTGTCTATATCGCAATATTCCGGACTATTGGCTATTTCTATCGACAAAAACATCGCTCGTCTTGCTGGGGTGAAAGTAAATCGAATTAATGCAATATTTACTTTTTTATCAGCGATTACTATAGCTCTTGCAGTCAAAATCGTTGGAGCGTTGATGGTGACATCTTTGATTGTACTTCCCGTAGCCACAGCACTCATAATTGCAAAAAGCTACAAGAAAACATACATCATAACGATAATACTCGGTATTTTGTATATGATGTTGGGAATAGTTCAATCTTATCAATTTGATATTAAACCAGGTGGAGCAATCGTAGTAAATGCAGTTATAGGAATGATAGTTTTCGTAGCATATTCAAAAATTAAACAACCAAATAGGAAAAACTTTTCAAATTCAAGAAATAATGCTAAAATAAAGTAAACACAACATTACAGAAGAAGGCAGGATAATATGAATTTCGAAGTAGAAAAAGGAAACAAAATTACAATACCAGATATATTAATGAGAAAATACGACCTAAGAGTTGGAGATATATTTGAGTGTGAACTTGAAAACGACAGGATAATATTGATTCCTAAGAAAAATCACGATGCAAACTATGTCGAAAAATTAAAGGGATTGACTGATGATACAATCGATGCATTAAACGAAGAGGAATAAAATCAAAAGGACTATCAAAAAAACGATAGTCTTTTTTCTTTTTTCTGTGTAAAAAATATGAAAAAAGGGGTATAATGATATTGGATATTAAAAAAAGTATCACATTTAAGGAGGTATGTAATTATGGCATGTACTACATTATTAGTAGGTAAAGAAGCGAGCTTTGACGGCTCCACAATTATTTCAAGAAGTGAAGATTCTCCTTCTGGAATTTTTACAGCTAAGAGATTTATCGTTGTAAAACCAGAAGATCAACCAAGAAAATACGAATCAGTTTTATCAGGATGCAAGGTGGATTTACCTGATAATCCTATGAGATACACAGCACTTCCAAACTCTGACACATTTGAAGGAGATTGGGCGGCATCAGGCGTTAACGAAAAAAATATTTCAATGAGCGCTACTGAAACGATCACTACTAATCCAAGAGTTCAAGGAGCAGATCCTTTGATTCAATCTCCAACAAAAGATGAAAAATTCGGTGGACTTGGAGAAGAAGATTTCGTAACTTTGGTTCTTCCTTACATCAACTCTGCAAGAGAAGGCGTTGAAAGATTAGGTAAATTACTTGAAGAACACGGAACTTATGAATCAAACGGAATCGCATTCCAAGATGTTGACGAAATTTGGTGGTTGGAAACAATCGGCGGACATCACTGGATGGCAAGAAGAGTTCCTGATGATGCATACGTTGTAATGCCAAACCAATTGGGAATTGATTATTTCGATTTTGATGATGCTTACGGCGAACAAAATGAATTCATGTGCTCAAAAGATTTGAAAGAATGGTCCGAAAAACATCACCTATTCTTAGATCAAGAAGATTATGTAAATCCAAGATTAGCATACGGATCTCATGATCATTCAGATCACACATACAACACACCAAGAGCATGGATTATGCTAAGATATTTCAATCCAAAAACATTGATTTGGGATGGAGTTGATGCTGATTTTACACCAGAATCTGATGATTTGCCATGGGCAATGGTACCAGAAAGAAAAATCACAGTTGAAGATATGAAGACAATATTGTCCAGCCACTACGAAGGAACACCTTATGATTGCTACGCAAAACACGGAGATCCAAACTACCGTGGAATGTATCGTCCATTGGGAATTAGCCGTGACAATGTAACTCATTTTACACAAATAAGACCATACGCTCCAGAAGAAATTAGAGCAATTCAATGGTTGTCATTCGGTAGCAACGCATTCAACGCAGCCGTTGCATTCTACGCAAACGTAGAAACAACTCCAAGCTATGTAGGTGATCAAGTAGTAAAAGCAACATCAGAAAACTTCTACTGGGCTAACAGAATCATAGCTGCACTTTGCGATGCACACTTCAACAAAACAGCAATCTTTATCGAAAGATATCAAGGAGCAATTCAATCCAAATCCAACGAAATCATCAACAAATACGACGAAGAATTTGCTAAGAACTCAGGTAACGCTCACGAATTACTTGAAAAAGCAAACCAAGAAATGGCAGATTTCTTAAAAGAAAAAACAGACAAATTACTTCACGACGTTTTATTCACAGCAAGCTGCGAAATGAAAAACGGATTTGCAAGAAGTGACAACTAATATTTAACTAAAATCGGGTTTGACAATCAAACCCGATTTTGTACATAAGAAATTTTAAAAAGAGGAAATACAAATGAAAGCACTAAGTATACAACCATTCTACGCAACTATGATAGCCATGGGATATTACCATATACGCTTAATAGATAAAGTTAATCATAAATATCTTCAAATGATATTTGGAAAGTTATAGCATTAGTTGTATTTAGAAATAGGTTGAAAACAAACGGTATTAAATCGCCGAAAGGAAAAGCTCGTTGAAGTAAGAAAGGAATTAAATCTATATTGAACAGGAGGAAGAATACCGGAAATGTGGCAATTGTTAATTCCTGCAACTATGAGAATCAGTATTTGAATAAGGATCATCATGATGGAATAATATCAAAAGAGCAATTTGGAGCAGTTCAACTTTAAATGGCATTTTGAAGCAATGTGGAATTTTATAAGATGGAACGCTGCGAGAAAGAGTAAGAAATATAATTCGGAAATACAGATATAAATTTTAGGTGTTTCAAATATAGAAAATATGCAACATAAACAAAGATAGAAAAATGTAACTTATTTAGATAAAGCCGAATAGAAGGGTAGAAATAAAGCGCTTTCTGTCCTAATTATATTTGTGATTAAATATAGATTGTAGTGGTAAAAAAGAAAAAGTTCATTAAAGTGGTAAATTAAAAATAAGAATTTATAATTTAGTTGGGGGAATTAGAATGTTTGATTATAAAGATTGGCAAGAAGAGATATTAAATTTTCTTGATCAGGAAACTGGAACGGATGATATCATTTATGGAAATTATGTTGAATGGGATAGATTTAGAGAATGTTATGAAAAAGAATTATTAGCCGAAGTATGTATTGAACTACCTTGGGGAAAGATTTTATCAATTCAAGAGTACATTGATTTATTATCAGAATTATCTAACTTGGGTGTTAAAAGTATAGAATATTTAAATGAAGAATTAGATTCAAAAGTTAAATTTATTGAGAGAGATAATAAAATTGCAGATCTTATTGTATCTGAGTGTCTTGATTTGTACGGTGTTCCTTATGGGACAGAATATGAGCAAGAACTTCCAACAGAGTTAACTTATTGGAATAATATGGTGGATAGTTCAGAAAGTGAGTTGTTAGCATATATAAATTATCCAATAGAGGTTAACTTATTCGACGAAAAAATAAACTATATATTTAGCAGAATTGAAGCTACATCCGATGAATTGACTAAAAAGTCATTGTTATTAGCAGCATTTAGTATTACAGAAAGTATGTTTAAAAGTGTAATTGTTAATAAAATTCCCAAAGAGAATAACATTTCTGATTTTTCTAAAAAAATATTAGCAATTGAGATTGATAAAAAATTAAGAGGAAAGATCGAGGTTAAAAATAAATTGTTCAAAGAATTATATAATACATCTGCTCCACAACAAAATTGGATAAATTTGAGAAATTCATTAGCTCATGATATTGAGAGTTCTTCAATTAGAAACGAACAGATTACTTACTTAAATCTTAAGACTAAAAATGAGGAAACTTGCTTGTTGTCAGAGTTGAAAAATAGTTTGATGGATTTTTTTGATAATATAAAAAATATACTAGCTGAAAATTAATGTTTATATTTTTAGATTAGCACTTAATATTGCAGTAGGTTAGTTATATTCTACTGTTACAAATTTAAACAAAAATAATGAAGATGTAGAAATTGAAACTTTAGAAGATTTAGAAAATGATGTGAGAACCATCATCAAAATAGCCTAATCAAAAAAGTAAATTTGAAAACATAAGATTATTATAAACCTATAGAATTCAATGTGTTTTTGTGAGAATATAATTTTAGAAAATTGTTTAATAATATCACGTTGAGACTGTAATATTATTAGTTATTAGTATAACGAAGTGAAAATAATCATGAGGTCTGGTTCTAAGAATCTCCAAGAAGGCGAGTGTAAACAAAGCCTGATTGGATTGATTCGACAAGGGGATGCGTTGTGAGATTTGTAAGGCTTTAAGGAGAAAATAAAATTGGGAGAGAAAAAATTAATAAGTCTTTTATTGATTGTAGTATGTATGATTCCATTAGTTGCATGTGAATCTTTAAAAGAAAAAGAAGAGATAAATGTTAAAAGTGAACAAGCAACAGAAAAATTTGATAAAACTAAAAATATATCCGAAGAGAAAGTTAAAGATACAGAATATGCTAAGGATAAAGTTGTGAACAATTTTATAGCAAATTATAACTCTTTTTCTAATAGCCCTATTATTAACATAAAAAGAGGAAATATTAGGACTAAATATTTTGGAGAAACTTATGGTTATGCAGTTGAGATGTTAAACGCAAACGATACAAATAAGATAGTTATAACTATAAACAAAACAAATGAAAATGCAGATATTGGTATGGAAGGAATGAAAGAAATTTTTCATGATAGCATAAAAGCAATTATTACTGATGAAAGTGAAGAATATATTAATAGATATTTTGATGATCTACTTAAAAATGAATATATGGTAACAAAAGATGCTTTTAATGAACTTGAAATAATGTTTTTTCCTGATAGGGAATTAAGTAAAGGACTAAGTAGCGGACATATCAAAATACGAGCTAAATAATACAGGCAAAAAGAGATTATTGCGAGACATAAAAAATATAAGCAGAAAAATTATGGAGAATAATTTCGTTATTGTTAACGATAAAAAAAGCATTTAGATAAAGGACAGCAGAAATTATAGTCGAGGCTGATTGCGTATTGTTTGCAGAAAACGAAGTCGACGATGACTATTACTACTATTTAGAGATGGTGTCCATTTAGTGTAAACATCGGAGAAACACTAAAAAAAGAAGTCTTCTCTGGTTTATGGGACGAGTGGAACCCTTGTCAAATATATGTAAAGGATTTGTGTGAGTGAAAATATTCAATCGAATATACATGTAAATTTAAGGAGAATAAATGATAATAAATGAGAATAAAAAGAATCAATACATATGATGACAATCGCTTCAGTCAAGAAGCATTATATCAGCACGGCTGCTACATTGCAGATGGCGATGTGCCTGTAGAAATTAAAATCATATCACAGACAGAGGCACTTATAAAAGGCGGAAAAGCATATTTTGATGAGGTCATTGAAGAGTTTCGATTTAATGCAGAGCATATCATAAATTTTTATGATGAAAGCGGTAAGCTTATTAAGAAATTCAAAGACGTGAAGGTCTTTAAGCTTGATCTAGATAAAATCCAGCCAATACAGTTCTTTATCGATAGTGATAAATTAAAGGCAGTTAAGAGCTTTGTCAATAGAGAAGAAGACGTGATCATACCAGTTACAAAACGCGAAGGCACATACGCGTCCCTAGATGGACATACACGCCTATACCTTGCATATAGCCTTGGATTCAAGTACGTATACGCCTATCTTAGTGAAACCTTCTGTGGTTTTGACTATTTCTTTGATGAAGCAAGAAAAAGAAATATATATGCAGCAAAAGACTTGACCTTGCTCACACATGATGACTATACAGTTAAGTGGGATAAGTTTTGCGATGAGTATTATATGAGTATAGAGTGTGAATAGACGAGTGTATTGTTCGTGTAAAATAGTAAATAATATTAAGATAAACTATTAAAATTCTGAACTGACCCAAAAAGTTGGATCTAAAACCAACTTAAAGAGGTCAGTTTTTTTATGGCAAAATATAGTATAGAATTTAAGATGAAAATAGTACAATAACACTTAAATAAAGAAGGAAGATATAAATATTTAACCGATAAATATTGACTCAATGATTATTCAATAGTCAGAAGGTGAGTTACTTTATTTAAATCACAAAGACATGAAGGGTTAAAAGGTTTTAGAAAAAATAATAGTTACTCTTTCGAATTTAAGCAAAATATAGTAAAGTTATATTTAACAGGATAAATGTCCTATCAAGCACATACTAATCAATTTAAAATCAACAATCCATCTCCAATTTTTAAAGGGTAACTGATTTTATAAATCAAAGAGTATGTTCTTGAAAAACATGGACTAAAGGTTTCAAATCTTTATATAAACAAATTCCACAGAAAACACAAAGGCAGATAAAGAAAAATCTACAGAAAAGATAGGTGGAGTTATTGCTATGGTGAGCAATAAGGTGTGAAATGTACAAGTCAATCGGTTTATGATGATAGAGGGTTGATTGTTTTTTATGGGTATAAATTATTAAATAGTATTAGGAGGTACAGACAAATGAACAATATATATAGTCTTACAAATAACTAAGAGAGGAAAAATCCTCTCAAAAAAACATAGGAGGATTTATGATAGATATACAAAACTTAATAAAAACTTTACCAGATAGAAAGCTATTTGAAATTGATAGTTTATCAATAAATGAAAATGATAAGATAGCATTAATAGGTGAGAATGGAACGGGTAAAACTACTCTTTTAAGAATAATATTAGGACTAGATAAAGACTATACTGGTCAAGTAAGAGTGGATAGAGATTTAGGATACTTATTAAATTATGATATTCAAGCTAAAAATTTTTCCGATGAAATCTATTCCAAATCTCAGTTAAAGATTGATGACGATTATAGTCCGGGTGAGGAACAAAGGTTAAAACTAACAGATATTTTATCAGATAGCTTTAAGTTTCTTTTAATAGATGAGCCTACATCCCATTTATACCTCGAGCAAAAAGAAGAACTTATAGAAAAGCTTAATTCAAGAGAAACAGGATACCTTATAATTTCGCATGATCGTGATTTCATAAATAGAACTTGCAAAAAAATTCTAGAGTTAAAGGATGAAAAAATTGAAGAATATAATGGAGACTACAATTTCTATCTCGAAGAAAGAGAAAAAAGACAAAAGTTTCAAGATAAAGAGTATTCGAATTTTATAAAAGAAAAAAGAAGACTAGAAAATCTAGCTATCAATATAAAGGAACAATCATCAAAAGTAAGAACCACGCCTAAAAGGATGGGGAATTCAGAAGCAAGACTCCATAAGATGGGTGGTCAAAAAAACAAGAAAAAATTAGACAAACAAGTAAAAGCTGTAGAATCTAGGATAAATCAACTTGATACGAAAGAAAAACCTAAAGAAGAAAAAGAGATACAACTATCCATTCCAGATAATAAACGAATTCATTCTAAAATTTTGATAAGAGCGGAAAACCTGAATAAAAAATTTGAAAATAAGATTTTGTTTGAAAAATCCAACTTTCAAATTAACAGCAATTCTAAAATAGCGCTCATTGGAGAAAATGGAAGTGGGAAAACTACCCTTTTAAAGATGATTCTTAATAAAGAAAATATATGGGTGCATCCAAATCTTAAAATAGGTTATTTTAGTCAAATGAGTGATATTCTAGAAGACAATTCCAGCATCTTAAAAAATGTATCAAATACGTCTATATATGATGAAACAATGACAAGAATTGTTCTTGCAAGATTAGGACTTAAGACTGACGATGTATACAAGATTATAAGCGTATTAAGCGATGGAGAAAAAGCTAAGGTAAAATTGGCTAAAATTTTAACATCTGACTTTAATTACCTTATATTTGATGAACCGACAAACTTTTTGGATATAAGAGCAATAGAAAGTTTAGAAAATCTATTGAAATCTTATGATAGACCTTTTATTTTTGTAAGTCATGATGAGGAGTTTATAAATAAAATAGCAGATACACTTCTGATTATAGAAAATAAAAGAATCAAAAATTTTAAAGGTAATTTATCACAATACAAAAATAGAAATAAAAAGACAAAAATTAGCAAGGATAGAGATAGTTTATTACTTGATTTTAGAATATCCTATATAAGTTCTAGACTAGCAATGGAGATACCCAAAGAGGAAAGAGAAAAACTAGAAGAAGAGTATAATAATCTTATTGAAGAAAAAAATAGATTTTAGCATCTACAAAAGTAGGTGCTTTTCTTATACCTAATTTTAGGAGGTGGTAATATAAATATTTTAAATAGAATATTTACCTATAAGGGAACAGATAAGTCGAGAGACAAACCTAAGGAAGGGGAGAGGATATCTTCGTAGTATTTTTTATTTGGGAGAAATTCTTAAAGCCATTTTTCTATTTGGAAAATACCTTATAGGAACATATGGCGTAGATCATATAATTGCAGACGAAAGAGTTTAACAAAGCCTTCCATTACAATAATGACATGTTATATAAATATTATTTTATAAAAACAGATAAAAATTTTAATATCATTAGAAAAAATTTTTGATGATATAAACCAGCTTCAAAATATGTCAGTTATAGAATTATTTCGAAATAGATAGAATTATATGACCTTACACTGTACAATATACTTAGATTAAGTTCCAAAATGGAAATAATTCTAAACAGATAGAGGTATAGTTTTATGGAAATAAAGCGTGATTATTATATGGATAAATTAATACGAAAAAAAGACAATGGGTTCACTATTAATTTATTCGACTTCTTATTGGACAAGGATAGTTTAGATTTATAATGAATACCTTTATTTATTAGTTATTGATATTCACACATATGAATGATTTGAATAGTTATATAAAAATTAAGAGGGGAAACTATGATAATAGACAGTTATGATAATGAAACAGAGCCACTTATCAGTCTAAAAGACTTTTATGGAGAAAAGAAAAATATTGCAGAAAAATGCTTGATAATATTTTCAAAAAGCATACTAGAATATTTGCTTGATAATTTTGAATGCGAAGAAATTGGCGAAATAGGATCTGCAAATGGGTCAAGGCAAATATATAAAAGTAGCTTCAAAGGTCAAGAATTTGTATTTTACCTTACTATGATGGGGTCGGCTCTTGCTTCAGGAGATTGTGTAGAAGTTAATTGGATTACGGGTGCAAATAAATTTATTATGTTTGGATCTTGTGGTAGTCTTGACAAGGAAAAGACTTTTGGAAAGTACATTATACCAATAGAGGCTTATAGGGGTGAGGGAGCATCTTATTATTATGCGGCTCCTTCAGATTACATTGCTATTAAAAATCATGATAAGCTTGAAGAATTTTTTATCAAAGAAAAAGCACCATATACTAAGGGAAAAGTTTGGACTACAGACGTTATGCTTCGTGAGACACGTGGACTTGTCTCAAAGAGAAAGTCAGAAGGATGTATAGCAGTAGAAATGGAGCTTGCAGGCGTGCAAGCAGCTTGTGATTTTTATGGATTTGAACTTTACGACTTTCTTGAAGCAGGAGATGTATTAAATGAGAGCTGTTATGATGTCGAGGGACTTCATAATGCCAACCATGATCTTGGTAAATTGTATTTGGCATTAAAATTTTTAAAAGAAATTTAAGATAAACAAATCAAGAGATTAGTATTGAAATAAATGGTTTTTAGGATTTAAAAGAAATCTTAAAAGCCGTTTTTTATTTTTTAAAAAGCAATTTTATGTTTGTTGTGGCAGTCGTAATCTATCCTCTACACCAGTTTATTTTGCACAAAAACATGAAATTAAGAAAAGAAAACGTGGTATAATATAGGTGAGAACTGGTATCAGCAGGAGGCTGAAATGTTTAAGCGCTTTTTTGAAAATTTTAGAAAACCGAAAGATAATTTTGGTGGCAGATTTATGTTAAAAAGTATGAATAAAGGACACGAAAAATTAGCAAGTTGGGGAAAATCTTACATAAACATTGAAAACGGTTATATTGTTCTAGATTTGGGCTGCGGCGGCGGACAAAATATAGAATATTTTTTAACCAAAGCAAAAAAAGTTTACGGAATTGACCACTCAGAAACAAGTGTAAAAATGTCAAGAGAGTTAAATAAAGAAGCGATTGAGTCTGGAAGATGCGAGATTTTTTAGAGAAGGAAGAGAAGCACAAGACCAAATTATCAAATTGCTAGAACAATAATTGAGGACAGACAATGAAATCACAAGAATTTAAAATGCCGATATTTGGAGTTGGGCCCATATATGTATTAGCTTCTCTAATCCTCACAATAGCAGGGATTTGCCTTCATATCAATGGATACATTTATCAAGGGAAACTAAGACAAGGAAAAATATTTTTTATTATAGCGGGAATATTCATGATTATTTTGGGAATATATTTATGGATCCAAGCGGTAATAGTTCAGAAAATAAATAAAAAAGTTACAGAAAAAAAGTTGATAACAACAGGAGTGTATAGCATCGTAAGAAATCCTGTTTATTCAGCATTTACATTTATATTCACAGGTCTACTTTTATTTACAACAAACTATATTTTATTAATACTTCTATTTGTGTTTTGGACTTTTTTAACAATATTAATGAAAAACACAGAAGAAAAATGGTTGAAAAATGAATTTGGAGAAGAATATGAATTATATTTAAAAAAAGTAAATCGAGTAATACCATGGATCAAAAGAAAATAAAATTAATTTTATGCAAGCATCTACAGTTGTAGGTGCTTTTTTATGAAAATTTTAGGAAAAGGTAGTAAATACAGAAATATATAAAGCTATACCGCCAAATACTTGAATGAAAATATACCAAATACTTGAATTAAAACCTGCTAAACACTTGAATGAAAACTTGCCAAATACTTGAATGAAAAATGGACAAATACTTGAATAACTGATAGAATCTACTTAAGTAATAAGTATAGGAGGAAATTATGAAGGAGTATTTACCCAGAATTGCAGATAAATTGTTAGAAGAACGATTAGATGCAAAGGGAGCAGTTTTAATTGAAGGACCTAAATGGTGTGGAAAGACAACAACAGCGAAACAAAAGGCTAAGAGTTTTATATCTATGGATCGTCCTGATATGACAAAACAGTATCAACAAATGGCAAATATTTCTCCTAATACTTTGCTTGAAGGAGAAACTCCAAGACTAATTGATGAGTGGCAAATAGCCCCTAATTTATGGAATGCTGTGCGCTATGAGGTTGATAATAGAGATGGATTTGGTCAATTTATTTTGACGGGTTCAGCAGTACCACATGAATTTGATGATTCTATGCACACAGGTACGGGAAGAATTTCTAGGCTTTTGATGAGACCTATGAGTTTATTTGAGTCAAAGGATTCGAGCGGTGAAGTGTCTCTTAAAAATTTATTTGAAAGGGAAAACATCACAGCCATTGATGAAACGAGTTTTGAAAAAATTGCTTTTCTAATTTGCAGAGGTGGATGGCCAAGATCAATTGGATTAAATGAAAAACCAGCTTTATTCCAAGCTATAGATTATTTTGATGCTGTTGTGTCTAATGATATTAGTAGAGTGGATTCTATAAAAAGAGATAAAGAAAAGGCGAAGAGACTACTTAAATCGTATGCAAGACACGTAGGAACACAAAGTTCTCTAGAAACTATCAGGCAAGATATGCTAGCAAATCAATCAGATACATTTGATCAGGTAACACTTTATTCTTACCTGGATGCTTTAAGAAAAATATTCGTTATAGAAGATTCTCCGGCGTGGAATCCGAATTTAAGATCAAAAACAGCCATACGAACAACAGATACCAGATATTTTTCAGATCCATCTATTGCAACGGCATCATTAGGTATGGGACCTAATGATTTACTAACTGATTTAAACACCATGGGATTTTTATTTGAAAACTTATGCGTTCGTGACTTAAGAATTTATACAGATTATTTAGATGGAACGGTTTATCATTATCGAGATAGGTCAGGATTAGAATGTGATGCAGTGATTCATCTCAGAAACGGCGCTTATGGACTTGTTGAAATTAAACTCGGTGGCGATAAATTAATTGAAGAAGGCGCTGAGACTTTAAAAGATTTAGCATCCAAAATAGATACAAAAAACATGTCCAAACCATCATTTATGATGGTGTTATGCGCAAAATCACCTTTTGCATATAAAAGAAATGATGGTGTTTATGTAGTACCTATTACATCATTAAGACCTTAATAATTATAAACATTGCCACAGACGAGAATTTTGAGATAAATTATAATTTATCCTTATTGACCGCTCAAGCAGAAAGATGGCGTGATGTCGGTGGGAAGAGTTATTTATTTTAAATTATTTATTACATTTGAAAAGGAGATTAAATATGATTAAACTGATTGATTTAATAAAAACAGATGATATGTTAAGAACTAAAATTAAATTTCATAAAAATGAAGGCGATATAAATAGACAGGCATATGACATGCTTCTTGAAGAGCCAGATACATGGCTTAGGATGAATCAGTGGAGAGAAAATAACCGAAATCATAATCTCGATTCTTGTAAATACTTGATAGCTATGGCTCAATATTATCCTTATGGGAAAGATTATTATATATTTGGCGGATTATATAAAGTTTGTGAAGAACATTCCGAAAAATTTTCATGTGAAGGTTATAAATTGGAAAAAGTAAAAGAATATGAAGAATTCGAAAAAAGATTGATAGTTCGTATAAATGATCCGAAAAAATTATCACTTTCATATTTAAGATGGTACACTAAAGCACAAGAAGCTTTGAATGTAGAGGTTTATGAATTGGCTTCTTCAACAAAAACTCTTAATTTTACAGGTTACCAAAATGTATCGTTATCGCACAAAGATCTTGTTAGAATTATTTCAAATGATGAACCGACATATAAGCAAGCTCTATCAAATGTAAAGGGAGTTTATGTAATAACGGATAAAAATACGGGGAAACTTTATATTGGATCAGCTTCTGGTAACAGTAAAGGTATATGGCAAAGATGGTCATGCTATGCAAATTACTTAGATCCAACAGGAGGTAATAAAAAATTGACTGAGATATTCGACAAGGATGAAAGTTATATCCAAAAAAATTTTAAATATTCGATTTTAGAAATATTTGACACTAAAACAAAAACAGAACAAATATTAGAAAGAGAAAATTATTGGAAAAAAGTATTAGAAACAAAAAGATTCGGATATAATAAAAATTAATCCTATGAGGTGTAAAAATCGAAAGTGAATCACTCGAATATAATTAAGGAATGTAATTGGCGCAAATAGATATTTTACAATGGGAAATGTTCTGGTAGTAGATTTGATTAAAGAAATTGGTGAAGAAATAGTAAAAATAGTAAACGCAAATATTTGTGAAGACAATCTGCGTTGAAAATATCGAAGAGGCCTTGATGCAAGAGATTAGATACTTGGATAAGATGGTGAATGAACTAGCTAAGGGTAAGAAGATAGAGAAAATTTTACGATAAAAATTTTATATAGAGTGTACTGGGCGGTAGAAATATCTATCGTCTTTTTTATTCTTAGTATCCGTAAAATGACTTATTCACAATAATTATTGGGTATAAATATATTAGGAGGAATTTATGGATATTATTTTAGTAGCATTTAAGCTGATTTTAGCTGCTGTACTAGGCGCTATTATCGGTGTGGAAAGAGAAATTAAAAACCGTGCAGCGGGTTTTCGTACTCACATTATTGTCAGTGTTGGAGCGGGTTTGATTATGCTGATTGGAATTGATGCGATAGGTGATATTTCTAGTGACAGGGCAAGGGATGCTGCAAGGATTGCTGGTCAAGTTGTGAGTGGAATTGGGTTTTTGGGTGCTGGTACTATTCTTCAAAAAAAGAATGGTGTTTCAGGTCTTACTACGGCTGCGACTTTGTGGTTATCGGCAGCGATTGGTCTTGCTGTAGGAATTGGATATTACGAGGGAGCAATTATTGCAACTGTTATTTGCATTGTAACTTTGATTTCACTTAAAGGAATTAGCGATTTGATTAATAAGAAAACTACAAAATCGTATATTATGGTTTTCGATACTAGTAATTTCAATCAACAAAGTTTTTATGAATTTACACAAGAAGAAGGTGTCGAAGTTAGAAAAATAGATATAATTGATGAGGATATGGATGATAGATCAATGATTGAATCGACGTTATCTTTCATAAGAATTATGATATTGGTAGATTTTTCAAGAAATTAAAATCAGATTTACATTTAAAATCTGTAAAATTGAGTGATAAAGAGGATTAGATTTTATGAATAGAATTAAAAAACTTTTACCATATTTAATGGTCAATGTAATCTGTTTTTACTTATTGACATTGTTAATGAAAGATACTGGTAGTGCAATGTTTATTTTATTATTTGCAATTCCTGTTATAACTTTTGTGAATGCAATATTATGTGGCAGAAAGAATTCTTTAGATCTTCTTTACCCTCTTTTAGTTATGGTGATTTTCGTGCCTTACGTATTTATTAATATGAATGAAAGTGCCACGATTTATATATTTATTTACGGCGCGATTTCGTTGATTGGTTGTTTCGTAGGTAGCAGACTGAAATAATCAGCGGAGGAAATAATGAACTGGATTAATAGTTTCAATCTGATATGTTTTTAGCGATTTTCCTTATGATTATGACGTTGGCTTCGAGTTTTATCGATGTTGATTTATAATATTTTATCAGAAATTAAATATGAAATTTACAAAACAATAATATGATATTTACATGAAAAAGATAATAGAGAAGTAGAATATGATTATGAAAATATCAACAGTAATATTTTCGTTTGTAAAATAAAGAATAGTTTGATTTGAGCAATATACATTTCGGGGAAAAACTGTTCGAAAAACGGAGAAAATAATGGAAAATAGAGCAAATATTCCTATTTTAAGAAAAATTATATTTGATATTGTCCTTTCGATGCTGCTATTAGCAACTATAGCGAGCATGTATTTGATGGTAAATCATGCCGCAGGTTCTTTCGTTGAAGGAATGATGGAATTTGTCTGCGAAATTGTTTTTCGCGTTTTTTTCGTAATTTTATTTTTCTTAGTATTATTAATGAGTCATTTCATCAAAGAAAAAAGAAAATCTACAATTATTTGGTGGATTTGTGCAATTTGTTACGTTATTGGATCTTTTTTTGTAATGAAAGCTCCGATTGAGGATTTATCATACATTAATTCACCATCTAATATTAAACTTAAATATGTGACTTTTGAAGAAGACAATAATTAAGAACTTTCAACATTCTATAAACTTACAGGCTACACACAAAATGACGAAATCAAAATATTTGATTTGAATTGGCAAACGTACGAAAATGAAAAAGAGAAATGGGACGACAATGAAAATGTATCGGCTGATATTACATATCTTCCTCATACAAATGTTTTAATGAAGCTAAATACGCACGGACAACAATCATCAAAGGATAAATAAAATTTGGAGAGCATCTACAATGTAGGTGCTTTTATTGTGCATAAAATTACCATTTCAATTACAAATTGGGTATAAATAATACAAGAAATGTATACGGGAGTTTATTATGAGAAAATCAATAATATCTAGAACAATCAAAACTGCTTTGGCTTCGCTTTTGGCAATAATTGTGTCGCAGGAACTTTCTCTTGAATTTGCAGCAGCGGCGGGAATTATAGCGATATTAAATGTGTTTGATACTCGAAAAGCTACGATTGAAGGTGGGCTGAAGAGGACTTTGTCTGCGGTGATTGCACTTTTAATTGGTGGGTTTTTGTTTGAAAAACTAGGATACAAAACTTGGGTTTTTGGACTGTATTTGCTTTTATTTGTGCCTGTGTCTTTTTTATTGAAGATAGAGCTGGGACTCGGCCCTTCAAGTGTGATTGTGACTCATTTGTTAGCGTTCGGGAAAATCGATTCAGCGATTATTTTGAATGAAATGGCTCTTGTGTTTATAGGAACGGGATTTGCGATGTTGACTAATTTCTACGCTCCTACTAGTCAAGACAAATTAAACAGGCTGATTGAAAGTATTGATGACGATATGAAGTTCATTTTGAATTTGTTCGGGAAATCTCTTGTTCAAAACTTGGATGTGAAGCTGTATGAGGACAAGATTTCAGAACTTGAAGCAGATATCGACAAGGCGATTGACATTGCAATTATTGAGAATGATAATTTGATTGAAAATAGCAGGGATTTGCTTCATGATTTGCGTTTGAGAGAAAGGGAGATGGATTTGTTGGAGGAAATGCATGATGATTTAAGGACGATTCCACCGGAATATTCAGACGGCAAATACATTTCAGATATTTTAATCCTAGCATCCCAAAATTTGACAGATGGAGGGGAAATGCTCAAAGTGAAAGACAGAATAGATTTTCTGAAAAATCATTTCCACATGATGGAACTTCCCGATACTCATGAAGAATTCGCAATTCGTTCGGCGATTTTTCAAGTGTTTAGAAGTCTGGATCAATTTATAGACATTAGTAATCAAATTACGAATAAACCGAACAATAAAATAAAGCTAAAAACAAGAAGGTGATTGTATGTGTGAAGAAAAAAATGAAGAACTGATTTTTAAGGAAAAACTCGACGAAACTGTGGAAAGTTTTGGCAAGGGCAGCCAAGAAGGAGCGAAGGTTTCGATTAGAAATTGTCAGGATTTTTTTGGTTGTGTGTCGATTAGTCACCAAAAACAAATCGCACAAGCTTTTGAAATTGATGAGAAATACATCAAGACGATTATAAAATTCATTCCATCTATCAAAGAATCAAAGGTAGAGTACGAGATTGTGTGCTGTTCGGGACCGAGATGTGCGAAGAACGGCTCAATGGAAGTGCTGAAGACTGTGAAGAAAGAGTTGTACATGGATTTTAATGAAACATCTGCTGATGGAAAAATTCGACTTAGAACGCAAAACTGTTTCAAGAAATGCAAAGACGGCCCAAACATTATGATTAACGGTAAGTTTTATCATCACATGGATGCTGACAAAACAAAGGAAGTTTTGGGAGAAATAAAATAAATTCTAATTGGAGCTGGACGATTCTAGCTCTTTTTTATTGAAACTGATAGAATATAGTTAACGAAAGACATGTGAGGTATTTATGGAAAAATTATGTTTTATTGGCGCTGGGAATATGGGTTCTGCAATGATTTCTGGCGTTGTAAAATCAAAGTTAATAGATGCGAATAAAATTTTTGTTTCAAATAAATCTGAGGAGAAATTAAACGATTTGAAAGAACAATTGGGAGTGAACACAACTACAGACAACAAAAAGGTTTGTGAAAATTCTGATGTTGTGATACTGGCTGTGAAGCCACACATTATTCTATCAGTTTTGGAAGAAATCAAATCTATTATTAATAAGGAAGCTATTGTGATTTCTGTCGCAGCAGGGGTTACTATTTCAAATATTGAAAAAATTCTGGGAAAAGACCACAAGATTTTTCGTGTGATGCCGAACACTCCTTGTCTTGTCGGCGAAGGAATGTCTGCGATTTGTCCGAATGAAAATATAAATGATGATGATTTGAAAATCGTGACAGATATTTTCAATTCATTTGGAAAAAGCGAAGTAATAGACGAAAGTTTGATGGACTGTGTGATTGGTGTTAGTGGCTCATCTCCTGCGTATGTGTTTATGTTTATGGAGTCGATGGCAGATGCGGCTGTTCAAACTGGAATGAAACGAGATATGGCATACAAATTCGTCGCACAATCGGTGCTTGGCGCTTCTAAAATGTTAATGGAAACTCACAAACATCCAGGAGAATTGAAGGACATGGTGTGTTCACCGGCAGGAACGACTATTAAGGCTGTGGAAGTTTTAGAAAAATACGGGCTTAGAAATGCTGTCATTCAAGCTCAGCTTGCCTGTGTGGAAAAATCACGTGAAATGAGTGAAAAATAGTTGTACATTTTAAATTGATATTAATAATGAAAAATTTTTGTAAATAATTTGACTTTTGAAAATTATGATAGTATAATATTTAAAAATCTTATATTAAAGTCGATGACGTGGATGTTTCTTGTGAGAATTAAAGCGATCTGAGTAGAGTGTGAGTCAGAAATTTAATCAAGATGTATACAATAGGGCCACCGAGATTATATTGCGAGTTATTTATTAGCAATATACGTAGTTGTTACGTTAAACATAGAGTGGGGTTTTACCCAATTGGAGTGGTATCGCGGATGTTTCGTCTCTTTTCTTAGCTAAGAAAAGAGACTTTTTTAATTTTGGAGGAAATTAAAATGAAAGATTTAAAATTAAACAAAGTTGTTTTGGCTTATTCAGGAGGATTGGACACTTCTGTTATGATTTCATGGCTGAAAGAAAATTATGGATGTGAAGTTATAGCTGTTGCTGCTGATGTAGGACAAGGTTCAGATTTGAAAGGAATTGAACAGAAAGCTTTGAGTACAGGTGCTTCGAAAATTTTTGTCGAAGATTTGAGAGAAGAATTTGCAAGTGATTTTGTATTTGAAACGTTAAAAGCTGGAGCAAAATACGAAAATCAATATTTGTTAGGAACGGCTTTTGCTAGACCTATAATTGCAAGACGTATGGTTGAGATTGCACACGAGGAAAATGCAGACGCAATCGTTCACGGATGTACAGGTAAAGGAAATGACCAGGTGAGATTTGAAACATCGATTCGTTATTTCGATCCAGATATCAAGATTATTGCTCCGTGGAGATATTGGGATATAAAATCTCGTGAACAAGAAGAAGAATATGCTATGAAGAGAAATATTCCTTTGAGTAAGAAAACGGGTTGTCAATATTCTGAGGATAAGAATTTATGGCATATATCACATGAAGGCCTAGAGTTAGAAAGTCCTTCGAATGCGCCTAATTATGATAATTTTCTAGAGTGGATTAAAAAAGTCGAAGATAGCGATGATAAAGCAGAGTATATTTCTATTGAATTTAAAGATGGAGTTCCAATTTCTATAAATGAAAAAGAGTTAAAATCCTATGAAATTATAGAAAAACTTAATGAAATTGGCGGAAAACATGCAATAGGAATAGATGATATAATTGAAAGTCGTATAACTGGAATGAAAGTTAGAGGAGTTTATGAAAACCCAGCAGGAGCAATTTTGTATAAGGCTCATGATATTTTAGAATCTTTGACTTTAGATGGTGACACTTTGAAGTTTAAACAAATTTTATCTTTAAGATATGCAGAGGAAGTATATAAAGGATTGTGGTATTCTCAATTAAGAAAATCACTTCAAGAATTTGTAAACTATACTCAAAAAAGAGTCTCAGGAGTAGTCAAACTAAAACTTTATAAAGGAAATATAATACCAAACGGAGTGGATTCTAAATTCTCATTATTTTCACAAGAGTTTGCAACATTTGAAGAAGATCATGTCTACAATCAAAGTGATTCAGAAGGATTTGTAAATATTTTTTCTTTGCCTATCAAAATTGAAGCAATGAAAAGAAAGGAAAATAAGTGGTAATGGATTTATACAAGTCTAGATTTAGCGAAAGAACTTCTGATATTGCACATAAATTTAATAGTTCAATAAAAACTGATTATAGATTATATCCTTATGATATAAAAGGCTCCATTGCTCATGCAAAAATGCTTTGTGAATGTTCTATTATTTCTTCTGAAGATTGTGATTTGATAGTTTCAGGTTTAGAAAGTATTCTTGAGGATTTGAATAATGGGAAACTAGAGATTTCTTATGAATCTGAAGATATTCATATGTTTATAGAATCTGAATTGACAAAGAGAATTGGAAATTCCGGTAAAAAACTACACACAGCTAGATCAAGAAATGACCAGGTTGCATTAGATTTAAAATTGTATACGAAAGATAAAACTGAAGAAGCTGTCTTGTATATAAAAAATTTGATAAGTACCATATTGAAAATTTCACAAGATAACTTGAATACAGTGATGCCAGGATATACGCATCTTCAAATAGCACAACCAGTTACATTTGCACATCATATAATGGCTTATGCACAAATGTTTATGAGAGATTTGCAGAGAATACAAGATTTATCAAACAGATTAGACATATCTCCTTTGGGAGCATGTGCTTTAGCTACTACAACTTATAATATAGATAGATTTAGTACTGCAGAAAAACTTGGGTTTTCAAAAGTGACATTGAATTCAATAGATTCTGTATCTGATAGAGATTTTGTAGTAGATTTTATATATTGTTTAGCGATGTTCTCAATGCATTTGTCTAGATTAGCGGAGGAACTTATAATTTTTTCATCACAAGAATTCAATTATATTAAAATATCCGATAAATATTCTAGTGGATCTTCAATAATGCCACAGAAAAAGAATCCCGATATGGCAGAATTGTTAAGGGCTAAGTCAGCAAAAATGTATTCTAATTTAATGGGAATATTGACTATGCTAAAAGCAATTCCATTGGCATATAATAAAGACATGCAAGAAGATAAAATATACCTGTTTGAAAGCGTGGAAATTTTTGAAATATCAGTAGAAATAATCACTAATATTTTAGAAACTATGCAAGTTGATAAATTCAGGATGAGAGAAATGGCATCTAAAGGTTATATTAATGCTACTGATGCGGCTGATTATCTTGTAAAGAAAGGATTGACATTTAGAGATTCGTATTATATTATTGGTGAAATAGTAAAATACGCCATTAGTGAGGATTTGAGTTTAAACGATATATCACTGGAAAAATACCAGGAGTTTTCTAATAAATTTGATGAAGATTATTTTCATTTTATCGATTTAGATTATATATTAAATCAAAGAGATGTTTTTTCAGGTCCGTCACCAAAAAGAGTACAAGAACAGATAAATATAGTAAAAGAAGAATTAGACGATTCAAAAAAGTGATTAAATAAAAGAGCTTTTTAATAAATTAGAAATTAATAATATATAAGGAAAGTAGCAATAAAGTCTTTATTTCAGAACAATATTATTCGAATTTTCATCTTTGGGTGAGATTATTTTTTGTTAGATTTATGATGCAAAACATAAGGAGCTGTGATATAATATATTGTAAATTATTTTAGAGGGGGCAAAATTATGAGCGTTATTGATATTTCAATAAATTTCATAAATAAGCTTTTTGATTTGAGATTTACAAATCACGATTTAAGCCTTATCAATAAATTGAGAGGCAAATTGATAGCTATTTTTGCGTCCAATAAAAAAGTGTATATTTGTCAAAAAATTTAGGAGAATTCTATCTAGAATTCTCTATTTTTTTATTTTAGGAGGGTATTATGGAAAAATTGTACGAAGGTAAGGCAAAGGAAGTTTATTTAACAGAAAAGGCTGATGAATATATCATCAGATACAAAGATGATGCAACAGCTGGTAACGGTGAAAAAAAAGCTACAATTGCTGGTAAAGGTGAACTTAACTTAGCAATCACTACAATGATTTTTGAAATGCTTGAAAAAAACGGCATCAAAACTCACTACATCGAAACAATCAACAACACTGATATGAGAGTAAAAAAAGTTACTATCATGCCACTTGAAGTTATCGTTAGAAACATCACTGCAGGTTCTTTTGCAAAAAGATACGGCGTTGAAGAAGGAAGAGTTTTGAATCAACCAACTTTTGAATTGTCATATAAGAATGATGATTTGGGAGATCCATTGATGTGCGAAGACCACGCAATTGCTCTTGGGGTTATCACAAAAGAAGAATACGACTATTTAAGAGAAGAAACTTTGAAAATCAACGAATTACTTAAAGAATTTTTCTTAAAAATCAACTTAAAATTAGTTGACTTCAAAATCGAATTCGGTAAAACTGATGACGGACAAATCTTATTAGCTGACGAAATCAGCCCAGATACTTGCAGATTGTGGGACAAAGACACTAACCAAAAATTGGACAAAGATATTTTCAGAAGAGATTTGGGAGATTTGACAGAAGGCTACAAAGAAGTTCTAAATAGAATGAGAGGCTAGGATGTGTGGAGTTATAGGGATATATTCTAAGTCCGAAGTTAATAAGAAATTATTTTTCGGACTTAACTCCTTACAACACAGAGGACAAGAATCCTGTGGTATCACCGTTAGTAACGGTGAAAACCTACATAGAGAAAAAGGCATGGGACTTGTTATCGATGTGTTTAAGGAAGAAAATTTGAATAATTTAGTTGGTAATGTAGGAATTGGACACGTAAGATATTCGACAGCTGGTGGTTCTCACGATTACAACACTCAACCATTGATGGCTTTTGCCAAAGGAATTGAAATGAGTTTGGCACACAATGGAAATCTTATTAACCACCAAATTTTAAGAACAAGACTTGAAGAAGACGGCGTGATGTTCCAAACAGCGATTGACAGTGAAGTTATTTTGTATTTGATTGCCAGATATTACAAAGGTGACATTGTCGAAGCTATCAAAAAAACAATGAAACTTATCAAAGGTGCTTACGCTGTTGTGTTGTGCTTGAAGGATAAGCTTGTAGCATTTCGTGATCCTTTGGGAATAAGACCTCTTGTTATGGGGAAAAATGACGAAGATGTTGTGTTTGCATCTGAAAATGCAGCAGTAGAAATCGTCGGAGCAACTGAAATTCGTGATGTAAAACCAGGAGAGATAATTGTCGTAGACAAAGAAGGAGCGAATTCTTCGATGTATTCAACAATTGAAGCGCCACGTCATTGCTTCTTTGAATATGTGTACTTCGCAAGAGAAGACGCTACATTGGACGGAACAAACGCGTACAATTTTAGAAGAAGATGCGGAGAATATTTGTCACAAGAATCTCCTTGCGATGTTGATTTGGTAGTTCCAGTTCCAGATTCTGGCATTCCTTCAGCGATAGGATATTCACAAAAAACAGGAATTCCTTACGCACAAGGATTGGTCAAAAATAGATATATGGGAAGAACATTCATCAAACCAACTCAAAAAGAAAGAGAAATGGCTGTTAAATTAAAATTAAATCCTCTAAGACATGTATTAAAAGGAAAGAGAATTGTTTTAATAGATGATTCCATCGTAAGAGGAACTACAAGTGCTAATTTGATTCAAAGAATTAGAGAAGCTGGTGCGACAGAAGTTCACATGAGAATCACTTCGCCACCTGTAAAATTCCCTTGCTATTACGGAATTGATACTCCTTCCAGAAAACATTTGATTGCTGCAAACATGGATATCGAAGCTATCCGTGAAAAAATCGGTGCAGATAGCTTGGCGTTTATTTCAATGGAAGGAATGGTAAAATCCAGCAGCGACAAAATCGACAAATTCTGTAAGGCTTGTTTTGATGGAGATTATCCTGTAGATCCGATAGTTATATAGGTGATTAAATGAATATTGCAGTTTTTATTTCAGGTACTGGTACCAATTTGAAAGCTCTGTTGGATGCAAAAAAAGACAATTATTTCGAAAGCGATATTGTTGTTGTGGTTAGTAACAAAAACGCAGCTGGTCTTGGTTTTGCGAGAGATTTCAACGTGGATACTTTGGTTTCAAAAGATGATGAAGAAATCATCAATTGTTTAAAATCAAAAAACGTAGATTTGATTGTGTTGGCAGGTTTCTTGCCTAAAGTTTCAAAGAGAATTATAAATGAGTTTACAATTGTAAATATCCATCCATCATTGCTTCCAAAATACGGCGGCAAGGGATGTTATGGAATCCACGTTCACGAAAAAGTTTTTGCCAATAAGGAAAAAATTAGCGGTGCAACTGTGCATTTCGTGAATGAAAAATTAGACGATGGAGATATTTTGCTTCAAAGGTCTGTGGATATTTCTGATTGTAAATCGGAAGAAGAGATAGCAAAGAAAGTTTTGAAAATAGAACATGGCATTTTAAAAGATGCTATAAAAAAATTGGAGGAGAGTTCATGCGCGCATTAATTTCACTTACGGATAAGACAAATGTAGGTAAATTAGCAAAAAGTTTACAAGAATTGGGATATGAAATCATATCTACAGGTGGTACTTACAAGGAAATCGAAAAATCTGGGGTAAATGTAATAGACATCTCCAAAGTTACAAATTTCCCTGAAATTTTGCAAGGCAGAGTGAAGACTTTGTCACCATACGTTCACGGTGGAATTTTGTACAAAAGAGATAACGAAGAACACAAGAAAACTGTAGAAGAATTAAACATTCAACCAATCGACATTGTTGTGGTTAATTTGTACGATTTCCAAAACGCATTGAAGACTGGAGACCACGACAACATAGTTGAAAACATCGACATAGGTGGACCAACTTTGATTAGAAGTGCTGCAAAAAACTACAAGGACGTTTTAGTTGTAACAGATCCTTCTGATTACGACGAACTTATCGACAGATTGAAAAGCGACAACGTGGACATAGCTTACAGAGAAAAATTAGCTATGAAGGCTTTTAGTTTGACAGCTTACTACGATTCTGTGATTTCAAGATATTTCCAAGAACAAGTTGGAGAACGTAGTGACTACAGAACTTTTGGTTTCAAAAAAGAAGAAGAACTTAGATACGGTGAAAACTCACATCAAAGTGCCAATCTTTACATAGATCCATTTGTAAATGGCAAATTGACAGATTGTGAAGTCATTCATGGAAAAGCAATGAGCTTTAACAATTACAACGACTTGAATGTTGCAGTGGAATTGGCAGACGAATTGGGCGCAAATTCTTGTGTTGCATTGAAACACCAATCTCCATGTGGCGTTGCAATTGCACACAGCGTTTCAGAAGCTTACCACAAGGCTTACTTGGCAGATTCAACTTCGATTTTCGGTGGAATTATCGCCATCAATGGAGTTGTGGATGAAAAATGTGCCGAAGAAATGAGTCAAATTTTCTTGGAAATTATCGCTGCGAAAGATTTTGACGAAAAAGCGCTTGAAATTTTGACTAAAAAGAAAAACATCAGACTTGTTAAGATAAAATTCGACAACGATTCAGTAAAAGAAGACATTAAGTATTTGAACGGAAAAGTTTTAATCCAAGACAAAGACTTCGGCGTTGACGAATACAATGTAGTTACTGACGAAAAACCTAGTGATGAAGACAAAAAAGATTTGGAATTTGCTATGAAGGTGGTTAAATTCACAAAATCAAACGCAATTGTACTTGCAAAAGATTCACACACTTTGGGAATTGGTGGAGGACAAACATCTAGAATCTGGGCATTGGAAAATATAGCGAACAATCATCCTGACGTTGATTTTTCTGGATGCGTATTGGCATCAGATGCATTCTTCCCATTTTCTGACTGCGTAGAATTTGCACACAAATTAGGGGTAAAAGCTATCATTCAACCAGGTGGAAGCATCAAAGACCAAGATTCAATCGACAAATGCAACGAATACGGAATTAGTATGGTGTTCACAAAAAATAGACATTTCAAACATTAAAATTGGGAGGTTTTATGAAAATTTTAGTTGTAGGTTCAGGTGGCAGAGAGTTTGCACTTGGACGTAAAATAAAATCTTTTGATGAAAATAGACAGATTTTCTTCGCTCCAGGCAATGCTGGAACTGAAGAAATCGGAGAAAACGTGGATATTCAAGCTGACGATTTAGAGGGTCTGCTTGAATTTGCGAAAAAAAATGAAATTGACTTCACAGTTGTTGGTCCTGAAAATCCATTGTGCGACGGGATTTCAGATTTGTTCGAAGAAAATGGTCTTAAAATATTTGGACCTGTAAAAAAAGCTGCTGAATTTGAAAATTCAAAATCATTTACGAAAAAATTCTTGGAAAAATACGACATCAAAACAGCGAAGTATTTGGAAAGCAAAGATTTTGATGAGTCTTATGATTTTGCAAATAAATTGTTGGAAGAAAATGGCAAAGTTGTCGTAAAAAGAGACGGTCTTGCAGCTGGAAAAGGTGTATACATTGTAGATAACGCTGATGATTTGAAGAAAATTTTGCAAGATGTACTAGACAAAGACGACATGGTTGTCATCGAACAATTCCTAGACGGATTTGAGATGAGTTTGTTGTGCTTTACAGATTCTAAGACGATTCTTCCACTTCCAACTGCGAAGGATCACAAGAAAATTTTCGAAAGAGAGACTGGAGCCAACACTGGCGGCATGGGAACTTACGCTCCGAATGTCGAAGCAGAAGTATTTGTAGATAGAATCAAAAATAGCGTATTGGACAAAATTCTCACAGGATTGAAGGAAGAAAACATTGATTTCAGAGGATTGTTGTTCATCGGATTTATGATAACAGACGATGGAATTTACGTTTTGGAATTTAACGCGAGATTTGGAGATCCCGAAACTCAAGTTGTGCTTGAACTTATCGACAATGATTTGTTGGATATAATGATGAAAACAAGCGAAGGAAAATTATCTGATGTCGATTTGAAAATAAATGACAACAAGGCGCTTTGCGTTGTGCTAAGTGCTGGTGGATATCCAGATAGTTATGACAAGGGCGATCAGATTACAATATCTGATATGGACAGCGTTGTTTTCCATGCAGGAACGAAAAAAGTCGACGGCAAAATCGTCACAAACGGCGGCCGTGTGTTAAATATTGTAAATTCTAAGAAGAATTTTGATGATGTTATTAAGGCTTGTTATGAAGATATAGAAAAGGTGGATTTTAAAAACATGTATCACAGAACTGATATTGGTCCTAGAGTTAAAAGAGTTTATGTCAGAAAAAAAGAAGAATACGATTATGAATCTAAGGAAAAGAAAAAGCAAATTGAAAACTTACTTGGAATTGATTTGGATAAATTCGTAATTTACAAGAGATACGATTTGGAAATCAGTGACGATAATTTGGGAAAAATTGTCGACACTGTCCTTAGCGAAAAATCTGTAGACGACGTGTTCTACGGAGAAGATGCGTTGAAATTACAGGCTGATATGAAAAACGCAATTGCTGTTGAATATTTGCCGGGACAATTCGATCAAAGAAAACAAGGTGTGCTTGACACATTGAGTTTGATTTTGGATGAAGATGTCGACTGTAAGACTTCGACAGTTTATGAAATCGAAGGCGCTAACAAAGAAGATTTGGAAAAAATCGAAAAATATTTGGTAAATCCTGTTGACAGTCACAAGGTTAATTTGCTTGGAATTCCAACAACTTTAAAACAAGAAAATCCAAAAAATTTGGAAAACGAAACATATACGAATTTCAGAAATATGAGTGATGATGAGCTTCAAAAATTTGTCGACGATCACTCATTGGCGATGAATGACGAGGATTTGAAGTGCATTAGAGATTATTTCAAATCAGAAGACCGTGATCCAAACGAAACAGAAATCAAAATTTTGGATACTTACTGGTCAGACCACTGTAGACATACAACTTTCAACACTTTCTTGGATATTGAATTCAATGCAAAGACAAAACTCGACGAAGCAATTCACAACAGTTTTGAAGAATATTTGAAAGTTAGAGAAGAATTAAAAATAGAAAAACCAATCAATCTTATGAGTTTCGGAACGATTTTGTCCAAATATATGAGAAGCAAAAACGAATTTGACGATTTGGAAATCTCATCTGAAATCAACGCTTGTTCTGTAAAAATCAAAGTTCGCGTAGAAGTGGACGGAGTTGACGAAACAAGAGATTATTTGTTGATGTTCAAAAACGAAACACACAATCACCCAACAGAAATCGAACCATTCGGTGGCGCAAGTACTTGCTTGGGTGGAGCAATCAGAGACCCACTAAGTGGTAGAGCGTTCGTCTACCAAGCTATGAGAATTACAGGAGCGGGCAATCCTCTTACTTCATTGGAAGACACAATGGATGGCAAGCTTCCACAAATCAAAATCACACAAGAAGCTGCGAAAGGATATTCTTCTTACGGAAACCAAATTGGTTTGGCAACTGGATTTGTAGATGAAATTTATCACGACGGATACGTTGCTAAGAGATTGGAATGCGGAGCTGTAATGGCTGCAGCGCCAATTGAAAATGTAAAGAGAATTGAACCAGAAAAAGGCGACATCGTAATCTTACTTGGCGGCAGAACTGGTCGTGACGGAATTGGTGGAGCGACAGGTTCCTCTAAGAGTCACAAAGTTACAAGTATCAAAACAGAATCTGCACAAGTTCAAAAAGGTAACGCACCTGAAGAAAGAAAAATCCAAAGACTTTTTAGAATTCCTGAACTTGCAAGTTTGATCAAAAAATGTAACGACTTTGGAGCAGGTGGAGTGAGCGTTGCGATTGGGGAGCTTCACGACGGAGTGGATATTTATTTGGACAGAGTTCCATTGAAATACAAAGGTCTTAAACCATTTGAGATTGCAATCAGTGAATCACAAGAAAGAATGGCATGTGTAATTGCCAAGAAAGATTTGGAAGAATTTGTAAAATATGCAGACGCAGAGAACATCGAAACAACTGTTGTTGCAGACATCACAGACACTAACAGAATGAGAATGTTTTACGATGAAGATTTGATTGCGGACATCAGCTACGATTTCATCAACACAAATGGTTCAGATAGAAACGCTGAAGTTGAAGTTGTATCAGAAGATGTCCCAGAAATTTTGACTGAGAAATGTTCTGATGCGAACAAATTCTACGATAAAGTTAAAATGCTTAACATCACATCCAAGAGAGATTTGATAGAAATGTTCGACTCCACAATTGGAAGAAACACAGTTATCAATCCAATGGGTGGCAAATTGCAATTGAACCCATCACAAGCAATGGTTGCAAAAATCCCTACAATGGATGGAATTATGAAAACTGTATCTATGATGAGTTACGGATTTGATGCCGATTTGTCCGAACAATCTCAGTACTTGGGAGGATACTACGCAGTTGTAGAATCAATCAGTAAATTAATCGCTCTTGGTTCTGACAAAAACTTTATCAGATTGACATTCCAAGAATACTACGAAAAAATGTTAGACAAAAAGATTTGGTCCAAACCATTGAAGGCACTGCTTGGTGCTTTCACTGTTTCAAAACACTTCAAAGCGATGCCAATCGGTGGAAAAGACAGCATGAGTGGTAACTTCGAAGACATAAAAGTTCCACCGACAATGATTTCATTTGCAGTGACACATGAAGATGTGGACAACATTATTACAAATGATTTGAAAGGGAAGGGCAAAATCGGACTTATCAGAACTCCTTACGAAGAAGATGGAACATTGAATCTTCAAAAATTGGAAGAAAACTTCGATTTTATCACAGAACAAATCAGAAACAAAAACATTATTTCTGCGATTACATTGGATAAGAAAGGTTTGTTGGCAAATATTTTCGAACAATCTGTAGGAAATACTGGATTTGACATCAAATTCGATAATTTGTACAATCCAATGTACGGAAGTTTCGTAGTTGAATATATTGATGACGACGAAAGAATTAAACACATCGGTGAATTTAGTGATGAAATCATCGTAAACGGAACAAAACTAGATTCAGAAAAATTATTAGAAGGCTACACTACAGTTTTAAATAAAGTATTCACACCAAAAGAAAAAATCGAATACAAAACAATTGAAAACAAAAAAACAGAACAGCGTAGACTTAAATCCAAGAAACCAACTGACACACCTCACGTTGTAATCTTGGCAGCTCCTGGAACAAACTGTGAATGGGATACTTTGAATGCATTCAAAGAAAATGGAGCAGATGGTGAAATTGTTCTATTCAAAAACAGAAACCAAGAAGATATATTGAATTCTATTGATGTTTTGGCTGAAAAAATTAGAAAAGCGCAAATATTTGCCATTCCTGGAGGTTTTTCACTAGGGGATGAGCCAGATGGATCAGCTAAGTTCTTGGCAAATATTCTAAGAAATGAGAAAATAAGTAGTGCGATAGATTATTTGTTGAACGAAAACGACGGATTGGTAATTGGAATTTGCAACGGATTCCAAGCCTTGGTGAAGACTGGACTCCTTCCTTATGGAAAAGTTACATCACCACAAGAAGACGATCCAAACTTAACATTTAACACAAATAGAAGACACATTGCGACATTTGTAGACACATTGTGCTTGACTAATAACAGTCCTTGGACAAATGGAATTGACTTGAACAAAACTTACAGAATGCCGATTTCACACGGTGAAGGAAGATTTGTAATCAAAGAAGACAAACTCCAAGAACTTTTGGATAATGAACAAGTTTTCTCTGCTTACAAAATCTCTCCAAACGGATCAGACTACAATATCGAAGGAATTTTATCCAGAGATGGTAAGATTTTGGGAAGAATGTGTCACACTGAAAGAATCGCAGATGATTTGTACAAAAATATTTACGATATCGACAAGCAAAATATTTTTAGAAATGCAGTAGAATACTTCAAGGAGAAATAATGAACAACGATATTTACCAAAGTCCATTAAACACGAGATACGCTAGCCACGAAATGAGCCACAATTTCAGCTCTCAAGTTAAGTTTGAAACTTTCAGAAGATTGTGGTTGGCATTGGCGAAATCTGAAAAAGAATTGGGACTTAATATTACAAACGAACAAATAGAAGAATTGCAAACGCACATTTCAGACATCGACTTTGACAAGGCAGCTGAATACGAAAAAGTTCTTCGTCATGATGTAATGGCTCACGTGAAAACATATGGAGAAGTGTGTCCAAACGCAGCTGGAATTATCCACTTGGGAGCGACAAGTTGCTATGTAACTGATAACACTGACATTATCGTGATGAGAAATGCACTTGAAATCGTAGAGAAAAAGTTAGCGATTTTGATTAAACACTTGTCTGATTTTGCAATTAAATACAAGGATTTGCCAACACTTGGCTACACTCATTATCAACCAGCACAATTGGTGACTGTTGGAAAGCGTGCTACGTTGTGGATTCAAGATTTTCTTATGGATTTGGAAGAAGTCATCTACAGAAAAGAAAATTTGAAATTGAGAGGAGTAAAGGGAACTACTGGAACTCAAGCATCATTTTTAAAACTTTTCGACAATGACCACGACAAAGTAAAAGAATTGGAAAAGAAAATCGTAAGAGAAATGGGATTTGACAGCGCAGTTAGCGTGAGTGGACAAACATATACAAGAAAAATCGACTATCACGTGCTTCAAGTTCTATCATCAATCGCACAATCAGCTCACAAAATGACAAACGACATCAGACTTTTACAAAACAGAAAAGAATTGGAAGAACCTTTTGAAAAGACACAAATCGGTTCATCGGCGATGGCTTACAAGAGAAATCCAATGAGATGCGAAAGAATCTCATCGCTTTCAAAATACGTGATGAGTTTGGTTCAAAATCCACAATTTGTGGCTAGTACTCAATGGCTTGAAAGAACATTGGATGACTCTGCAAATAAGAGAATGAGTGTTCCAGAAAGTTTCATGGCTGTGGATAGTATTTTGGAAATAGCAATCAACGTTACAGACGGACTTGTTGTTTACGAAAACCAAATCAAAGCACACGTTAATGAAGAATTACCATTTATGGCGACTGAAAACATATTGATGGAAGCTGTAAAACGTGGCGGAGACAGACAAGAACTTCACGAAAAAATCAGAGAATATTCAATGGTTGCAGGTAGAAGAGTAAAAGAAGAAGGACTAGACAACAATTTATTAGAATTATTGGAAAAAGACGAAGCTTTTAATCTTAACAAAGACGATTTGAATTCGCTTTTAGATGGCAAACTTTATATTGGAAGATGTCCAGAACAAGTGGTTGAATTTATCGAAGAAGATGTCAAACCAGTTATTTCAAAATACGACACAGAATACTCTGTTGATTTGAAAGTTTAAAAATATTAGAAATGCACATGGCTTAGTAGGCTGTGTGCATTTTTTTAGTTGATTATATTAAATTTATACGATACAATGAATTCAAATATAATTAGTAGGTGAAATATGGAAAAATTTAAGAAAATATTTTTGATAGTTCTTTTGGTTGCATTAACTGTGGGACTGATGGTATTCGTTCCTTACGATTCAATCAGAAATTTGGTGCAAAAATCTGGCCCATGGGGAGCAGTTGTGTATATTTTATTGTTCACGATACTTCCAATTGGTTTCTTCCCAGTTCCAGCGTTGGCGTTAATCGGTGGAGTTAGTTTCGGGCTTGTTAAGGGAAGTATTTACACAGTTATTGGAGCAGCTATGAATTGCTTGCTTATGTTTGAACTTTCTAGAAAAATTGGACACGATTATGTTGTTAAGATGATTAATGAAAAATTCTCCGAAAAAAATAGGGACAGAATACTAAATGCACCAGATTCAAAACTGTTCACTCTATTGTTCATTTGCAGATTGATTCCGATTATTCCCTACAATCTTATAAATTACGGATTTGGATTGACGAACATAAGCATGTCCAAATATATGTTTGCATCAGTTCTTGGAATAATTCCTGGAACGCTTGTGTATTTGAATTTGGGGGATAAAGTGTTGAATGTAGGATCCAAGGAATTCTACCAAGCGATTATTTTGGTAGTAGGACTTACTGTTGTGAGCTTGATAATGGCTAAAATAATCGACAAAAAAGACAAGGAAAAGCAAGCAGATTTGAAGTGATTTGATGATGGACTAGTAGCTAAATCTCCTAAAAAAGTAAAGCGAGTAAGTCCTAAAATATATCAAAGTATAACTCGCTTCGTCTCGCTTACAAAAATTTTAAAATTCTAATCTCAAAATTCTAAAATTCAAAACTCGACTACCCTCAAACAGTTGAATTTTTAAGAATTTCTCGATTGAATTTTATAAAATTTTTTTCAGAGGACTCGTTCATTATACTTTGATATCATTCATTATTATTTATATGACTTACTTCATCTCACTTAATAAAAACATACACAAAAAACCGCAATGCTTACAGTATGAGCTATTGCGGTTATTTTTATGAATTAAAAATTCTCTTCTAAGTATTTTTTTGCGAATTTTACGAAATCTATAACTGGCTCTGAGAGTAAAGAGTTAGAACGATATACCAGATAGAAGTGACGCACCGATTCGAAATCGTCGATTTTGAAAGAAATCAATTGATTATTTGCAACTTCTTCTTCTACGGATAGCTTACTCATAATCGATATCCCCATTCCATTTCTAATGCATTGCTTCAAAGTTTCTGTGCTATTTGCTGTTCCAATCAAATTCAGTGAATTCTTGCTGATTCCTAAAGCGTCTATCATTTTCATAGATTCCTTTAATGTTCCAGAACCTTGTTCACGAAAAATTATTGGTTCCTTTAAAATGGAACTTATCTTGACATTGTTTTTCTTCAATGCGTTATAATAATCGTTATATGGTGTGACTACTACTAGCTTATCGCTTAGAACTTTCTCAAAGGTAAGTTCTTTATCCATTGTAGTCATGCCTACGATTCCAATATTGATTGAACCATTTATAACTCCGTCAATCGTAGTTAAACTATCTGATTGAATTATATTCACCAAAGTTTTGATGTGAGATTTGTGATATTTTGTTAAAAGAGAAGGTAGAATATATGTTGCAGGAACAGAACTTGCACCGATGTTGAAGGTAGTTAGACTTTTTTTTGAAAAAGAATCCTGCATGCTTTCCATAATCCTTGAAATAGCCTTAGCATAGTTGTAGAATTCTCTTCCTTCAGGAGTAAGCTCTAACTTTTTAGTAGTTCTTTTTAATAATTCTGCATTAAGTTCATTTTCAATTTGTTTGATATGAGTGCTTATCGTGGGCTGTGTAAGATAAAGTCTTTTAGCAGCTTCAGAAAAACTATCCCATTCCACAACAGTTATGAACGTTTCTAATTGTTTTAAATCCATAATATCTCTCTCTTCGTGGTATTTAATATATATATTTTATCATATACCTTTTATTTTACAAAATACGCAAATACTTTATAGTAATATACCCAATTGTAAATAAATTTAACAAACGATTTACTATTTATAGGAAAAATCTATAAGTGATTCAAAATTACAAAATGTTAATAAATCAATATTTGTAAGATAATTTTTAGAATATAAATGATAAAAATTTGCAAAAAGTTAAAAATACGGCGTTATTTATAGAAAATTTCAATTAATCATATAACTTATTCTATGTTAAAATTATCTAGGTGTGATAAATCACATATATACTTATTTAAAACATATTAAGATGTAGGAGGATTACATGAAAAAAGGATTAAAAATATTCTTGTTAGCTATTTGTTTAACAGCTTTGTTCACAGGATGTGTAAAAAACGGAGAAAATAAAACAGAAAACAAGAAAACAGAAGAAAAAGCCAGCACAGAAGAAACAAAAACGACTGGCAAGATTGAAGATGAACCAATGTATGGTAAGGAAATTCTAATTGGTTACAATGGTGGTTTATGTACAGGAACACCTGGTATCGCTGCTGTAAACAAAGAATTTGAAAAAGAAGGTTTGAAAGTTAAAGTTATCAACGTGCAATCAGGACTTGATGCAGTTGGAACTAATAAAGTTCAAGTTTTTTCTGACCACTTGGCAACAGTTTTAGTTCCATCAATTAACGGAATTAACGTTCAATTAGTAGCTGGTGCTCAAACAGGATGTAAATCATTATATGTACTTAACGACAACAAAATTAACAAAACAAGTGATTTGTTAGGAAAGACTATTGCAGTTCCAGATGGAATTGGGAACTCTGACCACAACATAGCTCTAAGATTTTTGGAACACGACAAAGTAGATGCAAAACAAATCAAATTCAAACCAGTTGAAACATCTGCAGTTATCCAAGCATTAGAAAAAGGTGAAATCCAAGCTACACTTCTAAGCGACCAATTCGCAGAAAAATTTGTTAATGAAGGCAAAATCAAATCTATAAGATCACTTACAACTGATCCAGATTTCAAAAAAGAACCATGCTGCGTACACGTTCTTAACGCAGATTTTATTAGAGATAATCCGCAAACAGCTAAAAAAGTTGTTACAGCAATTATGAGAACAAAACATTGGGTTGAAGACAACAAAGAAGAAGCGACAAAAGTTTTATTCGACAATCATTGGGCAAGTGGAGACTTTGACCAAGCTTTGAGAATGATGAACACTTATGATTTCAAAATTTCACAAAAAGATACAGAAACTGCAATCAGAAGCACAATCGACGATTACAAAAAGTTCGGACTTATTTCTAACGAAAAATCAACTGACGATTTAATGAAGAAATTCTGGAATCCAATGGATGTAGATGAATCAGTAGTAAAATAAAAAATAAAGTAAGGTTTTTGCGGATTATTAAATTAGTCCGCAAAAATTTTTGGATTTTAGAAAGGAGTTAGAATGGAAAACGAAAAGCTAGATGAGCTAACTAGAGAGAGGCTTATTGAGTTAGAATCCAGACCTAAAACAAAAGCTCAAAAAATATTAGATGTCATAAAACTAATTCTCCCAATAATTATGGGGGTTATTTGTGTTTTTGAATATGTGCTATATCCAAACTTAAAGCCTGATGCCACACAAACCAACACTTATGTTGTTTTCATATGGGCGTTGGTTGCAATTTACGGTGTGTTTTTTATAGCGTCATTTTTCAAAAAAAGTATCAGAGCAAAATTAGTTTACAAAGCACCATTTTATGCATTTGTATTTTTCTTGTTGACATTGTATGATTTCTTGACATTGAAAACAGGAATACTAACACTACCATATTTTCCATGGGTAGATAAGATTTTAAATTCGATAATTGCAGATAAGGCTTTGTTGATAAAATCTGTAAAAAGTTCATTGAAACTACTTTTCTCAGGATATTTTATCGGTGCAATACTTGGACTAATCACAGGAATATTGTGTGGATATTCTAAGAAAGTAAATTATTGGATATCACCATTCATGAAACTTTTAGGGCCAATTCCTACTACAACTTGGTTACCATTGGTAATGGTGTTGGCGACAAGTTTGTTCTACGGGTCAGTATTCATCATCGCTTTGGGTGTGTGGTATGCTGTTACAATCTCCACAATCACAGGGATTTTGAACGTAGACAAGTCAAACTACGAAGCTGCCAAAACACTTGGTGCAACTGGCAATCAATTGATTACAAAAATCGCCATTCCATCTGCAATGCCAAATATTTTCGGCGGACTTACAATTGGAATGAGCTCTGCTTGTACTGCACTTTTAATTGCAGAAATGCTTGGTGTAGAATCGGGACTTGGTTGGTATATCACATGGAAGAAATCTTGGGCAGAATACGCCAGCATGTACGGAGCGATTATCATAATATGTCTTACATTTATCGCTGTTAATTTTGTTTTATCGTTAATTAAAAAGAGAGTCCTTAAATGGCAAGAAGGGATGGAATAATGAATAATTTGATTTTTGAAAATGTATCTAAAAGCTTTTTGAGAACTGATTCAGACGGATTAACTCATGCCCTTACTGATATCAATATGACAATCGACGATGGAGAATTTGTGTGCATTGTAGGACCATCAGGCTGCGGTAAATCCACTCTTTTAAGATTAATTGCAGGACTTATCGTTCCAACTACAGGATCCATTACTTTAAGCGGCAAAAAAGTTGAAGGAACAGACAGCGACAGAGGAATGGTCTTCCAAAAACCGACACTATTTCCTTGGTTAACTGTTGGAGAAAACGTAGGGTTCTCAGCTAATTTGAAAAAACAAAACAACGAAAAGGAAGTTGACAGACTTCTTGAAAAAGTTGGACTAATGGAATTTAAAAACTCTTATCCTCACCAGTTATCAGGTGGTATGGCGCAAAGAGTATCACTTATTAGAACAATGATTAACAAACCAAACGTATTTTTGTTGGACGAACCATTGGGAGCACTTGACGCATTTACTAGAATGAATATGCAAGACGAACTCATTAAGTTGTGGCAAGAAAACAAACACATAATGATAATGGTAACACACGATGTTGATGAAGCAATTTATCTATCCAACAAAGTTGTTATAATGGAACCGAGACCAGGTAGAATAAAGAAAATTTTGGATATAGATTTGGATTATCCAAGAAACAGAACTAGCAAAGAGTTCACAGATTACAGAAATGAAATATTAGAAACATTAAATATTTAAGAGGGAAAATATGAAGAAAATTTTGAAAATTTTACAATTGGTAGCGGCGATTATTTTAGCTTTAATACCAAAAGTCATCGCAAAACCATGCAAAGTAATGCCAGGCAAAATGCCAATGAAATGTTTCCACATGTCAAATGCTGTTTTTGTCATCGCAGTAAGTATCGTGATTTTATTAGTCATAGCATATATCATTAAAGACGAAAAAATCGAATGGGGAATTAATACTGCAGTTCCAATTTTAGCTATTGATTCATTCCTATTAGCAAAATTTGTAATAGGTGGTTGTAAACACGCAGGTGCCGCTTGTCAAGTTAAGACAATTCCAGCAGTGTCAATCTGCTCGATAATCCTTGCAATAATTTCAATAGCTTATCTTGTGGTATTGAAGAAGAGTATCGATGAAAGATAAACTTTACCTTAAAAACTGGATGTCATCAAATCCTGTCAGAACTTTCGTAATAGTTTTGATAATGGCGATAGTGTCCGCTCTTTTGTTTGTAAGCATGTATTTTTCAATTGGACTTAACAATTCAATTGACAATATGAAACAAAGATTGGGCGCAGATATGATGATTGTTCCAGAAAAAAGCGGAAAAGAACAAGAAGCATTATTCGTATCTGGTAAGCCTTCTGAGTTCTACATGCAAAATGATGTGCTTGATAAAGTACAAAAAGTCGAAGGAGTAAAACAAGCAGCTCCACAATTGTACATTGCGACACTTCAAGAATCTTGTTGTTCATTCCCTGTCCAAGCTATAGGAATTGATTTTGAAAAGGACTTTACAATTAAACCTTGGATGAAACAAGATGTGAAGGAATTGAAAGATAATGAAATTTTAATCGGAAATAATGTGAGTGTAGTTGATGCAAACACATTGACTTTTTTCGGCAAAAAATACAAAGTAAAATCAAAATTAATGAAAACTGGTCTTGGATTTGATAATGCAATATTCATGAATTTTGATACGGCGAAGAAAATGCTACAAGATTCTATTAAAGTTCATCCACAAAAATACGTTCCAAATTCTGAAATATCTTCAATTTTAATAAAAAAACAAGATAATGCAGATAGTGAGCAATTAACAGTTAACCTTATGAAATCACTTAGAGGTACACACACTATGGTTGTCATGAACAAAAACTTCGTAGACAATCTATCCAAAGAAATGTTCTCTCTTATGAAATATTTGAAAATACTACTAACATTTACATTGATAATGGCAATAATCGTATTAATTTCGATATTTACAGTTGATTTCAAAGACAAAGAAAAGCAAATGGCAACACTTAGAATACTTGGTATAACAAAGAGTAAACTAAAATCCATTATCCTAAAATACTCAGTAGTACTATCATTTATTGGGGCAGTAATAGGAATTGGATTATCCATACTCACAGTGAAGCTATTCTCCGGTCAAATCGAAAAATCTTTGGACTTGGCATTTATGAGCGTTAATGCAAAAGAAATACTAATTATTTCGGCGATAACATTATTAGTTGTAGTAGTGATTGCCCTAATCACGCAAATATTCAACGTAATCAAAATATCTAAAGATGAATTAGCACTTACATTGAGAGGTAATTAAATGGAAATATTGAAAATACAAAATTTATCAAAAAGCTACCTTATCAATTCTGATAGAAAAAACGAAGTACTAAAAAATGTAAATCTAATTGTAGATGAAAATGGCTATATCGCTATAGTCGGAGCAAGTGGCGCAGGTAAAAGTACACTTCTAAATGTGATTTTAGGTTTTTTAAATTACGATGAAGGAAGCGTACAAGTTTTCTCCAAAGAAGTAAAAGATTTTACAGACGAAGAAATATCTGATCTTCGCTCCAAGAAAATATCATTTGTACCACAAGATTTGATAGTATTTCCAGCACTAACAGTTAAGGAAAACTTGGAAATGAAAGCAGACATTTCAGGCGTGGATAATTTTGATTATGAGAAATTCATCAAAAAATACGACATGGAAGAACTTCTTCAACTAAACAGTGCGAAAAATTTGTCTGGGGGAGAAATCAAAAAATTAATGATTCTAAGGGCGTTAATCAATGAACCAGAGCTATTAATACTAGATGAACCAACAGCTAACTTGGATGAAGAATACGTCGACAAATTCTTGGACTTGCTCGATGAATTGAACAAAAAAACAACACTAATATGTGTAACACACGATTCAAGACTCAAAAACAGAGCAAAAAAAGTGTACAAATTATCGGGGAAAAATTTATCTGAATAAAATATAACTGATCTTCAAAAGTTAAGTGACTATGAAGGTCAGTTTTTTTGTGTAATCATTGACACGGGAATATGTGTGCAATAAAATCTAATTGAGAGAAAATGAGGATAAATAATGAAAATATTAGAAGCGACACAAAAAGATTCATATGTTTTGGCACAAATGGCGGCAAAAATATGGGATAATGAAAATGTGGATGAATTAGAAGAAGAATTCACAGAAATTCTACAATCAGATGAAGGAACTTGCTTCATTGCATTCGTGAAAGAAATCCCTGTTGGGTTTGCGAATGTAGAACTTCGTCACGATTATGTGGAAGGTACGGAAAGCTCACCTGTCGGATATTTGGAAGGAATATTTGTAGAAGAAAATTATAGAAAACAAAATATTGCAAGAAATCTCGTAAAATCATGCGAAGATTGGGCAAAAAAGATGGGATGCTCTGAATTTGCAAGTGATTGTCTATTGGATAATATTCAAAGCTTGAAGTTTCACCTTGCAATTGGATTTATCGAGGCAAACAGAATTATTTGTTTCAAGAAAGATTTATAAATTGGAGAAGACATGGAAATATTTAAAATACTTTTACCTTTGATTATAACGGTGATATTAGTCCTAATAGTAATCAAAAAATCAAAAGCACAATCAGAAGATTCCTCTGATAATTATATGTCATTTGGAATGGCATTGGGAATGATGTTAGGTGCGGGTTTCGGATCTATCTTTGATAAATTCGACATTGCGACTTCGATATCAATCGGTATGCTTTTGGGTATGGTTATCGGAATGAGCATAACAAAAAAATAAATTTATACGTAGAAGGCACCAGCAAGTGAACTGACCCCCAAAAGTTAGACCTAAAAACTAACTTAAGGAGGTCAGTTTTTT
>OGSL01000089.1_pt1 | contig 59075 bp, 47 predicted proteins | sample 1573881 | NCBI WGS metagenome assembly OGSL01 (sample SAMN03295838, study PRJEB24534) | human gut metagenome | isolation source: fecal sample 6 from infant 5 | host: Homo sapiens | place: USA: Pittsburgh, PA | collected 2014-07 | reverse complement strand
TCACTCGGGCTTATAGCCCTTGAACAAACCACCCGTTTTACGGGTGGTCATGATTGCGATTATTTTAAAATATCTTCAATCAATTTTAGCAATTTGTCGTTTGATTGCTCATCCAAAATACAAAATCTTAAAAAGTATTCACTCAAATTATTAAACGATGCACAGTCTCTTATGATAAGAGCATGAGGAATTAATTTTTCTCTTAATTCATGTGCAGTTAATTTTTTGTCCAATATTTCGCATAGTACGAAATTCGATTTTGAAGGATAAACTTTTAAGCAATCTATTTTTTCTAAAGTAGATATCATTTTTTCTTTTTCACTATTAATAAATTCGAACACGTTTTTGTGGTAATCAGTATCCGTGAACATCTCGCCACCAAGAATGTCGGCAAAAATATTAATGTTCCACAAATTGGTGTGTTTATTTATTTCATCGTAAAGTTTTTTATTTCCAGTTATTCCGTAACCCAATCTTATTCCTGCAGCTGCGAAAAACTTCGATGTAGAGCGTATAACAAGTAGGTTATCGCATTTTTCAGTTAAATCTACTGCTGAATATTTGTCTACATCTGAAAACTCAACATAAGTTTCATCTATCATAAAATAGCAATTGCTTGATTTGATAAGTTCTTCAAGTTTCCTGTTTTCAATAGCGTATCCTGTTGGATTATTAGGATTGGTTAATATTACAAGACTTACGTCATTTTCTTTTATCATTCTCGATAATTTCTCACAATCTATCGCAAAATCATTTGATTTATCCAAATCATAAGAAATTATATTGGAGTTGATTTTGTTGAGTTCTCTTTCGTACTCAGAATAACTAGGATTGAATATTATTGCGTTTTTTGGATTGATTAGAGATATAAATGATGAAATCAAATTAGTGCTACCCGATGTAAGCAATATTTTGTCTCTTGATACATTGGTGTATTTTTCAATAGATGATAGTAATTGATCGTAATTTGGGTCAGGGTATACTCCGACTTTATTAAGATTATTTTCAAGCTTAGTCATCGCTTTAGGACTTGGCCCCAAAGGATTGACGTTTGAACTGAAATCCTTGATTTCATCTATATTAAATCCGTATTCTTTTTGAATTTCAAAAAGATTTGCTCCATGAGATGATTTCATTTTTTCTCCTTATAAAATATTAATACCTCTTGTTTTATCTAACAAAATTGAGATGGATTCTTCTCTGTTGATGTGGTGAATAAATTCGCTCATCAATTCGCTCATATCTACAGCGTGGAACCATTCTTTGTTTTTGATTGTTTCTGGTACGTATGTTAAGTTTGTAGAATAAACTCCGTCGATGTAGCCTTCTTTATTCATTTGGTCAAATTTGTCAGGACCTTCAGTAAACAAAGCGAAACTTACTGCGCAGAATATTCTGTTTGCGTTTTGTTTTTTCAATTGTTTTGCAATATCGATAACAGATCCGCCTGAAGCAATCATATCGTCTACGATTAATATGTCTTTGCCTTCTACTTCACGTCCGATGTATTTGTGTTCAATGATAGGATTCTTACCGTCGACTACTTTAGTGTAATCACGTCTTTTGTAGAATAATCCTATGTCTTGTTTTAAAATATTTGAGTAGTAAATTGCTCTATCCATTGCACCAGTATCTGGTGAAATAATAATCATATTTTTCTTGTCTAATTCATCAGTAGTTATGTTTTCTTTTTCTAAGAAGTGAGTAACTATTTCTGCTGTAGGATAGATGTTTTCAAATGTCATCAATGGGATTGCGTTTTGAACGTTTGGATCGTGCACATCAAATGTATAAATTCCATCTACTCCCATGTCTTCTAATTCTTGAAGTGCCATTGCACAGTCAAGTGATTCTCTGGATTTACGTCTGTGTTGACGTGATGCATATAAAAGAGGCATCATTACATTGATACGTGAAGCCTTTCCATTAATTGCGGAGATAACTCTTTTGATATCTTGGAAGTGTTCATCTGGACCAATTATAGTTTGTTCGCCAAACATATTGTACTTTAATCCATAATTTCCAACGTCTGAGATGATTAAAATATCACGACCTCTAACTGATTCATCGATTGTAACTTTTCCTTCACCGTTACTAAATCTGGATTCTGTTATCTTTAATAAATAACTTTCTGTTGCACCGTTTTTTTTCACTAAAAGTTCGTCAACTTCTTTTGCCAAACCTTCAATGTTCTTCATTGCTATGATTCCAAGTTCTCCATATGGAAACTCTTCAAATTTTGATTCTGACATAAGTCCTCCTTAAATACTACATTATATATAAAGAATATCACAAACAATTTACGTATTCAAATTTAAATAATACAAACTATTTGATATAATCGGATAGGAAAGGTGTTTTATAATTTATGGAAAATAATGATGAAAAATTCATGATGAAAGCTATAGAACAAGCTAAGATTGCTTTTGAAATGGATGAGGTTCCTGTAGGCTGTGTCATTGTAAAAGATGGAGAAATAATTGCTCAGGCTTATAACAGTGTGGAAAAAGACAATAATGCGACAATGCATGCAGAACTAAAAGCTATCAATCAAGCGACAGAAGTTATCGGTAATTTTAGGCTTGACGATTGCACTATGTATGTGACATTGGAGCCTTGCGTGATGTGCACAGGTGCTTTGGTGTATTCAAGAATACCAAAAGTTGTGTTCGGAGCTTTTGATAAAAAAAGAGGAGCTTGTGGGTCTTTGATTTCATTAAATGATTACGAAGGACTCAATCATAAAATAGAAGTAAAAAGTATTATGGAAAAAGAGTGTGTCGAATTGATGCAGAGTTTTTTCAGGAGGATTCGTGAAAAAAATAGAAATAAATAGATTAAGTGATTATTTGAAAAAAACATACGGCACAAAAGTTTACAAATTACCGTTAGATGGTGGATTCAGTTGCCCTAATAGAAAAAATTCTAACGGTTGTATTTTTTGTTCTGAAAGTGGTTCTGGTGAATTTACTTTTAATGAGTATTCAATCAAAGATCAGGTCGAATTGCAAATTAAAAGATTATCCGAAAAGAAAAAAGCAGACAAATTCATTGCGTATTTTCAATCGTTCACCAATACTTACAAGCCTGTAAATGAACTTAGGAAAATTTACTCAGATGCTATAGATAACGAAAATGTACTTGTGCTTGATATCGCAACCAGAGGAGACTGCTTGGATGATGAGAAAATAAAATTATTGAGCGAAATCAACAAAAAGGTTGATGTTTGGGTTGAAATGGGACTTCAATCTACAAAAAAGTCTACAATAGAATTAATCAATCGTGCTTATAGCAATGAAGTTTATTTTGATATGGCAAAAAAACTTATGGATAATGGAATAAAAGTAATATCACATGTAATTGCTGGACTTCCTTATGAAAGTGAAGATGATTTCTTGGAAAGTGTGTACCAAACACAAATGCATGATATTTGGGGAATCAAAATTCATTCGTTATATATACAAACAGATTCAAGGTTGTACGATTATTATCTACAAAACAAATTCAAAATTTTGACGATGGATGAGTACACTGATTGGGTCGTAGATAGTTTCAAAATTTTAAACGAGGATACAGTTGTGCATAGAATGACTGGAGATGCTTACAAGCCGAAACTTTATCTTCCTAAATGGTCTTGTGATAAATTGAAAGTAATTTCTGAAATAAATAATAAAATTAAAACATACAATACATAAAAAAATTTATTGAAGTTTTTGTGCGTTTGAAATATACTAACTTAGTATAGGAATATGGAGGGATTAACACAATGAAAATCCACATGGGTTTAGATGTAGGTTCAACAACTGTCAAACTTGTCATTATAAATGAAAACTACGAAATTTTATTTCAAGAATACACTAGACATCGTTCTGACATAGAAGAAACTACCAAAAATGTTCTTAAACAAGCATACGATTCACATCCAGAGTTCAAAAACAGCGATTGTACAATCATGGTCACTGGAAGTGGCGGAATGTATGTTGAAGATAATTTGAATATAGAATTTATCCAAGAAGTTGTAGCTGGAACTACAGCTATAAAAAAATATATCCCTAATGCCGATGTGTGTATTGAGCTTGGGGGAGAAGACAGTAAGATAACTTATTTAAAAGGAAACGTAGAACAAAGAATGAACTCCATCTGCGCAGGTGGAACTGGAGCATTCATAGACCAAATGGCAGCTTTGTTAAAGACAGATGCTTCAGGTCTTAACGAATTAGCCAAAAATTACAAGAAAATATTTTCGATTGCAAGTAGATGTGGAGTATATGCAAAAACTGACATTCAAGCCTTGATCAACCAAGGTGCAACAAAAGAAGATATGGCAGTGAGTGTATTCCAATCTGTTGTCAATCAAACAATATCAAATCTTGCTTGTGGAAGACCTATTGAAGGGAACATCGTATTTTTGGGTGGACCACTTTATTTCTTATCAGAATTAAGAAATAGATTCATCACGACACTAGATGACGGTGTGAATACATTCTACAGCCCTGAAAATGCGCAAGTATTTGTAGCATTGGGAGCGGCTATTGCATCAATGGATGAAGAAGTTGTGAAGTATGAAGATTTGTTAAACAGATCTTATGACAAAAAGCAAGAAATTGATGATGAATTAATACTTGAGCCACTATTTAAAAATGAGAATGAAAAAGAAGAATTTTACGAAAATCACAAAAAATCTAACGTAAAATTCAAAAATCTTGACGAAGTACAAGGAAACTTGTATTTGGGAATTGATGCGGGTTCAACTACTAGTAAAATTGTAGTAATTGATGAGGATTGCAACATTGTTTACGATTTTTATGCAAATAACCAAGGCAATCCACTTGATTTAGTCAAGGAACAATTATCTGTAATTTATTCTAAACTAAATGATAACCAAAAAATTGCAAGTAGTGGTATAACTGGTTATGGTGAAGATTTTATAAAACAGGCTTTGTCGGTAGATTTTGGCGAAGTAGAGACAATAGCGCATTTGACTGCTGCTAGATACTTTGATCCAGATGTTGATTTTGTTTTGGATATTGGCGGTCAAGACATGAAAGCTATGCATGTAAATGATGGAATAATTGATTCTATTCAATTAAACGAAGCATGTTCTTCTGGATGTGGATCATTTATTGAAACATTTGCTCATAGTTTGAATTTATCTGTACAAGAATTTCAACAAAAAGCACTTGAATCAGAAAATCCTGTAGATTTAGGTTCAAGATGTACAGTTTTTATGAATTCAAAAGTAAAACAAGCACAAAAAGAAGGCGCTAGTGTAAGCGATATTGCAGCAGGTTTGTGTTATTCAGTTATCAAAAACGCAATCCAAAAAGTTATTAAACTTAGAGATCCATCAAAATTAGGAGAACACATTGTAGTTCAAGGTGGTACATTCTACGGTGATGCGATTTTAAGAGCTTTCGAAAAAATCACAGGTAAAGTTCCTACTAGACCAAATATTTCAGGGCTTATGGGAGCTATGGGAATGGCGTTGATTGCAAAAGAAAAATCAACAGGATATTCTACGATTTTATCTGAAGACGAAATTGAAAAATTTGAATACACTCAAGAACAAGCAGAATGTAAATATTGTTCTAACCATTGCAAATTGACTATCAACAAATTTGCAAATGGCAAGAAGTTTGTAACTGGAAATAGATGCGAAAGAGGAGCTGGAATTAGTCTGGATAAAAAGGACAAGCTTCCAAATATGTACGATTATAAAAACAAAAGATTATTTGGATATAAGAGCATTCCAGAAGATAAAGCAAGAGCGACTGTAGGAATTCCTAGAGTGTTGAATATGTACGAAAATTATCCTTTCTGGCATACATTCTTCACGAATTTAGGATACAGAGTTGTATTGTCCTCAAAATCATCAAGAGAAATTTATGAAAAAGGAATTTCTTCTATTACAAGTGAAACATGTTGTTATCCTGCAAAATTAGTTCACGGTCACATTGAAGATTTATTAGAAAAAAATGTCGATATGATATTCTATCCTTCGGTATTTTTTGAAAAACAAGAATACGATAAGGCGAATAATCACATTAACTGTCCAGTAGTTACTGGATATCCGGAAGTTATTAAAAATAATGTAGATGGATTGAAAAACACGAAGTATTTTAACCCATTTATATCATTCCAAGATAAAAATAAATTAAAGACAAGACTTATCGACGAATTAAAAGAGCTAGGACTTTCTGATAAGGACATTTCTAACAGCGTCGATAGAGCATGGGATGAACTAGAAAAATACAGAAAAGATGTAAAGGTTGAAGGAAAGAAAGCTTTGTCCAAAATTCGTGAAATGGGCAAAAAAGCAATTGTGTTAGCTGGTAGACCATATCATATCGATTCAGAAATCAATCACGGAATCCCTGAACTTATCACTTCATTAGGACTAGGAGTTTTGTCAGAAGATTCCATAATTGATTACGATGACGATGTAGATAGCGATTTGAGAGTATTGGATCAATGGGTATATCACTCAAGACTTTACAGAGCAGCAGAAATTGTTGGAAACAGCGAAGATTTGGAAATGGTTCAGCTAAATTCATTTGGTTGCGGAATTGATGCTGTAACTACAGACCAAGTAAATGAAATTCTATCAGCGAAAGGAAAAATCTACACTGTATTAAAAATCGACGAAATAAGCAATTTGGGAGCTGTAAAAATCAGAATAAGATCGTTGATACAAGCTCTTGAAAAGAAAAACTTCATTCCAAATGTGAAAAAATCATATCACGTCGAAAAAGTTGAATTCACTAAAAAAATGAAAGAAGAATACACGATTCTAGCACCACAAATGGCGCCAGATCACTTTGAGATAATGGAATCATTATTCAAAGATAATGGCTACAAGGTGGAATTTTTGAAAGATGTTAATTCAAAAGTAATCGATGAAGGATTAAAATATGTAAACAACGACGCTTGTTATCCATCTATAACTGTTGTTGGACAAATGATGGAAGCTATAAATTCTGGTAGATATGACACTGACAAACTAGCTTTATTAATGAGTCAAACTGGTGGAGCGTGCAGAGCAAGTAACTATGTTGGATTCATAAGAAAAGCGTTAAAAGAAGCAGGATACGAAAATATTCCTGTAATTGCTATTTCTTGGCAAAATATCGAAACAAACGAAGGATTTAATCTTTCTCCATTAGTATTACAAAAAATGATTGTTGCAGTATTATATGGGGACTTGATAATGAGATTATCAAACTTCACTAGAGCTTACGAAAAAGAAAAAGAAACTGATACTTTAAAACAAAAATGGATTGAAGAATGTCAAAAGCGAGTTTTGAAATCAAGTTCAAAATTATTCAGACAAACTGTCGATGAAATTATTGAAGATTTCTCAAAAATAGAATTATTGGATATACAAAAACCAAAAGTTGGTATTGTCGGAGAAATTCTCGTAAAATATCTTCCTCAGGCTAATAATAATTTGCAAGATTTATTAGAAAAAGAAGGCTGTGAAGTTGTAATGCCTGATTTGACTGATTTTGTACTTTATTGTTTGAGAAATGAATACCATAAGGGAAACTTCTTATCCAAATCCAAATTCACAGGATTTATGTGTAACATGGGAGTAAATTTGATTGAACATTATAGAAAATACATTAGAAATCAATTAATCAAATCGAAGTTTACTCATCCACTTAAGATACAAGAATTAGAAGATTATGCACAAGAAGTTGTATCCCTTGGAAATCAATACGGTGAAGGTTGGTTGTTGACTGCGGAAATGATAGAATTAATTCATATCAATGCTAACAACATTGTATGTATTCAACCATTTGGTTGTCTTCCTAACCATATAACAGGAAAAGGCGTTATTAAGAGAATTAGGCAATTGTATCCACAAGCAAACATAATTCCAATTGACTACGATCCTGGTGCAAGTGAAGTAAATCAAATTAACAGGATCAAGCTTATGCTTTCACAAGCAAAAGAGAAAATTAATAATTAAAACTTACAAAAAATTAAAATTAGTGTAAATTTTCATTGTTTTTGATATAATTAAATAAGTGTTATGACAAAGCACCGGTAAATCCGAGTGCTTTGTTCATTAAGAAAGTAATTGGAGGAAAGAATGAAAAAAAGAGCTGTTATTGTCTTTTTTATTTCGCTAGCACTATTTTTGGGAGTGTATTTCGGTGCTGGTAAATTTTTGGGAAGCTTAAAAACAACTGGCTCTGATATTAAAGGCGATGAATTAGGAAAAAACAATGTAATTGAACAAAATATACCGGATGAATTTTTATTTGTACTTTTAGGAATTGATAAGGAAGTAAGCACAACAGATCATCAGAGATCTGATACTATAATGGTTTGTAAAGTTAACTTTAATTCTGGCAATGTGGACATACTGTCTGTGCCAAGAGATACTCAAATTAGATTGAATGGAAATATTCACAAAGTAAATGCGGCACACGCTTATGAAGGTGCGAAGGGATCTTTAAAAGCGTTGAGAGATTTATTGGGAATAGATTTGGATTATTACGTTGAAGTTGATTTTGATAGTGTTGAACACATAGTAGATGCTATGGGTGGAGTTGAAGTTGATTCACCAGCTGAAATAGTTGTCGAATCAAGACATATCCGTATTCCAAAAGGGAAATCAAAACTAAACGGAGATGAAGCGTTGCAATATGTAAGGGCACGTCATCCATTAGGTGGATCTGATGAAGCTAGAATTGAAAATCAACATTATTTTATAAAAACATTGATGGATCAATTATTAAGTCCTGCAAATATTACGAAAATGCCTAAGATGATTGAAATATTTAAAAGAGATGTTAAGACAAATATCCCACTAGGAGATATGACTGCTTATCTTACAAAACTTCCTAACTTTTCATCTAGCAAAATACATAGCTATATACTTCCAGGAGAATACAAAGATGATGGAATTAGTTGGTATATGGCGGATGAAGAACAATTACCAGAAATTGTAGACAGATTATTTGCTGAATACAAACTGGATGATCAAACCACTAATGATAATGACAGAAAAGAAGATGAGGAAGAATCTCAAAATAATTAGCGGTTTTGTTTTTGGGAGGTATTTTTGTGGAAAGAAAGCAAGAACACATTGAAAATTATTTAAAATCAGAATACAGGGGCAATAACTTATTTGATTGTGTGTATTTGGAACACACATCACTACCTGAAATAGATTTGAATGATGTCGATTTGTCGATGGAATTTAACGGCAAGAAAATTGACTATCCTTTCATGATAAACGCCATGACTGGTGGAGGAGATTCCTGCTGTGACATTAATGAGGATTTGGCTAGATTGTGCAAAACGTTCAACATTCCAATGGCTGTTGGTAGTCAAAAAATAGCTCTTGTTGAACCAGAAGCGATTGAAAGTTTCGAACTAGTAAGAGAAAATTTAATAAAAAATGAAAACATCGTAATAGGAAATCTTTCTGCAAGAGAAAGCTTGGAATCGGTGAAAAAAGCAATTGAAATGATAGATGCTGATATGTTTGGCCTTCACTTAAATCCAATTCAAGAATTGATTATGGAAGAAGGAGACAGAAAATTTTCTGGAATTAAAGATAACATCAAAAATATCGTAGATAATGTAGATGTTCCGATAATCGTAAAAGAAGTAGGTTACGGAATGAGTAAGAAAACAATCTATGATTTATACGATTTGGGTGTTAGATACATTGATATTGCAGGATTTGGCGGAACGAATTTTTCTGAAATAGAAGATAATAGAAGATTTGATATGGAATTTTCTGAATTTTATTGTTGGGGAATTCCTACGGCAAAAATCTTATTGGAGATGCAAGACAAACCTGATGATTTGTTTTTAATCGCAAGTGGCGGAATAAAAACAGCAATTGATATTGTAAAAGCACTAGTTCTTGGGGCAGATATGACAGCAATGAGTGGCGAAGTGTTATCTTATTTAATGCATGGTGGTTATGAATTTGCTAAGGAATTTTTGGATAGCTTGATTTATAAACTAAAAATGCTCATGGTAATGCTTGGGGCAAGAAATATCAGTGAATTGAAAAATGTAGACTACAAAATATTTGGAAAATTAAAAGAAATTACAGAATAAAAAGAAGTCATACAAATTTGATTTTTTCATCAAACTTGTATGACTTTTTTAAATGTATTTTTTTACTCTTTTCGTAACAAAACTAAACACTAATGCTTTTAAAATATCTCCAGGTAAGAAGACTATCATACCAGTGAATAACAATTTCAATAGGTCGAATTGTTTATTAGATAATTTGAAAAATATTCCCATGTATATCACACCAAAAGCGTAAATTATAAGTGATGACACCATGAACATGATAAAAAGTTTGAGTGTTGATAGGTTACGGTCTTTGAATTTTACATAAAAAGTTTGTGCCAAAAATCCTATTACATAACCAAAGCTTGGTGAAAATATTGCCTGCATTCCACCTTTTCCTCCGGCGAAAACTGGAAGACCAATAAGACCTAGTGTAATGTACAATAAAACTGACATATTTGCGTATTTTTTACTTAAATAATATCCAGATGCTATCGCAAACAAACTTTGTAAGGAAATCGGAACTGGGAATAATGGGATTATAATATAAGATCCAATTATTATTAGTGCACTGAATAAAGCAATTTTGATGAGTTCTTTTGTATCGATACTTTTACTCATCTTGCTTTTCTCTCATATCCTGTCTGTAATTTGCCATTACTTTGTGGAAAATTTCTCCTGATGTTGGCGGAGTATAACTTAAAGCATTTGCTCCAGCATTTATCGTATCGATAACATTTTGTTCATTGTCACCGCCTGTCGCAATTATTGGGAATTCATAACCAACTTTTTTTCTGATTTCTTCAACCAAAAATGCAGTTTTCTTTCCACCGGATACATTTAAAATATCTGCACCAGAGTTTATTTTACCTTCGATATCATCGTATGCCGATACGATTGTAGCTACGATAGGAATGTCTAGAACTTTTTTCATCTGAGCGATAGTTTCGTTTTTCATTGGTGCATTTACGATTACTCCATATGCTCCCAACATTTCTGCTTGTAATGCCATGTTTACACTTCTAATTCCAGATGTGATTCCACCGCCGACTCCAGCAAAAACTGGAAGACTTGAAGACATTATAATAGCATTTGTGATTGCCAATGTTGGTGTGAAAGGATACACTGCCATTATTGCGTGACCATTTGTATTATTTATTATTGCAATGTCTGTTGTGAAGACAAGAGTTTTGATTCTTTTTCCTAAAACTGTTATGCCAGATGCTTTGTACATTGCTTCTGGAATATGTACCATTCTGTGTCTCAAATTAGATTTTACTTCTGGTATAAATTTCTTTTCCATAAGATGCCTCCTTAAAATGAATTTCATATTTATATTATAATAGATAAATCAATTATGGCAAATCAAAAAAACTAAAAAAATATTTTGAAAATTTGTTGTAAATGTTAAAAGATTATGGTAATATATATAGGTAAATCCTTGCTCCGGATAGGGGCCAAATAGACCACAAGGAGGTGTCATATGAATAAATATGAATTAGTGCTAATCTTTAAGCCAGAATTATCAGAAGAAGACAGAAACACTGTATTCTCAAGAATTCAACAAGTAATTGACGAAAATGGTAAACTTGAAGAAGTTCACGATTGGGGAAAAAGAAAATTAGCTTATGAAATTAACTACATCAAAGAAGGATACTATTATATTGTAAACTTCGATTTAGATCCACAATTTGTTAAGGAAATCGAAAGAAGATGTAGATTATTCGACCAAATCATTAGATACATGGTTGTTAGAGTTGACGAACAATAATCTTAAGAGGAGGAAATGTTTTGAATAATGTTAGTTTGATGGGTAGATTGACAAGAGACCCTGAAGTGAGATATTCAGCCAATACTCAATTAGCTAACGCTAGATTTAGTGTTGCTGTAGATAGAAGATTATCTAAAGAAAAAAGAATGGAAGCTGAAAACAACAATCAACCAACTGCGGATTTTATCAATTGCGTTGCTTTTGGAAGAACTGCAGAAGTTATTGGACAATATTTCCACAAAGGAAATAGAATTGCGATTACAGGTCACATTCAAACGGGATCTTATGAAAACCAACAAGGACAAAGAATTTATACAACTGATGTGATTGTCGATCAATTTGATTTTGTTGAATCAGGTAATTCACAACCAAATTCAGGTAACTATCAAGGTTACAACAACAATAACCAATCATTTAACAATAATTCTTTCCAAAACAACAATTTCCAAAATTCAAACGATATTCATAAGAGTAATGACGATTTCGGAATGGGAGACAATGCAGTTCCGACTGATATTGACGAACTTCCATTCTAATAGTAGGAGGTTTTAAAGATATGCAAAGAAGATTTAGACCTAGAAAAAAGATAGATCCATTCCAAAAGGATAAAACAAAAGTTATTGATTACAAAGATGTAAATATGCTTAAAAATTATATCAGTGAAAGAGGTAAAATTTTACCAAGAAGAGTAACTGGATTAAACGCAAAACATCAAAGACAAATAACTGATGCTATCAAAAAAGCTAGACAAGTTGCACTATTACCATACAGTGCTGAATAAGACAAAATTAAGCTACCTTGATGGTAGCTTTTTTTACATATAAGGAGATATAAATGAGTTTAAAAATCGAAAAAACAATAACACCAAAACAAAAATACTCAAATAGTGAAGAATTGGGATTTGGTAAATTATTTACAGATCACATGTTAATAATAGATTATGACAAAGAAAATGGTTGGCACGATGAAAGAATCGTTCCTTACCAAGATATCTGTCTTGATCCATCTGCTATGGTCTTTCATTACGGACAAACTGTTTTTGAAGGAATGAAAGCTTATAAAAACAATGGAAAAGTATATTTGTTTAGACCATTAGAAAATTTAAAAAGATTAAATAAAAGTAATGACAGATTGTGCATTCCACAAATCGATGAAGAAAAAGTATTAGAATATTTGTACAAATTTGTCGATTTGGAAAGAGATTGGATACCTGAAGATGAAGGTTGCTCATTGTATATCAGACCTTTTATAATAGCAACTGATGCACAATTAGGAGTAAAAGTTAGTAGTCAATACAAACTTATTATAATAGCATCTCCTAGTGGATCTTATTACAAAAATGGTTTGAGTCCTGTTAGCATTTATGTAGAAAAAGATTATGTGAGAGCTGTTAGAGGCGGAATGGGAATGGCAAAAACTGGTGGAAATTATGCTGCTAGTATGAAAAGCTAAGATATTGCTCACGACAGAGGTTATTCACAAGTTTTATGGTTAGACGGCGTAGAAAGAAAATACATCGAAGAAGTCGGTGCGATGAATATATTCTTTGTACTAAAGGACAAAGTTATAACTCCGATGATTAACGGAAGTATTTTGGAAGGAATAACTAGAAAATCTGTTATTGAATTATTAAGACACGAAGGAATGGAAGTTTCCGAAGAAAGAATTTCCATTGACGATATCGTGGATTATTACAAAAATGGAGAGCTTCTGGAAATATTCGGTACAGGAACTGCAGCTGTTATAAGCCCAGTTGGAAAGTTATTGTATGATGAATATGAAATGGTTGTTAACGATGGTCAAATCGGAAAAATTAGCCTTCATGTTTATGAAACGTTGACTGATTTACAATTTGGAAAGATTAAAGATGATTTTAATTGGAGAGTTGAGATTTAAACGTTAAAAGTGATTTTTGTGAATATTTTTATCTTGTATTTATGGTATAATGAATACGATAAGTAATATTTGTCAGAGGAGTTAAAATGAATAAATACAGAAACATAGTATTGGGAATTTTAGATGCTATAATCATTAATATATCGTATATTGTAGGTTTGCTTTTAAGATTTGACGGACAAGTACCGTCAAGATACATGAGTTACTATCTTAAATACGCAGCTGTAGTTACAATAATACAAATTTTGATACTTTTTATTTTCAAAATGTACAAGGTAATGTGGAGATATGCAACATTTGAAGATTACCTAAAAGCTGGTGTATACACAGCTATCGCAAGTGTTGGCTCTTCGTTGTTTTTGATTTTAGTAAAATCAACTCTTCCAAGATCAAGCTTTTTGATTGCACTTGTTTTTGAAGTTGTATTAGTTTTAATAGTTCGTATGATTGCAAGAACTCAAACGGATAAAAAATCAGCTGTTGAACAGACTATCGAAGGACAAGTTAATTCAATGGTAATAGGAGCAGGTGCTGCTGGAGTTTTAATTGTACGTGAAATGTTAAATCATCCTGAAATGAAATCAAAACCTGTGTGTATAATCGACGATGATAATACGAAAATAAACAAAAGTATATCTTCGGTTCCTGTTGTTGGTGACACAAGTGATATTGTCAAAAAGGCACATGAATATAACGTTGAAGAAATTATTCTTGCAATACCAACAATAGATTCAGATCGTAAGAAACAAATTCTTAATGAATGCGAAAAACTTAATGCAAAAGTGAAAATAATGCCTGGTTATTATGAATTTATAGATTCCAAGGTGGATTTGAAAGATTTAAGAGATGTTCAAATCGAAGACTTGCTTGGACGTGACCAAGTAGTATTGGATAAAGAAATTCTTAATGAGTTTTTGAACGATAAAGTCGTAATGGTAACCGGTGCTGGTGGATCAATTGGTAGTGAACTTTGTAGACAAATATTAAAGTATAAACCAAGAAAATTGGTGATGATTGATATCTATGAAAACACTACTTATGATATACAAAATGAAATATTGAGAAATGATCCTAACGCACCAATCGATGTTATTATCGAATCGATTAGAAACTTCGATAGAATGAATGCGATATTTGGAACTCACAAACCAGATGTTGTATTCCACGCGGCAGCCCATAAACACGTTCCTTTGATGGAACATTCACCACAAGCAGCAGTTTTGAACAATGTATTTGGAACAAAGAATATAATAGATTGTTGTGATATTCATAACGTCAAGAAATTCGTATTAATTTCTACAGATAAGGCGGTTAATCCGACATCTGTAATGGGATGCACGAAGAGAATTTGTGAGCTATTAGTACAATCTAAAAATCAGATTTCTAAAACAGAGTATGTGGCAGTTAGATTTGGTAATGTGCTTGGATCAAATGGTTCAGTAATTCCTCTATTCAAAAAACAAATTCAAGAAGGAGGACCAGTTACTGTTACTCACAAAAATATTATCAGATATTTCATGACAATCCCTGAAGCTTGTCAACTTGTTATGCAAGCAGGAGCAATGGCAGAAGGTGGAGAAATATTTGTACTAGATATGGGAGATCCTGTTAAAATAGTAGATTTGGCAAAAAAATTGATAAAATTATCAGGCTTGGAGTTGGACAAAGACATCAAGATAGAATTTACGGGACTTAGACCTGGAGAAAAACTTTATGAAGAAACTTTGATTGAAGCTAATAATATAAGTAAGACAAAATATGATATGATATTTGTAGAAGAACCGGTGGTTCACGATATAGAAAAATTATCTAACGACTTAGTAGATTTGAAGAAAACTACAGAACAAAACTCTAAGTTAGTAATTGTAGAACAGTTGCAAAAAATCGTACCAAATTATACTCCGGATGTAGAACATCAATAAAAGAGGTGGAATATGGCTGACAATAAAAGAAAATCAAGTTACAGTGATATTAATAAAAAATACGATTTTTCAAGCGGAAGAGTTTCAGAAAGCGAAATGAGACGCAGAAAGAAAAACGCCGAAAAAAATCGTAGAGAAATGAGAAAACAAAGAAATAGTTACAATCATGAACAAGATATGGGCAAAACAATAGTTTTGACTCCAGAAATGGTTGAAATGGAGAGAAAAAGAATAGCTAGACAAAAAAGAATAGCTAGAAAGAAGAAATTGAGAAGAAGAAGAATTATTTCCGCAATAGTGGCAATAGTTTTGATACTTTTAATTATTTTTGCTGTTAAGAAGATTACAAATAAAAATAACGCAAAACCAAAACAACAAACAACGATCACTAACCAAACACCAGTAAAACCACAACCAGTTGTTCAATCATTAGTTAAGTTCTCAAAGACAAATAAAATGACTAATTTGTATGAAAAGAGCGAAAAAGTATCCACAGTTCTTGAACAAATTCCTAACAATGCTTATGTAAAGTATTATTCAGATCAAGGAGATTTTTCATACGTTGTGTATAATGGCAAAAAAGGATACATTTTAAAATCTGATTTGTCAGATATAGAAAACAAAAATCAATTCAAAGTAATAAAAGGCGTATTGATTGTAAATAGTGACTACACATTGCCATCAGATTACGATCCAGGAATTGATGAAGATGCTCGTAAATCATTTACTTTAATGGTTAATGATGCAAACAAAGACGGTGTAATATTAAGAAGCGTAAGTGATTATAGATCATTCGAACAACAATCTAAGTTAGAAGATGTAGAAGATGTAAAATTCGTAAAAGCTGGTACTTCTGAACATCAAACAGGTCTAGCATATGATTTGATAGGAGAAGATTACACACTTAAATACAAATTAGATTTCTCAAAATCAAAAGAATACAAGTGGTTGATGGATAATGCTTATAAATACGGTTTCGTGTTGAGATACCCTGAAGGAAAGAAAGATACTACTGGATTAAGCTTTGCCCCATGGCATTTTAGATATGTTGGAATTGATTTGGCGAAAATCCTTCACGACCAAAATTTGACATTGGAAGAATACCTTAAAGTTGCTGATGAAAATGTAACAAAGACAGACAACAACAAAGAAGATAGCGACAAACAAGACAACGAAGAAAAAGAACCATCAAACTCTGTAGAAAACTCTGAGAGAAAATCGGATAGTGAAAACTCAAATAATAACAGAGATAACTCTGATAACGAAAACTCAGAAAATTCAGACAAAAAGAGAAACAATCAAAATTCTGAAGATGATGGACAAGATAATAATAAAAACGACAGAAATAACGACAACAATGATAACAATAATTAGAGGTGAAATATGATTTATTTAAACAATGAAAACTTTGATGAAGAAGTAATCCAAGCAAAAGGAAAAATTTTGGTAGATTTCTATGCAGATTGGTGTGGACCATGCCAAGGACTTGCTCCAATAATTGAAGAAATTGATGAAGAAAACAAAGACGAAAACATCAAAATCTGCAAATTAAATGTAGATGGAGCACAAGAAATCTCTAGAAAATACAAAGTTATGAGTATTCCTACAATTTTGGTATTTGAAGATGGAGAAATCGTAAAATCTACAGTTGGTTTGGTAGAAAAAGAATATATTTTGGATATGCTTAAATAACAAATCTAATAGCTTGCGATAAGTCTAATCTCAAAAAGGGGTTAGACTTATTAATTATTGTTTATATTGGAGGTTTAACATGAAAAGAAAATCATCAAAGAATGGAGTAAAAAAACCTATTTATAAAAAATGGTGGTTTTGGATCATAGTAATTATAGCCCTGATGGGAATTATAGGAAGTCAAGGAAATGAGAATAGTAGCAAAAATAACGAAAAACAGTCTATAAAGGCTTCGGATTCAGATAAAGATAATGAAAAAACTAGTTCTAAACAAGAAAAAGATGTAACTTTTACGGTTACAAAAGTACGAAATGATAAAACTGGAAGATGGAGAATTGCTACTATATCAGAAGATATTGAAATTCAAAATTATGCCTTAAAGTATTATAAAGATAACTTTAAAAAGGACGATGAAATACATGCTATAGTAAATTTTTACAATAAAACCACTACTAGAATATCAGTTATTGGGAATATGTTAGATGTTGCAATACATGATTACGTTGACAAAGAAGAGCATGATGCAGATAAATTATTTGGAGGTACTCTTTTAAAGGAATACCACATAAACATAGAAACAGGAAAAATTGAAGAGGTTAAGTAAAATCAAATAACTTATAATAAGTCTAATCTAAAATGGGGTTAGACTTTTTTGCGCGAAAAAATTTTGAGATTAGTTCTTTTTTAATAAAAAGTTAAAAAAATAAAAGGGGGCTTATATTTTTACGAAAAACATTGTATAATAAAGGTGAGATAGAATATAAAGAAATTGTAAATTTTATGTAAAAACTTACAAATATTTTAAGGTGTAAAATTATGGAGGTATATTATGATAAACAAAAAAATAATTAGCGTAGGTGCAGGAATAATAGCTGGAGCTATTGGTGGAAAAGTTTTGAATTCAAAGCTAGCTAAAAAAGCTGCTGTTAGTACAGTTGTTGGAGGATTAAAAGTTAAAGAATCTATCGATAAAACTGTTGAAAATATTAGAGTTTCTGCAGAAGATGTTATTGCAGAAGCAAAAGATGTAAAAGAAAGAGAAGAAAAAGAAGAAGCTAAGAAAAACGATGAAATGGACATCGAAAAAGTAGCTGAAGAACAAGAAGAAAAAACTGAAGAAAAAGTTGAAGATAAAACAGAGGAAGAAAATAAATAATGAGAGCGTCAATAGCCCACAGAATAAAGGGCAGATGCCGTTTTGTTTATGAAGATAATTTAAAAAAAGAAAATCTTAATAAACTTAAATATTGTATAGAAGAAGTTAGTGGAGTGAGATCATGTAAGATTTCACTTCTTACTAATTCTATTACTGTTAGTTATGATGAAAACTGTGTTTCGAAATTGGCGAAGTTTATTCTTGATTTAGATATGGATACAATTGAGAATACATCAATAGATAATGTAGATTTTCAAGCACAATCAGAAAATGATTTGTTTAATATTCTGAGAAATGCGATGTATCGAAGAATCTTTTTCAAATATATGCTTCCTGCTCCAATAGGAACAGTTGCATTGTTCTTTAGAGCTTATCCGTTTATAAAAAATGGTATTAAATCTTTACTCAATAGAAAACTAAATGTTGAATTGTTGGATGCAACAGCTATTTCTGTATCTCTTGCAACAAGACAGTTTGCAGATGCTGCGAATATTATGTTCTTGTTGGGATTAGGTGAAGAAATAGAAGATTATACAATGAAAAAATCTCAAGAAAATTTGGCACATTCTTTGGCATTGAATATAGATAATGTATTTGTCATTGAAAATGACGGAAAAATCATTAAAAATATTAAAGATGTTGAAATTGGAGATATTGTCGAAGTTGAAATGGGTAATAGTATTCCTGTTGATGGAAAAGTCATTAAGGGTGTTGCCATGGTTAACGAATCTTCATTCACTGGAGAATCAAATCCTGTCAAGAAAACGTCGGGTAGTGTTGTATTTGCTGGAACTGCAATTGAAGAAGGTTCTATTCTAATCGAAACGGCGAAAAAACACGATGATTCAAGATTATCTCATATTATCAGTTTGATTTCAGAAAGTGAAAAGAACAAGTCACTCGCTCAAAAGAAAGCTGAGAACACGGCTGATAGTCTTGTGAAGTATTCATTTATAGGCACAGCATTGACTTATTTATTCACAAGAAATCTTCAAAAAGCTAAGTCCTTCTTAATGGTGGATTTCTCATGTGCATTAAAATTAACTATTCCAATTGCCGTAATGAAGGCGATTAGTCAAGCATCTGAAGAAAAAATCCTTGTAAAGGGCGGAAAATATTTGGAAAACTTGTCTGAAGCAAATACAATCGTGTTTGACAAAACTGGTACGTTGACAAAATCTGAGCCAAGAGTAGCAAAAGTAATAGCTCTCGATAAAATTTCGGAAAATGAGTGCTTAAGAATAGCGGCTTGTCTGGAAGAACATTTCCCACATTCGATTGCTAAAGCTGTGGTTGAACACGCAAAGCATAAAAATTTGAAGCACGAAGAAATGCACTCTAAACCAGAGTACATTGTTGCTCACGGAATCAGAACTAAGATTGTTGACAAGGATGCCTTGATTGGATCTGAACATTTTATTCTTGATGATGAGGGAATAAAAATTAATGATGAAACAAAACAAATTATAGATAAATTAAAAGAAGATTATTCGCTATTGTACTTGGCATTTGCCGGTAGATTAATCGCTGTAATTTGTATTGAAGATCCTCTAAGAGATGAGGCTTGTGATGTTGTAAAATCATTGAGAGATTTGTCGTTTACAAACATCACGATGTTAACTGGCGATGCAGAAAATTCTGCTCACAGTGTTGCTTCACTATTGGATTTGGATTATTATCAATCACAAGTTTTACCTGAAGATAAGCAAAACTATATCTTGCAAGAAAAAGAAAAGGGAAATAAGGTTGTAATGATTGGCGATGGTATTAACGATTCTGTTGCATTATCTAGCGCAGATGTGGGAATTTCAATGCATCAAGGAGCAGATATTGCGAAGGAAATCTCGGATATTTCGATTGGATCAGACAGCTTAGAAGGGCTTGTTGATGTTGTAAAATTATCAAAAGCTATGAAAAAAAGAATTGATTCTGATTATAGACAAATCGTAGGATTCAATTCAACTTTGATAATATTAGGAGTTATGGGAATATTGACCAATACTTCATCGGCACTCCTTCACAATTTATCAACGGTTATGATTGCCGGTAGAAATATGAATAAATACAAAATATAATTTAAATAAAAAAATCTCGTAATCGACAAATGTAATGCCTCTTTAAATCCGGACACGGAAATAAGGGGGCAGTACAAAATCGGTTACGAGATTTTTGTTTATTAATCTTTAATATTTTGTATCCTTTTCGAAAGTATTATCAATTTTTTGTATGATATAATTTATTAAAGTGATTTTAAGGCTTCTATAGCTTTATCGTAATCAGGGTGATTTGTATTTTCTTGAACGTATTCAACGTATTTAACTTCGTTGTTTTCGTCTAGGATTACAATACCTCTGTTAAGAAGACGGAATTCTTCCATTACGAAACCATATTTCAAACCAAAATCCAAATCTTTGTGATCGCTTAGGACTATTAGGTTGTCGATTCCTTCAGCTGCACAGAATCTTGATTGTGCAAATGGTAAATCACAGCTAATCGTAAATATAATTGTGTTGTCAAATTCACTAGCTTTTTTGTTGAATTCTTTTGTTTGGAATTCACATACGCCAGTATCAATTGATGGTACTACAGAAATTAATTTTTTCTTTCCATCGTAATCAGATAATTTTACTGGTTTTAATTCTGCGTTTAAGCAAGTGAAATCTTGAGCTTTATCACCTACGTTTACTTTAGTTCCTAATAATGTTACAGGGTTGTTTGCAAATGTTGTTTCTTGTCTTTTGTCCATGTTATAGACCTCCTTATAATTTCATTTTCATTCAAATGGTTTATACCCAAAAAATTATTTAAATAAACAAGAGGAGTTGATTTTAATGAGCACAGCTACAATTATTATTGTTTTAATTAGCGTTACAATTTTGGCGTTATTCTTTAAGATTTCTTTTAAATTGGGAATGCATGCACTTTCTGGTTTTGTGGGAATATTTATTTTAAATATTTTCTTAAGTTTTTTTAATATGCATATTCCATATAATCTGATTGATATGTTGATTGTCGGTATTTTTGGAGTTCCGGGATTGGTTGTTTTATTTTTATATTACTTTGTTATCTAGCAAGAAATTATCAACTAAAATATTAAATTTGTTGCGAAGAAATCACTTATTTGGTATAATTAATAGAGATTTTAGATTACTTAGGAGGAAAATAAATGACTAACTATAAATTAGATATGCAAAAAAGAGACAAAGTTGGCTCTAATGCAGTTAGAAAATTAAGAGTAAAAGAAATGGTTCCAGGAGTTATTTACGGAAAAGACTTAGAACCAATTAATGTATGTGTTGATGAAAAAGAGTTAAGAAAAGTTCACTTAATGGCAGGAACTTCAAGCTTAATCGATGTTAAAGTTGATGGTGAAGACCACACTGTAATTATCAGAGAAGTTCAAAAACACCCATTCAAAAATCAATATGTTCACGTTGATTTCAAAGCAATCAAAATGGGCGAAGTTGCGAACTTCACTATTCCTGTTGTATTAGAAGGAAGAGATGAAGTCAGAGTTCAACCATCAGTATTAATGCAATTATTAGACGAAATCGAAATCGAATGTTTACCAAAGAACTTACCAAACGAAGCTGTTGTATCAGTTGTAGATATGCAAATTGGCGAAACTTTGGAAGTAAAAGATTTGGATGTATTCAAAAATGCTGATATAAAAGTTCTTAACGAAGAAACAGAAGCAGTATGTTCATTATCTGAACCAAAAGAAGAAGTAATCGAAGATAATGATGCTGAAGTATCTGCAGATGTTCCAACAGTTGGCGAAACTGAAGAAGACGCAGAATAATAAAATAGAAAAAATAAAGCGAGTTAACTCGCTTTTTTTATAGGATAAAATATGTTTATTACTTTTGAAGGTCCGGATGGCAGTGGGAAATCAACCATAATTCAAAAAGTTTACGATTATTTAATCGAAAATAATTACGATGTGATTAAAACTAGAGAACCTGGTGGAAGTCCCATTGCTGAAAAGATCAGAAATTTGATACTTGATACTGAAAACACCAAAATGGGTTACAGGACAGAAGCTTTGTTATATGCAGCTTCTAGGGCGCAACATGTTGAAGAGACAATCCTTCCTGCTTTAAACGAAAATAAAATTGTTTTGTGTGATAGATTTCTAATTTCTTCTCTTGCATACCAAGGTGTAGGAAGAGATTTGGGAATTGAAAATGTTAGGAAGATAAACGAATTTGCTATAAATGGAGTTTATCCTGATTTCGTTTTGTTTTTCGATGTTGATCCTATTACTACTTTGAAGAGAAAATCTTCTTTGGATACGGCAGATAGACTTGAAAAAGAGGGTAATAATTTCCATGAAAGGGTATATAATGGATATAAAGAGATTCTAAATTCTGAAAAGAATATAGAAATTATTGATGCAACTCAATCTGTAGAAGACGTATTTAGTCAATGTATAAAAGTTTTAAAAAGGAGAAATGTTTTATGAAACTAGTTGTTGCAATTGTTCAAGATCAAGATGTATATAATTTGAATGCAGACCTTACTGAAGCTGGTTTTAGAATTACAAAGTTAGCTTCAACTGGCGGATTTTTGAAGACAGGAAATAGTACTTTATTAATAGGTACTGAAGATGAAAATGTAGATAAATGTTTGGAAATTATTGAAAATGATTGCAAATCAAGGGAAACTACAACTTCAATGCTTTCTGTTAGTATGCCAGGAACTAACTACATATCATATCCTGTAGAGGTTATGGTAGGTGGAGCTACTGTATTTTTACTAGAAGTAGATAAGTATTTGAGATTTTAGGTGATTTTATGAAACTTATAGTTGTAATTATGGAAGATGACTTGAGTCATATTCTTTCAAAAGAATTGTTGGAGAATAAAATATCTTCTACAAAATTATCATCAACAGGTGGATTTTTGAAAAAAGGAAACACTACGATGTTGATAGGTACTGATGTAGAAAAAGAACAATCTATTTTAGATTTGATTAAAAAAGTATGTGACGAAAATGATATTGAATCTGATAATGAATCAAAAGCTAATATTTTCGTTATGGATTTAGAGGATTTTAAAAAGTTTTAATGTTACCGAAGAACAAAACTTTGATAAATCAAGTCAATAATAATAAAATTTCTAACCAATATTTACTATATGGTGAGAATTTAAATGAAATAAATTATGATGCTGAGGCTTTGATATACAATTTGCTTGTTAGTAACTCAAATTTGAAGTTGAAGTTTGATAGAAATAAGTTATCCGATTTGTTGGTAATAGAACCTGAGAAAAATTCTATAACCATAGACAAAATCAGAGATATTTCAAAATTTGTATCCACAAAGCCTTTTGAATCTAATAACAAGGTCGTGTTGATAAAACAGGCTGATTTGATGAGGACAGAGGCTTCTAACGCTCTTTTAAAAAATTTGGAAGAGCCAAAGCCTTTTGTGTATTTTATACTACTTACAGACAATAAGAATAAACTTCTAAAAACTATTATTTCAAGATGTCAAGTAATTAATTATCTAAGTGAAAGAGAAAATGAAGAATTTGATTATACCACAGCTTTGGACATTTTGGATAAATCTATGGGGCAAAATCTTCTTACAATGTTAGATTCTAAGGAATATTTGTCAGATTTTCAAAAAGACACAGATGTATTGTTTGATTTTTTGATGGAGTTTTATTCGTCGTTTTTGAAATTTGTGAAGACTAAGGACGAGTCTTCTTTGAATAAAGATTTTGTGAAATTGTACAAGAAATATCCAAAGGCTAATGAGAGAATTATCGTGGATACTTTGGACAAGATTGAGTCTGTAAGAGGATATTTTAAAGTTAATGCGAATTTTGAGCTTTCTATGGAAGAGCTTTTATTGTATATAATGGAGGAAAACTATGCTTGATGTAACTGGTGTTAGTTTTAGACAAGCTGGTAAAGTGTATTACTTCGACTCCAATAATCTTCAATATAAACTAGGAGATCACGTAATTGTAGAGACTGCTCGTGGTATTGAGTATGGAGTTGTTGTAAAAGAAAATTTTGAAATTAATGAAAAAGAATTATCGTCTGATCTTAAACCAATCATAAGATTGGCTGATAGTGCAGATGATTATATTTATATGGAAAATAAAAAGAAAGCTAAGGAATCTATCGAAGTCTGCAAAGAAAAAGTAAAAGAATTCGGTTTGGATATGAAATTAGTGGACTGTGAATATACATTTGATAACAATAAGGTTATTTTTTATTTTACTTCAGATGAAAGAGTTGATTTCAGGGAATTAGTAAAAGAATTAGCGAGAATTTTCAGAATCAGAATAGAATTGAGACAAATTGGAGTGAGGGATCAAGCGAAGATTGCAGGAGGAATTGGTCCTTGTGGTCAAAGATGCTGCTGCAACAGATATATGAGAAATTTCAATCCAGTTAGTATCAAAATGGCAAAAGACCAATCATTATCTCTCAATCCTTCAAAAATCAGTGGGCTTTGTGGAAGACTTATGTGTTGCTTGAATTATGAGCAAGAAGGTTATGAGTGCAAATTAAAGAAAATGCCACACGTTGGTCAAAAAGTTACTACTGAGATGGGAGAAGGAGTTGTGACTGAAACTAATACTCTTTTGGAATCTGTGAAAGTAAAAGTGATGACAGAGGATGAAACAGAAGAATTAATCCAAGTAAATGTAGACGAATTAATTGATTTTAATAAGTGCGGTGGATGTAATCATAAATGTCATTAAACCACTTGCATTTATTCTAATAGTGTGTAATAATGATTGTAGAGCATAAATACATAATACGCTCTAAAATTACAAGGGGGTAAAGCAATATGGCTTATAAAATTTCTGACGATTGTATCGCTTGCGGACAATGTAAACCTGAATGTCCAGTAGATTGTATTTCTGAAGGGGACATTTATACAATTGATCAAGACGCATGTATCGATTGTGGTTCTTGTGCTGACGTATGTCCAGTAGATGCTCCACATCAAGACTGCTAATTTTAGGGGAGAATTAGACTACTCATTTTTGAGTGGTCTATTTTTTTAATATGAAAAGAGAACATTTTATACCAAAAACAGATTTAAAAATAATTGCTGATGATGAGAAATTTTCTTTTACGATTGACTCTATCCTCCTTACAGATTTTGCAAAAATGAAAAAAAGCACCAATCTTATAGACATTGGTTGTGGGACAGGGATATTGATGTTGAGATGTATGTCAATGTACAATTTATCAAAATGCATTGGAATTGAAATTCAAAAAGATGTTGCAGATATGCTGGAAGAAACTATTGCGATTAATAATTTGTCAAATGTCGAAGTTATTAATGACGATTTTAAAAATGTCGACATTAAAAACGATTCAATCGACAACATAATAGTTAACCCACCTTATCAAAAAAATGGCCATGGAATTTCTAATAAGAATACTAATTTTCAAACATCGAGATACGATAATGAAATGAAATTGGAAGATTTATTTGAATTTGCAAAGTTGAAGCTCAAATCTAATAGATCTTTGTTTATGATAAATAGATGCGAGAGATTGGTCGATTTATTAAGCATTGCAAGAAAATATAATATGGAAGCAAAGAGAATTAGATTTGTGCAATCGAGAATTGACGATAAGCCCAATCTTGTGATGATACAATTTGTGAAAAATCAGAAACCTTTCTTGACTTTTGAGAAAAATCTGATTATTTACAATGATGAAGACTACACGGAAGAAGTGATGAATATATATGGAATTACAAAAGTCTAAAATTTACGTTGTGCCAACTCCTATTGGAAACTTGGCAGATATGACTTTGAGGTCGTTGGACGTTTTGAAAAATGTGGATGTAATTTATTGTGAAGATACCAGAAATACATCGAAATTACTGAATTATTACGACATCAAAACGCCTCTTATAAGTTATCACAAACACAACGAACAAAGCAGATCAGAAGAAATTATCGACAAAATTTTATTGGAAAATATAAATTGCGCTGTAGTAAGTGATGCGGGAATGCCTTCTATTAGTGATCCAGGACAAATTTTACTAGAAAAGGCGATTGATCGAGATATAGATATTGAAGTATTACCGGGGGCAAGTGCTGCAATAACTGCTTTGGTTAGAAGTGGATTCGATAGTTTGCAATTTGCATTCTTGGGATTCGTGCCAAGGAAAAACACTGATAAAAACAAATTCTACGACCAAATCAAAAATGCGGCGATGACTACAATAATATACGAATCGGTTCACAGAGTTGAAGCGACAGTCGAAGAACTCAGCGAGTTTTTGGGAGATAGAAAAATTTGTGTTTTAAGAGAGCTTACCAAAATTCACGAGTCCGTTATGAAAGGGACATGTGCTGAAGTTATCGAAATGTTAAAAAACGAAACTGTAAAAGGTGAATTCGTAATAGTGATCGATAAACTCATCGAAGAAGATGAAGATATAGATGTAAAAGAAAAACTCACAGAACTTATCAACGATGGAATATCCAAGAAACAAGCAGTGAAGATTGTGAGCGACATGTACGGATTGAAGAAAAATGATGTCTACAAAGAGAGCTTAGAATTATGATTTCAAAAGATTTGCTCGACAAAGTATCTCATTTGAATGAAAGACTTAAAAATAGAAAAAATGTGTCTAAATTAAGTAGGAAAGATATCAGAGATTTAATTACAAATGCGATTGGGGATATCAAAGTTTACGATAGATTTAGCGTTGACAAGCTAAAAGAAATCAAGAAAGATGGATGTATTTGCGTTGTAGATGGCTCAGTTAATAGAATCGGTGCAAATTATCCTAATTATGTGGAGTTTTTTCAGTCGATGGCTCTTCTAAGCTCTGATCAAGAGCCGTTGGTTAAGGCGGATATTTTGTGTCCGTTGGTGGATGAATTTTCAGAACGAGATCAATTTCAAATCTCAAAAGAAAAATTGTGCGCTACAGAACTTGCTGTAGCGATCGAAGCAGTTTCACATCACGACATCAAAATACTTATGATGGACGGTACATTAATGAGATATAGCCTTGAAGCGGAAGGCTTATATAACGATTTAGTCGAACTTTGTGATATGAAAGGCGTTATTTTAGTTGGAGTTGTCGAAGAAATCAGCACAAAGATTATTATGAACACATTTAACAAAAACGGAGTTAATGTGGGGATGCTTTTCGATAGAGAAGCGTTGTTCAATGTATTAGATATGAATGAAGGGTTTGTCGTAAAAGAACATAAATCCAGAAAAGAAGAGTATGATATAGAACAAGCTTTTATAAGAACATCTAAGGATCCTTGCGTAATAGCCATTGACACTCCTTCACAAAACATGGATGATTTTGATGAAATAATTTCTTTCGTGCTTACAATGTCTGATGAAAACACAAGAGGTGTGCCATTTTTGTTGGATTTGGTAGACAAGAAAACTAGGATTGACAACAAACAAGCTGAAATTTTGGCGAAGAAATACTTGGATACTGAAATGTATCAATCGATATTTAGATCTCAAAGGAGTAAAAGAGTTATATAATGAGTGATTTAGATTTTAGAGTAGTCGGTATGACCGACCAAATCGAATGTTACGTGGCTAGTAAATACGATAGACTAAGAATCAATGAGTATATGATTGTGGAAGATATCAAACAAGGGGATATTTTGTGTCAAGTCACAGAAACTCACAGTGTTAATGAATTTATGGAGTCAAACACCGCCGATTCTTATATAACCAAAGAACAAATTCTCAAACTTCAAGCAGTAGGATACAACATTTCTGAAGGCATCAAATACATTTACAAATTCAGAGTGATGGACGATCCAGCATTTGCGATTGAAGCGGGATCTACAGTCAGAAAACCGAAATTTGATGAGATTAAACATTTATTTTATTCTGGTACAATTGACAAATCACTTGAAATTGGAATTATTAAAAACACCGAAGAAATTTATAAAACCTGTCCTGAAGAATATAAAAATTTGCTTAAGATCATGGATTCTAATCAAAAAGTCCACGATCAAGAAGAATTGGTGTATTTATTTAACTACTACAATATGATTGAATATCCACATATTGGTATTTTTGGTGGTTCGGGTTCTGGTAAATCATACGGGCTAAGAGTAGTAATTGAAGAATTAATGAAAAAATCTGTTCCAACAATTGTGTTTGATCCACACAACCAAATGGTATTTAAGGATAGGACACTTGAAAATTATGGGGTTGATTTTTCTGACAAATTTGAAGTTTTAAAAGTTGGTGAAGATTTGGGTATTAATTTTCCTGATTTGAACAGATATGAGCTTATCAGTTTGATAGAAACACAAGGAGAACTCACAGAATCCATGAAATCTGCTTATGAAGCAATACTCGACAAAGATTCCATCACTCAATCAAGTGCGAATGCTTTTTTGGATTATTTGACAACCGTATCCAGAGCCTTGTCTGATAAGGAAGATGATACGACGGAATACTATGAAAGATTTTCACAACTTGTAAACGTCGATTCTCTTCAAGCTGTTATCAGAAGATTCAACAGACTTTTGAACACAGATATATTTTTGAACACTTCGCAAAAACTTTTCGAAGCATTAAAAGACGGCAAAACAGTTATAATTCAAGGTACGCAAAAGATGCTAAACTTGTACGCATCGTACGCAGTGAATTCTTGTTATAGAAAAAGAAGAAGATACGTTGATGCTATGACAAACGAATATTTTCCGATTATTTGTATGGTATTTGATGAAGCACACAACTTCTGCGGTAGTGATCAGATATCTGTAACACGAAGAATAATTAAAGAAATCGCTCAAGAAGGTAGAAAATACGGAGTTTTCCTAATATTAGCATCTCAAAGAATGGCAGCTATCGAACAGACTACAATTGCACAGTTGTCTACAAAATTTATTTTCAGAATTTCAACTGAAAAGGACCTTGAAGTCATCAGAAAAGAAACTGATTTGTCGTCTGAAGAAATAAGAAGACTACCATATCTATCCAACGGTGATGTATTCATTTCTCAAGCTCAAATCGGAAAAACATTGTTTGCAAGAATTAGACTTGCATACACTACACAACCGAAATTCAAAAATCCTTTTGATGAAATGTATCGAATGCTACAAATAAATGTTCAAAAGAAAAATCAATCGGATATGGAACTATTTAAAATGTTGAAAGAAGATAACGTATTTCCAATCACTCTTGATTTGTTCAGAATTTGTAAGATAATCGAAGAAAGACACAATATAAAACTCAGTGTCAGTGAATTGGAAGACAAATTAAATAAACTTAGCAATGATGGATATATTACCAAGAAAAAATCTATCATGGGAGAAAGCTATTATTTAAGAGAGGAGTAATATGAAAGTTAGTTTAAATACGAAAGTTATGAACGTGTTTTGTGGGATAAATTCAAAAATCAGATTGAACAAGTTATTTGATTATATGCTTGAATGTTCCATTAAACAAGAAGAAATTCTTAAAGAAGAGCTTAAAGATTTGAATGGAAGTTGGATTATATATCAATGGGATGTTGATATACATGACATGCCTGAAAGATTTGACGATTTGACAATTCAAACTTACCACACATATACAAGAAAATTCTACGCTTTTCGTAACTACGATGTTTTTAAAAATGGTGAATTAATTGTAAGAGCTAAAACAAAATGGCTGCTTGTTAATCCGGAAAAGAAGCTTCCTATGAGAATAAGTGATGAACTTGGAGTGATTTACGGAAGAGAAGATGGTTATGACATTGTCGAAAAGGATTTGGAACTAATAGACGGCGATTATAAAAAGTGTGGCGAATACACTGTAAGAAAAACAGATATAGATTACAATTATCACGCAAATAATGCTAGATATATCGAATGGATTGAAAATTATCTGGACGATGATACAATCAAGAAAGTGGAAGTTGTGTATAAAAAAGAACTTAAATTAGATGAAAGTGTAGAGATTTATAAATTAGAAAAAGATTGCAGTATTTATTTCAAATTAATTTCTAATGGAGTATTGAAAACAACAATAAAAATTACGAAATAAATTTAACTCACAAAATGATTTTTTGTTTTGTGAGTTTTTTTAATTTTAAATATGAAAAATAGCCGAAATTTAATAAAAAAATAATTGACAAAATAAAAATGTTGTTATATAATTCTAAGATACAGTATAAAAATGGATAATTATGCTATAAAGTAGATTATTTAGGAGTTTAAGATAGTATAAGGGGTGAAGTATATGCATACTGAAAAGTATGGAGTAACGGACAGAGTTAGCTTTTCTAGGAACAAAAATGTTTTGGGACTTCCAAATCTTATTGGTATTCAAACTGACAGTTTCGATTGGTTTGTAAAAAAAGGTATCAAGGAAGTTTTTGAAGACATTAGTCCTATAAAAGATTATGCGGGAAGTCTTGTTTTGGAGTTTGTGGATTATTATTTTGAGGAAAATCCAAAATATACAATCCAAGAGGCAAAAGACAGAGATACTAACTATTCTTGCCCGTTAAAAGTGAAAGTAAGATTAATTAACACCGACACAGAAGAAGTAAAAGAACAAGAAGTTTTTATGGGTGATTTCCCTTTGATGACAGACAGTGGTACATTTATCATCAATGGTGCTGAAAGGGTAATTGTAAGCCAACTTGTAAGAAGTCCTGGTGTTTACTTCGCCGAAGAAATTGATAAATCAGGTAACAGCAACTTCGCATCTACAGTTATTCCGAACAGAGGTGCTTGGCTTGAAATGGATACTGATGCAAGTGGTGTAGTGAATATTCGAATCGACAGAACTAGAAAATTACCTGTTACTACATTACTTAGAGCTTTATTATTTGACACTGATGATGAAATAATTGAAGCTATGGGAGATTCTGAAATTTTAAGAAAAACTCTCGAAAAAGAAATTTCAAAAGATAGAGAAAGTGCTTTAATTGAAATTTATAAGAAATTAAAACCGGGAGATCCTGCATCTTTAGAAAGTGCAGAACCTTTGATTAATAATATGTTCTTCGACAGTAGAAGATACGACTTAGCAAAGGTAGGACGTTACAAATTCAATAAAAAATTATCTTTGAGAGATAGAATTACTAATCAAAAAGCAAAAGAAGATGTTGTGGATACATCAACAGGAGAAATTTTAGCTACTGCTGGAGATTTGATTACTGAAGAAATGGCAATCGAAATCGAAAACGCAGGTATAAATGTTGTTGATGTTATCGGACACGAAGGTCAAAGCGTTCGTGTTATCGGTAACCACTTTGTCGATTTGGATAGTTTTGGCTTGGATATGGATTTATCTGATTTGAATTTGTCTGAAAAAGTTTATTATCCTATTATGGAAAAAATCTTGGAAGAAAATGATGACGAAAAATCAATCAGAAGAGCGATTGAAGAAAATGTTCATCAATTATCTCCAATTCATATAATCCATTCAGACATTTTGGCATCAATTAACTATGAATTCAATTTATTCTTTGGAATTGGTTCAACTGATGACATTGACCACTTAGGAAACAGACGTGTAAGAACTATTGGTGAATTGTTGCAAAATCAATTTAGAATTGGTTTATCAAGAATGGAAAGAGTTGTAAGAGAAAGAATGAGCACTCAAGATCCAGACTTGGCAACTCCACAATCACTAATCAACGTTCGTCCAGTTACAGCTGCAATCAAAGAGTTCTTTGGTTCAAGTCAGTTGTCACAATTCATGGAACAAACAAACCCATTGGCAGAACTTACTCACAAGAGAAGATTATCAGCTTTGGGACCAGGTGGTTTATCTAGAGACAGAGCAGGCGTTGAAGTGCGTGACGTTCACGACTCTCACTACGGTAGAATCTGTCCGATAGAAACACCAGAAGGACCAAACATCGGTCTTATTACTTCCATGACAACTTACTCTACAACTAATGAGTATGGATTCTTAGAAACTCCATATAGACGTGTAGACAAAGAAACTGGAGAAGTTACTGAAGATATTGTTTATTTGACAGCTGATGAAGAAGATAAATATATAATTGCACAAGCGAACGAACCATTGGATGAAAACTCTAGATTTATAAATGAAAGAGTTTCTGGTCGTGGTATCAACGGCGAAAATGATATTTATCCAAGAGAACTTGTTGACTACATGGACGTTAGTCCGCAACAAATCGTATCTGTAGGTACAGCAATGATTCCTTTCTTGGAAAACGACGATGCTACTCGTGCGTTGATGGGTTCAAACATGCAAAGACAAGCAGTTCCATTGTTGGCAACTCAAGCACCAATTATTGGTACAGGAATTGAACACAAGGCTGCTAAGGACTCTGGTGTTGTAGTTAAAGCTAAACACAAAGGTACAGTTACAAAAGTTTCTTCTGATATGATTGAAATCACTCGTGATGAAGATAGAAAAGTTGATAAGTACACTATTCGTAAATTTAAAAAAGCAAACCAAGGTACAACTTTTAACCAAAGACCTATCGTAAACAAAGGTGACAAGGTTGATGTTGATGATATAATCGCAGATGGTCCAAGTACAAACATGGGAGAAATGGCTTTAGGTAAGAACATTCTTATTGCATTCATGACTTGGGAAGGATACAACTACGAAGATGCGATGTTATTAAACGAAAAATTAGTTGTAGATGATGTATTGACATCTGTTCATATAGAAGAACACGAATCAGAAGCTCGTGAAACAAAATTAGGTGCTGAAGAAATAACTAAAGATATTCCAAACATCGGAGAAGATATGAGAAAGAATCTTGACGATGAAGGAATTATTAGAATTGGTGCTGAAGTAAAATCAGGAGATATTTTAGTAGGAAAAGTTACTCCAAAAGGAGAAACAGAATTATCTGCTGAAGAAAGATTGTTAAGAGCAATATTCGGAGAAAAAGCTAGAGAAGTAAGGGATACTTCATTGAGAGTTCCTCATGGTGAATCTGGTGTTGTTGTTGATGTTAAAACATATTCAAGAGCAAACGGCGACGAATTATCTCCAGGTGTTAACAAAGTAGTCAGAGTATTCGTAGCTACTAAGAGAAAAATCATGGTTGGGGATAAAATGTGTGGTCGTCACGGTAACAAGGGTGTCGTTTCAAGAATTATGCCAGAAGAAGACATGCCATATTTACCAGATGGTACACCAGTACAAGTAGTTCTTAACCCATTAGGGGTACCAAGTCGTATGAACATCGGACAAGTGCTTGAAGTTCACTTAGGACTTGCAGCTAGTAAATTAGGTTGGAAAGTTGCTACACCAGTATTCGATGGTGCAAGTGACCTTGAAATAGAAGACGCTTTGGAAGAAGCAGGATATCCAAAAACAGGAAAGATTTGGTTAAGAGATGGTAGAACTGGAGAATACTTCGACAACCCAGTAACTGTAGGATACATGTACATGTTGAAACTACACCACATGGTTGCAGAAAAAATCCACGCCAGATCAACAGGACCATACTCTCTTGTAACTCAACAACCATTGGGTGGTAAAGCTCAATTTGGTGGACAAAGATTTGGAGAAATGGAAGTTTGGGCATTAGAAGCATATGGTGCAGCTCATACTCTTCAAGAAATTTTAACTGTCAAATCAGATGATGTTGTAGGTCGTGTTAAAACTTATGAAGCTATTATTAAAGGTGAAAATATTCCTGAACCAGGAATTCCTGAATCATTCAAGGTTTTAATTAAAGAACTTCAATCATTATCTTTGGATGTTAAATTACTTGATGAAAATAACGAAGAAGTCGAATTGATAGAAGAAGACGATGATTCTAGCGAATTCGGCAGCGATGATAGACTATAAGAAAGGAGAGGGCTCCTTGGTACAAAAAAATACTTTTGAAGCTATGAAAATTGGTTTGGCTTCACCGGACAAAATCAGACAATGGTCTTGGGGAGAAGTTAAAAAACCAGAAACTATCAATTATAGAACATTAAAACCTGAAAAAGAAGGTTTATTCTGTGAAAAAATATTTGGACCTACAAAAGATTACGAATGTAATTGTGGTAAATACAAAAGAATAAGATACAAGGGTATTGTATGCGAAAAATGTGGTGTAGAAGTTACAAAATCAAAAGTTAGACGTGAAAGAATGGGCCACATTGAACTTGCAACTCCTGTAAGTCATATCTGGTATTTCAAAGGAATTCCATCACGTATGGGATTGTTATTGGATATGAGTCCTAGAGCACTTGAAAAAGTTCTTTATTTTGCATCATTTGTAGTTATAGATCCAGGTAAAACTGATTTATACGAAAAACAATTATTAACTGAACAAGAATACGAAGAATACTGTGATAAGTACGAAGAAGATGTTGATTTCAGAGCCAAAATGGGAGCTGAAGCAATCAAAGAACTTCTTCAAAAAATAGACTTACAAGAAGAATACAAAAATTTAACTGAAACTTTTGAAGGGGCAACTGGACAAAAGAAAGTTAGAATTTTAAGAAGACTTGAAGTTGTAGAAGCATTCATCGAATCAAAGAATGATCCTTCATGGATGATTATGGATGTAATCCCAGTTATTCCACCAGATATCAGACCAATGGTACAACTTGAAGGTGGAAGATTTGCTACAAGTGATTTGAATGATTTATACAGAAGAGTTATCAACAGAAATAATCGTCTAAAAAGATTATTGGATATTGGATCTCCTGAAATCATCGTAAGAAATGAAAAAAGAATGCTTCAAGAAGCAGTAGATGCTCTTATCGACAATGGTAGACGTGGTAAACCTGTAACAGGACCTGGAAACAGACCATTAAAGAGCTTGTCAGATATGCTTAAAGGTAAATCTGGTCGTTTCAGACAAAACTTGTTAGGGAAGAGAGTTGACTATTCTGGTCGTTCAGTAATAGTTATCGGACCAAACTTGAAATTCTATCAATGTGGTCTTCCTAAGAAAATGGCTCTTGAATTGTTCAAACCATTTGTAATTAGAGAATTAGTTAAGAGAGAAATTTCACACAACGTCAAAAACGCTAAGAAATTAGTTGAAAGAGAAAACGACAAAGTGTGGGATGTTTTGGAAGATATTATAGTAGATCATCCTGTATTATTAAACCGTGCACCGACATTGCACAGACTTGGTATTCAAGCATTTGAACCAATATTAGTTGAAGGAAAAGCTATCAAACTTCACCCATTGGTATGTACTGCATACAATGCGGACTTTGACGGTGACCAAATGGCAGTCCATTTGCCACTATCTCCAGAAGCACAAGCAGAAGCTAGACTTTTGATGTTAAGTACGAATAACATTCTTGCACCAAAAGATGGTAAGCCAATCACAACTCCTTCACAAGATATGGTATTGGGTTCATTCTATATGACTACAAGAAAAGAAGGTCAAAAAGGTGAAGGCTTAATCTTCAAAGATATAGATGAAATGATGTTAGCTTATGCAATGCATTATGTAACATTGCAAACAATAGTAAAAGTTAAACGTGACAGTGTGAATAACGATGGTACAAGTAAAATCGTAGAAAGCACTGTTGGTAGATTTATCTTCAACGAAGGAATCCCTCAAGATTTGGGTATGGTGAACAGAGAAGAAGATCCATATTCACTTGAAGTTGATTTGCAAGTTGACAAGAAAATGCTATCCAAAATCATCGATTTAACTTTCAGAAAATATGGAAATATTAGAACTGCTGAATTGTTAGACTACATTAAATCTATGGGATACAAGTATTCTACAATTGGTGCGTTGACAATATCTATGGGAGATATTACAATTCCTGATTCAAAGAAAGTTATCATTGAACAAGCTGAACAAAGAATTGATATGGTTCAAGACATCTATCTTCAAGGGGATATTACAAACGAAGAAAGATACAAGAAAGTCATCGGAATTTGGGAACAATGTATTAAAGATGTAACTAAAGCATTGATGACAAACCTTCCTGCTGATAACAACTTGAATATAATGGCAGTTTCTGGAGCCCGTGGTAGTGAAAACCAAATCAGACAATTAGGTGGTATGCGTGGTCTTATGTCCGATACTGCTGGTAATACAATCGAAATTCCTATCACATCAAACTTCCGTGAAGGTCTTTCAGTACAAGAGTTCTTTATTTCAACACACGGTTCAAGAAAAGGTCTATCAGATACAGCGCTTAGAACTGCAGACTCTGGATATTTGACAAGAAGACTTGTAGATGTATCACAAGATGTAATCATAACTGAAGATGATTGTGGTACTGATGAATATATAGTTGCAAAAGAAATCAAAGACGGTAACAGACAAGTTGAAGATTTGAAATCAAGAATTATCGGTAGATATGCATTCGAAGATATCCTTGATTTGGATACTGGAGAAATAATCGTTCATAAAAATGATATGATCAATGAAGCTATTGCTGAAAGAATAGAATCAAAAGGTATCAAAGAAGTTAAAGTAAGAAGTGTTCTTGGATGTAAGATGAAACACGGTGTTTGTGCTAAATGTTACGGTAGAAACTTAGCTACTGGTAAGCCTGTAAACATTGGTGAAGCAGTTGGTATTATCGCTGCACAATCTATCGGTGAACCGGGTACACAATTGACAATGAGAACTTTCCACTCAGGTGGTATCGCCGGAGTAGGAATCACATCAGGTCTTCCTAGAGTTGAAGAATTATTTGAAGCTCGTAAACCAAAAGGACTTGCTTATATTACTGAAATAGAAGGTACTGTAAAGATTCAAGAAAACAAAAAGAGAAATGATGTTATCGTAACTGCTGAAGATGGCGAAGAAAAAGTTTATCAAATTCCTTACGGCGCTCACATTAGAGTTAACGACGGAGATCATGTTGAAAAGGGAGAACCATTAACAGAAGGTTCAATCAATCCACAAGATATTCTTAGAGTTAATGGAGCTGAAGGTGTTCGTGATTATATAATTAGAGAAGTTCAAAAAGTTTACAGACTACAAGGTGTAGACATTGACGATAAGCACATAGAAATTATAATCAGACAAATGATGAGTAAAATTAAAGTTGATGAAAGCGGGGATTCAGGATTCTTATCAGGCAGCGTAGTAGATGCTAGAGATTTCAAGATGACAAATGAACAACTTGTCAAAGAAGGAAAAACTCCTGCAACAGGAACTCATTCATTAATGGGTATCACAAAAGCATCACTTGCAACTGAAAGTTTCTTATCTGCAGCATCATTCCAAGAAACTACAAGAGTATTAACAGAAACATCTATTAAAGGAAAAGTTGATCACTTAATAGGCTTAAAAGAAAATGTAATAATTGGTAAACTAATACCTGCCGGTACAGGAATAGCAAAATATGACAGAATTGAAGTAGATTATGACGGTAAAGCTGAAGAAGATATAATTGAAGCTGAAAAAGCACAAGAATTAAATGATTCTGAAGAAGCGGAAGAATCTACAGTAAAATCTGGAAACTACGAATCATTACAAGATGAAGATAAATAATATTTAAGAATTAAGGGATGTAAATTTGCATCCCTTTTTTTATAAAATTGAGGAGTTTTGATGAAAAAAGATACAAACATCATAGAAATAAAAAACTTAAGTTTTCAATATGAAGGTTCATCAAAAAAAGTATTAAAAAACTTAAACATAGATATTAAAGAGGGAGAATTCGTCTGCGTATTAGGTCACAACGGATCTGGAAAATCTACACTAGCAAAACTCATCAACGCTCAATACATTCCAACAGAAGGTGATATTTTAGTTGGAAACATGAACACAAAAGATGACGATAGCTTGTGGGATATTCGTGAAATGTGTGGGATGGTATTCCAAAATCCTGACAACCAATTGGTAGCGACAATCGTCGAAGAGGACGTTGCTTTTGGTCCTGAAAATTTGGGAGTACCAAGAGAAGAACTTCGCAGGAGAGTGGATGAATGTCTTGAACTTGTGGGAATGAGTGAGTACAAAAGACACTCACCAGCGCTATTATCTGGAGGTCAAAAACAAAGAATTGCGATTGCTGGAATACTAGCAATGAATCCAAAGTGTTTGTTAATGGATGAGCCAACGGCAATGCTTGATCCTCAAGGAAGAAAAGACATATTAGACACTGTGTTGAAATTAAGAGAAATGGGCAAAACTATAATCCACATTACTCATTACATGGAAGAATGTGTAAATGCAGATAGAATTATCGTGATTAATGAGGGAGATGTAGTGCTTGAAGGAACTCCAAGGGAAGTTTTCTCAAATGTGGAACAAATGAAAGAAATAGGACTTGATGTTCCAGAGCCTACTGAAATCAGCTACTTTTTAAATAAATCAAATATAAATGTTAGAGCTGATGTCCTTACTGTAGACGAACTCGTTGAAGCTTTGGGAGAATGTTAGGTGATAGATATGAAGATAGAATGCAAAAATTTAGAACATATTTATAACAAATCAAATCCGTTTGAAAAAGTTGCTCTCAAAGATATCAATTTAGAGATAAATCTTGGAGAATTTATTGGAATTATAGGACACACTGGAAGCGGTAAATCAACATTGGCACAACATCTGAATGGATTATTAGAACCGACAGGTGGAGATGTATTAGTCGACGGAATATCAACAAAGACAAAAGTAAAAACAGATATAAGAAAAAATGTTGGATTAGTATTCCAATATCCAGAATATCAATTGTTTGAAGAAACTTGCTACAAAGACATTGAATTTGGTCCGAAAAATTTGGGGCTTACAGATGAAGAAATTAAAGAACGTGTAGAGTGGGCTTGCGATGCTGTTGGATTAGATGTTGAACACATGAAAGAAAAATCACCATTTGAATTATCTGGTGGACAAAAAAGAAGAGTAGCAATTGCTGGTGTTTTGGCGATGAAACCAAAATTTTTAGTACTAGATGAACCAACTGCAGGGCTCGATCCATTGGGACGCGATATGATTTTAAATCAAATAAAACAACTTTTTGAGAGAGAAGACATGACAGTTATTTTGGTAAGTCATAGCATGGAAGATATCGCAAAACTTTGTAACAGAGTAATTGTTATAGATAAAAGTCAAATCTTTATGGACGATAAGCCGGAAGTTGTGTTTAGCAAAGAAAAAGAGCTAAAGGAGATTGGACTTAGCATTCCACAATCTACACAAGTTGTGAGAAGATTGAAAGAAAAAGGATTAGATGTAAAAACGGATTGCTTGAATGTTGAACAAGCTTATGAAAGCATCAAAAAAGCTATGGAGGCAAAATCATGATAAAAGATATAACAATTGGTCAATATTTTGCAACTGATAGTATTATTCATAAGCTTGATCCAAGAGTCAAAGTAACATTTGTATTTTTATATATTATTGCGATATTTCTTATAAGTAAACTTTGGGTATATGCACCTGTATTGGTGTTCTTAATAGCTATAATCAAAATTTCCAAAATAAAACCGAAATTCGTGTTCAAAGGAGTTAAACCACTTCTTCCAATTATTTTGTTGACATTCATACTAAATGTATTAATGACACCAGGTGAGGTTGTGTGGAAATGGAAAATATTTACTGTCACAAAAGCTGGATTGAATTTGGGATTTTTTATGGCATTTAGGTTGATATTTTTGGTTTTAGGTACAAGTTTATTGACATTGACAACATCACCAATTGAATTGACTGATGCTATGGAAAAAATGCTACATCCATTTGCTAAAATTGGATTTCCTGCTCATCAATTTGCAATGATGATGACCATAGCTCTTAGATTTATTCCGACATTATTTGAAGAAACAGACAAAATAATGAAAGCTCAAATGGCTAGAGGAGCAGATTTTGAATCTGGAAATATAATCAAAAGAGCCAAAAATCTCGTTCCGCTTCTAGTTCCATTGTTTATAAATGCTTTGAAAATTGCAGGAGAACTTGCAGTTGCAATGGAAGCCAGATGTTATCGCGGTGGAGAAGGAAGGACAAGGCTGAACGAATTATCGTATCAAAAACGAGATTTCATAGCTTATGGAGTTATTATATTATTATTCATTTTAATTATAGTGAGTAGAATAATATGAAAAATATCAAATTAACAGTTCAATATGATGGTTCAAAATTTTACGGATGGCAGAAGCTGAATGATTTGCCATCCGTACAATTAGAAATAGAAAAAGCAGTGACAAAAATGGTTAATCAACCAGTGAAAATCAATGGAGCTGGAAGAACTGACAAAGGAGTTCATGCAAAAGGTCAAGTGTGTAACTTCATTGTTGACACAGATATTTCAGCGAATCAATTTCTAATGGGAGTCAACCACTTCACGAGTGATTCAATTGTCATAGTGAAATCTGAAGAAGTGGATTTGGATTTTCATGCGAGATTTAGTGCAAAATCAAAGACATATAAATACATTTTATGTAACAAATACTATATGGAGCCTTGGTTTAATGATTATAAGGGTCACAGAAAATACTACTTAGATTTTGATTTGCTACTAAAATGCAGAGATATGCTCATTGGAAAACATGATTTTACATCATTCGTTAATGATTTGGAAGAAGATACCAATCCAATTAGAACTATTGATGAAATTTCAATCGAAAAAATTGACGACGATATTATATTCACATTTAAGGCGGAAAGTTTTCTTAGAAATATGGTTAGAATTTTGGTTGGAAGCATGGTTGATGTAGCCAGAGGGAGAAAAAGCATAGAATGGCTTAAAAATGCTTTGGAAAATAAAGATAGACAATCTGCGGGTATCACGATTGAACCTTGTGGATTGTATTTAATGGATATCGAATATTAAAAGGGGGAGTAAATGAAAAACTTTACCAGAAAACTCATCAGCGTAGTTATGATACTAATGATGATGTTTGTTTTCATTGACACCGAATCTTTTGCAGAAAAAGATACATTTGTAATTGGAATGGAGGCAAACTATGCGCCGTTTAACTGGTCTCAATCGACAGATGCAAATGGAGCTTATCCTATTGAAAATAGCAAAGGGGAATATGCAAACGGATATGATTTACAAATAGCTAAGAAAATTGCCGATAGTTTGGGCAAGAAATTAGTTGTAGTAAAAATGGAATGGGACGGACTTGCACCAGCAGTTATGAGCGGAAAAGTTGATGCGATAATTGCTGGTATGAGCCCAACAAAAGAAAGAAAAGAGCAAATTGATTTCTCAGATACTTATTATAGTTCTGATTTGGTAATCGTAACAAAAAAAGATAATAAATACATCAATGCAAAATCATTGAATGATTTAAAGGGTTTTAAAATTACGGGTCAATTGAACACGTTCCATTATTCAGTAATAGATCAAATTAAGGATTGTGATAAACTACCTGCAATGGAAAGTTTTCCGTCAATGTTGTCTGCAGTTTTGGCAGAGAAGATAGATGGATATGTTTCAGAAAAGCCACAAGCTTTGAGTGCAGAAGCATCTAATGCTGAGCTTTCATACATTGAATTTGAAAAAGGTTCAGGATTTGAAACATCAGCAGAAGATACTTCAATTGCAATCGGGGTGAAGAAAAATTCTGATTTGACCAAAAAAATCAATGAAGCTTTGAAAAAAATCAGTCCAGAAGAAAGAGATAAGTTGATGCAAGAAATGGTAAGATTGAACGTGGAAAAAGACCAACCACAAGGATTCTTATCAAAAGTAAAAAGCATATTCAATGAATATGGATCGCTTTTCTTAAAAGGTGCATTGATGACGTTGTTCATCGCCAGTGTGTCTACAATTGTAGGATTTTTAATTGGTATATTGGTAGCAGTTATTAGAAACATGAAACTAGATAAAGATAAAAATAAATTCACTTATTATCTTCACAAAGTTATTAATTTCATTCTAGCTTGTTATGTTGAAATATTCAGAGGAACACCAATGATGGTACAATCAATGTTGATTTATTTTGGAGCCAAATTATATCTTGGAATTGATATGGCACCAATTAGTGCAGCTTTGTTCATTGTAAGTGTCAACACTGGAGCTTATTTGTCAGAAGTTGTACGTGGTGGAATTAATTCTGTCGATGTCGGACAAATGGAAGCTTGTAAGGCTTTGGGAATGACACACGGACAATCAATGATTAATGTAATCTTGCCACAAGCAATCAAAAACATTTTGCCTTCTATAGGAAATGAGTTTGTAATCAACATCAAAGATACATCAGTATTGAACGTAATTAGTGTTACAGAATTATTCTTCGTATCCAAATCAATTGCAGGTTCAACTTATAATATATTTGAAACGTACGCAGTTACTTGCGTTATCTATTTCGTGTTGACATTCTCTTTGACAAGACTTTTATTATTTATTGAAAAGAAATCAAACAATAGAGAATACGTAATGGAAGCTACAACTGGAGGAATGTTCAATGGAAAATAAAATAATAGAGTTACAACATTTGAAAAAAAGCTACAATGGAGTACAAGTTCTAAAAGATATCAACTTCACGATATCGAAAGGGGAAGTTCTATCTATTATAGGATCGTCTGGTTCTGGTAAATCTACTATGTTAAGATGCATCAATCTTCTAGAAAAACCAACTGGTGGGGATATTTTGTATTATGGAGAATCCATACTTTCTTCCAAATTTAATCAAAACAAATTCAGATCCAAAGTAGGCATGGTATTTCAACAATTTTATTTGTTTGAAAATATGAGTGTGATGGATAATTGCACTGTCGCACAAATCAAAGTTTTGAAAAGAGACAAGGAATCGGCTGTTAAAGAAGCTAAAAAATATTTGGAACTTGTAGGAATGATTGACCATGCACATAAGAAACCAAGCATGCTATCAGGTGGACAAAAACAAAGAGTTGCCATTGCTAGAGCATTGTGCATGAATCCGGAAGTTTTATTGTTCGACGAACCAACATCTGCGCTGGATCCTGAGATGGTTAACGATGTATTGCAAGTAATGTCAAAACTTGCAGAAACGGGGATGACGATGGTAGTTGTGACACATGAGATGCAATTCGCTAGAGATGTGTCCACAAGAGTTTGTTTTATGAATGAAGGCTACATCATTGAAGATACAGATCCAAAAACAATGTTCACAAATCCAAAACACGAAAGAGTTAAAGAATTCTTGAAGAATTATTTGAATAACTAAAATAGACGCCCTTTATCACATACGATAAAGGGCGTTAATTTTATCTGATATTTCTGATATAATTGTGAATTACATAGTTGTTGTTATATTTGCTGTACAAATTATACGGACTGTAGATTGAATTGATTTGAAGTTTATCTGAACTACCAAATGAAACCTTCAAATCAAACGAAGTGTTTGGATTTGATTCACACCAAGCTTTTACAGTGAAATCTGTTGGTGATGTTGCAGTTTGTTGTTTTATAAACATTGTTGCGACACCATTTGAATCAGTTGTTTTTGTAATTGTTTGATCGAATCCTTTTTGATTTCTAATTCTAATATTTAATTTTAAATTAGCAATTTTCTTGGCGTTTTCATCTGTAGCAAATATTTTAATGTTCGCTGTATCATTAAGATTGTATGACTTTTTGTCTGTTTCGAACTTCAAATTTACAGTTTGTTTTGTTTCAGGTTTGTTTTCTGATTCTTTAACAATAAGTGTTGTGTTTGCTGAAGAATTTTTGTAGCCGGTTTTTGAAACTGTGGCTTCAATATAATATCTTCCTGATTTTTCTGGTCTGAATGTGTAGTAACAATTACCGTAGCTATCAGTCTTAAATCTTTTTTCTTGTTTATTGTCATTCTCATCAGTGATGCTTAATACTACATCAGCACCTGAAATTCTTCTTGTATTAGTCTTGCAAGTCACAGTTATCATAGAATTTTGATTCAATTTGATTTCTGTACTGTCCAAATCAACTTTAGTATCAAAAGTTGCTCTGTTATCTTTTACTTCAAAACTTACATTATCTTCGTTAGTATTTCCTTTTGAATCAGTCGCTTTGATATTTACATTATAAGTTCCAGCTTCATCTAATTCGTCAGCTTTTAAATATAGTATAGATTGTCCGCGATAGTTTGTAGTCAATTCTTTTTCTATTAATTTCTTAGATGGTTTGTTAATCGTGAATTTGACTTTTGCATCTTTAATGTTTCGTTTGTTTGAATCAGTAACTACAGCGGAAATATTATTAGTATTACCAATAGAAATTGAATTTCTGTAAACATTGGATTTAATATTTACAGCCATCTTGCTTTCTGGACTGTCACCTTCTACATAAATTACAGCAAAGTTTGAAACGTTTGAACCGTCTTTTGATTTGGCAAATATTTTAACTTTACCTGGATTATTACATACAACCATAGCGTTATCTACAGATGCGATGTTTTCATCTGAACTTTCCCAAGTTATATCGTGATTTTTGGAATTTGCAGGTAATATTCTAGTATCGATTCTGAATTTGTCGCCGACTTTTGCTTTTTTATAGGAAGGATACATAATAATACTTTGGACTTTAACATCCTTGTCAACACTGTCGTCAATATTTGGCTTTTCATTTTCTAGTACGTTAATCCTGATGTATTGCAAAATTCTAGGATTGTCTGCAGACTTAACAGTTACATAACATTGTCCAGGATTTAAAGCTCTTATTAATCCAGAATTATCTACAGCACACACATTTGTATTAGAAGATGACCACATCAATTCTTTGTTTGTCGCATTTTCTGGATAAACTTTTGCGTTGATTTGTGTGTCTTCTCCCTCTCTTAAAGTAATATTGTCTTCGGATACTGTGATTTTATTTACTCTAATTTCTTGATCTGGTTCGGGAACATCTGGTTGAGGTGTAGGTTCCACTGGATCAGGGTCTGGTGTTGGATCGACATTGGTTCCTGAATAAGGTTTGGTGAAAGCTTTTAAGCATACATTTGCGTTTGCTCTATTTCTTGCCAGATCAGACCAATTATATCCATCGTTAGAAATAAATGATTGATTATATCCAGCTCTTGCCCTTGAAGAATATCCGTAAATCATAGATTCAATTGGAATAGGGTAGCTGTAACCAGGAGTTGTAAGTTTTACAATTGGTGCAAAATAAGCTCCAGCATTTATTCTTTGTGGATTAAATTTTACAGTAGTGTATCCTGCGTTTTCCACAGTTCCACGTGCAACTAAAACTTTATCGTTGAATCCACTGTTTCCACCAATATTTGTGTTAACATAAATTTCGTATTGGGCTCCATTTGAAGGAACGAAGAAACCAACTTCATCGATTTGACTAGTTCTACTTACGGGACCAAAAATATTTGAAAACCAGCCAGTTTGATTGTAACCAATGCTATCAGTCATTCCCAAATCGTCGTAATACCAGATAGATTTATTTCTATCTTTTTCTTTTAAAACAAAAATGCAGTTTCCTTTGGCAATGTGAGCATCATAATACGATACGTGATAATATCCACCTTGATTTCCCCAACGATCACCCCAACTATTTTTTACAAGCCAAGCACCATCTCCAGGGGGAGTTATTCCGAAATTGTATCTTGAGTAATCATCGTCCCATCCAATAATAGTTACAGCATGATTTTGCCAACCATAACCAGGATTGTAATGACTCATAGAATAAAAGTTGGTAAAGCTTGGATCTCCGTTTACAGTCGTGTAAGAAGCACCGTATCTCATTATAGCTCTTTTTAATCTGTCACGATCTTGATTATTGTTAACATCTGGAATGTACAAAGCTTCCTTCAATTCCTTAGCTGGAATTAAATTATAAGGAGAACTAAAATCGTAAGCAGAATAAGGATCGTCTTTTTCCCAAATAGGACCAGACCATCTTGATAAGTAAGCTGCAGCAACTGCTCTTGTACCACCTTGATCAGGACCCCAGTCAAAACCATGAGTATTTCTCAAATGTTTTTCAGAAAAATCTGTGAACTGACCATTAGTGAGCATATTCGATTCTGCAGAACCATACGTAGCAAACGCCCAACAAGATCCATTTGGCCCCTGAGCTTTTACGGGAGTAACTCTGTTGTGTTGGCGCAAATCATAATTTGCTGGAATTCCATAAGCTTTTTGCCTTGGAATGTCTTCTTTTTGGTTGAACAAATCATAGTTTGTGTTAACCAAGAAAGGGTCTTCGTTTGAACCGTAGTTTTTTGTGGTTTTTGGACTACTTTTTTGCCTGTTAAATGCGGGATTACGAGGCGCTTCAGAAAAATCGATTTCTTTTACAGTTAAATCATCGTTTAATTTGAATTTGTTTTGACTGTCTGCAAAACTTGTAGAAAACAGTGATTGCAACGTAAAAACCGCAATAAAAAGCAATAAATTTTTTCTTTTCATATTCAACTCCTTGCAATAATTTTAAATATTAATTCAGGATTAAAATAGTATACATAACACTATTAAGAATTAACAACTATATTATACTACTTTTGGAAGAATAAATATATATCTTGAACAAATTCAATAAAATGTCATATTTTGTGATTATCTATACATTTCTACTGTAGTACGTTAAAATCAATGTTAATTAATGTAAATTTTTAAATAATTAATGTAAAATTTCATTAAAAACATAGATTTTTTGAAATTATGTGATATAATAAATGCAACAAATACCAAAAACTAAATTAATAGATGTACTATTACTAAATAATTTTGATAACTAAAGCATATTTATTAAGGCTATTAATTTAGTAGCATATTTCAATAGGAGGGCGTTATGAAAATCAAAAAAATTTTGAGTCTACTACTAGGAACAGTTCTTGTATCATCTATGATGTTTACTGGTCCAACGTTTGCAGACGAAAACAAAAATTCCAAACTAGAATTAAGTCCTGTTGAAAATAGTTTTAAAGAAAATTCCAAGGATGACGAATTGATAATATCTCCATTGAAGACATCTTACGATTCAGTTCGTTCAGCTTCCAGAGCGGCATTGCCAGCAAAATATGATTTGAGAAAAACTAACAGAGTTTCCTCAGTCAAAAATCAAGGACAAAATGGTTCTTGCTGGACATTTGCTACATATGGTTCCATGGAGTCTTATTTAAAATTATTTGGAAAAGAATTTGATTTTAGTGAAAAACACATGAGAAACATGCACGGATTCGATTGGGGTCCAAATGATGGAGGTAACAGAGATATTGCAACATCATATCTTGCGAGAGGAACTGGTCCGATTTTAGAAAAAGACGATCCTTACGATGCTTACATCAATGTTTCACCTACAAATGTCAAAAGAGCTTTTGATCTTGATAAAGTCATTTATCTTCCAGATGTTCACAATGCAAATGAAACTAATGTTATCAAACAAGCTATTATGGAATACGGTGGAGTGTACACAACTTTAAGTTCTCAAAAATATTACGAAAAGAAAGAGACTAAAAGTTATTACAATCCAGGAAGTGGAAAAGCAGATCACGCAGGAACAATTGTAGGATGGGATGATAATTTTTCAAAAAATTTATTCCAAGCAAAGGCTCCTGGCGATGGAGCATGGATTGTAAAAAATAGTTGGGGAACAAGCTTTATGGATGGCGGTTACTATTACGTATCGTATTACGATGGTTTCTGTGGTAAGTCCAATGCAGTCTTCATTCCTCAAAGAAAAGATCCTAATGCTGTAATTTCACAATACGACGATTTCGGAGCAACAAGAAGTGTTGGATACAATATGCAAGGCTACATTGCGAATGTATTTACTTCTGATGAAGATCAAACAATTTATCAAGCTGGTTTGTTCACAGTTGCGATGAATACACAATACAAATTGTACATTGTAAGAGATTTGCAATCTACAGATGATTTGGCAGCCAAAAGAGAAGAAATCGGCAGCGGTGTGATTGAATATCCTGGATATTATACATTGGATACCAACCAAATCAAAGTTAAAAAGGGCGAAAAATTTGCGATAGTAGCATACATGGATTCTTCAGCTTCTAATTACAAATATCCAATGCCTATTGAAATGCCAATTGCAGATTATGCTTCAAAAGCAAAAGCACAAGAAGGTCAATCCTATGTTTCATCACAAGGTGAAAAATGGACTGATTTGACTAAAGAAGTTAAAAATGCAAATGCTTGTATCAAAGCTATCGGAACTACTGGTGAAGTTCTTCCAAGAGATACAGTTCCGGAAGTTGATCCTGACGAAGTAATCGAAGAACCAACTTCAATCACTGTAAAAGAAGGTAGCCAAGGATTCATAAGCGTTAAGAAAAAAGGAAAACTTCACGCTACAGTTCAACCAGAAAAATTCAACAACGATCCAGTTGTTTTTGAATCATTGGATAAAAATGTTGCAGTTGTAAAGAACGACGGAACAGTATATCCAGTAAATGTTGGAAATGCAAATATTTTGATAAAAACAGTCGATGGAAAAATTACACAAAGATTTAATCTATTGGTAGCTCCAGAAGGAATTAGAGTTCCTGATAGAAAAATGATTGAGGTAATTGGGGATAATGATTATGATCCAAAAACAGATCCGGATAATACAGAAATCCCAGTAATACCACCTAAACCACCGATAGATAATCAAAAATTAGATCCTAAAGTCATTAGAAGTTTGGGAGTATCAGTTCCATCAGTCACTATCAAACAAGGCGATAAGTTTAATTTGGATTCAAAAATTTTAACTTATCCACAAACTGCTATAAGAAATTTTGATTTTAGTATAAGTAACCATGACATAATTGACGTTGATTCAAAATCAGTGATTACTGCTAAAAAAATCGGAAGAACAAAGGTAGATATTAAAACAAAAGAAGGATTACAAACAAGCATTACCATAATTGTAATACCAAAAGAAAAAGGCGAAATTACTGTAGAAAAATTTGCACCATCTAAAAGACACGCTGGAATATTCACTGTATTTATAGATGCAAAAGAAGGAGACAGAGGATATTCTGGTCCAGCAAAGCTAACAGTAAAAAGTGGCGATAGAAAATTAACTAGGACAATATATTTCAATTCAGGTCATGCACAATCTAAATTCCACGGAGGTCAATTTGGAGTGTGGAGAAAAGATTTCGAAGCGACTATAACTATAAGAAATCACGAAGAGACAGTAAAATTTGGGTTTTAATCAATAGCGGGTAGTGCCGATTGTTAAATAAAATATTTAGTTCATAGGAGGGAAATATGAAACATTTAAAGAAATCATTAGCAATGATTTTAGTGTTCGCTATGACTTTTATAGCTGTTGCACCTTTGAGTGAAGTTTTCGCAGATTCTTTGGAAGTACAACAAGAAGAACCGAAACTTGAAATCTCAGAATTAAAAGAAGGTTTGACACAAGCTGTAAAATCAGTTGAAGACATAGAACCAGCTGATGAAAAGTACAAGGAAGTTATGGATCAGTTTTATGAAGCACATGATTTCTTAGACAAAGAAATTAAAGTAGCTGAAATGAAACAACGCCAAGCAGTAGGAAGTGCAGAAGCTGTAGGAGCATTAGAAAACACAATCTATGATTTATCTACAATTCCAGTAAGAGTACAATTGATGATTAGAATTGGTAGAGCAATCAGATTTGCATCTACTGAATTATCTAACAAAGTTGTAGCAGCTCACACTAAAATAACAGAATATATAATAACTGGATTATTATATGCTGTTAATCCTTTTGCTAGTGAAGCTCAAATTATGGATTACATCCAAAAATTTGACCAATTGGAACAAGAATTGTTAGCTTATCCTGATTTGGGACCAAACGACATAGCTACTATTTACAAAAAAGCTGCAGTTTGGAGAGAAATCAGAGAAGCTAAAAAAGTACGTGCTTCAAGAACAAAATTTGGTAATTCATTTATCGTAAAAGAATTAAGTGAAGAAATTTCAAAAACTGTTGGTTTGCAATTCAGAATCACAGTAAAATGTGGTGAATTAGACGAACAAGTTAAGAAACTTCATGCAGCAATGGAAAAAATTACTGGACCAAAAATCAAGGCTGAAAAAATCGAATTTAAAGAAGGCAACATGGGAGCCATCTCAATCAACAAAACAACAACAATCAGCCCAATAGTAAGACCTAACGAAGTTAAAGACAAAGAAGTATTCATCTACTCATCAAATGCATTCATGGCAAGAGTCGTTGGAAAAACAATTATACCACTAAGAACTGGAACTGTGATGATTACAGTAGTTTCAAAAGATGGTTGTGCAAAATCAAACTTTGAACTTCATATCGTAGAACCTGGTCACAGCGTAGAAGGAATTCCATTCTTACAAGCCACTGGAGAAAACTCAGAATATCTTAACACTAATACAAATGGTGGCGGGGTAGTTGGAGGTAACTCTTCAGTTGGAAAAGATATTTATGAAGTTAAAAATATTGGTTTCTCAGTAAAATCTACTACATTAAAAATTGGAGATACATTTGATTTAGCATCAAAGACATTTGTATTCCCTGAAAATGCATTAGAAAAACAAGTTTCTTACAAATCAGACAACGAAGATATTGCAACAGTTAATGAAAAAGGAACAATCGAAGCAGTTGCAGAAGGATCAACTACAATAACTGCAACTACAAAAAACGGAGTAACTAATAAATTCAAACTAAACGTAATCAAAAAAGTTGACAAAGACGAATATCAAATAACAGAAATCAACCCTTCAGAAAGAAAAGCTGGAATATTCTCAATCGAATTCAAAGCAACTAAAAACGGTAAAAAGTACAACGGACCAGCAAAAGTAACAGTGACAAACACTAAAAAAGCAATCGCAAGAGACGTTTACTTCAACAACGGAGTTGCATCAGTTAAATACAACGGATTTGAATTTGGAACATGGGTTAAAGATTTCAACGTTAAAATCGAATTAAAAGACCAAGTAAAAACATTTGAACTTAATTATTAGGAGATGAAAAATATGTTAAAAAAAGCATTATCAGTAGTATTACTATCTAGTATGTTATTGGGGACAGTAGCGCCAGCAGTATCTTATGCACAAGAAGATAAACTTGAAATCGTTCAAGGCGCAGAAGAAACTGAAAAATTAGGAATTGATGAAGCAGAAGTTTACAAAAGACAAATCAAATCAATTCAAAACGAAGTTAACTCAATCCAAGTTAAAAGAGAAGACGAAAAAGAAATGGTTGACAAATTCAACGAAACTTCTCTTGAAATTAGCGAAAAAATAGACCAAACAGCAGTAGGAATGGGAGTAGCAGATATTTATGACTTATCATCTATTCCACAAAGATTATTGTTATTAGGAAGAATGGGAAGAGCAATCAGATTTGCTACAACTCAATTAAGATACAAAGTAGATGCAGCACATGCAGAAATCGCTGAATACATCTTCGGAGGATTTGTAATAGCAGCATCTCCATTCCACACAGTAGAAGACATGAAAGTTTATATGGCACAATTCGAAGCATTATCACAAAAATTACTTAGCTACCCAGATGCTGGATTGAATGATACTGCAAACATCTATGTAAGATCTGATTTGGATCACAAATTAGCAAAAGCTAGATCATTAAAATATCATGAATTGAAAAATATGTCTGATGCAGTAATCAAAAAATTAAACGCTGAAATCAGTGAAATTACTGCTCTAAGATTAAGACCACAAGCAACTGTAGCTGAAATTTACCAATTAGGCGACAGACTAGACCAAGCAGTATTCGAAGCATTAAACAGCGAAGATTACAGAGCAACAAAAACTGAAATCGAAACATTAAAAGAAGCTATGAACAAAGCTATCCAAGCTAGAAGACATGGCGACAAGAGAGTTGAAGTTGGTAAAGCAATTGACCGTGCAAAAGAAGAATTGGCAAAAATCAGACCATCAAGTGTTATCGCAGCTCAATTAGTACAACAATTCCAATCTTACTATGAATAAAATTTATTAAGATTAGAAAAATTAACAAAATATTTATTAATAGGTGCATTCTAATTAGAAAGCACCTATTTTTATATTTAAAAGTTTCATAATACGTGTATTAAATGATATAATTACATAGTGCATACATAATTTCTTTTAGAATGTAAAAAAATTTTAATATATTTAAAAAAATGGAGGATATTAATGGTTTCAAAAAATTCAAAAAACTTAAAATCCAAAAGTCCATATTCAGGAAGTCTGACGAGAGAACAGTTTTTATTCAATGAAATGAGAATTACTGCAAAGTTAAAGCTAGAACTTAATGATGATGAAGAAATCATTAATAAAATATATTCCGAAAACTTATTGCAATATAAAACAGAAAAATCTCTAAAAAACATAGCAAATGTTTGCTTAAAAAGATTAAATTCTCTAAATAATAAAAAAATTGTAAAAATAATAGCACAAGCACCTTCTGAAGCGTCAAAACAAGCCTGCTTATATGCGATGATGAAGCAACAAAGAATTGTATGGGATTTTTTCATTAATATTATTGGCCAAAAATTTTCAACTCATGATTATAATTTTTCCAATTTAGATATAAATGTATTTATTTTACAGTTACAAGAGCAAGATGAATTGGTAGCATCTTGGAGTGATTCCACAATTAATAAAATAAAGCAAGTTTTAAAAAAAGTCATGCTAGAAAATAAATACATTGACGACAGAAATTCCACTAAGCTTAACAAAGTCTTACTTGATAATTCACTAAAACAAGAAATTGTAAATAATAATGATAACATAGCATTAAAGGCTTTTAATAATTTTGAATAGGTATTGATATGACAGATTTAAATGAAAGATTAGACAATTTAAAAAAAATTATACAAGAACCAGATTTTCTTGAAGGAAAAGGGCTTAGTAATGAAGTAAACATCAATATATTTTGTTATGATCCAAAAGAAGAGATGAAAATCAGGTATTTTGTTGAGAAACTCAAACAAGATAACTCCCTTAAAAATTGTAATATTCTGGCGTTCGATTTGTTCGAGTTATTTATTGAAGTATCGAATGATAGAAAATTGATTCATAAATATGTAGAGAAAGAAAAAAAATCTGGTAAAGAAGCACTTTTAAATAGTATAAAAAAGGTTGTCAGTTATGACAAAATTATTGATAAAATGGATTTAAGTAATAATAAACATATGAATAATGAAGTTGTAATAATTTATGGAGTAGGAAGAGTCCATCCATTTTTAAAATTGCACATGATATTAAATGAAATTCAGAAAGTAACAGATTTACCAATTATAGCTCTTTATCCAGGTAAGTATGATGGATTGACTGTATCATTGTTTGGTGAATTCGAATCAAGCTCATACTATAGGGCATTCAATAGAAAATAGGAGAGAAAAATGAAAATCAAAAATATGTTTAAGGACGACATCAACCGTAATATAAATGGTGTAGTAAAAGTTGATCAAGATGTTGATGAAATAATAGTACAAGAATTAGAAGAGTACGTTATAACAAAAGAACTAAAAAAGCACTTTAAAACTTTCTTTGAAATATATTCAGATTCATTTAACAATCCTACTAATGATATAGGAGTGTGGATATCAGGATTCTTTGGAAGTGGTAAATCACATTTTTTAAAAATATTATCCTACTTATTAGAAAATCGTGAAGTTTGTGGAAAATACACAATTGATAGATTTGAATCAAAATTTTCTGAAGATCCAGGAACCTTTGAGTTAATAAAAAAATCAACAAATAATCAAACAGACACAATATTGTTCAACATTGACTCGGAATCCGACGTGAGAAAAGATGATACAGCGGTTTTAAGAGTTTTCGCCAAAGTATTCTATAAATACTTAGGATATTACGGAGAAAACTTAAAAATAGCGAAATTAGAGCAATTTTTGGATAAACAAAATTTGTTCGAAAAATTTAGAGAAGTATTTAAAGAAAATAGTGGCATGGAATGGTACGCTGACAGGGAAGCATATTCTTTTTATGATGAAGAAATTATAACAACGATGGTAGAAGTCATGGGTATCGAAGAATCTTCAGCTAGAAGCTGGTATAATTCTGCCGATGAAGATATAGAAATGAGTATTTCTAAACTAGTTAGAGAGATTAACGAATACGTAGAATCCAAGCCAAGCGATTTCAGATTGTTATTTATGATAGATGAGGTTGGACAGTATACGGGATCAAACACAAGTTTACTTCTTAACTTACAAACATTACTTGAGAAAATAGGAACAGAGTGCAAGGGAAAAGTTTGGGTAATGTGCACGGGACAAGAATCTATCGATGAAATAATAAAAGCGCGCGAAAATGAGTTTTCCAGAATTCAAGCCAGATTCAAAACAAGACTTTCATTAACATCATCATCAGCAGATGAAGTGATCCAAAAAAGAATATTAACAAAAAACGAAGAAGCAAAGCCTGTTTTAAAAGATGTATTCAATAAAAATGAAAGCATCATGAGAAATCTGTTTAGTTTTAATGGGGCTATATTAGACATTAAAGGATACTCAAATGAAGACGAGTTTATCAATATATTTCCATTTGTACCATATCAATTCATTATAATGCAAAAAGTATTCTCGGAAATTAGAAAACATGGTAATACTGGAAAGCACTTATCTGGCGGAGAACGCTCAATGTTATCAGGATTTCAAGAATCGGCAATACAAGTTGAAGACAAAGATGAGTACTCAATAGTTCCATTCTATATGTTTTATGATACAACGCACACATTTTTAGATGGATCAATCCGAAGAGTAATAGAAAGATGCCAAAATGCTGCCGACGATGAAGAAAATCACGGAATAAAAGCAGAAGATGTTAAAGTACTAAAATTATTATATTTATTGCGATATGTAGATGACATTCCATGCAATATAGATAACATTGCAATATTAATGGCTGATAACATAAACGTAGACAAAATCACAGTAAGAGACTCAATCAAACAAAGTCTTAACAGATTACTAAGTCAAAACTATATTGCTAGAAGTGGAGATGTTTATAATTTCTTAACAGATGAAGAACAAGACGTCGCCAAAGAAATCAAACATACATCTGTTGACACATCATCCATAGTTCAAAGAATAGGTGAAATAATTTTTGAAGATATATTTACAAATAGAAAAAGAAGATATGGACTCAATGATTTTGCATTTGACAGAATGGTAGATGATATAGTAATGGGCATGGCTAATTCAGATATGAAATTAAAAGCCTACACAATTGCAAAAGATACAATTGGCAATCAAACATCCGACATACTTATCGAATCAAAAGGTAACGCAATTGTTGTATTGGCAAATTATCCGTATTTCGAAAATCTAGAACAAGCCATGAAAATCAAAAAATACATCATGCAAAAAAACATCAGCTCACTGCCATCATCATTGCAACAAATTATAACAGCTCAGCAAGAAATCGGAAACAAATACGAAAAACAAGCACGAGAAGATATTGAAAAAGCCATCCAAGATGGAAACTTTTTTGCTGACGGTGAAAAGCTTGTACTAAGTTCAAAAACGCCAGTAGATAAAATCAATGAAATGCTGGATCAACTAATTAGCCACGTTTACAGTGATATTGATTTAATTACATCCTATTCAACTACAGACGAAGATATCAACATGATTTTAAATGGATCACAAAACATGATTGAAGGAACAATTCCAAACCAACAAGCCTTGAATAAGGTAGAAGAGTATCTTGAAATGCAACAAAGAAAAAAGCTACCAACATCAATGGCAGACATTCAATCAAGATATCAAAAAAAACCATATGGATGGCGCGAAATTGACATAGCATCAGTAATAGCAAGACTTTTATACGATCAAAAAATAACTATAAAATACTCAGGAGTAACAATTCAACGAAACAATCCGAAACTTATCGATATGCTTAGGAAAAAAAGCGAGATTGGTAAAGTTGAAGTCCAAAAAAGAAACGAAATCTCTCCAATAAAAATAAGAAAAATAAAATCATTCATGAGAGAATACTTTGATGTAATGGATATACCAAAAGATGAAGACGATCTAATACAATTCATCAAAGACAAGTTCCAATCAAAAAACGATCATTACCAAAAATTATTGCAAAAATATAACTCTGAATACAAATATCCAGATAAAAATAAAATAGTAAGATCAATAAAATTAATAGAGACAATATTAAATCAATCAAAAGATAATGAAGAATTTATAGACTCAATAAACTCTAATGAGAATGAACTGTTGGACAACTTAGAAGATGTAAAAAATGTTGAAGAATTCTTCGACAATCAAGTTGAATTGTTTAATAAAGCCTACAAGTTTGAATTAAGCATGAGAGATGATCTTGATCCAATATCACGTGATGAAAAAGCGTATGAATACCTAAATAAAATCAGAAAAATTGTAACCATTCCATCTGATAAAAACTTCAACTATTCTCTGATTCCACAATTAAATGAACTACTAGATTATGTAAAACAATCGCACGATAAAATGTTGGAATCAAAAAGAGAAGAACTTTATAATGATGTAAGACAATGTCTAGGAGAAATACACTCAAGAGCAGAAAAAAACACCTCAGCAAAGAGCGTTTCAAATAAAGCCGATGATTATTTCTCATTTCAGAGAAATCAAATACCAGACAAAAATAGTATTACAACCCTGGAAGGAATGAAATCTCAGCTTTTTACTAAAAGAGATGAATACTTGTCATCAATTGACCAAATGATTTTATCATCACAAGTAAATGATAAAAAGAAACCATTCACAAGTGCAACTACACAACCACCACAACCTAAGAAAATCAAAAACTTAAGCAGACAATCATTGTTTCCAACAAAACAAATTAATTCTGTAGAAGAAATCAAAGACTATTTGGACAGAGTAAAATACTCCATGGTTGAACAACTCAAAGATTGTGATGGATTTAAGATAAATTAAGGAGATATCAATGGACAAGAATGCAATCAGAAAGTTTGCTACATTCGCAAGAAGTGAACTAATACAAAAAGTATCACAGAAAGCATTGGAATTTGGAATATCTGAAGAAAACACATCATTTACTGACAAGAAAGTATTCACAGATGAACCATTGACAAATACTGAGAAGACACAGCTTCAAGCACTCATCAAAAAAATTGAAGAACAAGGCTACAATCAAGTAATTGAAGAAGTAGCATACACTTGGTTTAATAGATTCATAGCTTTAAGATTCATGGAAGTTAATGGATATCTTCCAAGTCATATCAGAGTATTCACAGATGAATGTGACAATCTTAATCCTGAAATATTACAAGAAGCCATCAATCTTCAATTTGAAAATATGGATTTTGAAAAAGTATACGAATTAAAAGAAAAAAGTAGTGATGAAGAGCTATTCAAGTATTTACTAATATTGCAATGTAATGACCTTAACCAATACTTGCCAGAAATGTTCCAGAAAATAAATGATTACACCGAACTATTGTTGCCAGATAATCTTCTAAGAAAAGACAGCATCATCGATAAAATGATTACAGAAATACCGAATGAAGATTGGACCGAACAAGTTGAGATAATTGGATGGTTATATCAGTATTATAATGAAGAGCTTAAAGATAAAGTTTTCTCTGATTTAAAGAAAAATAAAAAAATTACTAAAGAAAAAATACCAGCAGCAACTCAGTTGTTTACTCCGGACTGGATTGTAAGATACATGGTAGATAACTCTTTGGGAAGATTATGGCTTGAAGGTCATCCAAGTTCAGAATTAAAAAGCAAATTGGAGTATTTTATTGAAGAGTCTGACCAAGAAGATGATGTCAAAAATCAGTTAAATAAAATTAGAGCAGAATATTCAAAACTCATACCACAAGAAATAAAATGCATAGATCCATGCATGGGATCGGGTCATGTTTTATCATATTTATTTGATGTATTAGTTATGATTTACGAGTCTTACGGAATTCAAAAAAGAGAAGCCGTGGCTAGTATTATTCAAAATAACCTTTATGGATTAGACATAGACGACCGTGCAGGCCAGCTATCATATTTTTCAATTATGATGAAAGCTTGTCAGTACGATAAGAGATTCTTAAGTAGGGGAATTAATCATAATATTTACTCTATAAAAGAAAGTAAAAATCTCAGTCCACTTTTGATTAAAATTTTTACGGATGGAGATAATGAACTAGAAAACAATCTTAATAAGCTTATAGATCAACTGAAAGATGCAAAGCAATACGGATCCTTGATTACAGTAAATTCAGTAAATTTTGAGTTATTGAAAAACAGATTAAATGAATTGGAGAATAACAGGGATATACTTCTTTCAGAACAAACTATTAACGAATTTGAAGGTTTAATTAATATTGGTGAAATTTTATCGGGAAAGTATGATATCGTAGTTACTAACCCGCCATATATGGGAACTTCAAATGCAAATGGAAAGCTTTCAGAATTTTTAAAGAAAAACTATGGAGTATCAAAAAATGATCTTTTTGCCGCTTTTATAGAAAGATGTATAATGTTTTCGAAAAACAAATGTTATTATTCCATGATTACTCAGCATTCGTGGATGTTTTTGACATCTTATGAAAAATTGAGAAATAAATTACTAGAAAGCAGCACAATCATTTGTATGGCTCATCTTGGTACAAGAGCTTTTGAAGAAATTGGTGGAGAAGTAGTGCAAACAACAATATTTGTCAATAGGAAATCAAAAACGCCGAGCTACAAATCATCTTTTATAAAATTAACTAATTATAATACTTCACTTGAGAAAAAACAAAAAGTACTTGAAGCAATTAAATCCGATAGCTGCGATTATTTTTATGAAACAGATCAAAGTAATTTTGAAAAAATTCCTGGTTCGCCAATTGCATATTGGGCAAGTGATAATGTCATTAAAGCATTTGACAATGGTAAACCA
>OGSL01000084.1_pt1 | contig 62845 bp, 72 predicted proteins | sample 1573881 | NCBI WGS metagenome assembly OGSL01 (sample SAMN03295838, study PRJEB24534) | human gut metagenome | isolation source: fecal sample 6 from infant 5 | host: Homo sapiens | place: USA: Pittsburgh, PA | collected 2014-07 | reverse complement strand
TCCATGTCACTTTGAGTGCCCACACAGATTGTCTGATAAATTGTTAAAGAGCAGTGCAACGCGGCTTTCGCTCACCGTTGCGAGGTGGCGTATATTACGCTTTCCTCTTTCAGAGTCAAGCGTTTATTTTGCTTTTCTCTGCTGACCCGGCGGCGTATGTGCCGTTGTTCCGTGTCAGTGGAGGCGCATTATAGGGAGTAATTCCGAACCTGCAAGGATAAAGTGAAAATTATTTACTGACTGCTCACTTTCCAGGCAAAACACTTCCCAGACCTCAATTCTCGCCTGGTTTTTAAACAAAAACGAGCCGCAAGCGGCTCGTTTTTGCGTTTTGTGACTTACTGCACTGCCACAATGCGATCGTCGTTGGCTTCCAGACGGATAACTTTGCCCGGAATCAGCTCCCCGGACAGGATCTGCTGCGCCAGCGGGTTTTCGATCTGCTGCTGGATAGCACGTTTCAACGGACGCGCACCATACACCGGATCATAACCGTTCTCGCTCAACAATTTCAGCGCATCGTCAGAGATGTGAATTTCATATCCACGCTCTTCCAGACGTTTGTACAGACGCTGCAGCTGGATCTGCGCAATCGACGCAATGTGTTTCTCACCCAGAGGATGGAACACCACCACTTCATCAATACGGTTGATGAACTCTGGACGGAAGCTATGGCTGACAACCCCCATCACCAGATCCTTCATATGGCCGTAGTCCAGCTCACCGAAACGTTCCTGAATCAAATCAGAACCCAGGTTCGATGTCATAATGACGACCGTATTACGGAAGTCGACCGTTCTCCCCTGCCCGTCAGTCAGACGGCCATCATCCAGCACCTGAAGCAGAATGTTGAACACATCCGGGTGCGCTTTTTCTACCTCATCCAGCAGAATGACGGAATAAGGACGGCGACGCACCGCTTCTGTCAGATAGCCACCTTCTTCATAACCGACATATCCTGGAGGTGCCCCGACCAGACGCGAGACGGAGTGTTTTTCCATAAACTCGGACATGTCGATGCGCACCATCGCATCGTCGCTATCGAACATAAAGTTAGCCAGTGCTTTGCACAGCTCGGTCTTACCGACACCGGTCGGCCCCAGGAACAGGAACGAACCAATCGGGCGATTAGGATCGGACAGCCCCGCACGGCTACGGCGGATGGCATTGGAGACGGCCTCAACCGCCTCGTCCTGACCGATCACGCGCTGATGCAGATCCTGCTCCATACGCAGCAGTTTATCGCGTTCGCTTTCCATCATGCGCGCCACCGGAATACCGGTCCAGCGAGCCAGCACTTCCGCAATTTCTGCATCCGTCACTTTATTACGTAACAGACGCATGGTTTTGCCTTCCGACTGCGTGGCGATCTCAAGCTGTTTTTCCAGCTCAGGGATTTTGCCGTACTGCAACTCGGACATTCGCGCCAGATCGCCCACACGGCGAGCCTGTTCGATGGCGATTTTCGCCTGCTCAAGTTCCGCTTTAATGGTCTGCGTGCCAGACAGTGAAGCTTTCTCGGCTTTCCACTCTTCTTCCAGCTCAGAATACTGACGCTCTTTGTCGTCCAGTTCTTCGTTGAGCATATCGAGGCGTTTCTTACTGGCTTCATCAGACTCTTTCTTCAGCGCCTGCTGTTCCAGCTTGAGCTGAATGATACGACGGTCGAGCCTGTCCAGCTCTTCCGGTTTCGAGTCAATCTGCATACGAATGCTCGACGCCGCTTCATCAATCAGGTCGATCGCTTTATCCGGCAACTGACGGTCAGCAATATAACGGTGCGAAAGCGTCGCCGCCGCCACAATCGCCGGGTCGGTGATTTGCACATGGTGATGCAGCTCATAACGTTCTTTCAGACCACGCAAAATCGCGATGGTATCTTCAACGCTTGGCTCGGCAACAAACACTTTCTGGAAACGACGTTCCAGAGCAGCATCTTTCTCAATGTACTGGCGGTACTCATCCAGCGTCGTGGCGCCAACGCAATGCAGTTCACCACGTGCCAGGGCTGGTTTCAGCATGTTCCCGGCATCCATCGCGCCGTCGGCCTTACCGGCCCCCACCATGGTGTGCAGTTCGTCAATAAACAGAATGACGTTGCCTTCCTGTTTAGCCAGGTCGTTAAGCACACCTTTCAGACGCTCTTCAAACTCACCGCGGTATTTCGCCCCGGCCACCAGCGCCCCCATATCCAGTGCCAGCACGCGGCGACCTTTCAGCCCTTCCGGCACTTCACCGTTTACGATACGCTGCGCCAGCCCTTCAACAATGGCGGTTTTACCCACACCGGGCTCACCAATCAGAACCGGGTTGTTCTTGGTACGACGCTGCAATACCTGAATCGTACGGCGGATCTCTTCGTCACGGCCGATGACCGGGTCAAGTTTGCCCTGCTCAGCACGTTCGGTCAGATCGACCGTAAATTTCTTCAAAGCCTGACGTTGGTCTTCGGCTCCCTGATCGTTCACGCTTTCACCTCCGCGCATTTTCTCAATCGCCTGAGTCACATTGGCGGTGGTTGCACCGGCAGATTTCAGCAGGTCGGTTAAGGTACCGCGTGATTCAAGCGCCGCCAGAACAAACAGCTCTGACGAAATAAAGTTGTCCCCACGTTTTTGCGCCAGCTTGTCGCAAAGGTTCAGCACGCGCACCAGATCCTGAGACGGCTGAACATCACCGCCGGTACCTTCTACCTGCGGTAAACGGCTCAGTGCCTGATCGATAGCGGTGCGTAACTGGCCAGCATTAATGCCAGCAGACGTTAATAAAGGACGTACCGATCCCCCTTCCTGATTCAGCAAGGCGCTCATTAAATGAAGAGGTTCGATGAATTGGTTGTCGTGCCCCAGTGCAAGCGACTGGGCATCGGCAAGAGCAAGCTGGAATTTATTGGTAAGACGATCCAGACGCATAACTCCTCCCATAAACAGGTCAAATTTGCTACTGGAGATTAAATGAGGTCATCCCTCAATTATTCAAGGTTAATGATCTGAATTATGTGAAAAGAAAACGGCACGTTCCGGATCGTCTTGATTCTTTAGGTTATATCAGCCAAATAAAACTTGCCATACGACCCGTAGTCTTGTCGCGGCGATAAGAGAAAAAATCACCCTTTTCGGTGAAAGTACAGCGATCTCCGCCGAAGATCTGCGTGACACCGACGCTATTCAGGCGCTGACGGGCAAGCTGGTAAATATCTGCCAGATATTTTTCACCGGAAGGCTGAAAAGCCTCAGCGGCTTGCGGATCTTTTTCCATGAATGCTTCGCGAACTTCCGGCCCCACTTCAAAAGCACGAGGGCCAATCGCCGGACCCAGCCAGGCCATGATATTGGCGGAATCATCGTTAAAGCAGGCGACGGTCTCTTCCAGCACGCCCTCACACAATCCACGCCAGCCTGCATGCGCGGCAGCCACTTCAGTACCTGCCCGGTTACAGAACAAAACCGGCAGACAATCGGCGGTCATAACGGCACAAACCGTGCCCGGAGTATTGCTGTAAGAGGCGTCTGCGCGTTTAGAAGCGTAAGGTTCTCCCGTCAGCTTCAGCACCGCTTTACCATGAACCTGTTCCAGCCAGACCGGTTTCGAAGGCAGATTCCCCGCAGCAAACAGACGCCTGCGGTTCTCTTCTACATGATCCAGGTTATCGCCACAGTGTGCGCCGAGATTCAACGACTCCCACGCGCCCTGGCTGACTCCGCCAGTACGGGTTGAGCTGCAGGCGGCCACGCCTTCAGGTAGTGGCCACTCCGGGACAATCAGTTTGGTCATAACCAGTCCACATGGTCCTTATGTTCTTCGAAATCAGCACGCATGGCGTCAATCAGTTCCACCATATCCTGTGGGAGAGGCGCATGCCACTCCATCTGAATACCGGTGATGGGGTGATAGAGACGCAGCATGGTCGCGTGCAGCGCCTGACGATCGAACTTGCGCAGTACGCTGATGAACTCATCCGATGCGCCTTTTGGCGGACGCGGACGACCACCGTATACCTGATCCCCCACCAGCGGATGGGTAATGTGGGCCATATGAACACGGATCTGGTGCGTACGACCGGTTTCCAGGCGCAGGCGCAGGCGCGTATGAATACGGAAGTGCTCCATAATGCGATAGTGCGTCACCGCTGGTTTCCCCATCGGGTGCACCGACATATGAGTGCGTTTAGTTGGGTGACGGCTAATCGGTTCTTCTACCGTACCGCCAGCGGTCATGTGGCCAATGGCTACCGCTTCGTATTCACGGGTAATTTCACGCAGCTGCAGTGATTCCACCAGACGGGTCTGAGCAGGAACGGTCTTTGCCACGACCATCAGACCGGTGGTGTCTTTATCCAGACGGTGAACGATACCCGCGCGCGGGACATCAGCAATCGGCGGATAGTAATGGAGAAGTGCATTAAGTACCGTACCGTCAGGGTTCCCCGCCCCCGGATGAACAACCAGGTCGCGCGGCTTGTTGATTACCAGAATGTCATCATCTTCATAGACGATGTCCAGTGGGATATCCTGCGGCTCGAAGCGGATTTCCTCTTCGATTTCAGCATTGATGGCAACAGCTTCCCCACCAAACACTTTCTCTTTTGGTTTGTCCCAGATCTTGCCGTTTACCAGCACGCGCTGGTCAAGGATCCATTCTTTTATGCGTGAACGCGAATAATCAGGGAACAATTCGGCCAAAGCCTGATCTAAGCGTTGACCGAGCTGATTTTCGGAGACTGTTGCGGTGAGTTCTACTCGTTGTGCCATAAACTGCTTCTTCGTTTAACGTTGGGTTTTACGGCTTTGCCGTTTAATATAGTGTGCTATTGTAGCTGGTCTTAATCGGGAGCAGGAACAGAGTTTCTCCCGGACAAACATTTGAGGAAAGTCAAAACGTCATGACGCGCATGAAATATCTGGTGGCAGCGGCCACGTTGAGCCTGGCTTTGGTGGGCTGCTCCGGTTCGAATGAACAGGTCCCTGACAATCCGCCGAATGAAATCTATGCGACTGCACAACAAAAGTTGCAGGACGGTAACTGGAAACAGGCGATAACGCAACTGGAAGCGTTGGATAATCGCTATCCATTTGGTCCGTATTCGCAGCAGGTACAGTTAGATCTTATCTACGCCTACTACAAAAATGCCGACCTGCCGCTGGCTCAGGCAACTATCGATCGTTTCATGCGTCTGAATCCGACTCATCCTAACATCGATTACGTCATGTATATGCGCGGTCTGACCAACATGGCGCTGGATGACAGTGCTCTGCAGGGCTTCTTCGGCGTGGATCGTTCCGATCGTGATCCCCAGCATGCGCGTGATGCCTTCAATGACTTCTCCAAACTGGTGCGCGGCTATCCAAACAGTCAGTACGTGACCGACGCGACCAAACGTCTGGTGTTCCTGAAAGATCGCCTGGCGAAGTATGAATACTCCGTTGCGGAATACTATACCCGCCGTGGCGCATGGGTTGCCGTGGTTAACCGCGTAGAAGGTATGCTGCGTGATTACCCGGATACTCAGGCAACGCGTGACGGCCTGAAGCTGATGGAAAATGCTTACCGTCAGATGCAGATGACCATTCAGGCTGAAAAAGTGGCGAAAATTATCGCCGCGAATAGCAGCAACACCTGATAGTGCTTCAATGCAAAACGGCAGCCCTAAGGCTGCCGTTTTTGTATCTATTTCTGATATTCGCTGAAGCGCTTTATCTCAACTCATCCCGTCAACTATGACCGCAATTTTTGCCTTCCACAAGGTAAATCTCACCTCTTCCTGCCCTGCCTCACAAAAAAGATTCCCTGACAAAAACCGACAAAATAACGTGATCTAAATCACACATTTTGACATTAGGTCGGGTATGCTGGAATCACCAAGACGGAAAGACAAGAGGTAAAATTTATGACAATGAACATTACCAGTAAACAAATGGAAATTACTCCGGCAATTCGCCAGCACGTCGCAGACCGTCTCGCCAAACTGGATAAATGGCAAACTCACCTGATTAACCCGCATATCATTCTGTCTAAGGAGCCACAGGGTTTCATCGCTGACGCAACTATCAATACTCCAAACGGCCATCTGGTCGCCAGCGCAAAACATGAAGATATGTACACGGCTATTAACGATTTGATCAACAAGCTGGAACGGCAGCTCAATAAAGTGCAACACAAAGGTGAAGCCCGTCGCGCCGCATCCTCGGTGAAAGACGCCAGCTTCGCGGAAGAAGTTGAAGAAGAGTAATCCTTTAAATTGAGTGTACCGCCAACGCGCCTTCGGGCGCGTTTTTTGTTTTTTATTGACAGGGTGAAAACAGTACGGGTACTTTAACGGTATCACTCACAGGATGACTTTATGAAACTTACGCCGTTCTTCTTCGCATTCTTTTTTACCTTCCCCTGAACGGGAGGCGTTTCGTCGTGTGATAAAGAATGCGAAGACGAACAACAAGGCCTCCCACACCGGGGGGCCTTTTTTATTGATAACGATAAAATGAGACAGGCGACACTATGACACCGGAAAACCCGTTACTGGACCTGCGCGTAAAAATCAGCGCGCTGGATGAGAAATTACTGGCACTGCTGGCCGAACGTCGCATGCTCGCCGTTGAAGTAGGGAAAGCCAAACTGGACTCCCATCGTCCGGTACGTGATATTGACCGCGAACGCGATCTGCTGGAACGTCTGATCCAGCTCGGCAAAGCGCACCACCTCGATGCCCATTACATCACCCGGTTGTTCCAGCTCATCATTGAAGACTCCGTTCTCACTCAGCAAGCGCTGCTCCAGCAGCATCTGAACAAAACTAACCCGCATTCTGCGCGTATCGCCTTCCTCGGCCCGAAAGGCTCTTACTCTCACCTGGCCGCACGTCAGTATGCCGCTCGCCATTTCGAAGAATTTATTGAGAGCGGCTGCGCAAAATTTGCCGATATCTTTAACCAGGTCGAGACCGGCCAGGCGGATTACGCCGTCGTGCCCATTGAAAACACCAGCTCGGGTGCCATCAACGACGTTTACGATTTGCTGCAGCACACCAGCCTGTCGCTGGTTGGCGAGCTGACGATCCCTATCGATCACTGCGTGCTGGTCTCCGGCTCAACCGATCTGAGCAAGATAGAAACCGTCTACAGTCATCCCCAGCCGTTCCAGCAGTGCAGCCAGTTCCTGAACCGCTATCCGAACTGGAAAATCGAGTACACCGAAAGCACCTCCGCGGCAATGGAAAAAGTGGCGCAGGCTAACTCGCCAGCCGTCGCTGCACTCGGTAGCGAGGCGGGTGGCGCGTTGTATGGCTTACAGGTGCTGGAGCGCAACCTGGCAAACCAGACGCAAAATATTACCCGTTTCGTGGTGCTGGCGCGTAAGTCCATCAATGTGTCAGACCAGGTTCCAGCGAAAACCACGCTGCTGATGGCGACCGGACAACAGGCGGGTGCACTGGTTGAAGCCCTGCTGGTGCTGCGCAACCACAACCTGATCATGACCAAACTGGAATCGCGTCCGATTCACGGTAACCCGTGGGAAGAGATGTTTTATCTCGATATCCAGGCCAACCTGGAGTCTGCCTCCATGCAGAAGGCCCTGCGTGAACTGGGTGAGATAACCCGTTCCATGAAAGTGCTGGGCTGCTATCCGAGCGAAAACGTCGTGCCTGTCGATCCAAGCTAACGTTCGATAAAGCGACTTTTCTTCATCCCTGCCACATTTACGGGCAGGGTGAAGATGGCGCCGGAGAGCGGATACTCAGCCACCTCTTCTGCATCCATATTTTCCCGCGTGGTCGTAATGAACAGCGTTTTCATATCATCGCCGCCAAAGCAGACCATCGTCGGGCAACGTACAGGCAAGCGATACTCTTCCAGCTGCTCCCCTTGCGGTGAAAAACGCGCGATACGCCAGCCGTCAAACAGTGCGCTCCAGTAGCAGCCTTCCACATCGACTGCCGCGCCGTCCGGTATCCCTTCGCCCTCTTTAAATTGACGAAAGATCTCGCGTCTGCCGGGTTCACCCTGCTCATCAACCGGAGTGCGATAGATCACCCCATTCGGCGTATCGGAGGTATACATCCACCGCTTATCCGGACTAAACGCTAAGCCGTTATGCCCGTGAATATCACACTGGATTACTTTCGGTGTCAGATCGTTGTCGATACGCATCAGCAACGCGCCGTTGTAATCCCCCGGCCCCCAGAACGTCCCCGCATAGAAACGCCCCATACTGTCGGTTCCCCCGTCATTAAAACGCGCCAGCTGTGGGTTAGAGGGGTTATCGCACACCTTACGCTGCAGGAGGCCATGCTTATCGGCAAGCCAGATGCCATTGCGCATGGCTACGATAAACCCGCCGCGTTCACGCAACGCAAAACAGCCCACTTCCTCATGGAAAGAGAGCACGGTGTGTTCTGCCGTTGGCAGATGATATCGGTGGATTTCGCCTTCCAGGATATCGGCCCAGTAGAGCGCATGCTCTTCAGCGCTCCATGTCGGACACTCAGGCAGGTGCCCGGTGTAATTCAACAGCAGCTGCGGTTCAGCCATGACAGTTCCCCAAAATGAAAAAAGCCAGCAATGCTGGCTTTCAGTATATACATGATCGGATCACTGGCGACTGTCATTTGCCTGGCGCAACAGCGTGCGGCTCTCGCTCTGGAAACGCGTGGCGTAATCACCGAACCAATGCTCCACTTTACGGAAACTGTCGATAAACGCCTGCTTGTCGCCATGCTCCAGCAGCGTAATGGCTTCGCCAAAGCGCTGATAGTAACGTTTGATCAGTGCCAGATTATTTTCGGACGACATAATAATGTCGGCGTAAAGCTGGGGATCCTGCGCAAACAGACGTCCAACCATCGCCAGTTCCAGACGATAGATCGGTGATGAGAGCGCCAGCAGCTGTTCAAGCTGCACGTTCTCTTCCGCCAGATGCAGACCGTAGGCAAAGGTCGCAAAGTGGCGCAGTGCCTGAATAAACGCCATGTTCTGATCGTGCTCAACCGCGCTGATGCGGTGCAGTCGTGCGCCCCATACCTGAATCTGTTCGAGGAACCACTGATAGGCTTCCGGCTGACGCCCGTCGCAGTAAACCACCACTTGCTTCGCCAGGCTGCCGCTGTCCGGGCCAAACATCGGGTGCAGACCCAGTACCGGACCCGTATGCGCGGCCAGCATCGCCTGCAGCGGACCATTTTTGACAGAAGCGAGGTCCACCAGGATGCAATCCTGCGGTAAAGGCGGAAGTTTTCCGATGATCTGCTCCGTCACGTGGATCGGCACGCTGACGATAACCATTCCCGCGTCTTTCATCAGTTCTGGCGCCAGGGCCCAGTCCTCTTTCTCCAGAATGCGCACCTGGTAGCCAGAAAGCATCAGCATTTTTTCAAACAGACGCCCCATCTGCCCGCCGCCGCCGACAATCACCACCGGACGCAGGGACGGACAGAGGGTTTTAAAGCCTTTGTCGTTTTCGCTGGAATAGGATTCGCGCATTACGCGACGCAGCACATCTTCAATCAAATCCGGCGAAACACCCAGCGACTGGGCCTCTTTACGACGGGAAGCCAGCATTGAGGCTTCGCGCTCCGGAACGTAAATCGGCAGGCCGTATTTACTTTTTACTTCACCGACTTCAGCAACCAGTGCCATACGGCGCGCCAGCAGATCCAGCAGCGCCTTGTCCACTTCATCAATTTGATCGCGTAATGCGGTCAATTCAGCAACCATAGCTAACCTCTTAAGCCAGACGCGTCGCCAGCTGGCCATTTAAATCTTTATGGATCTCACGCAGCAGCGCATCGGTGGTTTCCCAGCTGATGCAGGCATCCGTCACGGAGACGCCGTGCTTCATCGCACTGCGCGGTTGTTCAGATGACTGATTACCTTCATGAATGTTGCTCTCAATCATCAGACCGATAATCGAACGGTTGCCGTCTTTGATCTGTGCGACCACGGATTCGGCAACCGCAGGCTGGCGACGATAATCTTTATTCGAATTACCATGACTGCAATCTACCATCAGTGCCGGGCGCAGTCCCGCCTGCTCCATCTCTTTTTCACACTGCGCCACATCTGCCGGGCTGTAGTTTGGCGCTTTACCGCCGCGCAGGATCACATGACCGTCCGGGTTACCCTGAGTTTGCAGGAGGCACACCTGGCCCGCCTGGTTGATACCCACAAAACGGTGCGGCATTGCGGCGGCGCGCATAGCGTTGATCGCCGTCGCCAGACTGCCATCGGTACCGTTTTTAAAACCAACCGGCATCGACAGACCAGACGCCATCTCGCGGTGGGTTTGCGATTCCGTCGTCCGCGCACCAATCGCAGACCAGCTGAACAGATCGCCCAGGTATTGCGGGCTGTTCGGATCAAGCGCTTCGGTTGCCAGCGGCAGCCCCATGCTAACCAGCTCCACCAGCAGGCGACGCGCAATCTTCAGCCCTGCTTCCACATCAAACGAGCCATCCATGTGCGGATCGTTAATCAACCCTTTCCAGCCAACGGTCGTGCGTGGCTTCTCAAAATAGACGCGCATCACCAGATAGAGGCTATCGCTGACCTCCTCCGCTAATGCTTTAAATCGATGAGCGTACTCAATGGCGGTTTCAGGATCGTGAATAGAGCAAGGACCACAGACCACCAGCAGGCGCGGATCGCGACCAGCGATAATGTCAGAAATGGTCTGGCGAGAGTGCTCAATTTGAGCCTCCTGCGCTGCACTCAGCGGGAATGCTGCTTTCAGTTGATCCGGGGTAATTAAAACCTGTTCGTCAGTGATATGTACGTTGTTCAGCGCGTCTTTTTGCATGATGGCGATCCTGTAATGCTCGTTTGCGATAGTTGTTATCCTCGATGAGGTGAAGCAACGATACCACAACAAGTAAAGATTTCAATCCAAAATCCGTAAATATTACTTTACAGAAGCTAATTATTAGTAAAAAGCAGCCATTAAATACGTAAACTTTAAATTACACTCCGATTTTCTTCCGCCAGGCTATGCTGAAGAAAAAAGGAGAATCGCTATGCGTTCAATTGCTCTGGTGTTGTTGTTGCTGTTTTTATCGGGCTGCCAGATTAATCCTTACACTTTTCAGCCCCACTGGACGACTCCGGACTGGTTCAGTGCCGGAAAAGAAGACGCCATGAATGGCTTGCCGGTTAAAGATAACCAGACCCTGGCCGATAGTTTTAATGACCCTCATGTTGATCGTAGCGAATATCTCCGCGGCTACGCTGATGGTCAGAAGAAAGTATGCGAAGAGGGTTTTATTCATGCCTGGGGATTAGCGGGCAAATCTTATCCTGCCAGTTGTGATAGTGTTGAAAATGCTGTGAAACTCCGTGCGTCATGGCAAAAAGGAATGGACGAAAGTATGCGTTCCAGCAGACTTAATTAAGTCTGTGTTTATCCCCTGGAAAATAAACCACTGTAGGATTTAGCTTAGGTCAGCCGAAGGCTATTTCTGACATAATGACGGCTCAGACAAACAATGGTATTCTGCCCGCATCTCTTAAGGACATCTATTTCCGGAGCGGTACGGCGGATTCTGGTGAGAAATTCATACTTGATCTCTTTGTTCCGACTCACTCTGGTGTTAATGCTGTTTCTTATGGTGGGCCCGGCGACGGCAGGCGCGCTCACGGAGACGGATAAATCGGTACGTTCGATTGTCTCGGGGATTGTGAGCTATACGCGATGGCCGTCACTTTCCGGACAGCCCAGGCTTTGCATTTATGCCACCTCTCACTACACGCACCCACTCAGCGGCAATGAAGGGCATACCGAGTTACCCTACACTCCCGTTATTGTCCGTAACGATCGGGAAGCCCTGGACGCGACGTGCGATGCTGTTTATTTCGGGTCTGAACCGCCGGCAAAACAACTTGAATTAATAAGTCAATATCAGGGCAGAGCATTGCTATTAATCTCAGAGCAAAATCCGGAATGTGTTATTGGCAGTGCTTTTTGCCTGATAATCGAACGTGGCCAGGTGCGGTTTTCCGTCAATCTGGATGCATTGTCGCGCAGTGGTGTCAGGGTCAATCCCGATGTATTAATGCTTGCACGGAATAAGCAGCATGGATAAAGATTTCACCTCGACGCCACGTCCAACGTTTAAAAGAACGCTTAGGCGAAACAGCATGATAAGCGTCATCATCACGATGACGCTTATATGGCTGTTACTCTGTTTTGCTTCCGTCGTGACGTTAAAACAATACGCGCAAAAGAATCTCGAATTAACCGGCGCCACCATGAGCCACAGTCTTGAAGCCTCTCTGGTTTTCAACGATTCGTTGGCCGCCAACGAAACCCTCGCAGCCCTGGGTAAGCAGGGGCAGTTTGCCGTAGCAGAAGTCATTAACGTACACAAAAAGCGTTTTGCATACTGGTCCTGGAATCCGAAGGATAATAACGACACGCTGGGGGCGCTGGTCAGCCGCTGGCTTTTCCCTGTACCGATTGCACAGCCAATCATGCATAACGGTTCGATGATCGGCGAAATTCGCCTTACCGCGCGTGACAGCCTGATTAGCCACTTCATCTGGATGTCGTTTGCCGTTCTTACCGGCTGTATTCTTTTTGCCACCGTCGTCGCGATCGCCATTACCCACTCTCTGCATCACGGCATGGTCACGGCCCTGCAAAACATCACCGATGTGGTGCATGACGTCCGTACAAACCGTAATTTCTCCCGACGGGTGAAAGATGGGCGTATCGAAGAATTTCACCAGTTTGGTGAAGACTTCAACAGCCTCCTGGATGAGATGGAGGAGTGGCAGCTTAAGCTTCAGGCGAAAAATGCCCAACTATTGCGTACCGCCATGCACGATCCGCTCACCGGCCTTGCTAACCGCGCAGCGTTTCGTAACAGCATTGCGGCCCTGATGAACGACCCTTCGGCGAGAATAAATTCGGCCCTGCTCTTCCTTGATGGTGATAATTTTAAGTTTATCAATGACACCTGGGGACACGCGGCAGGAGACTGCGTGCTGATTGAAGTCGCCAGCAGGATGGTGGAATTTGGCGATAAGCGCCATCAGTCCTATCGCCTTGGCGGTGACGAATTTGCCATGGTGCTGTACGGCGTTCATTCTGAGCTTGAAGTTCAACACATTTGTGCTGCGTTATCGCAGCAGTTTATCCGTCCGTTTGATCTGCATAACGGACAAAAAGCATCGATGTCACTCAGCATTGGCTTTGCTCTGGCGTGGGAAAATGCGTCCGTTGAAGCATTACTGGAAAAAGCCGACCGCAATATGTACCAGGTTAAAAACCAGCGTACAAAAACAATAAGTTAGAAAGGATATACTATGTTAAAACGATACTTCGCGCCGTTAGTCCTGGCCTCACTGGTTCTGGCAGGCTGTCAGTCGCCGCCTGAAGGTAAATTCACGCCAGAACAAATTGCAGCGATGAAGTCCTACGGTTTTAACGAACTGAACGGCGACTGGTCCCTGGGATTATCGGATACCATTCTGTTTGATAAAAATGACGCCAGACTCCGTTCCGAAAGTGAAACACAGATCCAATCCATGGCCTCTCGTCTGGCGAAAACCGGCCTGAATCACGCTCGAATGGATGGTCATACGGATAATTACGGCGAAGAAAGTTACAACGAAGCGCTGTCGTTAAAACGTGCCAATGCCGTTGCCGACGCATGGGCGAAGGGAGCGAATATCCCGCGCGAGAATCTCACCACCCGGGGATTAGGCAAAAAATACCCGATTGCGAGCAACAGTACCGCGCAAGGGCGCGCTGAAAACCGCCGGGTATCAGTGGTTATCAGCACGCCATAGGGTTATTTAGCGGATGATTCGGCGAGCGACACGCCTGTTGCCGCTCGCCAGCGTAGCCAGTCGATCAGAATAAACAGCGCCAGACTCACCCCCATCACAGGCAAAGCCAGCCCCAGTAGCACGCTGATGATGAGCGTAACACCTCTTCCCCATCCTGACAGCGCCAGCCAGCACTGACAAAGCGTTTGTAACGGATTGACTGCCGATTGTGCCGGGCGACGCATCCACCACATCCGGTACCCCCAGATGATAAGCACGCACAGGGCAAGCCCGAAGGCAACGAGCAGCAGCTGATTCACCAGCCCGAATAAAATCCCCATATGGAAATCTACGCCCCAGCGGGTCAGTTTTGCCATTAGCGGGAAATCCTCAAAACGGGTTCTGTCCAGAACCTGCATCGTACCGGGATCAACCGCAACCGCATCCACCTGAGTTGGCCAGCTGCGATCGATTTCCGTCACGGTCCAGGCACGGTCCGCCGTTTTCGCCGGGCGGATCTCAAGCTTGCTGGCATCAATCCCCGCTTTACGCGCCGCGTTTAATACGCCATCAAATTGCGTCAGATCCATCGCCATTTCAGGCATCATCATGCCGGCATGGTGACCGCGATGCTCCGCGTGTTCGTCCATCATGGCAGGCGCACCTGAAAGCGTGGTGTTCACCTGAGGCGTAAGCCAGTTCATTTGTGCCCGGAGTTTATCGACGTTTCCGCCCGCCCACTGCGACCACGTCAGGCCGGTTGCGGAGAACAACAGCATTCCGCCCAGCAGGATCCAGCCTAATACCACATGCACACGACGACGGTTCTGGAAGCGGTTGTTAATTCGCCGTTTCGGTCGGGTATAAAACCACAGGGCAATACCGCCCAATCCGGCAACCCACATCCACGACGCGGCCAGTTCACTATAGAGACGCCCGATATCACCCAGCATCAAAGAGGTATGCAAATAATCAATGGTCTGGCGCAGCGGTAAAATCCCGCTGGTGCCGTACACCGTCATATCCCCCAGCACCGCCAGATTTACCGGATCGACAAAGATAGCCCGGTTTTCCGATGGCCCCAGCGTCGGGTCAGCAAACATCACGCGGGTGGTTTCGCCTTCAACCAGCCCCGGACGAACGGCGTGCAAACGCAAATCTGAACCCACGATTTTTTCCGCCACGGCAATTTGGTTCGCCAGCGGCTGCGGCTCGCCCGCGGAATCGGTGTGGAGCGCGTGCCGATAGAGGACATTTTCCAGCTGTGGCGTCGCCACATACAGCGTACCGGTTAACGCAGCGAAGAAGATAAACGGGCCAACAAACAGCCCGATGTAGAAATGGAGGCGACGCAGCAGGTTTCCCCATGCCGCGCGCGGTGTGCAGGTAGTCATACTTTTCCTTTTTAAGGCAAAAAGTTATCGATATTTTTTTAAAGGGAGAAAGCAGACTGCCGCGGCGGCGCGCGGGTATCGGGGTAAAGCCAGGGGAAAAAGTGCCAGTAGCTGACCGCCTGACGCGGCGGCTTAAGGCGAAGCCGTTGCAGCACCACGCAGAGCAGGACGATCAGCGCCAGCATCATGCCAGGTACATGCGCTAACAGCACGCAGTAACCGCACGCTTCCGCATGGTCGACAGGCATCGTATGCGGCGTATCGCCATGATGCGCGTCCATCGACATCATGCTCATGTCATGATGCATGCCCGGCATGGCACTCATGGGATCTTTCTGCAAGGAGACGGAGATAAGCGGCGCTACCACGATCAGCAGGATCGCAAACAGCGCGGTCAAGGCCGCTGCGCGTTTCCAGGTGTGCTGATGCAGTACGTTGCCCACTTTCCCTCCATTCAAGAGGCAAGCATTGTAAATGATTTATGACAAAAGGGTTAATGCGAGAGGTGCGATGAGATAAAAAAAGGGCCGGCCTTTCGGCCAGCCCTTTCTAACAGGATGTCGCTTAAGCGAATCTTAGTTCAGACGCTCTTTAATACGAGCAGACTTACCAGTACGCTCACGCAGGTAGTACAGTTTAGCTTTACGTACAGCACCACGACGTTTAACAGCAATGCTGTCAACTACCGGAGAGTGAGTCTGGAAGACACGCTCAACGCCTTCGCCGTTGGAAATTTTACGAACAGTGAATGCAGAGTGCAGACCGCGGTTACGAATAGCGATAACCACGCCCTCGAATGCCTGCAGACGTTTTTTGGAACCTTCAACAACCCATACTTTCACTTCCACGGTGTCACCTGGACGGAAGGAAGGTACGTCCTGCTTCATCTGCTCTTGTTCAAGTTGCTTAATAATGTTGCTCATAATTTAATCTCTTATCCTGGGTAAACTGATATTCGGGAGCGTATTACGCCTTCCCATCATGTTCATGCTGCTGGTTCGCGTGTTCAGTTTTGAACTCGGCCAGCAACTTTGCTTGCTCTTCAGTCAGAGCCAGGTTTTCCAGAAGTTCAGGTCTTCTAAGCCAGGTTCGGCCCAGCGACTGCTTCAAACGCCAGCGACGTATCTCGGCATGGTTTCCAGACAGTAACACCGCCGGGACTTCCATCCCTTCTAACACTTCAGGACGAGTATAGTGTGGGCAGTCCAGCAACCCATCGGCAAAGGAATCTTCCGTTGCCGAAGCTTCATGGCCCAGTACACCCGGAATGAACCGGGCAACGGAGTCAATCAGCGTCATCGCTGGTAACTCACCACCGCTGAGAACGTAATCGCCGATAGACCATTCTTCGTCAATCTCGGTTTGGATTACGCGCTCATCTATCCCTTCGTAGCGCCCGCACACCAGAATCAGTTTCTGATTCGTTGCCAGTTCGCTGACGCCCGCTTGATCAAGCTTGCGTCCCTGAGGTGACAGATAAATCACCTTTGCGCCTTCACCTGCCGCGGCTTTTGCTGTGTGAATGGCATCCCGCAAGGGTTGTACCATCATCAACATCCCCGGTCCGCCGCCGTAAGGACGATCGTCCACGGTACGGTGCCGGTCATGCGTGAAGTCACGAGGACTCCAGCTCTGGATGCTCAGCAGGCCATTCTTTACTGCCCGGCCAGTTACCCCGTAATCGGTAATCGCGCGGAACATTTCAGGAAACAGGCTAATTATGCCAATCCACATAGCGCCGTCTTTTACCGTTTATCCGGAGAATTTAAAAACCAGGATCCCAATCTACTTCAATGGTTTGAGTAGTGAGATCGACTTTCTTGATAACCTGTCCATCGAGGAACGGGACCAACCGCTCCTTGATGCCAAATGCATCTTTCAGGTTTGCCTTAATGACGAGAACGTCATTTGACCCGGTTTCCATCATATCGATGACTTTTCCCAGGCTGTAGCCTTCGGTAGTGACTACCTGGCAACCCATAAGGTCTTTCCAGTAGTAGTCGCCCTCTTCCAGCTGCGGCAACTGCGACGAATCCACGACAATTTCACAATTAGTCAGCGCATTCGCGGCATCACGATCGTCAACGCCTTTCAGCTTGATGATGATGTCCTGATTGTGGTGACGCCAGCTTTCCAGCTCGACCTCTTCCCACTTACCGGCTTTCTGGATAAACCAGGGCTGGTAATCAAAAATGCTATCAGCGTCTTCAGTGGAGGAAAACACTCTGAGCCAACCACGGATACCGTAGCAAGAACCCATTTTTCCCAATACGATCGGTTCAACAGGTGCTTTATTGCTCATCATGACCACCGTGACAGATTAAGCTGCTTTGTTTGCTGCTTTGATCAGCGTAGCAACGCGATCGGAAACAGTAGCGCCCTGGCCAACCCAGTGAGCGATACGATCCAGATCCAGACGAGTTTCTTCTTCTGCGCCAGCGGCCAGTGGGTTGAAGAAACCAACGCGCTCGATGAAGCGACCGTTGCGTGCATTACGGCTGTCGGTGACAACAACCTGGTAGAACGGACGCTTTTTAGCGCCGTGACGTGCTAAACGAATAGTTACCATAACATCCTCTTGTGTGAATAAAACAACCGGGCCCCATCGAGGAACGGAGCCCGGGTGTCATATTAAAAGCCCGAAAATTTTACTCATTTTCGGGCAAAAAGCAATCTCAAAAGCGATTATCGCCCAGGAAAGCCGGGTGGCATCATGCCTTTCATCCCGCGCATCATCTTCGCCATGCCACCTTTCTTCATTTTCTTCATCATGCGCTGCATGTCGTCGAACTGTTTCAGAAGGCGGTTAACGTCCTGCACCTGCATGCCGCAACCGGCTGCGATACGGCGTTTACGGGAACCTTTGATGATGTCCGGGTTAGCGCGTTCTTTCAACGTCATCGAGTTGATGATCGCCTCCATACGCACCAGCACTTTATCATCCATCTGCGCTTTCACGTTGTCTGGGATCTGCCCCATGCCCGGCAGTTTGCCCATCAGGCTGGCCATGCCGCCCATGTTTTTCATCTGGCGCAGCTGCTCAAGGAAGTCGGTGAGGTCGAAACCGTCGCCTTTCTTCAGCTTGGAGGCCAGCTTCTCGGCCTGCGCGCGGTCAACCTTGCTCTCGATATCTTCGATCAGCGACAGCACGTCGCCCATGCCGAGGATACGGGAGGCAATACGATCCGGGTGGAACGGCTCCAGCGCTTCGGTTTTCTCGCCCACGCCAAGGAATTTAATCGGCTTACCGGTGATGTGGCGAATCGAGAGCGCCGCACCGCCGCGGGCGTCGCCGTCCACTTTGGTCAGCACCACGCCGGTTAACGGCAGCGCTTCGTTAAACGCTTTCGCGGTATTCGCCGCATCCTGACCGGTCATGGCGTCGACAACAAACAGGGTCTCTACCGGGTTGATAGAGGCATGCACCTGCTTGATCTCATCCATCATCGCTTCGTCAACGTGCAGACGACCGGCGGTATCCACCAGCAGCACGTCGTAGAATTTCAGCTTCGCCTCTTTCAGCGCGGCGTTAACGATGTCGACAGGCTTCTGGGCCACGTCTGACGGGAAGAAATCTACACCAACCTGCTCGGCCAGGGTTTCCAGCTGTTTGATCGCCGCCGGGCGATAGACGTCCGCAGAGACCACCAGCACTTTCTTCTTGTGCTTCTCACGCAGGAATTTACCCAGCTTACCGACGCTGGTCGTTTTACCCGCCCCCTGCAGGCCTGCCATCAGCACCACGGCCGGTGGCTGAGCCGCCAGGTTAAGCACCTGGTTCTCTTCGCCCATCGCCGAAACCAGTTCGTTACGAACGATTTTGACGAACTCCTGACCCGGGGTCAGGCTCTTGTTAACTTCATGACCAACCGCCTTCTCTTTAACGCGGTTGATAAAATCACGAACAACCGGCAACGCGACATCTGCTTCCAGCAGCGCCATGCGCACTTCGCGCAGCGTTTCCTTGATGTTCTCTTCAGTAAGGCGTCCGCGGCCGCTGATGTTGCGCAGCGTGCGCGACAAACGATCGGTTAAATTATCAAACATTGTCTCTCGCCTGAGTAGAAACGTTGGGCCGCATTGAGCGACACATACACAGAATTTTGCCGGAGTATAACATGAAGGCGTCTTTGTTGTTATGCAACGGTTGGAGCAGGCGTCACGTAACGTTATACTGCTTCTCTTTCTTATTAAGACAACTGTCGATGCCTATATGCCTGTTTTCGCACTGATCGCCCTTGTTGCCTACTCTGTCAGCCTCGCGCTGATCGTTCCCGGACTGCTGCAAAAAAACAGCGGCTGGCGGCGCATGGCTATTCTTTCCGCGGTGATCGCACTGATAAGCCACGCGTTTGCGCTGGAATCACGTATCATCCCCGGCGACGGCAGCGTGCAAAACCTGAGCGTCCTCAACGTCGGCTCGCTGGTCAGTTTGATGATCTGTACGGTAATGACCATCGTGGCGTCTAAAAATCGCGGCTGGCTGCTGCTACCGATTGTCTATACCTTCGCGCTGATCAATCTGGCCTTAGCCACCTTTATGCCCAATGAATTCATTACGCATCTGGAAGCGACGCCGGGGATGCTGGTGCATATCGGCCTGTCGCTGTTTGCCTACGCGACGTTGATCATCGCGGCGCTTTACGCTATGCAGCTCGCCTGGATTGACTACCAGTTGAAAAACAAAAAGCTGGCGTTTAACCATGAAATGCCGCCGCTGATGGTCATTGAGCGTAAGATGTTCCACATCACCCAGGTCGGGGTGGTGCTTCTGACGCTCACGCTCTGCACAGGCCTGTTCTACATGAAGAACCTGTTCAGCGTAGAGAATATCGATAAAGCGGTGCTCTCCATCATCGCGTGGTTTGTCTATATTGTCCTGTTATGGGGCCATTATCATGAAGGCTGGCGCGGTCGCCGCGTGGTCTGGTTCAACGTCGCGGGGGCGGGCATTCTCACCCTTGCCTATTTTGGCAGCCGCTTCATACAGCAATTTGCTGGCTAAGAAACAAAGGAGTTCCCCCTGGAACACATCTCTACCACCACGCTGATCGTTATCCTGATCGTCATGGTGGTCATCTCCGCCTATTTCTCCGGCTCGGAAACCGGCATGATGACCTTAAACCGCTACCGGTTACGTCATCGTGCCAAGCAGGGTAACCGTGCCGCACGTCGCGTTGAAAAACTGCTCCGCAAGCCGGATCAACTGATAAGCCTGGTGCTCATCGGTAATAACCTCGTCAATATTCTTGCCTCTGCTCTGGGCACCATCGTCGGTATGCGTCTGTACGGCAACGCCGGGGTCGCTATCGCCACCGGCGTGCTGACGTTTGTGGTACTGGTGTTTGCTGAAGTGCTGCCTAAGACCATCGCCGCGCTTTACCCGGAGAAAGTCGCCTACCCGAGCAGCTTCCTGCTGGCGCCGCTGCAAATCCTGATGATGCCGCTGGTCTGGTTGCTGAATATGGTGACGCGCGTACTGATGCGGATGGTGGGCATCAAAGCCGATGTCACCATCAGCAGCGCGCTCAGCAAAGAGGAACTGCGCACCATCGTGCACGAATCCCGCACGCAGATTTCCCGGCGCAATCAGGACATGCTCCTGTCGGTGCTGGATCTGGAAAAAGTGAGCGTGAACGACATCATGGTGCCGCGGAACGAAATCGTCGGCATTGATATCAATGACGACTGGAAAGCCATCGTCCGCCAGCTGACACACTCCCCGCACGGGCGCATCGTGCTCTATCGCGACTCGCTGGATGATGCCATCAGCATGCTGCGCGTGCGTGAAGCGTACCGCCTGATGACCGAGAAAAAAGAGTTCACCAAAGAGGTTATGCTGCGCGCCGCCGACGAAATTTACTATGTGCCGGAAGGAACACCGCTCAGCACGCAGCTGGTTAAATTCCAGCGCAACAAGAAAAAAGTCGGTCTGGTCGTCAATGAATACGGCGACATTCAGGGACTGGTGACGGTCGAAGATATTCTGGAAGAGATAGTCGGCGACTTTACTACGTCAATGTCGCCTTCCCTCGCGGAAGAGGTCACCCCGCAAAACGACGGTTCAGTGCTGATTGACGGGAGCGCGAACATTCGCGAACTCAATAAAGCCTTTAACTGGCATTTGCCGGAAGATGAAGCGCGTACGATTAACGGGATGATTCTGGAAGCGCTGGAGGAGATCCCGGCGGCAGGCACGCGGGTGCGCATTGAGCAGTACGATATTGATATCCTGGACGTGCAGGACAATATGATTAAGCAGGTGAAGGTTCTGCCCGTCACGCCGCTTCGGGAAAGTATTGCCGAATAAAATGTAGGCCGGGTAAGGCGAACGCCGCCACCCGGCACTACAGGTAGCAAATTACGCTTTCGCTTTCGCCACGGTCACCATCGCAGCGCGAATGGTACGACCGTTCAGGGTATACCCTTTCTGCATCACGCCCAGCACTTTACCGGCTTCAATCTCTTCAGATTCGACCATCGCAATCGCCTGGTGAACGTTTGGATCCAGCGGAACGTTGGTATCGGCAATCACTTCCACGCCAAACTTACGCACCACGTCGAGCATGGATTTCAGCGTCAGTTCGATACCTTCGATCATCGCCGCATTGTCCGGGTTCGCTTTATCAGCCACTTCCAGGGCGCGATCGAGGCTATCAATCACCGGCAGCAGTTCGTTGACGAATTTCTCCAGCGCGAATTTATGCGCCTTCTCAACGTCCTGCTCGGTACGACGACGCAGGTTTTCCATTTCCGCCTTAATGCGCAGAACACTTTCGCGTTCGCGATTCTGTGCTTCTACCAGTTGGGCTTCCAGATTCGCAATTTTTTCATCGCGCGGGTCCACCTGCTCAGCAGATGCGTCTGGCTCTACTGCCTCAACTTCATCGTGCTGTTCCGTGATAATTTCTTCAGGGGCTTGCCCCTCAGGCGTTTTCTGTTCTTTACTACTCATGAATTTCTCCGCGTTTTTCTGCATTCATCTCGCTAACTTCGCTTATTATGGGGATCAGTTTCCTGGATTCAAGGGAACAAGAGAGATTGTCATCATTCATCAGGCACAAGGACCTCCAGAAAATGAATAATCATTTCAGGTGTATTGGGATCGTCGGGCATCCGCGTCACCCTACCGCATTGACGACACATGAAATGTTGTATCGCTGGTTGTGTAGCAAAGGCTATGAAGTGATGGTCGAGCAGCAGATTGCGCAGGAGCTGCAGCTCAAGAGCGTCAAAACCGGCACGCTGGCAGAGATTGGTCAACAGGCCGATCTCGCCGTGGTGGTGGGCGGTGACGGAAACATGCTCGGTGCCGCACGCACGCTGGCGCGCTATGATATCAAGGTTATCGGCATCAACCGAGGCAATCTCGGCTTTTTAACCGATCTCGACCCGGACAACGCGCAACAGCAACTGGCTGACGTGCTGGAAGGTCACTATATCAGCGAAAAGCGCTTCTTACTGGAAGCGCAGGTGTGCCAGCAGGACTGCCAGAAGCGCATCAGCACCGCGATTAACGAGGTCGTACTTCACCCCGGTAAAGTGGCGCATATGATTGAGTTCGAAGTCTATATCGACGAAATCTTTGCCTTCTCGCAGCGCTCTGACGGGCTGATTATCTCCACCCCAACCGGCTCTACCGCCTACTCACTTTCTGCGGGTGGCCCCATTCTGACGCCCTCGCTGGATGCCATTACCCTGGTGCCGATGTTCCCGCACACGCTCTCCGCCCGCCCGTTGGTCATCAACGGTGACAGCACGATACGTCTGCGCTTCTCGCACCGCCGTAACGACCTGGAGATCAGCTGCGACAGCCAGATTGCGCTGCCGATCCAGGAAGGTGAAGATGTTCTCATTCGCCGATGCGATTACCACCTGAACCTGATTCACCCGAAAGATTACAGCTATTTCAACACATTAAGCTCGAAGCTCGGCTGGTCAAAAAAATTGTTCTGATTTTACATCCAGGACTTTACTGTATAAAAAACCAGTTTATACTGTATGAAAACACAGTCATGGTTTTTCATACAGGAAAACAATTATGCTGGCACAACTGACCATCAGCAACTTTGCCATAGTTCGTGAGCTTGAGATCGATTTCCACAGCGGCATGACGGCGATCACCGGGGAAACCGGTGCGGGTAAATCCATTGCCATTGATGCCCTCGGCTTGTGCCTTGGCGGCCGCGCCGAGGGAGACATGGTGCGCAGGGGCGCAAACCGCGCCGACCTGTGCGCTCGCTTCTCCCTGAAAGACACGCCTGCCGCCCAGCGCTGGCTCGAACAGAACCAGCTTGAAGATGGGCGTGAGTGTTTACTTCGCCGCGTGATCAGCAGCGACGGCCGTTCCCGTGGTTTTATCAATGGCACGGCGGTCCCCCTCTCTCAGCTTCGCGAACTCGGCCAGCTGCTTATTCAGATCCACGGTCAGCACGCGCATCAGCAGTTAGTCAAACCAGAACAGCAGAAAGCATTGCTTGATGGCTATGCGGGTGAGTACGCGCTTACTCAGCTTATGGCTGAACACTACCGTCTGTGGCATCAGAGCTGCCGGGAGCTGGCTCAGCATCAGCAGCAAAGCCAGGAGCGCGCCGCGCGTGCGGAGCTGCTGGCGTACCAGCTTAAGGAGCTGAACGAATTCAATCCGCAGGCGGGTGAGTTTGAGCAAATCGACGAGGAGTACAAGCGCCTCGCCAACAGTGGCCACCTGCTCTCAACCAGCCAGAATGCGCTCAATATGCTCGCTGATGGCGAAGACGCGAACCTGCAGAGCCAGCTCTATAGCGTTCGTCAGCTGATCACCGAGCTGGCAGGCATGGACAGCAAACTCTCTGGCGTACTGGATATGCTGGAAGAGGCCGCGATTCAAATCTCAGAAGCCAGTGACGAACTGCGCCACTACTGTGAGCGTCTGGATCTCGACCCGAACCGTCTGTTTGAACTGGAACAGCGCATCTCCCGTCAGATCGCCCTGGCGCGTAAGCACCATGTTACGCCGGAAGAGCTGCCGGGCTACTATCAGGCTCTGCTGGAAGAGCAGCAGCAGCTTGACGATCAGGCTGACTCGCAGGAAACCCTTTCTCTGGCGGTGAACCTGCATCATGAACAGGCGCTGGCCACAGCGCAAAAGCTGCATGAAATCCGTCAGCATTACGCTCAGGAACTCAGCCAGCACATCACCGACAGCATGCATACCCTGGCAATGCCGCACGGTGTGTTCACCATTGATGTTCGCTTTGAAGAGCATCACCTGACGGCGGAAGGTGCGGATCGCATTGAGTTCCGTGTCACCACCAACCCGGGCCAACCGCTACAGGCTATCTCCAAAGTCGCCTCCGGCGGCGAGCTGTCGCGTATTGCGCTGGCGATTCAGGTTATTACCGCGCGTAAAATGGAAACCCCGGCGCTGATTTTCGATGAGGTGGATGTCGGGATCAGCGGTCCAACGGCGGCGGTTGTCGGCAAACTGCTGCGTCAGTTAGGCGAATCAACGCAGGTGATGTGCGTCACTCACCTGCCGCAGGTTGCGGGCTGTGGTCATCATCACTTTATTGTCAGCAAAGAAACGGATGGCGAAATGACGGAAACGCACATGATACCGCTCGATAAACGTGCGCGTCTGCAGGAGCTGGCACGCCTGCTCGGCGGCAGTGAAGTCACGCGTAATACGCTCGCGAACGCGAAAGAACTGCTGGCGGCATAAACTTTTTCGGGATCTCAGGGTCATAGAGAACAACAAAAACGCCGCCAGACCGGTTTCAAAGTGGGGCAAGGTCTATTATCATCGGCATATTACATATGAGCCGCGTTCTGCTCGGGCCCGAAAAGGAATCAAATCACTATGCGTTGTAAAATGCTGACCGCTGCCGCAGCGGTTCTTCTGATGTTGACCGCAGGCTGTTCCACTCTGGAGAAAGTGGTTTACCGTCCTGACATCAACCAGGGGAACTACCTTACCCCTAACGATGTGTCCAAAATCCGTGTGGGGATGACACAACAGCAGGTCGCTTATGCACTGGGAACCCCGATGATGTCCGATCCGTTCGGCACTAACACCTGGTTCTATGTATTCCGTCAGCAGCCAGGCCACGAAGATGTGACCCAGCAGACCCTGACGCTGACTTTCAGCAGCGCCGGTGTGTTGACCAACATCGACAACAAACCTGCCCTGACCAAATAATCAGGCGTCAGAAATGCAAAAAGGTGCTCAATGAGCACCTTTTTTGTTTTCTGTTGATCCCCTCGCCCCTCTGGGGAGAGGGTTAAGGTGAGGGGTTGTAAGCACTACTTACTCGCCTTCTCGGCACGCTGGCGACGCAACTCTTTCGGGTCGGCAATCAGCGGACGATAAATCTCCACCCGATCGCCCTCTTTCAGCACGTCACCCAGCTTCACCGGACGGCTGTAAATACCGACCTTATTTTTCGCCAGGTCGATATCACTGCGAAGCTCGAGGATGCCGGACGCGCGGATAGCCGCTTCTACGGTCGCGCCCTCGTCCAGCATCACGCGCTGCAAATACTGTTTCTCTGGCAGCGCGTACACCACTTCCACAGCAATCTTATGCGACACTGTAAACCTCTTTGGCGCGGGTCGTGAACGCCTGAACCATATTCGAGGCCAGCTCTTTAAAGATGCGGCCAAACGCCAGCTCAATCAGCTTATTGGTAAACTCAAAGTCCAGATGGAACTCAATACGGCAGGCGTCCGCGCTCAGTGGGGTAAACTTCCAGCCCCCCATCAGCGTTTTAAACGGACCATCGACCAGATGCATCAAAATACTCTGATTGCTGGTCAGCGTATTGCGGGTGGTGAACGTCTTGCTGATCCCCGCTTTGGAGACATCCACCGCCGCGGTCATCTGCGTCGGGCCAGACTCCAGAACGCGGCTTCCGGTACACCCCGGAATAAATTCTGGATAAGACTGAACATCGTTCACTAACTGATACATCTGTTCCGCGCTGTAAGGCACAAGCGCAGTACGGCTAATCTGAGGCATAGCATTTTCCATGGTCACACAACGGACAAATAATAACATTTATCACCTGTTAAAAAAACGCTAAGCCTCATCTCGTGCTAAGATAGCGCGTTAGACCTCACAGGACGCAATGAGGTGACTTTTTGAAATCAGATTACCGACGGCTTTACGACACTTATGACGAAGAAAAAAGCACATAAACCAGGCTCGGCGACCATTGCGCTCAACAAGCGTGCGCGCCACGAGTATTTCATTGAAGAAGAATTCGAAGCTGGCCTTGCGTTGCAGGGCTGGGAAGTAAAATCGCTGCGCGCCGGGAAAGCCAATATCGGCGACAGCTACGTGATCCTGAAAGATGGCGAAGCTTTCCTGTTCGGCGCGAACTTTACGCCGCTGACCGTCGCCTCGTCACACTACGTGTGTGACCCAACGCGCACCCGTAAGCTGCTGCTAAATAAGCGTGAGCTAGAATCTCTCTACGGACGCATCAACCGCGAAGGTTTCACCGTGGTCGCCCTGTCGCTGTACTGGAAAAACGCCTGGTGCAAGGTGAAGGTTGGCGTCGCGAAGGGTAAAAAGCAGCACGACAAACGTACTGACCTGAAAGAGCGCGAGTGGCAGCTTGATAAAGCGCGCATCATGAAAAACGCAGGACGTTGATTCTGCACACTTATTGTACTATTCAATAAGTTAGCGTTCCGGGCTGGTATCCAGGAAGTAAAATCTGGTATACTCAGTTCAACACTATTGGGGCTGATTCTGGATTCGACGGGATTTGCGAAACCCAAGGTGCATGCCGAGGGGCGGTTTGCCTCGTTAAAAGCCGCAAAAAAATAGTCGCAAACGACGAAAACTACGCTTTAGCAGCTTAATAACCTGCTCTGAGCCCTCTCTCCCTAGCTTCCGCTCTTAAGACGGGGATCAAAGAGAGGTCAAACCCAAAAGAGATCGCGTGGAAGCCCTGCCTGGGGTTGAAGCGTTAAAACTAATCAGGCTAGTTCGTTAGTGGCGTGTCTGTCCGCAGCTGGCGTGCGAATGTAAAGACAAACTAAGCATGTAGTACCGAGGATGTAGAAATTTCGGACGCGGGTTCAACTCCCGCCAGCTCCACCAAATAAAACAAGGGGTTACGTGAAAGCGTAGCCCCTTTTTCTATTCCAATGGCGGCAAAATGGCGACAGGCTTTTGGACTGGCGACAAAAAAACCCGCTTTGAAAGCGGGTTCTTTTTAAAAATTCATGTGCCCTTGCCCATCTTTTCCCGGATGTGGGGGCGCAGAAGAAATCACATTAGGCTTTATGATATGCCTAACAAATGTTTCGTGCGTGACAAAAGTACAACCGCAGTTGATATTTTGGCACTGGTTGTAACGTTCTTTGGTTGTTGCTGATACCTGAAAACTGCTTCTTGTATGGGCTGCCTGGCCGCACTCTGGACAATTCATCATTCCGGTTATCCCACCACTTTTGCCAAAATCACAATAATGATACATCATTATTCAATATTGAGAACCCATTACTCCATTTCAAGATCATCAATCTTAACTTCAAGCTCCAGAGTCGTAGTGAAACCATTATCTGCACTGACACTATGCGTCAGGGTGGTAATGGTCCATTCGGCATCATCAATGGGCTGTTTAAAGCCGCTCACCTTCACCGGCATTTCGGTATACAGATCAGCCCTTCCCTCTGCGAGCTGCAGGGAGAATGTTGCTACCCCGCGCTGCAGGCGCTCCCACTGCATCTTTGCCGCTCGCTCTGCATTGCTGCGGTTTGCATAAGTTCTGTTGAGTACCAGCACGTTTTCATCCGTCCCGACCAGGTAATCTCCCTGTTTTGCTTCCGGCTCCTTTGCCGCGGTGGTTTTCTTTCGACGGCGCTTAACCTTTGCTGTCTCTTTTTTCTTTGGCTCACGGGTATGGAGCCAGCTGGCAATTACCCCCGTATAGGCATCGCGATCGGCCAGGGTAAAACGATGACCGTCACCAGCCTGGCGGGTGATGGTGATAACCGGCAGCGGCTTACCGCTTGCCGTTCTGCCCTGCCCTTGGCGGATAAACAACAAATTTCCGTCCTTAACTGAGGCTATCGCCCCATACTGCCGCGCCAGCTTCATCAGGAAACTCGCATCGCTCTCGTTGGTCTGGTCAAGATGTTCCACAGGCTTGTCCATCAGGTCCTTTCCCAGCGCCATCTTTAATTTATGCCTGCCCGCGATTTCCTTCACAACATCGCCCACCGTTGTCTGGTGCCAGGACTTTTCACGCCGCGTATTCAGGGTTTCACGGAAATCTGCACTACGCGCGCGGATTGTGAGACGGTCAGGCGCGCCGCTGTGCTCAATCTCATCGACAGTAAACCCCCCTTTCGGAAAAAGCGGCTGACCTTTCCATCCCAGCGCAAACTGAATAATGGCCCCCCGACGCGGCAGAACGATTTGCCCGTCCGAGTCGTCCAGTTCCAGATCAAGCTGGTCCGCTTCAAAGCCCCGGTTATCCGTCAGCGTCAGACTCATCAGGCGCGCATCCAGCACGGTAGTCACATCTTTACCTTCAATGGTGATGCTGAAACCGGGGGTTTTGCTGTTCAGGTTCAGGAGATCAGAGCTGAAATTCACTGCAGTACCCCCCCAACCGTATTTTTCATATTGCCTATCGCAGAGGTGGCGGAGTCCTGCAAATTACTGAGCTGATCGCTGAGGCTGCCAAACATATCAGACAGCGATTCATCCACCCTTTTCAGGCTCAGCGAAAATTCGATGCGCCGGGGCATACCGCTCTCAAAAAATTCTGTTTTTGTCTGGCTCAGACTCTCGATCACAAACATGCCGTAAATCGTCCCGCTCCCCTCAATCAAGGGCCAGGCTTTCCCCAGCTCCGCCATCTGCTCCAGCGCCAGCAAAGACAACCTGCCGCCGGTAATCTCAGGCAGCAGGACGCCGGACAGCGTAAGCGAATCGTTATCCGGCCCAAGAAACTGTGTTGTCGGGCGCCGGTTTACCCGGCTGTTAGCTGCGTGCCGCCAGCTGCGCTGATACTGCAGCTCCTGATAGGGTACGGTTCGCAGCATGAATACGTACAACCCCAGCACCATCATCATTATTCGTAACCCCCTCGATCACTGAAATTACTGCGTGTTTTTGCCCTGGCCCTGCGCTCTCGCTCATCAAGCTGCCGGGCCACCTCTCGGGCGATATCCTGCGCGCTTTGCCCTGTCTGGGCGACAATATGAATTGGCGCGCTTATCTCGTACTTAATTACCTGCGGCGGTCTTTCTGCCTTCGCCGACGGCGCCGGTTGCGTCCTGACAAGTACACTGTACGGATGAATTGGCGCGGCTTCTGCCGGGGCTGCCGCCAGGCCCATTACGCCAGCGACCACGGAAGCGAACACCTTCTGGCGCATAGCCATCGGGTCAGCCCTGTTATCCGTGATTTCCGTAATGGCCGGTGCTGGCATGACAGCCGCAGCGATATCAGCCAGCTCCGCAGCACGATCCCGGCCAGGACGATTTACCGGGGCGTTAACAATCTCAGGCGGCAGCATCAACCTGCTTTCAGGCCGTTGCTCCGGGCTGGCTGTTACATCACGAACCGGGCTTACCGTTGCCGCCAGTTTCACCAGCTCAGTAGTACGATTGATTACCGGAAGATTTGCCGGACCGTTCACACTATCAGGCGGCAGAACTATCGCGCGTTCAGGATATTGTTTAGCGCTGGCCGGTTCCGTCCGGGAAGGATTGAGCGTTGCCGCCACCCTCGCCAGATCAGCAGTCCGTTTCCTGCCGGTGACATTGGCGGGCCCGTTTACGATCTCTGGGCCATTCTCACCCACGATGCCGAACTGGCCGCGCGGAATGGTACCGCCGCTGTCGTACATGCCAGCAAAACCCATCGGCGGGAATCCGCCAGGCGGCAGCACCACTTTACCGTCTGTGTTTACCGTGGCTGGTTGCTGCCGCGTGACCTGCTCAGGAAGCTTCGCTTTGGCCGCTTCCTTGCTGACAATGCCAAGTTTTTCAAGCAGCCAGGACACGCCCGATTTAAGCGAATCCAGCGGGTGCATGACCATGTTCAGCCCTGCGGCCAGCGCCTCCCCAAACTGCCGCCCCATCGACGCCGCGCTTTGCAGCTCTGCAGAGGTGGATTTAACCGGCGTCAGCAGATCAGTAAACCAGCCCCACAATGCCTGGACCTTGTCACCTATCCACTGGAAAACAGGCTGCAGTGGCTCAAACGCCGCACTGATAGGCGCAGCTGCAGCTTTGAATCCTTCAACCACTCCGCCTAAAAATGCGCTTATCGGCTGCCAGTATTTCCAGACAACCAGCGCCACGCCAGCCAGCGCCGCCACAACGAGCCCTATCGGACTAAGCAGGGCGCCCAGCAATCCAGAAATCCCGTACAGCGCAACGCGAAGGAGGGCCAGCGGGCCGGACGCCAGAAAACGCAGCACGCCACCCGCTGAGGATAATCCCCCGCGCAACGCGGCCAGCGGATTCATTACCATGCCGATAATGTTGCGAATACCAGACATTCCGCCGCGAAGGACAGCAAGCGGCGCACCGGCCAGCGCTTTCAGCGCATTGCCAGCCAGCCCGGCAGAACGGCGCAGGGAGTTAAGGGGAGACGCCAGCAATCCGGCGCTGCTGCCGGATGCAGCCAGGCCACGGCGCAACAGGGAAAGCGGCGCATTTGCCAGCCAGGACAGCGCACCGCCAGTGCGGGTCACTGCAGACATAACGGATGGGAGTGTTTTTACACCCAGCACGGACAGGCCTAAACGGATCACAGCCAGCGGCCCCAGCACGGCAGCCACGGCCACCGCCAGCGTGCCGAGTACAACGGTTATCGCAGCAGTGGCAGCCGCCACTTTCATCAGCGTGCCCGCCAGCTGCGGGTTAGCCTCAACCCATCGACGCAGTGCCCCGGTAACGCTTTTGACGTACCCCATGATATCCATCAGCGGCTGGCGCAGGGTTTCACCCAGGCTACTGAAAGCGTTCTGCGCGCCCGTTTTAACAAGCAACCACTGCGCGGAAAGTGAATCCTTATTGATATCGGATTCTTTCTGCATGGAGCCGTTAGCCTCAGTGCCTGAGGTAAGTTTCAGCTGTCGCTGCAGCTCCGGCAGGTTATTTGCCAGCTTCGCCGCATCGTCGCCAAACTCCTTGCCAAATATCATCGTCATGGCGGACAGGCGCTTGTCCTGCGGCAGTTTGTTGACCTTCTCCAGCACGCGCTGAATGGTCCCCATTGCGTCCTTTGTCATCTGCTTTTCAATCTCTTCTGGATTGAGTTTCAGCAGATCCATACCTTCCATGAACCGCTTGCTCTGCATGGTTGCAATCGACAGTTCGCGCACCATCGCATTTGATGCGCTGGCGGCAATTTCAGGCGCGGCGCCCAGAGACAGGAAGGTGGAACCCAGCGCGGCCGCCTTGCGGAAATCAAGCCGGTCAGCTACGCCGCCCATGCGCTGCAGCACATTGATGATATCGCCGCCCTTAGACATGGCGTTATCGTCCAGGTAGTTCAGGGCATCGCCAAGCTGTTCAATATTGCGGGTCGGCACTTTATAGAGCTGCGCGATTTTCCCCAGCCCCTCCGCCAGCTCATCAGCGGGCAGCTCGAATGCCGTTGCGGCCTTTGCAGCAGTGGATGCAAAGGCCAGCAGGTCACGCTTCTGGTCTTCGTAAGAATCGTTCTGGTTTGTCACTCCCATGCGGGCGCCACCTTCAACCAGCGCGGCATAGTCGATGGCGCCATTCTCCATCGGCAGCTGTTCACTGGCGGCCTTGATGGCATCCTGCATGTCATAAAACTGTTTTGTGCGGTTGCCGTTGTCGTCCCGCAGCCCGTTAACCTGCTTTGCCACGCCTTTCATCGCATCTTCCATGCTGGCATAGCTTTTAACGGCAGCCATCACCGGCGCGCCCATCGCCAGCCCGGCGGCAGTAGTCGTTGCTCCGGCGCCCGCAATACGATCCCGCACCTCAAGGCGCCGCGAATACTGATCGCGGACGGCGTTCATACGGGCCTGCTGCTCGCCCAGGCGTTTAAGGGATTTCTGCTGTCGGTCCAGCGCCTGCCGGGTTTCGTCGGCATTCTGCCGCAGCTCCCGCTGCGCACTGCTCAGCTTTTTGGTGTCCAGCCCGGCCTCATTGAGCGCAAGACGCTGACGCTGCACCGACTGACGCAGGCCGTTATATTTGCTCTGCAGCTCGTTAACACGGTTTTTTGCCTGCTCAAGCAGACGAGCCTGCGCCGCCGTCGGGCGGTTAGTTGCCGAGAACTGCGTGGCAAGTTTCGCCGCTTCTTCGCGTGCGGCTTTAAGACTGTTGCCGGTGATGGCGAGCTGCGCGCTTGCCTTGCGGAAACCGTCAATACGGCCCGCCTGGGCGTCCAGTTCTTTTAATCTTGCGCGGCTTTGCTGAATGGCGGTAGCCAGCTCTTTAGAGCTGGCCTGAGCTGATCGGAATGGGCGGGTGAGCTTATCAACCGCATTTAGAATTACCTGCAAACGCAGGTTAGTGTCACTCATCGCTGGCCCCGCTTCTCTGAATCGCTTTATGCCGCCACTCCAGCACTTCGGTCAGCGGCATAACGTCAGTGACGGACGGCGGCCAGTGAAAAATGGTGGCGATATCAGCCACCAGGTCTTCTACCGTCAGGCTGTCGGCAAACCGGCAAGCACCGATTTCTTCAACAAAAAAGTGACCACCTCAACCGACAGCGCGGTGAGATCGGCGGGGTCCATTTCAGCCATTTCCTGAGCGGTCAGCGCGGGCGTGGAGATGCGGGGAATAATCGTCATCATCGCGCCGACGTCCATATCCATGATCGCCTGCAGACGGGTGCCACGCAGCGCGCCGGACTGCGGCTTGCGCAGCACAATTTCGGCAATTTCGGTTTTACCGCGTTTGATTGGGGTGTCCAGCTGTACGGTTTTTTCAGTCAGTTGTTCGCTCATTGTCATTTCCTGTTAATAAGGTACTGGCGCGGCTGCCCGCGCCTTTAAGTAGATCAGAGGCCCAGGGCGTTGCGGTGTTCTTCCATCAGGTCCACGCCATCAACGATTTCAATCATGTTGATCACATCAACCTCATACAGCACCTCGCCGTTAATGGTCAGCTTCGCGTAGCTGTTGGTGCTGCTGACTTTTGTGGTGTTGCTCTCGCCGGTTTTCCATTCACCGGAATCGACCTCTTTATGTCGCCCGCGCACAACCAGCTCAACGGCCTGCACTTCGCCGGTATCGTCACGCTGAATGGAGCCGGTGAAACGCAGCTGGATGCCGTCAACGGTGGCTTTACCCATCTGCTTGAACAACAGCAGTTCGGTGCCGCCGATTGAAAATTCCGTGTCCAGCGCGCCATCATCCAGCCCCAGATCAATATCCGCCGAACCGGGCATACCGCCGCCGCGATACTTTTCAAACTTGCGGCCAAATTTAGGCAGGGTCAGGGACTCAACAATCCCCTGATAGTTATTCCCGTCGTTAAACAGGTTCAGGTGTTTTAACTTGCGTGGTAAAGCCATTTTGTCCCCTTATGCGCTGACCTGGCTGGAGAAATCCAGCAGATACTGATCGGTGATGCGCTGGCGCAGCATCAGGTTTTCCAGAGGTGGTACCGGCGTATAGTCGTAATCGATAGTGAGCTTCCCGGCTTTCAGGGAATCTTTATCGTTTACAGACTCATCCAGCCAGCAGTCGGCGCCGATGATGTAGCCCTGCGTTTTCAGGTTGCGCAGTTTGGCGCGAATACCTTCGATAATGTCTCGGGCCAGCGACGGATTAAGCACGCCATCCACCGCCCACATGTGCGCTTCTGCGATGGTGTCAGCCAGTACCTGCGCGGTGCGGGTGTAGTTTTCAAAGGCAAACAGAGGATCGTCACTGAGGCAGCGGGAACCCCAGAAGCGAAAACCGTCTTTGCGGATCAGCGTGGTGACATCGTTCTGGTTCAGCAGCCCAGCATCGGTTGCCGGGTCCTGCAAATCCCAGAACACATCCGCAGAAATGCCGGTGACGCCGTTCACGCCTACGTTGGACAGGGATTTGTGCCAGCCGGTCTGTTCGTCAATTTTGGCACGCAAGCCAAGCGCACGGGCTGAGGCGTAAGCCGTTGCGTCAGCATTCAGCACGGTGTCAAAACTGATGAAATCAGGCCAGATCAGCATTCCCTCGCGCTGGCTAAAATTAGCGCGGTAGGCAATGGCCTCCTCTACCGTTTTGCAGCCGTAGGCTGACAGATAGGCGAACCCGCGCAAACTCTGCGCCACGCTCAGCAGCTCAGTGGCAACCGCCTGCGTGTCATGCCCCGGCACGCCCAGAATGCGCGGCTTAACGCCGAGCTGAGACTGCGCAGATAACAGCGCTTTCATACCCGTTTTTTTACCGTCAGCTGTCACGCCGCCGATAATGTTGGAGGTTGTCTCCGCTTCGGTTTCACCCTGTGCAACGCGCACAACGACGGTCACGGGTTTAGCTTGATCGGCAATTGCATCCAGCGAGCGGGCCAGCGTGCCAGATTCGCCTGCTTTACCGCTGGCGGTCAGCACGTCGGTGAGCAGGACCGGTTTATTGAGGGGGAACACGGACGCATCTGCATCATCGCCGGTACAGACCATACCGACAATTGCCGTGCTTACTGTTGAAATTGGGCGGGTGCCATCGTTGACCTCAACGACGCGCACACCGTGGTGATAATCCTTAGCCATAAGGCAGCCTCTCCGATTTACAGGGGGAGTGCCTATGTTCTGGTTGATATGCGCGCGGCGCACGCGCCTGGCTATGTGTGGGGAATGATACAATGAAAGGGGTCAAAAAATCCCCGCAGGTGCGGGGCATATTCATTTCTCAGGGCGGCTGGGCCAGTTCACATCAGATGCAGCAGATATATCTACCGCGTCCAGCGCATCAAGATAATCAAGCCATTCATTAAATGACTGCTTATCTGCATCCGACAGGCGTCCAAGTGCCAGTTTCGAAGGCCACTGGTTGCTATCAATATAATTATTGGCATCGCTGATTAATTCCTGCTTATGGATTTCAGCTTGCTGAACAAGCTCATCGTGAGTAGGTTCAGGTTCTGGTGGTGCGGTAAACTTTTCGCCGTCATAAGCCCAACCAATACCGGCTAAAAGACCCTCTAAATTGACCACGGTGTAATCGTCAAATATATCTCCATGCTCGTCCCAGATAACGACGTTTTCAACGACACCATTTTTGATTAACGCATAATTTTGCATCAGGCATACTCCTCAATGATGACAATTCCGTTACTGCCATGTCCACCCGCCGTTGCTGATATGCCTTGTGCGTACACAGTAACAGACCCGGCACCACCGGCGCCAAAGCCCCAACCATAACCGCCCTGTTGATTTGCGGTATAAGCCGAGCCGCCTGTTCCCAAAATTGAAGAACCGCCATGACCACCTTTAGCTGTTCCTGTGGATAAAGACATCTGTCCGCCGCCCCCCTCTCCCGGAATTGAAATTAAAACATCGGTTCCGGTGCATTCTTTTCCAGAGTTGCCCAAATCAGATACAAGGCTGTTGTTAGCTGGCCCTGATGCCCCCATACCGCCGCCATCACCGCCTGGTGCTGTGATGTAACTACCAAATGAGGATGAACCTCCGGCTGTTCCTGAACTTCCGGCAGCCCCAACTCCAGCCCCCCCGACGATAACCACGACAGATAAGACTGAGGTGACATCAATCAATGTCGTTTCACCATAACTGCCACCTCCACCTCCGCGCCCGGCTGCCAGATAGCCTGAAACGGTAGAGGCGGCAGCGCCCCCACCTGCACCACCTGCGCCAACGAGTCTGACCCTAATAAACTTCGTACCTGCTGTTGGTGTGTATGTTCCACTCGCGGTGAATTTCTTAATACTGACGAGTCGACCAACCATCCCTGAAGAATTCACTAAACCAAGGTATTCGATAATCCCCATAGCGGTCTTTCCAGACAAGGTTGTCAGCGTGCCATCAAGTGGCTGCTTGCCTGCCAGCGCATTTGTCACGGTGGTAGCAAAATTAGGATCGTTTCCTAACGCCGCCGCCAGCTCGTTCAGGGTATCAAGCGCCGCAGGTGATGAGCCAACAAGCGCAGCCAGAGCTGATTTTACGAAAGCAGTAGTGGCAATTTGCGTATTGTTGACAGTCTGCGCAGCCGTGGGCGCCGTCGGCGTTCCGGTCAGGGCCGGGCTTGCCAGTGGGGCTTTGAGTGCAAGCGCGTTATTAATGGTGGTGCTGAAATTAGGATCGTTGTTGATAGCCGCAGCAATTTCTTTCAGCGTGTCCAGTGTAGCCGGGGCACCATTCACCAGGGCGATCAGAGCCGCCTGAACAAACGCAGTTGTGGCAAGCTGAGTGGTATTGTTACCTGCAGCTGCAGTCGGGGCTTTTGGGGTGCCGGTAAACGTCGGGCTGGCTTTTGGCGCATATTGCGTATGCGGATCAGCTGCAGCAAGATGCGCCGCCATCAGCTCATCTACATACACCTTCAGTTCCAGCACCTTGTCATCCACATATTTGCGGGTAGCCAGCACTACGGACGGGTCAATTTTCAGCGTAATGTTATCGGTGCTGCTGGTAATCAGTACCATGCGCACTGTTTGCGTGCGGCCGCTCCCTTCTGCCAGCTGCGGTTTGTAGCTCTCCGGGCAGCTTCCCACTGCGATCAGCGCGCCCGTTTCATCGAACAGCCCAACTTCACGAATCCACCAACCGCCCTCAGTTTCAGGAATCACCTGCTCAGCAATAATCTGGCTGCTGTTCTGCGGATCGATGTAAAGCATGTTCAAGTCAGCGCGCCGCTTTTCGGAAACCAGCTTCGTCTGTTGTGCGCTGGGAGTTGGAAGCACGCCGCCGCCATCCCCCACCGCCATCTGGGTAATTTTCAGCGGCACACCGAGCGCGGCAGCGCTTGCCAGTTTCGCCGCGCCAATATCCGTCAGCAGGGTATAAAATTTTGCGCTCATGGGTTCACTCTCATTGTGTCGATAACATGGACGGCGCCGCCCTCGTAGGCAGAGCCACCGGAAATGATGGTTTCGTTGATATACGGGTAAATCGTGATTTCTTCGCCGGTGTAAGTGGCAGCCCCAACGAAATATGGTCCGCTCGTCTGCAGGTTTATGGACATGCCGATCAGATGCCGGCTGCAGGGTTTGGCGTCACCAATCAGGCGCTCCAGCTCCAGATAGGTTTCCTCTGTTATGCCCTGGTCCTGCACCCCGATATCCAGGCGAAACGTGCCCGGCGCCTCGTCGGTCTGCCACCATTCAATAATGCGGATCAGAAAGCCGAACGGCTCCACCACACGCCGAACAGCACTGGTTGTGCCCTTGTGCTGATGGATATAGAAAGCATCCTGCACCACACGGCGCTTCACGTTCTCCGCCCATCCTTCGTCCCAGCGATCAACCGAAAAGGCCCACGCCAGATACGGCAGAAACTTGACCGGGCATGTTGCCGGGTTCCATAAATCGCGCAGCGGCACCTGCAGATCGGAAATTCCGCTGCAGGTCTGCGCCAGGCGGCGCTCAAGCGGCGATGAACCTGGAGGAAGCAGACTATTCATCCGTTCCCCCGTTGGTTACGCTCCATTCCGTACATGAAGCGGCTTGTGTCTTATCCAGCACCACATCAGCGAGCGGCGAGGCCAGCTCAACACGTTGCACACCTTCAACATGCAGCGCGGCATAAATAGCACTGCGGCGAATATCGCGCCCCAGCCTCGTCTGGCTGGCGATATATTTCTGCAGGCTGGCCTTTGCCGCCTCCATCACCGGCTCAGCTTCTGGCCCCGGGTAAAGAAAGATCGTTGCATCCACGCTGTACGGAATAATTTCAGCGCTGCGCACCGTCAGATGGTCAGCAACCGGCCGCACGTTCTCACTGTTAAGCGCCTGTTCAACCACTCCCAGCAGTTCCGCCGCTGCCGTTCCGTCGCCCTCACGGCTCAGCACGGTAAGCACCACCTCCGCCGGTGCCGGGCTGGTTGCGCTGGCGTCAGCCACTCGCCCGTCAGCGCTTTTAGCGTGAAACTCATAGGCCGCCGTCGGCCCCGCCACGGACAGCCCCTCAAATGCAGCAGGAACACGCAGGCGCAGCGCCTCATCACTTTCCATTACCGCTGCGACCGGCGGCACCGCGTCGTTATCCGCAGGTGTAACCGTCAGCCGCTTCACGTTGTAGTTGGCCGCCATCTGATCGAGATCGCCGCCAATGGCATAAGCCACCATGACCGCCTGCGCCGCCTCGTTAATGCGCTGGCGCAGGAGGATTTCACGATACGCATTTTCCTGCAGGAGCTTGGTCACGGGTTCAGACTCCAACTCAAGCGTGCGCCTTACCGCGTCCTGCTCGTCTGCCGGATAAAGGGCCATAAACGCGGCTTTCCGTTCGTTTAGCAGCGTTTCAAAATCCGGCACATCCACTATCTGCGGGGCGGGCAGCTGGGAAAGGTCAATGACTGCCATTGTCTGCTCCTGTTGATACCGAAAGTGAAACCGGCGCGCCGTTATCACGCTGCCCGGTAAGCTCAACCACCATCGAACCATCAAAACTGCTGTCTATGGTGATGGAATCCAGGGTAAGCCGCGGCTCCCAGCGACTCAGAGCTACATAGACCGCAGACATTACCTGCAGGCGCAGCGCCGGGTTCTGCGGCTGGTCTATCAGCTCTGACAGAAGCGAGCCGTATTCCCGCCGGGCAATGCGGCTCCCCTGCGGGGTCAGCAGAATATCCCGGACCGACTGGCGCAGGTGGTCAGTGTCGGTAATGGTCCTGCCGTTGCCCTGACTCATGCCGATATAAAGCGTCATACCGGGCCTCCTGATGTATCGCCGCCGGACTTAACGCCGGTATGACCGTGTTTATCGACTACGATCCCGTTAGAACTCATGGCGCCGCCGCCCTGGGTGACACCACCATTGATCACCACCTCGCTGTTTATGCGCGTGTTACTTGCTTCCACCACAAATTCCCCCGTTTTCAGGGTTATGTTATCTGCAGCCTCGATCACCATGGATTTGATGCCTCGCACATGCCAGCGGCCGGTGGCTGGTTCATATTCAAACCAGCCACCGTCCGGGTATTCCGTTACGCAGCCGTCCACAGAGTCCGACGGCGGGGCGAACTGGTTGGAATAGATCGCAGGTAAGGCAAAAGCGGTTTCCAGATTGCCGCCCATACTCAGCACCACCACCTGCTCATCCGGCGACGGACACCACCATGTACGGGCACCGCCTGCGCGCAGTGTCAGCCAGTTAATCCAGTTGGTTTCAAGCTCGCCAATCTTTACCCGGCACAGCCAGTTTTCCCGGTCCACTTCGGTCACGGTGCCAGTGCGGATCAGGTTGGTGATAAGGCGCATGATTTCGGTCAGTTGTGCGTTCATAACGAAAGGTTGCCATCAGAGGGAAACAGGGGGCAGCGCAGGTACTTGTGCCATGCCTGATACAAATATCACTGCGCCAGCCAGCGCAGCAGGGTGTCAAGGGTTACGTTTTCCACTTCATCATTCACGCCCAGCAGGCGGCGCTGCGAGTAGCGGACCTCCGGCCCTTTGCGGCTGACGCGATCACGCAGGCCGTAATGGTGAACCCTGGCAATACGCTGTACTGAGCCGTCAAACTGCACGCTGGCAGAATCCGTACTGGCAGCGGTTTTCAGGTATTTGGTGGTGCGAAGTTTTGCAAACATCTGGCGCTTAATGCGGCCCTTTTTGCTACGGGCCGTTACCCGGCGCGGCTCGTATCCGCTCCCGTCCGGGTTTCGCTGCAGCCTGATATTCTGCTGCTGACTGCGGCGCAATTCCTGCGCCAGCTGACGCATCATGCGGCTGCGTGCGGCAGGCTCCAGATTCGCCAGCAACGCCGCCAGCCAGTCATCCACCCTCTGCAGATCATCCATGCTTCACCGTCCACATTTCTTCCGGTACGTCCGGTTCCGGCACCGCTTCAACGCTCGATACGCCCCCGTCAGTGCTGACCAGCACGCGCTCCGTCAGCTGCAGGTTCAGGCTGATATCGCACACATCATTGCGCAAAATATCCACGTCAAAGGTGAACAGCTTTTCGCGCAGTTCAGGGTTATTGATGGCATCCGGCTGATTATCCGTGAGCCAGAGCAGAACGGGAGCCATCAGCAGATTCTGGTCCCCGCTGAAATCCTCGATCACCACGTTCAGGGTGTAACGGTACTCCCATGACATGGAGCTGGCCCCGGTTGCCACCAGTGAGCCGTTATCCACAAACAGGTGCAGTTTGTCCGGGTTACTGCGGACATACGGCACCGCTTTATTCAGGGCGCTGCGTAAAAACTGCGGCTTGTTCACTGTCTTGCTCCTGACACGCAATTATCGTGTCCACTTTGTCAGCACACGCCGCCCAGGCGGCCTCCGTTTCATCCAGCACCGCATTCAGATCGCCGTTACTGCGCGGCGCTGACCTTTCCAGGCGGCACTGTGTCACTCTGGGACAGCCACTCACGGTAAGCTGCACCTCCGGCGAGGGCCGGACGTTCCCGCAGCCGGATAATGTCAGCAGGCAAAGGAGTGTCAGCCCAGCGGCGCAAATCCTCATTTTCACGTTTCAGTTCCTCTATCCGGTGCTGACGGTTGCGCAGCAGCGCGGAGGTCTGCTCCGCCGCCGCATAAAGCCGCATCTGCTCCCGGCTGTTGGTTTCGGTCAGAATGGAAAGGCCGATCAGCTGGCTGTTTTTCTTCGTCAGTTCCTGCGCTTTGCTTTTCAGCGCCGCGCCCTGTGTCTCGATGGTGTGGCTGGCATTGTTAAGCCGCCACGACTGCCAGCCCAGCGCCGCGAGCGTCAGCGCCAGCACTACCGCCAGCGCCCGCATCAGGCTGCCGTCGCCTCATGAAGATGCACGCGGGCAATCTGGTACAGAACCAGCGTCAGAAGGTAAAACACCAGGGTGATCACCCATCCCGAAAACGCCAGGCAAAGAACAATCAACAGCCTGATAGCCCATGTACGCACGGGTTTTACGGGGTGCTCCCTGAACTTCAGCGATGCCGCCCTGACTTCATCGCGCGCCCGATCTCCGGCGAACCACCCGACAGCGCACAACGCCGCAAGCAGCCAGGCGAGAATGCAGGACACCCAGACAGACGCACCAACCAGAACAGGCGCGCCGCTGCGCGGATAAAACAAACTGATGACCAACAGTGCGGCCCATGCCAGCTGGAAAAAAACGCTGATAACTTTCTTTTTCATTCCGTTACGCTCCTTTTAAGCACCAGGCCAGCTCCCGCGCGCGGCGGTTCTCCAGCCCTTTATTTTTCTTACCGTTGACGTAAACCCAGCGCGGCAGCTCGTTGCATGCCTGCCACCACTGCTGGCGGTTGATGTAGGACGCCATGGTGGATCGGCATATTGCGCCGGTGCCCACGTTGAAGCCGATGCTTACCAGCGCATCGTAAACATGCTGCGGGGGCCTGACCTTCAGGCAGGCATCCAGCCTTTTTTCCGTCAGCAACACATTGCTGATTAACCCCTGCGCCGCCTGCCGTTCCGTGATGGTCTTGCCGGGCACCACGCCTGACGTATTGCCGATCCCGTCAGTCCAGACACCCGCGCTGCACTGATAAGGCTGCAGGCGGCACCCCTCGAAGTCGGCTACCAGCTTCAGCCCCTCGACGGAGGTGTTGAGCGACTGGAAACCGGGCAGCGTGGCGGCGATAGCCAGCACCACCCCGACAAGGCAGCGTTTAACGATTGAAGGATTCATATTCCCCCCGCGTGATTTGTCCGTCGCGCAGCAGCTGGTAGGTTTTGTGCTTGTAGTACCAGTTGATAGCCAGCATCAGCACACCAATCAGCACGCCGCCAACCGTTGAAGCATCCTTAAGCGACAGATCGCCCAGCCATGCCAGCAAAACAGCGATGCAGTACGTGATAAAGGCGCTGATTCGTTCAAGCGTCATAATTCAGTCCCATAGCTGGACGGTCTGCGCCGTGGTTGTCGCCGGAATATCCGGCAGCTCCACCTGCAGCCCGTGCGGTAAAAAAGGGCCATACTCTGCCAGCCCCGGATTTGCCTGCAGAACCTGCTCGGTGACACCCTGAGTGCGCCCGTAATGACGCCAGCAAAGCGCGTCCACCGTGTCATACTGGTGCGCACGCACTTTCATCAGATAAGCTCCACCGTGCAGTGCGGTGCATCCTGCACCCGGCTGATAGCCCATCGGGCATCACGCCACAGATCGCCGCTGGCCTCCGCCAGCTCCTCCCCTCGCTTTACCCCGGACGCCGTGGCGTCATAATCCTGGTAACGCTCATTGAGCACGGCGCGCGCCCAGCAATACACGGCGTTGAGGTAGTGCTGGATGCGCTCGCTTTTGCCATCCAGCATTTCCGCCGGCACGTCAGCCAGATCCCGGTAGCCCAGCATCTGCTGACGGTTGCGGAAGTCGTACAGCTCAGCGTTAACTTCAGAAATGGCTGTCAGCGCAACCTGCCTCAGACGGGGCTGCGTCACCGTACCGTCAGTGCGCATCACACTGCGAAATTCCGACAGGTCCACATCAGGCCAGAACGGCGTATTTTTAATAACGTCCGCCTGTTCCGGTGCCTGTTCTGGCGCAATAAACTGCATGCGGCTTTCTCCTGAAATAGTGGGCGGTGGACGGGGTTTTGATGTGGCAATGCCTTTCGCCACCCCGTGCCGCCCGTGCGCGGGGCACGTTCGTTAGCGGCTGTCACTGCGCAATCTGCGCTCCAGCTGCTGCTTTTCTTTTTTCACACCGCAGCGGGGATCGAGCTGCAGCGCATGGGTAAGGTGATTAAGGGCAGAAGCCGGGTTGCTTTCGGTCAGTACCGCGCCGATGGCTTTGTGCAGACGTGCCCGGGACTGGTCCGGCATATCCAGATCGGTAGTCAGGTCCAGCGTCTGTAGGAGCAGATCGGCATTAAAACCGGTAGCGGCCAGCAGGGCGCTTTGTGCGGCATCCGCCATTTCTTCCGCCAGAACGGTCTGCACGTTACGGTTGCCCAGCGGCATCACCCAGCCATGGCGCAGCGCATGACGCCCGATTTCCAGCGCACCGGCATAATCACCGGCGTCGATACGCCATAGCATCACGTACATCAGCACGTCATCCTGCTGCGCACCTTCGGCAGCCAGCACGCCCTCCGCCCAGGCGGCATACTTCGGCAGAAGCTCCACCTTGATTGCCGCCTTTTTCACGGTGGACTGGATACCCTTAAGGCGGCGGCGGTCTTCTGCCAGCTGCAGCAGCATCAGGTCATAGCCGGACGCATGGCGAACACTGCCGCCCTCCCGGGCGGCCTGTTCGGCCTGAATGCGCAGGCGGTGCTGCCGTGCGGGACTCAGGCTCATGCGTTACTCCTCAGTTTCTGTTTCGGCGGGTTCTTCCACAGGCGCAGACTGCACCGCAGCTGGCTCGCTGAAGTCACCGATAGTGATGTTTTCGACCAGGGCCGCGCAGCGGTAGTCTTCAATCACATACGCTTCGTTGACGGATTCGAAGTTCTCAATCCGGTCACGTTTCGGGTTGTCGATAACAGAACGGCGGCGGGTGTCCTCCTGCCAGTAGATGGACAGGTTATCCAGACGGGTGATCAGCAGGGAATTAGCCGGGAAGAACGGCGCACGCACCGCCTGCAGGCCGCCCATGCGTTTCTGGCTGATAATCAGATCGGCGGCGATTTTCTCGCTGTTTTCCTGCTCTTTGTTAACCAGCGGGAAATACTTATCGGACAGCAACTCGCGGCCGCAGATAACAACCAGCTCATCATCATCCTGATACACCACGTCGATCAGCTCGTTAACCGCATCCATCACCACGGCGTCCAGGTTGGTATAGTCGCCGCCCTTGCCCACCTTTACCGCGCCTGCGGTGGTGGTGCCGTCCTGGGTGGTGCTGCCCATAACGTGGTCCGGCGCGTCTTCGCGGATTTTCTGCAGCCAGCCCTTATTCACGTCCTGCAGCAGCGGATTTTCTGCGCGGTTGGAGGTTTTGGCGCGCTTCACTCCGTTAAAGCCGATCATAATGCGGTCCAGCGCCTGGCGCTTGACAATGGCGTTACGGATACGCACCTGGAAGTCCTGAAATTTCGCCCACAGGTCCAGCTTTGCGTAGGTCAGCACCGTGTCAAAGTTGGTCTGTTCGCATTTATATTCCACGTCCTCCATCAGCATCGGATCGGTAGGTTCGCGCTCTTTGGTGGTGGTGTCGGTGGTTCCGGCAATGGTGGAGCCAACGCCCAGGCCAAGCAACTGGCCGGACTGTTCCGCAACCGGCGTGATGTTAATCAGCGTCAGAAAAGCGGCGGACTGCTGGATCTGGTCTTCCAGCGTCTGCTGCACGGACGGGTCCACGGTGAACTTGCTGGAAAGTTCTTCCACTTCCACGTTGTTCAGGCGTGCCAGCTGCTGCAGGTAGGCGTTAAAGGCAAAGCGGGTATTCTTTTTCATCGGGTTTTATGCTCCTTCAGCAATTGGTCAGAGTGCCTGCCGGTGCGTCACCGCCCGGCGCGCGCTGGCGGTAATCTTTACGGCTGTCTTCACGGCTCAGCTGCTGCTGAAGCTCGGCAAAGGCGGCCTGCTGCTCCTGCAGCGAGGATTCAAGCTCAGAAATGCGCGCGTCCTGGTCGGACAGGGATTTATCAGTGCGCTCGCTCAGGTTCTGCTGCTCGGTGGCGACCAGCTCAACGGCTTTGTGCACGTCTGAGAAACGCGCATCATCGGTCTGCTCTTTTTTGGTGAACAGGGCGGTGACGCGGGCAAAGAGGGACGGCTTTTCGTCCTGGGTTTCTTCCAGTTCGATCAGCGTTTCTTCGGCGGCGGTAAACAGGTTTTCAGGACTCTGCTTGCGGTTTGCCAGCGGGTTGTGCGCGGCGCTGGCGCTGAAGGTCAGCATCTCAGTGCCCAGGCTCGCCGGATCGTCAGTGGCGGCTAGGCCCACAAGGTAGGCTTTGCCGGTGTCGGCAAACTTCGGGCTGACTTCCATGGAGGTGAAAAGCTTCTGGCCTTTCTTGACCAGTTCAACCAGTGCGCTGGTCGGCTCCACGTCGGCATACAGCGCCATCTTGCCCTTCAGGGGGCCATTCTGAATTTCTTCAGCAACCAGCGCCGTCACCCTGCCGTAGCGGTTGAAGGTGCTTTCCGGCAGATATGACTTGATGTGCTCAAGGTTAATCAGGGCGGTGTAGACCTCCGGGTTGTAGCTTGCCGCCATCTGCTCCAGCCATTCGCGCTGGATTTCGCGTCCGTCGGTGGTGGCACCTTCCACCCCAATGCGGAAACGCTTTGTTTTCACTGTCATGCCGTGCTCCGTTAGAAATTACTTACTGGAGCCTTATGTTTGCGGTGATGGGGGGAGTGAAACAACGCGCGGCGCTTGTACGGTCAGCCACACAAACCGCAGCCGGGGAAAGCCGCCGGGCAAGGCCGTATGTTTGGGCCATGAACACGACAATGACCCCCGCAGACCTCGATCCCCGTCGGCAGGCCATGCTGCTGTACTTTCAGGGATACCGCGTAGCCCGCATTGCAGAAATGCTGGGCGAGAAAGTTGCAACCGTTCACAGCTGGAAGAAGCGCGACAAGTGGGGCGAGTATGGGCCGCTGGATCAGATGCAGCTCACCACCGCCGCGCGCTACTGCCAGCTCATTATGAAGGAGAAGAAAGAAGGGAAAGACTTCAAGGAAATTGACCTGCTGGCGCGCCAGTCAGAGCGCCACGCCCGGATCGGTAAATTTAACGATGGCGGCAACGAGGCAGATTTAAATCCGAAGGTTGCCAACCGCAACAAAGGCCCGCGCCGCCAGCCCGAAAAGAACGTTTTTACCGACGAACAGATCGAGAAGCTGCAGGAGGTTTTCCACGGCTCGATGTTCGCCTACCAGCGCCACTGGTACGAGGCAGGCAACCGCCACCGTATCCGCAACTTGCTCAAATCGCGCCAGATCGGGGCGACCTTCTTTTTTGCCCGGGAGGCGCTGATTGACGCCATCACCACCGGCCGCAACCAGATTTTTCTTTCAGCCAGCAAGGCACAGGCGCACGTCTTCAAGCAGTACATCATCGACTTTGCAAAAGAGGTGGATGTGGAGCTGAAGGGCGACCCGATGACGCTCAGCAACGGCGCGTGCCTGTACTTCCTCGGCACCAACGCCCGCACGGCGCAGAGCTACCACGGCAACCTGTACCTGGATGAATATTTCTGGATACCGAAATTCCAGGAGCTGCGCAAGGTGGCCTCCGGCATGGCCATTCACAAGAAATGGCGGCAGACCTACTTCTCCACGCCGTCCAGCCTGACCCACAGCGCCTATCCGTTCTGGTCCGGCGCCCTGTTCAACCGGGGCCGCGCCAAAGCGGACAAGGTGGATATTGACCTGACCCACGGCAATCTGGCCCCGGGCCTGCTTTGCCCGGACGGCCAGTACCGCCAGATCGTCACCGTGGAGGATGCGGTGCGCGGCGGCTGTAACCTGTTCGACCTGTATCAGCTGCGGATGGAGTACAGCCCGGACGAATACCAGAACCTGCTGATGTGCGAATTCATTGACGATCTGGCGTCAGTGTTCCCGCTGAGCGAGCTGCAGGCGTGCATGGTGGACAGCTGGGAAGTCTGGTCCGATTTTCAGGCGCTGGCGCTGCGCCCGTTTGGCTGGCGTGAAGTCTGGATCGGCTATGACCCGGCGAAAGGTACGCAGAACGGCGACAGCGCCGGATGCGTGGTGGTGGCACCACCCACAGTGCCTGGCGGCAAGTTCCGCATTCTGGAGCGGCACCAGTGGCGCGGGATGGACTTCCGCGCCCAGGCTGACGCCATTAAAAAGCTGACCCAGCAATATAACGTGACCTATATCGGCATCGACTCGACCGGCGTCGGCCACGGCGTCTATGAGAACGTTAAGGCGTTCTTCCCTGCCGTACGCGAATTCGTTTACAACCCCAACGTTAAAAACGCCTTGGTGCTCAAGGCATACGACATTATCAGCCACCGGCGCCTGGAGTTTGACGCCGGGCACACCGACATTGCGCAGTCCTTTATGGCAATCCGCCGCGCCACTACCGCCAGCGGCAACCGCCCCACCTACGAAGCCAGCCGCAGCGAAGAAGCCAGCCATGCAGATCTGGCCTGGGCAACGATGCACGCACTGTTTAACGAACCGCTGCAGGGCGAAGCCGCCAATACCAGCAACATTGTGGAGATTTTTTGATGGGCAAGAGGAATAAAAACTGCGCTGCAGCTAAACAGAATGTTCAACAGAGCAGCGGCGTATCTGCAGAAGCATTCAGCTTTGGCGACCCGATCCCGGTACTGGACCGCCGGGAATTGCTGGATTATGTGGAGTGCGTGCAGATGGACCGCTGGTATGAGCCGCCGGTGAGTTTTGACGGGCTGGCGCGCACCTACCGCGCCGCCGTGCATCACAGCTCACCGATTGCCGTTAAGCGTGACATTCTCAGCAGCACCTATATCCCGCACCGCCTGCTCAGCCAGCAGGCTTTTTCCCGTTTCGTTCAGGACTATCTGGTATTCGGCAATGCCTACCTTGAGAAACGCACCAACCGGCTCGGTGGCGTTCTCTCGCTGGAGCCCGCCCTGGCGAAATATACCCGCCGCGGCGTTGACCTGGACACTTACTGGTTTGTGCAGTACGGATTCACCACGCAGCCCTACGAATTCACGCCGGGAAGCATTTTCCATCTTCTTGAACCTGATATTAACCAGGAAATATACGGGCTGCCCGGCTACCTCTCAGCCATTCCGTCCGCGCTGCTCAACGAGTCCGCCACGCTGTTTCGCCGCAAATATTACATTAACGGCAGCCATGCGGGCTTTATCATGTACATGACCGACGCCGCGCAGAACCAGGAGGACGTAAACAACATCCGCCAGGCCATGAAAAGCGCCAAGGGCCCGGGCAACTTCCGCAACCTGTTCATGTACTCTCCTAACGGCAAAAAAGACGGGATTCAGATAATCCCGCTGTCAGAGGTGGCGGCGAAAGATGAATTTCTGAATATCAAGAATGTGAGCCGCGATGACATGATGGCTGCGCACCGCGTACCGCCGCAGATGATGGGGATTATGCCAAATAATGTCGGGGGTTTTGGGGATGTAGAAAAAGCGAGTAAAGTTTTTGTTCGAAATGAGCTCTATCCATTGCAGAAAAAACTAAGCGAGCTTAACACTTGGCTTGGAGAAGAAATCATTAAGTTTGACGAATACATTTTATAAAAGAATAGGCCGCAGAAAGCGGCCTTTATTATTCCCCGAAAGTATTATTCTTCTTCATCATGTACAACTTTTTTTTCGGGAATATCTTCATTTATCTTCTTCGTTCTTGTCAGTCCCGCCTTTCCCAGAACAGCATCCATTTTGTCACCACCTTTTTCCACCAAACTTTTGAAACCATCAGAGGATAACATTTCCATTATTGGAGATGAATGAGCGGTTTCCTCAACGAATCTCAACGGTGGCTCTTCAAGTCGAGTAAGTGCATTGCCAAAAAGACGCTGTGAGAAATCAGAGTCTAATTGCATCGCTTCTCTACGATAACCTTCATAGGCTTTAGAAACGCTAGCTTTGAATTCATAATCTTCGGCCAATCTGAATCGTTGACCAATTTGCTTAGTAGCTAACCAAGCAAACCAAAGCGGGGCACCTACACTGAGAATCGATAAGATAAGCTGTATGGTTAGTTTGATACCAGAGGCATTAGGATTCGATAAGTATGCCTCCAGAGCATGCAATCGAGTATAACCAACAACGGCTCCAGCCCCAAGGGCTGCGATTAAGCCTGCTACCCATAGCCTGATACTGGCGTTAAGTTTTCTTGCTTTATCTTCAAAAGCTCCAGCTAAACCTTTAGATGTCGTTGTTCTAAAGGCCTCCTCACATTTATCGATATATCCTTGAGCTTCAACTTTAAGTTCAGCCAAATAATCGTTAGCTTCTTTCGCTACATTTTTATGTAATTGTGCAATCGTATTTTTTATGTCATTTAACTCTTTACCATCTAGCTTTGCCTGTTCTAATCTTTCATTGATTGAATCAGCATTTTTCTCTGAAAGATCATTTAATTGATTAATTTCCTCATTTGTCTCTCTAAGAGATTTTAAGGTTGTGGGTAAACTCTCTGCAGCATCATAAGCTTCATTGATTACATTTATCTTGCTATCGAGGTCACCACTTTTCTCCTCAATAGCTTGAAGATTCGATTGATACAAACCTAGTCTGTTTATTATTTTTTTTGGAAGAAGTTCTTTGTTATTTAAAACTTCAAACGAAAATAGCTCATTTATTTCCGTACTTATATAAAGCATAGAAACCAAATACGATGCAATGGCTGGCCCCGATACATTACTATTGCTGTGGTTTAAATGGTTTAAATTGGGTTGTGCTTTATCTAACGAATAAATTATAGAATCTATAATTTCAACGTCATGTTCAGAAGGTTCAAACTTAGTCATCTTGCCTATCTTTTCAGATAGCATTTTCGGGAAAGATACTAAATCTTCTGAATGTAAGAAGGGATATTGATAATTGTTAAGATCAATAAAATCTTGCTGTGGAAAACTTATTGCACTAATAGTGGTATGTAAATTATCCAGTTTTTCTTTTAGTTGGTTCAACTTTTCATTCATGGCTTCGCCTTTGATTACTGTATGTAAAAGATAAACGTCCTTACAATATCACATTCATGACAACTATCAGAGGGTAAGCGCGCGCTCGTAGCCCCGCCACGCCTGGCCGCTTCTTGTAGCGGTTTTCATGCAGGTGCATGACATAAGCCAAAGCCTGTCAGAACTAGCGGGATTGAGCTAAAACGATCCTCAAACGTTCATGCATACTCATGCAGCATAGACATGCACTTGCCAGGGAGGTTTAAATCTGCATCCGAATGACCGTTTGTAAAATGGAGCAGACGTGCAAAGAAAGTTGAAGGTCAGCCGTAAACGAAAGGTAGGAGTTTGTTTAAATTGAACTCTTACATTCAGAATGTGTTCAAGAATAAACGACTTGTTTTGTCCAAATTCTTATATGAGAAGTGAAGAATATGTTGATGACAAAACGTGAAAAGGAGCCAGAGGGCTCCTTTTTATCTCAGACTAAGATTTGTTAAACAGTGATTTACCACTATTTGGCAAAAAAGGAGGCGACACTGGTTTATTGCTATACAACAAATTAACAGGAATATAGTCACTCTGGCCAAGAGGCCATAAATTAGCAATATTGGCTAAGTACAAATTAACTTTCTCATTCCTATCATTGATAATTCCTGTTAATGCAGGATCGTCATCAAATCCGTACTCAAAACTCCACACATCGTCAGCATATCCAGCTTGGCAGATGCGATACCACTCTTTAAACATAGGTTCAAGAATGGTTTTACCTAAGCTTTTCAAGTTGCTATCGAAGATTACAAAAAGCGAACCTTTGCGTTCACCTACAAATTTAACGGCAGGCATAAGGTTAGACATGTAAGCAACTTCAAGGACATTTAAAACCCTTTCATCATGGTCTTCATCCCATAAAATGGCGAATGTATGGATTTTCGGGCTGGAATGATTTGAATAAAGAGAAGACTTCCACTGGACAGCACTCAAAATAGAGTAGTGCGTCCCACGACCAAGATGTCCAACTGGGGATTGTTCATCATATACAGTTTTAAAAAAAGGGGAATAACTAGGCATAGTCATAATTTTGACCTCAAATTTATGTGAATCACCACAAGAGACAAACCTTTCGAGCCTGCCATGTTTCATTATTTACGTTAACTTATAGGGGTACGGATAGCAATAAAAATTACAATACAATTTTGTCCAACACACCCGTTCTCCTTTGCCTATTAACAGTATACTATTCTTTGCAAAGCCAGAAACACCCATGCCTGATACAAAGCGGGCGATCACTCATTCAAATGACCGCCACATCTCGTTGCGCTCGTTGTTCAACCTTACCCCCATAATGAGTTCTTTCGAGGGCAACGTTTCAGTGTAACCAGCTTTCGTCCTCCCAGACCTGCTGCAAAATCTCCATTACCCGCTTTTTATCTTCGTCCAGTTTTAAACCGCTCAGCTCCAGACCGTTAGCGCTTCCCTTACGTATGCGGACTGCCGTTTTTGGATAGAGAGGGCGCAAATTTCGGTAAAGCTCAGATTCAAGGGCTTGCAGTGTTGCCTGGCTTATCTTCTGCTCTTTATCGATCATTATTTCAATGCGCATAGATTCCCCCTAACTGGTAGCGTCCATTGTGCGGCTATATTCATGGTTGCGTATTTTGGCCATCAGCTCGTCAGTCAGCTCAGCAACCCACTGGATAGCCAGCCGCTTTTCTTCGTCGCTGCAATCGCTTGCCGCTACCAGCTTTAAGAAAAAATCAATGCGCTGAAGTTTCAATGACTCCAAAAGATAATCCTGCATTTTCCCTCCTTTTACGACTACTTACACAACATAACTGTATGTATATACACTGTTTATATATACAGTATATTACCAATTTCTAAATGTAAAACGCTTTTTTGTCCTTCAATAAGAAAGACCTAATATGAGTCAGAAAAAGAAAAAATATCCGATGTGTCAGTAATACTGGCGCCATTTGTCATCCTCACGCAGCCGCCCGTTCTGGTAAAATATCCGCAGTCCTCCCCCTGACGGAAGGCTGCCGCCGCGTAAAAGTAAACTCACCTCGTACTCACTGCTATCGAACCCTCTGGACTGCAGTTCATACTCCAGCTGCAGGCGCTGCTGCTCAGAAATATCCTGCCTGTAAGCCTTTTTCCGTTTCGGTTTTACCAGCCTGAGCCGTGCGACCAGTTCACGCCGTTCCTTTTTGCCCATGCCGTGCAGATAGTCCTGCAGCGCCTTTTCATCCATGGACGTAATATCCGGTACTTCGCCCCCTGTCTGGTTCAAATTTTCAACAGGGGGACAGTTATTGCCACGAGTCCAAGGGGCGCAAGCGCCCTGGTCGGCTGTCGCCTCCTGAAGGTCAACGGCTTTACGAACCATTTTCCACTTCACTGCATGAGTGCAGATCCGGCCCTCAATGATCGGGGACCAGATGCCATAAATACGAACACCGTGATCGCCGTAGGTGCTCGGTTCGTCGTTAAGCTCATAGGCAGTTCTGACAAGGTGATGTTTACGGGGAACCAGGACGCCGCCCTGTTTCATGATGTAGGTGGCAAAACAACCAGCATCCGCTGCGGCCAATACAGCATCCAGACGCGGGTTTTCCAGTACCGGCGCACCTGCCTTCTTGTCACCCTGCGCCCTGGCAGCCTGACCGGCCAGCAGGCGCAGTTCACGGTATGCCTGGCGGCCAGGAATACCAAAGAAGCGGAATTGCTGTACACGATGCAGCGAAGCCCAGGCGTTTACGTTCTCAGCGTTATCGCGCAGCGATCTGCCCGTTTCTTTACTGATTTCCTGCGCCACTCCGCGCCCGTCAATGTTTTTACTGATGTATTTGGCGATATAGCTGGTCGGTGTCCCCTTGCGCGGGTTAATAAGCTCAGACTTGAATCGCGGCCCGGTATTGGTGCCCAGCTCCTCCCGGTCCTCACGAATGGCGAATTTACGCAGCAGCGCGGTGATGGATTTGCGGTCCTTTTTGCGCATGAAGCAAAGCAGGTGCCAGTGCACGGTGCCGTCATGGTGTGGCTCAGCAACGCGAACGCCATACCAGCGCAGCCCGGCTTTGTGCATAGCCTTACGGAAGGCGGCAAACATATTCACCAGGTAATCGCTGCTCTGGCGGACCGTGGCACTGTTCCATTTCGGGTTCGGCCTGCCGTTATTGAGCGTTGCATGAAAGCGTGACGGGCAGGTGATGGTATAGAACACGGCGCATTCACCACGCATTTCTGCGATCAGCTCCAGCCCCTTAACGCAGGCCATCATTTCGTTGCGCCGGTGCGCCGGATTGCTGCTGCTGGCGTTTACCACTTCTTCCATATCCAGCGTGTCACCTTCGGCGTTAACCAGCTCATGCGAGCGGAAAAACTCCAGTGATTTGCGACGCTGTTCGCGTTTGTGGATCACAGCTTCATAGCTGACATACGGTGACGCTTTTTTGTTTACCAGGCAGACAGCGCGCAACTGTTCTTCCCGCCATTCACATCGCATCTGCCACAGCTTGCGATACCACCAGTCTGCGCAAAGCATACGGGCAAGCGAGCCCGGAATAAGCTCGTATGGAACCGGCTTACGGCGGTGCTTTTTACGGCGTAGCTGCTCGAAAGCAGGCGGGATAACATCAAGGCGCATAGCCTCAGCGGCCACCCTTTCCCATGACCGGCGGATCTCTTCTGGCGTAACGTCTTCATCCATAAACAGCTCACCGCAGGCAGCATCCAGACACATGCTCATGTGTGCCGCCACCAGGGTTGACAACCGCTTAACCTGCTCCTGATTCATTTCGGGCAGGACCAGCAAGCCCTCCAGCCCGTCGTGGCTCGCCATAAAACGGAATGACGCAGAAATCTGGCTGGTACGCACGCGCCCGAGGCGTTCCAGGCACGGCCTGATAGTTTCACGTAGATAGCGGGAATATGCCTTCGGTTTGCCCAGGCCCTCGAAATATTTAATCCGTTCAAGAAGCGGCTTACTGATATGCGCCGGCTGGGCGCTCACGTCAGCAACGATGACCAGATCGGGATTGAATTGCTGCTGTTCGCGGGCCATTTTGGCGCGGCTTAGCAGCTGGTCCTGCTCCATTTCCCGCTGAACAGGATCACGGGATTCATTGAAGAAATAGCGATCCCAGACCTCATTACTCAGGGCTTCGCGGCGCAGCTGTTCCTGCTCGTTATCCGCAGCATAGAGAGTAATCAGGTTTGAAAGCACGGATGAAGTGGCACGCTTATCTTTATCCAGATAAGGGTTAACCGCTTTCTTTTCAGCATTCCATGAATAGCGGTAATTGCTCATGCGATCTCCAGCTCAAGCTGGAAAGGCTGCAAACCTTTTGAGGACCATTCAGAGATAGAGGGCGGCCGCACTGCCTCGATAGCACCTTTAAGAATGGCGCAACGATTTTTCAAAATTACGGCTTTGAGCTCTTTTTCGCTAAGACCGCGTGAATACTCAGCCTCGCGGATAGCCCTGGTTAGTTCAGGATATTTAGAGTTGAATTTAGGAACATTGCAGGCCAGATTCGTGCTGTCAGCAGTGGCGAGTGGATAATTGCCCATCACACGCCCATCCAGCATACGCAGGCCATGAACTCTGGTTTGAAAGGTATATTTGCAGTAAATAGTTTCGAAAGCCTCCTGCATACGACGATGCCAGCGCTCTGTCCTGATAACCGCATATTCTCCAGATGACCCAAAACAAACCCGGGGCCATTCGCGGCAAAGCTCAACCAGACGATCTATAGATTCGTGCAGGTGCCAGACAGGAGCCGCCTTATCCCGAAACATGCGAGGAACCTGACGAATCAGTGCATCGTTATCACTTTCTCCCCCCTCCACAACGTCAGGGATCACGAAAAAAGCCACTTTAGGATGGTGGTAATAGCCAAGTAGCCACTCATAGAATTCGCACCAGTTAATAACCAGGCCCCGCATCCATGCTGAAAATGCTCCGTTATCAATACCCACTGCGGCGGCAAAATTGAGAGATGCTGCTATCTGGTCCGGGCGCACATATGAAACGAAAGCACCGGCTCCGCTCACCGCAATGCGATGAACATCACCGGCACTCCCCCAAACAGGCGTCCCGTGAAAATGATGGGCCCCGAGCTGCGCCCCTTTCACGCAGGCACCTTCCATACAACAGAGCAATGAGGGCCACCTGGATCGACGCTTACGCACATCTTTGGTTTAAGCACCGCAATGAGCTCGTCAGCTTTTTTCCCTTCGCCCGCGGCAACGCCAATGCTGCGTTTTGTGCTGATGCGGTGAAGGGTGAATTTTCGATAAAACGAACGAATCAGGCGGGTGTCGCTATTGGACACGATGATCGGATGGCCTTCTGATGACCGGCGCACCAGAATAGATGCCAAATCATACTGGTCATCATCAGAGAACCCGGCAGTGTGATAACCGCTAAAAGTACCGTCATAAGGCGGATCGCAGTAGACAACATCACCCGCCTGCAGCATTGCCAGCGTTTCGTCATAACTGGCGCAGATGAACGTCGCGCGCACAGCCTTTTCAGCGAATGCACGTATTTCATCGACAGGCAGATAAGGCTTTTTGTAATTACCATATGGAACATTGAAAAGACCGCGCTGGTTATAACGGCACAAGCCGCGATAACAATGACGATTAAGGAAAAGGAAATAAGCTGCCTTTTCTATTGGCTCCAGGGGTACAGTGTTAAAAAACTGGCGACATTTATAATAATCTTCTTCCGTGGTGAACTTGGAGAAAATACGCTCTACCAAATGAATAAAGCTGTTAACGTCTTCTTTAATCACCTGATAAAGATTTATAAGGTCAGGGTTAATATCCGCAACAAGATAATAAGGATAGTCTGTTGCCATCATCACAGCGCAGGAACCTGCGAAAGGTTCAACCAGTCGAGGGCCATCTGGGAGGTGCTTTTTGAGTTCGGACATGATGGCGGTTTTGTTTCCCGCCCATTTCAAGATAGTGCTCATACAACACCTCCGTTGTAGTGTTTGCTTTTTAGCTCTGCGATTTCCTGACAGGTCACACAGCACTGCACGCCCGGAATAGCGCGGCGGCGAGCTGGAGGGATTGGTGCATCGCATTCGATGCAAAGCACACGAGAAACGCCCGGCGCTCTGTTGCGGGCAGTGTGGATGTGGCGCTGGCGTTCTTCTTCAACGCGCTGCTGTACGAGATCCATAGAATCAGCCATTAGTGCAGCTCCTGAGATTCGTTTTCGTAGCGGGTTGCTTCGCGGCGCAGAAGCTCAGCCGCTTCAATACCGTTTAACCCTTTGTTGGTGATATGGGTTGCCAGTGCCTCAAGGCGGATTGAAACTGCTAGCGCGCGGCCTTTGCGCTCCTCACGTTTGGCAATGTCGATCACCGCCATAAGCGGATCGGTTTCGGCTACAAACATTTTTGGTAATTCGTTCTGCATTGTTCTTTCTCCTGAATTTGGGCAAAAGAATGCCCGGCGGGTTTACGCCATTAATTTCTGTTGTGGGTTAATTCGGCATGGTTAGCCGTTTGGGAAATAAGCTCACCACTGCACGAAAATGATTCATTGCTTTAACCAGTTCCCGCTTTTCGTCAGTAGTCAGATCACTAATATTGACGCTGTGACGTTCTGCCGGAATTTTTGCCATAAAGAATATGGCTGCCAGTGCCCGCTCATTTTGTTTATGGTTTATATCGCGACGATCACGCATATCTTTAATAAACCTTTCAAGCTCTGGCTCAATATTCAGACCAAAAACCCTCGCCCTTAATTCAGCTATACGGTTCAGTCCTTCAAGCCGTTGACCCGGGCTTAGTGGAACAGTCGCTGCAGTGCCTTCAATAGCCATGGTTTCACCTGTTTGGTAGTGGTCAGCCCTGCCAGCAGCTCTTCCTGAGAGCGAGACGGGTGCCAGCGCTTGCCATCTTTCCCGATAATCCAGCCATGGCCGCAGTGCATACCTTGGCTTTGTTTAACCAAAAGCGATGCGAATGAGGGTTCCTTACTAAGCATAAGCACCTCAGATCAGGCCAAATGAAGCGCTGAGGCCCGTTACTGTATCAACAGCACTTGCCATTGCTGGGTTGTACTGTAGGCGCGCGTGCAGGGAAACAGCTGTAAGTGCCATCAAACGAGTAACAGAATTGATGCTTTCGATAACTTGGCGGCGTTCCGTTGTTGTCTGGTGTTCACCAGAAACAGCGCTTGCTGCAACGCGACCGATCTCTGCTGTAGCATTCAAAACGTAATGAGGCATCTTCTCGCTGGCTACTTCGTTCAGCGGCACACATGGCAGGCAATGGATTTGAGCCAGGAACCCATCAACCAGCGTTGAGTCCTCAGTGATATCCGTCAGCAGCCAAATATCCGGCGCCGTGAGTTGATGCGGTTGTTCCGGGTTCAGTTTGTTGCGCAGCGTTTGGACATTCATGCCTGCTCGCTCTGCCAGCTTCGCCATATTATGACGCAGTGCGAAAGCGCGGCATGCTTCATCAAAGTGTGGATGTTTGGAAATCTTATAATCAAACATGCGAGCCTCTTGGAAAGTTCTCATAATTGAACTTACTGACCAACAACAACGCGGAAGTTGGAATGACCAAGGGACTCACGAACCTGATCGGTTTTGTACATCAAGTAACGAAGACATACGCGTCCCTTATTTTTCTCCTTTTTGACCATATACTTAGCCAATTGGCCATGGTGGATTTTTTGATAAACAGAGCCGCGAGAAATGCCTTCCCATTCCGCGAACTCTGCAGGTGTAGCCATCTCTTTTGGTACTCGAATTGAAATATCTGTGCTCATAGTGCAGTATCTCTTAGTTTGTTTTCGTTTCATCTCGTTTTATATGGTTTGGTTTTGCTTTTCAAACCATGAGCGGATATTAGGATCACTTTTTATATGCGTCAAGAGGTTTGATTATGAGTTTAATCAAGGCAGGGAATGATAGTGGTGGACGTGATGCAATCAATAGGCTTATTAAGGCCTACAATTTCAGCTCACGTCAGCAGCTTTGCGAACATTTGGACGTATCTAAAAGCACTATGGCTAACAGATACTTAAGAGATAGCTTTCCCGCTGAGTGGGTAATTCAATGCGCCCTAGAAACAGGAATTTCCCTTCTATGGCTGGCAACCGGCCAGGGGGATATGTATGCGAGTGAGAACGAAGAAAAGAATCTCAAAAACGAAACCTCCGTCACGGTAAGACCACTTTCTAAAATCGTTGCTCCCAGTATCAAACATGTTGAGCTGAAGAATGGCGAGCTGCAGCCGTGCGATGAAATCCTTCTCGATAGCAGACTGCTGGAAGGTGAATCTTCCAACTCTCTTTTTGTAAAAACAGCTAGTGATAGTTTCATTGTGGATACGTCTGTGAAACAAATCAGCAATGGTTATTGGCTGGTAGATATCGACGGCGTTAAAAGCTTCGTTAAGATTGTCCGCATTCCTGGCAATAAAATTGTGGTTCATCAGGATGAAGCATCCTTTGAGTGCGCTGTAGATGATGTTGAGGTAGTTGGCCGCGCAGTAAAAGTCCTTAAGAGCATCTAACCATGACGATTAGAAAGCAGCCGAACGGAAAATGGTTGTGCGAATGTTACCCCAACGGGCGTGACGGCAAGCGCGTGCGCAAGCAATTTGCCACGAAGGGCGAGGCTGTAGCATTCGAAAACTTCACCATGGATGAAGTGAACAAAAAGCCGTGGTTGGGTGAAAAAGAAGATCGGCGTCGTTTATCAGAATTGATTGAGCAGTGGCACTCCCTTTACGGCCAGACGCTCGCAGATCCCAAGCGCCTAATGGCGAAACTGAATATTATCTGCAATGGGCTGGGCGATCCCGTAGCCTCTGAGTTAACCGCCGGTGACTTTACAAAATATCGTGAAGCACGATTAAAAGGTGAACTGTATAACGAAGACGGCTCGCTCATGTCGCCAGTAAAACCCCGTACAGTAAACCTTGAACAGCGCAATTTATCATCCGTTTTTGGCACATTGAAAAAACTGGGGCACTGGTCAGCGCCAAACCCGCTTGCCGGGCTACCAACTTTCAAAATTGCAGAGGGGGAACTGGCGTTCTTGACCCCCGACGAAATTAAACGCCTTCTTGATGCCTGCGCTGACTCACAAAGTCCCAGCTTATTGATGATCGTAAAAGTATGCCTAGCTACCGGCGCGCGCTGGAGTGAAGCCGAGAATCTTCAGGGACATCAGTTAACCAAATACCGAATCACTTACATCAAAACAAAAGGTAAGAAAAACCGAACCGTACCGATATCCCAAGAACTGTATGATGAACTTCCCAAAACCAGAGGGAGACTATTCACGCCATGCAGAAAAGCCTTTGAGCGCGCAGTAAAGCGGGCTTGTATTGATTTGCCGGAGGGCCAATGCACTCACGTTCTGCGCCACACATTCGCCAGTCACTTCATGATGAACGGCGGGAATATACTAGTTCTGAGAGATATTTTAGGGCATGCAGATATCAAAATGACGATGATTTACGCTCACTTTTCACCAGAACATTTGGAAGATGCAGTGCACAAAAATCCTTTGAATAAATTATACAAATAGATAATCTGGCATCAGGAGATAATAAAGTGTTAGTACATTCGGACTCTATGGCAAGACATATGATGGCATCAACTCGTTCGAGGGTTCAAAAATACAATCCATACACATTAATTTCTCTTTGTTTAAAATACAATAACAAAAAACACGACACTCATATAGATATGATGCGACATATGCCATGGATTATTAATTTATGCATAAAATGGTCTGCCGCAGTTATATCAAGCAAGCGAACTTTTCGTGATATTAATGAACAGCAATCCATAGAACTTTTCCAGAGAGTGTTTGAGTCTCTTAGTTTTATCCCTAATGGCGTAATGCAAAAAGATGGACTTGATTTTTTTATCAGAAATATGATTTATCAACAAATGATATATCAAAAAACCGATGCGTTAAATACAATCAGTCGACAATCATTCCTCTTTGAAGGGCTAGAGAAAACACATAGCATTGAAAGAACATTTGAAGAACTAACGAAAGTTAAAATCGAAGACTTTCTGGCTCTTTCTTTTGTAATGATTTCATTAGTGCTCAGTAAGGAAAGTACTACTCTGTTCACTGTGAAAACATTCGAAATTATTTTCGACACCATACCAGAAAGTACAGTGATGAATTTTTTAGATTGTTTATCAATCGAGCAATCAGAGCTACAGAACTTCGCTAGAGCTAATCTTAGCAATAATCCCCTAACAGAGTATTATTTACCTACACCTTTTTTAGAAAAACCTTTTATAAAAACTAAAGATGAGTATTTGCAAATCCATCCGCAGCTGACATCTACATGTCTTCAAACTTATATTTACGATTTACTGCGTAAAAATAATGCTGAAACCTTCATGGATAAATTTGGAGGATTATTTGAAAATTCCCTTCACAAGCTATTAATTGAGAGTAAATTCAAATTCCATACTGAAAAAGAACTAATTAAATTATTACCTAAAGATAATAAAGTTGTTGATTTTATTATACCAAGCGAGAACTCCAATATTTACATAGACGTTAAGGGTGTAGAAATACACAGTAGAGGAATGGTTACACTTAACCCTAGGGATATATCAAGCACAATAAAATCATCCGTATTAAAAGCGATCAAGCAGTCGCTTGAAGTACATAGAGGTCTTGATATAGTAAATTCATCACTAATTCCTTATAGAGATAATAGTTTTATAATATGTGTTACATTCAAGAATTTATTTCTTGGAGGAGGGAAACTAATTTTTAACTCATATGCTAAGGAAGATATCCTGAGAATATATTCAAACTTCGAAGAGAAATACCAAATACCTTATGAGAATATATTTTGTATTGCATTTGAAGAATTTGAATACTTATTAGCATCATGTGCTTTCCATAAAATCGCCCCCATAGACGTTCTACAATATATCGTTGTACAAAACAGGGATCCTTTGACCTCAAAGCTCATGTTCGGAGATCACTTAAAACATTTTTTTAAATCGGTCAAAAATTCCACAATAGTCAATGATGCAGGGTTAAGAAGTATAGATAGGATTGCATCTAGACTCATGCCCAAACCGTGATTTCTAAATCATACAGAATAGCTGCTCATTGGCGGCAAAATGGCGGCGCATCTTTAAAAACGCATAAAACCGACTAACATCCAATAAAACTAACATATTGTTTTAAAACACAAATACATGTTTTTACTACATTTAAAATGGTATGTAGAAATTTCGGACGCGGGTTCAACTCCCGCCAGCTCCACCAAATATAACGGCCTGATTCTCTTAGAGTTTCAGGCCGTTTTTCTTTGGGCGTGTGGCACAACTGTGACTCAGGAGTGTACCATATGCCATCAAACAACATCCCCCATTACCTCTATAAGCGTAACCACACCTGGTGGTTCAGGAAGCGTTTCGTATCTGAGGGCAATGCAATCGAATACAGACTGAGCCTGCAAACAGCAAGCTTTCAGCGTGCTCGTCTTCTTGCCCTGCGTTTACAGACACTCTGCTAACAGATGGTTGCTTCTTTGGGGGCCCCCAAGAAACTGAAGAATGGCGTGATGGACAAATCAGCACAAGAGCAAATCAGAGCAAAACTTCGAGCCAAAGTTGCCGAATGGACCGCCGAGGAAACAGAACATTGGTTCTGCGGCTCTACACGTAATGAAGGCAATCTGAACGATTATCTTGAGACATTAGATATGGTTGTCTCTGATTTGAAAGAACGCATCGCATACGATGATAAACCATCTCTGCACCGGGCCGAAGCAAGTACCGTTCTGGACGAACTGCCACACCTTAAAGCTACTCTCAGTGAATACGATTACCAAGTCATTGCTCGCATGGTGGCGCAAGCCAAGGTTAAATCCTTGCAGGATACCAGAGCAATTATTTCTTGGTGGGGATGCTGACTGGCTTACAACTAGCCCAGTTTCCTCACAAGAGATGCCCCATTCTGATGTTCATTTTCTTTCAGATATGATCAGCAAGTACCAAGCCGAGAACGCAAGCAAAGAACACTCGCAGAAGAGTCAGGACAAATATGCTCACTCGCTCGCACTGACCTTCAGTTTCTTCGGCAATGTGCCCATTTCGGAGATCTCATTATCCAGCGGTAGAGAGTTTCGTGAGTTACTTGCATCATTACCTGAGAAACTCAAAGCCAAAGAAATGCTCGAAACTCCACTGCTCGAGCTTATTTCTAAGAAAAAGGCGTCCAAAACTATCGCAACGGCTACTGCTAACGATCACCTTGAAAAGGTACGCCGCTTCTTTCAATGGATGCTAGATACAGGGTATCTGCCTGAAGACAATCCCATACCTAAAGAACCACTACCCGAGCCGAAACAGAGCAATAAAGCAGCGAGACATGCGACTTCTGACGAAGATGCAGTAAAAGTGTTTAAACATCAGATCTTTACTGAGCATCAAGGTCTTGTGACCACCAAAATTCAACATCCACATCACTTCTGGCTTCCTTTGCTCTGCCTCTTTACAGGCATTCGCCCGAACGAGGCATGTTTACTATATGTTGATGACATCGAGCTGGTGGGTAAGGTGTGGTGTATACGCATTGATAAGCGTTTTGATGAACAAAGGTTAAAAATGCCCAACGCCTTACGCTATATCCCTCTGCATAAGTGTCTACTGGAAATTGGCTTCTTGAGATATGTACATGATTTCCGCACTTTGGTAGGTGGAAACAGCCGACTATTCCCAGAGATTAAGGCGATCAAAGGCTACCACTCACATAAACCCGGAGAGTGGTTTAACCGTAACATTCGCGGTAAGCAGGGCCTAGATCCGAGTTCAACTCTTTATACCTTCAGACACGCTTTTCGCGACAAGTTAGTAATGCTGAATGCAACTGATGAATACCTAAACCGTTTAATGGGACATCAAGGTAGCCCCTATGGTAGTTCATTGTTAACCGATGTTACTTGTATGAAGGAGCTCATCGATAAGATTGAGTTTGCAAGCATTGAATCGCCACGGATAATCTAGACACTTCCGAGCCGTTGATAATACTGGTTTTCA
>OGSL01000083.1_pt1 | contig 63455 bp, 56 predicted proteins | sample 1573881 | NCBI WGS metagenome assembly OGSL01 (sample SAMN03295838, study PRJEB24534) | human gut metagenome | isolation source: fecal sample 6 from infant 5 | host: Homo sapiens | place: USA: Pittsburgh, PA | collected 2014-07 | reverse complement strand
TGCATAGGGTAAACAATCTTATCGCCTATTTTAAACATACTATCACCTCACTATATATTATATCTTAATCACAAATTTAATTCAATAATAAAACTTTTTATTATATCATATCTTATGTTTTTGTCAATTAAAAAAGACGATGAAATTCATCGCCTCATTTTATCGTAGTAATAATATTTAATTAGTTTAAAATTGTAACTCTAACAGTTCTTCTTCCCCAATTGTTGCTTTGAGATTTTGAACCAAATACTAAGTCGATTCTATTTCCTTTGATAGCTCCACCAGTATCTTCTGCTCTCGCATATCCGTAACCTTCAATGTACAATCTAGTTCCCAATGGAATTACATTAGGATCCACAGCTACTACACCATATCTAATTGCAGTTCCCATTGCAGTTGTTGAATATCCACCATTTTCTGCAGGATCTGAAGTATAGGCAGTAGATCTCATTGTAATAGTTCTTCCTGAAACATTTTTAGGAGAAGATTGTGCTTGTTGCTTTTCTTTCTTAGCTCTTTCTTCTTGTTCTTTTTTTCTTTTTTCAGCAAGTTTTTGAGCTTGAATTTTTCTTTCTTTAGCTACTCTTATATCCCTATCTTTTGGAGATTCTTTTGTTGTATTATCTTTAGCAATATAAGCAATTCTTCCAAAATAATTAATCCTTAAACTATCTTCATCGATATGACTTTTGATTTTTGAGTCTTTGTCGATTACTCCCAATTCTTTTGCATCTTTTTCTTTTGAATCGAAAACTTTAGTTTCTTTATTAACCCATCCTTCAAACTTGTTTGCATCTGGTTTAACTTCATTTTCTGATATATATGATTTGTAAATAAAACCTTCTGATTTTTTGTCATCTTTTGTAAAAGATACCTTTGCAAAAATCTCTCCGATTTTTTCTACTTCTACATTATCACCTTGTTCCAATTCTTCGATTACTTTACTATGTTCATTTTCCTCTTTAAACAAATCTGTATCATCATTTATCCAATATTTTTTTGATTGTATATTTTCACTTGATTTTTGTTCTACTTTAACATTATTTAAATCTTTTGCTTGTGAATTTGATGGTACAAATGCTAATAAACTTGTCATAATGACAACCGAAGAATTTAAAATTAACTTTCTAAAATTCATTTGTATCTCCTCTTTCTTTTTTAGATTTTTTTGTGTTTATTTTTTACTACCCGGCTATTTTATTAAACACAGAAAAATATTTCAAGAAAAAGGAACATATTTTTGCCCCTTTAAGTGATATTCTTTTTCATTAGAACTCTTTGTATCTATTCGCTCAAATTTTGTATATGTTAAATGCTTGAAAATTAAGGGTTACAAAAAGGTTACAGTAATTTTTAAATTCATTTGTTAATTGAGTACAATAGCTCAAAATATTACATTTTTGTAATATTTATGGTGTTTTTGACTGGATTTAGAAAAAATTGTCATTTTAAAACGAAAAAATCCCCATGAAAGTTATCCAAAACAAAAATTTTGAATTACAATCATGAGGACTATGTCAATTATTTAATTGTAAACATCTATACTCTACAATTCTCCCAATTCTTTTTTCAATTCGTACACTAATTTATTCTCTAGCTTTTCCACATCCATTACGAAATTCATCAATCCGCCGAATAAAGATTTGTTGTGAAGTTTCATGTCAACATCCACAAAACTTCCTTCATTTGTATCTCCAAAATCAAAATTCAAATATCCATCTATATTCTTAGAATTTAAATCAATGTACATTTTTTCGTTTTCAACAAGCTCTTTTATAGTGTAAGTCATTGTTACTCCCAAATTATCAATTACATATTGATTTTCAACTCCTGTTGGTTTTGAATTGTCTAGTAATCTATGTTTTATCGTTTGAAAAACTCTACTTTTATCTGATTTGAATTCTTCTCTTTTCTTTAATTCACCCATTGATAATTTCCACCTTTCTTTTTATTATTTCGTCTAATTTTTCTGAATAATCTCTTAAATTTTTGTAGTTTGTATATTTTATTATATCATCTTTTATGATTTTAGAATTAGCAGTCATCCCAAATCCTATAATGCTTTCTAATTCTTCATTGATTACGATATTGTATCTGGAAGGAATATCCTTGCAATAACCGATATTTTCCATATTATTCAGAATGTTTTTCTGACGATATAAATAATACGGACTGTAATTATTTTCCAATGTCCATTTTTTTACCAATTGCATTTGTTTCTCCGCAATATTTTCTTCAAAATTTTCCTTGTCGTATCGCTGTGAGTACTTGCTTCCATTTTTTATCGACAATGTATGAAAAGTAATATTATCGGGCTGTAGTCGCCTTAAAATTTCTAGATTTTCTTCTGTGTTTTTTACACCATCGTACAATAATCCAAGTATAAAATCCATATTTATGAAAAATCCCAAGTTGTTAGCTTGAGTGTACAAATCAAACAAGTTTTCATTATTTTGAATTCTCCCCATAGCTTTCAGTGCTTTTTCATTAAATGTTTGTGGATTCAAGCTAATTCTTGTCACATTGTACTTTTTTAACAAATTTAATTTGTCAACATCCAAGCTGTCTTCACGTCCAGCTTCAAATGTGTACTCAAGTAAGTTTTCTGACACAAAACAGTTTTTAATAACTTCCAATAATTTTTCAAGCATCGTGTAATCCAAGCTTGTAGGAGTTCCACCCCCAACATAAATTGTTTTGATTTTGTTTTTATCGATGCTTTTTGATACTTCAGTAATTTCTTTTATTAAATAACCCAAGTATTCTTCTCTTCTATCGTTATTTTTGTAAACAATAGTAGGAAAAGAACAATAATCGCACCTGCTTGGACAAAACGGAATATTGATGTAAATATTATAGTTTTTCTCATCAAAATCTATCGTTGATTTAACTTCGTCGATATCTCTAAGTAATTTCAAGTTCTCATCATTAATTAAATACATTTGTTTTAATTCTTCATCTGTGTGATTTCTCAAAATCTTAGAGGGCTTTGTTCCAGTTAATATTCCCCAATCACTTTTATAATTGTATTTTCTAGAAAATATCGTGTAGAGTATTCTTTTTAATTCTAATCTTGTAGTGAATGGATAAGTTTTATCTTTTTTCACGTAATCTTTTCCCACTACAAAATCGCCTTGTCCAAATTCTAGATTCTGTTTGGAATCAAATATCGTAAAAATATCGATACACTCTTTTTGATATCTTTTGTCTTCTAATTGTATTTTCATTTTTCCTCAATCAAATAATCCGGCATTTCCTGTATGAAAAATGCCGGGTTTATTTTATAAATCGTCTTCTATTATCGCTGATTTGGAATATGCTGATGGTTTTGCTTCGAAGAAATCTGTCTTGATTTTATTTGGATCAGAATATTCACTTACCCATTTCATTGAAGGGATTTCTCTTTCATATCCTGGATATATCACTCCAAAACCAAGTCCCGTAGATCTAAAATTACCCAAATATTTGATGTAATCTTCAACCATTTTGATGGACAATCCTTGGATTTTTTCTCCGATAACGTATTTTGCCCATTCAATTTCAGCTTCTGAACCTTGTTTTATCATTTCTTTGTATTGAGCATTTTTTTCTTCAGTAAATAATTCTGGACGTTCTTTTTTCAAATCTAAAATCATAGATCTGAACAACCACAAGTGAGTGTTTTCATCTCTATTAATGTATCTGATTTCTTGTACAGTTCCTGGCATTTTGCCCATTCTTCCCAAATTATAGAAGAACATAAATCCAGAATAGAAGTAAATTCCTTCCAAGATATAATTTGCGATAAGAGCTTTCATGAAGTTTCGTTCGCTTTTTTCTTCAAAAAAGTCGTTGTATTGATCGCCAATAAATCTGTTTCTTTCTAACAAAAACTCATCATCTTTCCATTGATACAAAATATCTGTTCTTTCTTCTGGAGAACAAATCGTATCCAAAATATAACTGTAAGATTGTGAGTGAATAGATTCTTGGAATGCTTGAATGGACAAGCACAAGTTTATTTCATTAGCAGTGATGTATGCTTCCAAATTTGGAAGTTGTGCAGTTTGTAAACTATCCAAGTAAATCAAAAACGATAAAATCTTGTCGTAAGCAATCTTTTCGTCCTCTGATAAATTTCTGTAATCTTTGATATCTTGATTTAGGTTGATTTCTTCTGGAATCCAGAAGTTATTCATAGCTTGTCTGTACCACTCACTTGTCCAAGAGTATTTTATGTTGTTAAAATCGTTCAAATTAGTAGTATTGCCATTAATTATTTTTCTCTTTGATAATTCAATATCTCCGTGTTCATTAAATAAACCACGTTTTTGTAATTCGTCCATTGCTCCTCCTTGATTTTCATACCTATATTATATTCTATTTAAGAAAAAATCGATAGCCTCAATATATCCATCTGCGCCTTTTCCCTTGATAACTCTTTTCGCAAAAAGTGATACATAAGAAAACTTTCTAAAATCCTCTCTCTCATCGACATCTGACAAATGCACCTCAACTGTATCAATATCCACAGCTTTCAATGCATCCAAAATCGCAACTGAAGTATGCGTGTATGCCGCAGGATTGATGATTATTCCGTCTGCTTTTTTGTAAGCACTTTGAATAATATCCACGATTTCTCCCTCGTGATTTGACTGATAAAACTCTACATCAATCTGATTTTTTACGCAGTATAATTTTATCTTGGATTCAATGATTTGTAATGTCATTTTTCCGTAAATTTCAGGCTCTCTTATACCAAGCATATTCAAATTGGGTCCATTAATAATAAATAGTTTCATTGAAATCCTCCACAATTAATTTGGCAGTTGTTTTTGCGTTGTAATTATTAAAATATTTGTCGCTGAATCTTCTGTACAAATAATTTCTGTTCTGCCTAATCTCATGCATTGTATTTGTTTTATAAATCGGTCTATTTTTTCTGGATAGTTTCCTGTTCGGTCTGTCAATCCAATACACTACAGAATTTTGGTGAAGATAATAAAAATTCTTCTTCACAGTCACAGCCCCTCCACCAGTTGCGATAACCAAGTTTTTTCCTTTGGAAAATTCTTCCAAGACTTCAGACTCTATTTTTCTGAAATATTTTTCGCCCTGTACTGCAAATATATCGTTAATATTTCCATATCTTTGCGTGATGATTTTGTCGATATCCACAAGTTTCTTGTCAGTATTTTTTGCGATGATTTTTGCGACCGTACTTTTCCCACTTCCTGGCATTCCAACCAATGCGATATTCATGTTTTTCGTTCTAATTTTCTGTACGATATCTTCTACAACATCATCGTCTATTTTCTTCGAAGTGAAAATCTCACACGCTTTGACAGCTTGATACACCAGCATTCGCAAACCATTGTCGTTTGGAATTCTTAGTCTATCGCAATCCATTAAAAGAGACGTTTTGTTCGGATTATAAATCACATCGAACACAGCTTTTGGTCTTATTTTCCCTAGTTTTATAACCGATTTCAAATTGTTCGGATACATTCCCACTGGAGTTGCGTTGATTAGAACGTCACAATTTTTGTAATAATCTACATCTTCAAACTTGTGCGCGCCTTTTCTTGAGATTACTTTAATAGTTCGTGCTTGAAGTCTTTTCGCACATTCTACTGCGGTCTTGCTAGTCGCTCCATCTCCCAAAATCACGACTTCTTTTCCTTTTAAATCGATAATTCTAGAAATCATATACTCCATTCCGTCGATGTCGGTGTTATAACCTTTGATAGTGTCTGTGAATTTAATCGTGTTCACACAGCTGATTTTCTTCGCATCTTCACTCATTTCGTCCAAATATTTTATAACCTCTTCCTTGTAGGGAATAGTTACATTGATGCCATTGATGTCTTTTCTCTTGAAAAATTTATCCAAATCATCTTCTTCAAAATATTCGTACTTGTAGTAGCCTAATAGTTCGTGAATTTCTTTTGAATAACTGTGTTTTAAATATTTTCCCAATAATCCGTGTTTCATTTCAAATTATCCTGAATTTTTTTCGATTCTAATAAAATTTTGGATTCAACTTCTTTTATATTGTCACGGTACTTTAAATCTGTTCGTTCTATTTTTTCAAAAATTTCCTTTTCTCTTGATTTGTCTTCTGTTTCAATATTGTTTTTTGATTTAAAATCGCCAATTTCAGAACAAATCTCAAATCTTTTTTCTAATAACTTGGCGATTTCAGAATCAATTTTATCTATTTCTTTTCTAAATTTTTCCATCCGTACTCCTTTAATGAAATATTTACATTCCATTCTGGTTAGATTTTTATTTAAAAATCTCCATTTTCATATTCTTTTAACAAATCGTAAATCACAAATGCAGTGATTGACTCCATAACGCTTACGGCTCTGATTCCAATGCTTGGGTCGTGTCTTCCTTCAACAGTCAACGTAGTGTTCGTTCTACTTCTCAAATCAACTGTATCTTGTGTTATTCCAATCGATGCAGGTGGTTTGAATGTAACCAAGGAAATTATCGGCATTCCCGTCGAAATTCCTCCCAGTATTCCACCGTTGTAATTTGTTTTAGTTTTGATTTGTTCGCTTTTTATATAATAGCAGTCATTCACAACAGATGCATTTGATTTGTCGAATGATTTTCCCAAGCCAAATTCAACCGATTTTACTGCACCAATTCCAAAATAGCTTTGTGACAGTCTAGATTCAATCGAATCAAAAAGCGTATCTCCTACTCCTGCTCTCAAATTATACACAACAGTTTCGACACTTGAGCCAACGGAATCTTTTCTATCTCTCAACTCTTCTATTTTGTAATCAATTTTATCGATTATTTCATCGTTTATTACTTCGATTTTTTTATTCTTCAAATAACTGTAGTCTGTAAAGTTTAAATCATCAAATCTTTCATCTACAATATCTCCCAGTGAATACAAGTGGCTGAACACATAGATGTCGTGTTGCTTCAATATTTCTTGTGCGATAAATCCTGCCACGTTAATGACCGCTGTCAATCTTCCAGAAAAATGTCCACTACCATTGATATCGTTGAACCCATTGTATCTAACAGTTGCAGGATAGTCTGCATGTGATGGCCTTGGGGTGTTGTAAATATTCGAATAATCTTTTGAGTGATGATCTGAGTTTTTTATTATAAAAGTTAATGGAGCACCTGTTGTTATGTCGTTCATAATCCCCGATACGAACTCAACTTCATCTGATTCTTTTCTTAGTGTCGTATTGGATTTGCCGGGAGATCTTCTTTTCATGTGCGCTCTCAATTTTTCGTGGTCGATTTTGATTCCTGGATCAATTCCATCAATCACGCCACCAATCATTGAGCCGTGCGATTCTCCCCACACGGTTAACTTAACTAATTTACCTATAGATGACATCGCTACCCAGCCTTTCTATTTCACTAAAAAATGATGGATAAGATTTCTTCACAGCTTGCCAATCTTTGATTTCAACTTCTTTCGTAATGATAGACGCTATTGAAGCAGCCATTACAATTCTGTGATCATCACAAGAATTGATAACAGCAGGTTTCATTTCTGATTTATAAATTATTAAATCATCTCCGCCTATTTTGCAGTTTACGCCGAATGATTGTAGCATATCGTAAGTCGATTGAATTCTATCCGATTCTTTTAACCTCAATCTTTTAGCGTTTTTTATCACCGATTTCTCGCATTTCTGAGACAAAACCACTGCCAAAATTACATATAAATCTGGTGTTTGCGATATATCGATTTCGCAGTAATCTTCATTGTTATCGATTTTTTCTAATAATTCGACTATTTTTCTGTCTGCTTGCACTGAGTCCATGCTTAAGTTCTGAACATTTATATCTGCACCCAACTCATTTGCACACAAGAAAAACGCTGCATTTGACCAATCTCCTTCTACGATAATTTCTCCTGGTGATTTTAAACCACCAGGTTTTACTATGACTTTATCAGACAAAATCTCAGACTCCACTCCAAATAATTTCAGACATTCTTGTGTGATTTTGATATATCCCGTAGATTCAAGTTGTGATGTCAATTTGATTTCACAGCCACCGATAAGTGGTGCAATCATCATAATCGCAGAGATGTATTGGCTGGATACATCGCCTGGAAATTCGAAATCAATTTTGTGAAAAGTTCCATCAACTGTAAATGGAAGTTTCTCTTTGCTAAAAGTAAGTCCCGATAATTTCAATTGATTTATCAATTCTTGTATCGGTCTATCTTGCAGTCTTCCACTACATTTGATGTTTGTCTTTTGAGATAAGAAACTCACTAATGGTAACAGAAATCTCAACGTTGAGCCCGAATCATTTACATTAATATCAGACACATCTTTTTGGAAAAACGAAGGATGAACTGTAACTTCATTTCCATTTATTTCGATTTCTACTCCCAAATTTCTCAAGCAATCAATAGTTGTCATTATATCATTCGAAAATTCCTTGATGATAATTGTTGTATCTGTATCTGCTACACTTGCCAAAACCAAAAACCTGTGTGCAAATGATTTGGAAGATATAGCGTCCACCGTTCCTTGTAATTTGTCCGTTTTAATCTTCATAAATATCACTCAAAACCTTTTTGTAATCCGATTTGTTCATACCCAAAACAGTACAGTCTCCAATTTCTTCGGAAACTATCAAACTAATCATATCTTTTGTGTTTTTCTTATCGCGAAGGCTAACTTCATACACATCTTCCACAGAATAATCGAATTTTCCATCCAAATTATACATTTTCAAAACTTCCAATATTCTGTCATAATCTTTGCTGTATTTTTTGGCCATACACTTCATTCCATAAGCTACGGCGTGTCCGTGCATAACGTTATAATCGGACAATTTTTCGACAGCGTGTCCCAATGTATGCCCGTAATTTAATAATCTTCTCAAATTTTGTTCCAATTTATCTTGGAGCACGATATCTTTTTTTATACTCACACAAATCTCCACAATTTCCGATAAATTGCTTTGTTTGGTGTATCTTTTAGTACTTATCATGTCGAATAATTCTTCATCAAAACAAATCGCGTATTTGACAATTTCCCCGAAACCATCTTCAAACACATAATCATCCAAAGTTTTCAGTAAAAGTGGATCAATGATGCAAAGCGTAGGATCCTTGAATGCTCCTATCAAATTTTTTCCAGTTGGTAGATCAATCCCTGTTTTAGATCCCACTGATGAATCTACCATCGACAAAACTGTCGTAGGAATTTGGATGAAATCAATACCGCGCATAAATGTCGCAGCGACAAACCCAGCCAAATCTCCAACAACTCCCCCACCAAAAGCAATCACAGTGTCGTTTCTGTGATAAGACATGCTCATGTGTGTCATTATTTTTTCGTATTCTGATAAACTTTTGGAAGATTCCCCTGGTTTTATAACGTAAAATTCGTGCTCAATTTCCAACTCATCTAATAAAATATCCAATGTTTTGTGGTGATATTTGTCTACATTTTCATCAGTAATAATAATCGCCTTTGATTTTATGAAATTTTTCAAATAGTCGCGGGATTTATTCAAAGCATCAAGCCCAACTATTAGATCGTAATTTTCGACATTTATTACTGAATACATTGTCTTAATTTCCTTACTTTTCTCATTATTGTTCTAAATCTTTCGCAAGTAACAGATTGTGGGCCGTCACTCAATGCATTTTCTGGATCATTGTGCACTTCAATCATAAGTCCGTCGCAACCTGCAGCAGTCGATGCAAGTGATAATGGTTCAATCAAAGTGTATTTCCCACTTGCGTGTGATGGATCCATTATTATAGGAAGTTGTGACAATTCTTTCATCACAGAAATAGCGGAAATATCCAAAGTATTTCTAGTGTAAGATTCAAAAGTTCGTATTCCTCTCTCACACAACACTACATTTTCGTTGCCACCAGTCATAATGTACTCCGCGCTCATTATCCATTCCTTGTAAGTAGCACTCAAGCCTCTCTTAAGTAAAACTGGTTTGTCAGAATGTCCCAACTCTTTAAGCAAGGAATAATTTTGCATATTTCTAGCTCCAACTTGAAGCATGTCGACATCATTGAAATAATCCAAGTCAGACAAATCCATTATCTCTGTAATAATTGGAAGGCCTGTTTCTTTTTTTGCTTGGATTAACAAATCGATTCCCTTTTTACCTAATCCTTGAAAAGCATAAGGCGATGATCTAGGCTTAAAAGCTCCTCCTCTAAGGATATTTGCTCCGTTTTCCTTCACACTTTTAGCAATCGTAATAATTTGTTCTTCACTCTCAACAGAGCAAGGACCTGCCATCACGCAGAAATTTCCATCACCTATTTTTACACCATCAACATCTACAATTTTAGGTTGTGGATGGTATTTTTTGTTCGCCTTGCTGAAAGGTTCTTCAATTCTAATAACCTTGTCTACGATATCAAAACGCGATATTAACTTCTCATCAATACTTGAAGTATCTCCTATTAATGAAATAATCGTGTATCTATCGCCAATAGTCTCGTCAACTCTGACATTTTGTTCATTTAAAAAATTTATTAATTTTTTTACTTCCTTTTCGTTAGGATTTCTTTTTAATTTTACTATCATAATTTTCTCCGATAATCTTATTCTATTAATAGTATATCAAAACTGAGAAATTTAGTATAATATAAGTAGAGAAATTTAGAAAGAGTGATAATATGATAGAATCAAACGATTGGCTACTAAAACAAATCAACGTGGTCAGTGAATTTTTGCAAAAATTATTCACAGATATGGAAACAAGTAGAAAATTAAACGAGAATGAACAATACCAAAAAGATTCGTTCGAATTTGAAAGATTGTTGGAAAATCTAATCGAAGAAGATAGAATAAACGATGCGGAAAATATTTTGTTCGAAAAGCTAGAAACTAATAATCTAATGTATGCTACAATCGCTACAAGATTTTACGAAAAATTAAAAGGTCTTTCCGACGAAAAACTTCAAAAATCAAACTACAGTCGTGAAGAAATCCTACAAGGATTGAACGATATGTGCGATATGTTTGGCTTGGAGATATTCAAGGGATAAAAAAAGCTGGTTTAAAAAAAACCAGTTTTTTTAATCGTAAGATCTTTGCCATATATCTCTAATTTTTTGCATAATGTCACGGTCAACTCTCTTAGGATATTCGTAACCTAAAAGCTCTGCCACGTGAAGTCCTTGTTTTCTAAAAAGGTCACATGATTTGAACAATGTGCTCCACAAATTTTCTAATTCTGGAAGTGGATATGTTTGCAAATATCTTTCGTAATGATTTTTTGGAAGATAAGTCTTGATGTATTCATAATTGTATCCTATATTTACATTGAAGTCGTAATTGCTACCAATATAGTAACCAGTCATTTTATCTACGTTTTCTCTGACATGATAAAACATTTGAATGGCGTAGATTTCTTCCTTTCTATATAAGCCTTTCGCAACGTTCAATGAATTTATGAACATTTGATTGACAAGTGATTCAAATTCATGCTTTGTAGGCTTTAATTGTCTGAAACAAACATCTGATTTAGTGCTATTTCCAACTAAAACTTGGTCTTTGTCTACCAAAATTTCCGATTGACTGTCTTCATTAATATAAGCTTGCATTGTGTTTTCTTTTATGAAAAATATTCTGATTTTAGAAATATCGTTCAGCACGATAGTGTAGCTTACATTATGTGGATTTATTTTGTTCGTGTAAGTCAATTTATCGGATTTTTCCAGCATCAACACATCACCGAATAAATTTTCAATGAAGTGTGAATCCTTAAACTTTTCAAAATCACTAACGCCGAAAACAAAGTGATAATCAGTGTTTTCATCTTTTTTTAAAGTAGGATTAAGTCTTCTGCCTGTTTCAATTAGGCTTCTAACTTCCTCATTTTGTTTTGAAAATTCTATTACCGTATTTTTAATATTATTAACCACTGAAATCACCTGTCATTTTGATTAATCACGTATTCGTAAACATCAGTTGACTTTTTTGCAACAAAAACCGCATTTTCGTATTCGTTTTCATTACCAAACCCATATCTTGCAGCGATTGCTTTAATATTGTTAAGTCTTGCACCTTCAATGTCGTGATGTCTATCTCCAACCATTATCGATTCTTCTGGTTTTATACCAGTTTTTTCTATCAAATAAGCTATTACATCTTCCTTCTCTACTCTAGATTGATCCATAGTAGCTCCGGCAGCATAAGAAAAATATTTCAACAAATTATTATCTGATAAAATTTTTCTAGCTGACGATTCAACTTTGCTTGTAGCCAAATAAATTCTATATCCTTTATCGTGAAGCTTTTGTATTGTTTCTACAATTCCATCGTAGAGTTCCATTTCTTTCATGCCTTTTTCGAAATAGTAATCCCTGAAATCTTCAATTCTTTCCTTGGATTCAGTCTCACTAAATCCCAACTCCATGTAACTGTCTTTCAAAGGTGGTCCTATAAAAGATATTAGCTTACTTTCATCGTATTTAAAATTTATTTTATCCAAACTAAACTTAACGGCATTTACAATTCCCTCATAAGAATTCGTAATAGTACCATCAAGATCAAATATTATATTCTTAATCATAATTCCCCTCTCAATTTATTATATCATAGCAAATTTCCTGTGGTGTAATTATAAATTAATTTTAACACCACTGATTATTTTATCATATATTTGTTTTTGTTTTTGAATTTTGGGCAAAACAAAACCCCGCACATGGCGGGGAATATAATTTATTTTGTCATTCCTGTAGAGTCGATGTTTCTAGCTTGTGCTTCGTCATCTAATCTCTTGCCCATTTCAGCTTCAGCTGTTGTTTCTTCAACATTTTCTTGAACTTCAGATTGAGGTACACGACTAAGCCTTGCATATTGTTCTTTCATAGCTCTTATACCTTCGTCTAATCCTTTATCGAATAAGTGACAAGCTACAAAGTGTTTATCTGCTACTTCTTGTAATACAGGTCTATCTTTTTTACAGATTTCCATTACGTAGTTACATCTTGTACAGAATTTACATCCTTCTGGCGCATTAATTGGTGAAGGAATTTCACCTTGTAATTTAACACGGCCTTCACTTGAAACATCTGGATCTGGAATAGGAATTGCAGAAATCAATGCCTTAGTGTAAGGATGAAGTGGTTGATGATAAATCTTTGTGTTTGAAGATACTTCAACCATACTACCCAAATACATTACGCCGATTCTATCTGAAATGTGTTTTACCATTGATAAATCGTGTGATATAAATAGGTATGTTAATTTTTTTTCTCTTTGTAATTCAATAAGTAAGTTAACTACTTGCGCTTGAATACTTACATCAAGAGCAGAGATAGGTTCATCACATACAATAAATTCTGGTTCTACAGCTAAAGCTCTGGCAATACCAATTCTTTGTCTTTGTCCACCAGATAATTCGTGTGGGAATCTTGCTCCGTGTTCAGCGTTAAGTCCTACAGTTTTTAATAATTCTGTAATTCTATTTTGAACATCTTTTTCTTTCATATCAGGGAAGTGAACTCTGATACCTTCTCCAATGATATCCCCAATTGTCATCTTAGAGTCTAATGATGAGTATGGGTCTTGGAAAATCATTTGAGCTTTTTTCTTGAAAGCTTGTCTTTCTTTACTGCTCAATTGTGAAGTATCTTTTCCTTCATATATAACTTTACCGTTTGTAGGGTCATATAAGTTAATTACAGTTCTTCCGCATGTAGTTTTTCCACATCCAGATTCTCCTACAAGTCCGAAAGTTTCCCCTTTGTATATTTTTAAATTTACATTTTCAACAGCTTTTAAAGTCTTGTTTTTACCAACTTTGAAAAACTTATCCAAGTCAACTAAATCAACAAGCACTTCTCTGTTTGAATAATCTATGTTTCTATCTTTAATAACTTTAGTTTCTGACATAATTCACTCCTAATAAGGTCTTTCAACTTTTGGTGCTTGTTCATGTGTTAACCAACATCTGCAAACATGATGATCTGAGTATCTTGTTTCAGGTGGTTTCTTTTCTCTACAAATTTGCATTGCATAATCACATCTTGCTGCAAATGGACATCCTGGAATTTCCATCAATAAATCTGGTGGAGTTCCTCCTAATGAATACAATTCATTTTCTTTAGATGAGTCTAATCTTGGAACACTCATCAACAATGCCCAAGTATATGGGTGATGTGCATCTTTAAATATTTCTTGTACTGTACCTGTTTCCATAATTTCACCGGCATACATTACTTGAATTCTGTCTGCAAAGTCAGCTACTACACCTAAATCGTGAGTTACAAGAACTATAGAAGTGTTTTTAGTATCTCTTAATTCTCTCATCAAATCCAATATTTGTGCTTGAATAGTTACATCAAGTGCTGTAGTTGGTTCGTCAGCCAAGATAACATTAGGGTTACATGCCAATGCTATGGCAATCATAACTCTTTGTCTCATACCACCTGATAATTCGTGTGGATATTGTTTAACACGTTCTTCCGCATTAGGAATATTTACAGTCTTTAACAATTTAATAGCTTCTTTTTTAGCTTCATCTTTTGATAAATCAGTGTGTAATAAAAGAGACTCTGTAATTTGTTTACCTATTTTCATAGTAGGGTTAAGAGAAGTCATAGGGTCTTGGAATATCATTGACACATCTGATCCCTTATATTGTCTTAATCTCTTCTTATCCATGTTAAGAACTTGTTCATCCATATATTTAATTGAAGATGGTTCTTTGATAACTGCTGATTGAGGTAAAATTTGAAGTATAGACTTACTTACTACTGTTTTACCACATCCAGATTCACCTACTAAAGCCAATGCTTCTCCATCGTAGATGTCAAAGCTTACGCCTCTTACAGCCTTTACTTCACCAGCGTAAGTATTGAATGATACGTTTAAGTTATCTACTTCAATTACTTTTGGTCTATTAGTATAATCTTTTTCTACTCTAGCAGTTCTTGTAAGTTCTTCTGATAAATTTTGTTTTTCGTTCATGTTTTTTTCTTCGTTAACTTTATCTTCTACAACTTCAGAGGAAACATATTTAGTTGTAGTTTCAACTTCATTATTTTCATTGATTACAGTTTCTTCAACTAATGTTTCTTCTGAATTGTTTTGTTCTTTTTTTAATTCGTCTACATCTTTGTATTTATTCTTGCTCATGTTTTTTCCTCCTACTGTCTAAGGTTAGGGTCAAGCGCATCTCTCAAACCATCACCTAACAAAGTAAATGAAAGCATTGTTAACCCGATCATTAGAGCTGGGAAAAACAATTGATAAGGATAAAATTGGAATACTTGTTGAGCTTGTGAACACATAAGTCCCCAAGAAGTTTCTGGAGGTTGTACACCAAGTCCTAAGTAACTTAAGAAAGCTTCACCAAATATATATCCTGGAATATCAAATGAGATTGATACAAGTATTACGTTCAAAGTATTTGGGATAAGGTGTTTGATAATGATATCTTTGTTGCTTACTCCCAATACACGAGCTGCCATGATATAATCTTGTTCTTTTAATGAAAGAATTTGACCTCTAACAAGTCTTGCAAGACCACACCATCCAGTGATAGTCATGGCTAAGATAAGTGTTCCTACACCATTAGAGTTTAAAGCTAATCTTAAAATAATTACTAATAAAAGGTAAGGAATAGAAATCAAAATTTCTACAATTCTCATCATTATCGTATCAACTCTTCCACCAAAGAATGCAGAAGCTGCACCATAAATAGAACCTATTACAGTACCAATTATAGCACCGGCAAGACCTATTATGATGGAAATTCTACCACCTCTCCAAATTCTTGTGAAGATATCTCTTCCTAGTTCGTCAGTACCGAACCAGAATTTTGAGCTTGGTGTTAAGTTAATTTCTCCTACTAATTCTTCGTGAGAATATCCTGTTAACATCGGTCCGATGATAACCATTACAACTAAAAATATTAATATAATAAATGCAACTAAAGCTGCTTTATTTTCTTTAAATCTTCTCCATGCGTCAGACCAGTATGTTACTACAGGTCTTGCTATAAACTCAGATGTTCTATCTTCATCTGAAAGTCTTTGAAATTTGCTTTGATCTATTTTTTCCATACTAATCCCCTAATCTACTATTTTAATTCTTGGATCTGCTATACCGTATAATATATCTACAACTAATTGAGAGACTAAGAATAAGAATGCATAGAAAATTGTTGTACCAATAATCATAGGATAGTCTCTGGCAGTTATAGAGTTTACAAAGTAACTTCCTAAACCTGGTATAGAATACATGCTTTCAATAATGAAAGATCCTGTAAAAATACCAACGATTTGTGGAGCTATGATTGTGATGATAGGAAGTATAGCATTTCTAAAAACGTGTTTTCTAATTACGTTGAAGCCTGATACACCTTTTGCTTTTGCTGTAAGTATGTAGTCTTCGTTTAAAACTTCCAATACATTACTTCTCATGTATCTAGCATATGTTGCTATAGAACCAAAACATAATGCGATAGATGGTAGTATTGTATATTTTACTTCGTCTCCGTAGCCTGAAGTTGGAAACCAATTTAGTTTTACTGCGAAAGCGTATTGTAAAAGCGCCCCCAAAATAAATACAGGTATCGTAATACCAAAAATAGCTAATACACTGATAATATAATCTGGCACTTTACCCCTATTTAAAGCCGCAAGAATACCAAAAATAATACCTATAGTAATACCTATTATCATGGCTTGTCCACCGATTCTTCCAGATACTGGAGCAGTTTGAGCTATTGTAGTCTTAACTTCTCTACCTGGATATTTGTATGAAGCGCCTAAGTCTCCGTGTAATGCATTTTTTAAAAATATTGCATATTGTGTTGATACTGGTTTATCCAAACCGTATCTAGCTTTATAGTTTTTGATTGTTTGCTCTGGAAGAGTTTTACCCATAGCAGACAATGGATCCCCTTGAATATTATGCATCAAGAAGAATGTTGCTGTTGTGATTACAAATAATGTAAGCACCATATACAAGATTCTCTTTATAAGATATTTTAACATGAGTCCTCCTATATACAATTAGTAGGCTGTTACAAAAAATTTGTAACAGCCTGCCATTTGCTACTAGTTATTTTATTTTTTTTCTAAATAAGTGTCTTTGTATCCAGCTGTTGAGAATTGGTTTAAGTTAATATGTTTTACATAATCTTGGTAATAAATATTAGTAGAACCAGATATAATTGGAATAATAACTGTTTCATCAGCTAACATTTGTTCAGCTTTCTTATACAATTCAACTTGTTTGTTTTCGTCTTTTTCTTTGGCAGCGTCTCTGATTAATTTATCATATTCTTCGCTCTTCCATCCAGTTCTAACTGCGTTAGCACTTGAAGTGAATAGTGACATCATTGCTGATGGGTGGTTGTAGTCAGCAGTCCATGCTAAATATCCCATTTGATAATTACCTTTGTTGATTTTACCAGAAAGGATAGCCCATTCCATCATTTCCAATTTAACTTTAACGCCAAGTTTGTTTTGGAAGTTTTGTTGGAAATATTCACCTCTTTTCTTTAGTTCTGGAGCGTTAGTCATAATTAAGCTTACTTCTAATTTTGAAGGATCTGGATCCATTCCTAATTCTTTAAGACCTTCTACTAATAATGCTTTTGGATCACCTAATTTGTCAGCCATTTCTTTAACAGGATTTCCTGCCATTTCTCTGTATTTCAATTCGTTAATTGAAATAGCTTTTGGTACCCAGAAATAAGCAGGTTCTGATTTGCCTTTAAGAACTGTATTGTTGAAGCCTTCTCTGTCTAAAGCGATGTTGAATGCTTGTCTAACTTTTTTGTTCTTAAATAATGCATCTTGGTGGTTAACTGCAAAGTAGTCTATAGCTGGAAGGTCAACTTTTTGTGTCTTAGTTCCTTCTCTCTTATCGAACTTAGAAGTCCATTCTGGTTTATTAGTACCTACACTCATAATTTCTCCAGATTGGAAAGCATTCATTCTAGTGTTTTCATCTGTTAAAACTCTGATGTTTACTTTTTCTAATTTTACTTTATCTTTGTTCCAGTAGTCTGGGTTCTTTTCAAGAACTAATTTAGAGTTGTGACTCCATTCAGTTAATTTGAATGGTCCGCAACCTACGATTGTGTTAGCTTCTGAACCGAATTGTTCACCTTGTTTTTCAACTATGTCTTTTCTTTGTGGAAAACATACTCTGAAAGGAACAATATTGATGAAATATTGTGCCGGAGCACCCAATTTGATTTCCAATGTTTTGTCATCAAGAGCTTTAACTCCTAATTTATCTAATGGAGCTTTACCTTCGTTAACTTCTTGGAAGTTAGCGATATCAGCTAATAAGAATGAAGAACCTGAACCTGTCTTAGGGTCTGCAGTTCTTTTAATACCATATTCAAAGTCTTTTGCAGTTAATGGTTGACCATCTTCCCATTTTAAACCATCACGTAATTTGAATGTGTAAGTCATAGCATCTTCAGAAACTGTCCATTCTTCAGCTGCTGCTGCTTCTGGTTTTAATGTTAAATCGTCGTTTTGAACTAATCTGATAAGTGGTTCATATACATTATTTACGATTGTATTACCATAAGCGTCACTACCTTTTTGAGCATCGATAGAGTCAGGATCAGCAGCTACGAAAGTATTATATATTGTGTTTTCTCCCTTAGCTCCTCCGTCTTTTGATCCTCCGTTTCCACATGCTGTACCAGCAACCATAAGGCCGGCTAACATCAAGGCAACAAACCTTTTCTTGTTTCTCATTTACAATTCCTCCTTAAATATTTTAATCATATGAGAAAATCCGAATTAATCGTGAATACATATTTAAAAATAAATAAGTACTAGTGTTCACGTTTTTCGTAATTTCATTATAACATGAATTTATGAAAATGATAACATGAACAACGTTTTTTCAAAATATTTTAATATTAAATTGTTATTTTATTGTCTTGTTCTGTTTTTTTATAAATTTTTTCGTTTTAATTTATCTTTGCACTATCGTATACATTTCGTAATATTCGCTATTTTATTGAAATATTGTTTTCACAATTTTATCATTTGATATCAGTTATCACGTTTATTCTTAGTGAAATATTTTTACATTTTTTTGAGGATTTTTTTAGTTTTTTGTGTGAAAATTTTAATATGCAAATTAAAACAAATAAAAGATGAGATATTTTAGGAATTTATACCATAAAAGTATTTGGTGATTTTTTGTAAATCATTGTAACTTTTTTGTAATATTTTTTTATTTTTAAAATTCCCATTAAAAAAGCGACCATTTTCGGTCGCAAATTTATAAATCATTTATCAATTCATCTACCATGTGATCTTCAGTAGACCACGATGTACAAATTCTTACATTTATGTAATCATCTGTTTTATAGTTTTCGCAAAAATTATATTTGTGTTTTAATCGGTGATATCTTTGATAATCCATATTTACGAATATTGTGTTGGTGGTAGATTGTGTTGCTAGTTCGTAATTTTTCTCTTGTAATTTGTGCCTAATTCTATCTGCTTGCTCATCAGCTTTTCCTGCTAACTTGAATATCAAATCATCAGTAAACAATTCCCTAAATTGAATTCCCAAAAATCTTGATTTGGCAATCAACATTCCAGAGCCTTTGATGTAATTTTTAAAATGAAGCTTGAAGTCATCGTTATTTAATATCAACGCTTCTCCAAACATAGCCCCACATTTAGTTCCACCTACATATGTCGCATCGACAATGTCACAAATTTCTTTTAATGTTAAATCATTGTTCTTTGCGGCTAATGCGTACGCAAGTCTAGCCCCATCCATGAACAAATACAATCCGTGTTTGTCACAAACTTTCCTTATTTCCAAAAGTCTTTGTTTAGTGTAGATTGTTCCCGATTCTGATGAGTTGGTTATGTAAACCATTTTAGGGATTGGCTTATGAAAATAAGCTGGATCATTCATTCTTTCTGATACGAATTTGTCTATTACTTCTGGAATCAAAAGTCCATCCTCATCTTCTACAATTTCTATTTTGTGTCCTATATCTTCAATAGCGCCTGTTTCTAATGTGTTAATATGTGCATTATCGCAAGCAATAACGCTTTCAAATGGTCTTAAAGATGTTTTAATAACAAGTTTGTTGCAGGCTGTAGAACCGTGTAAGAAATAGACATCTTGGTCAGATATCTTCTTTCTAATAAGTTCTTTTGCTTGGTGAGTATACTCATCGTTGCAATAGCCTTGTTGCTGAACCATGTTGGTTTCTTCAAGTGCTTTTATAATATTCGGATGAACACCTTCTAGATAATCACAGTTAAAATTATACATAATTTTCTCCTCAATTGACAATAATTAATTTGTTGAAATACAGATTTATTATAACACTTGCTAATTTTTTGTAAAGAATATTATTCACTTATTTTGTGTATAAACATTTGATGTAGTATGTCATTTTTTGTCCATTGTCATAAACACATTCTGCTCTTTCAAGTATCGTTTTGTATTTACGGCTGTTAATTACTCCTTCATCTTTTATCAAATTGTCAGGATCTTCTGTATTAATATCAGGTCCTTGTAGATTCCACAATTCTTCTAATCTGTTATTAAATGTTTCTATGTTGAATTTGCCAATTGTTTCATTTTTGTGTTTTATAACAACAATATTTGATTTTTTGGAAAACGTAACGTTTTGATTTCCCAAATTTTCGATATTTTGTGTGTTGGAATCGTACTCGAATTGAATATTTTCTAAAAGGCGGTCGTAATTTGTCGTGTCAATCTCAATCCTATCATTTATAAAAGATCTGATTTGTCCGTATAATGACTCAAATTCATCTCCCCTAAATTCAAATACACGATTCATATCCTCTTGTGAAGTTGTAAATTTATCACCCAAATAAGGAAGTTCTTTTGTGCTGTGTTTGACTACAAAATAGTCAAGTTTGTCTTTTATTTCCTTTATTTTAGCTGGATTTACATTGCTTTGAGATTTTATTTTGCCATCGACAAGCAGATTTTCTTCAACTAGCATTTTTTCTAATTTGGCTTTTTGGTCTATTCTACTGATATTATATGCAGAAAGAGGTCCCACCGAAGAAATCAGTGCCAATATCAAAAACGTTGTCGGTATAGTGATGTATGTCTTTTTATTGAAAAACAAATAGTAAACCATTGATATAACAATGAATATTCCACCAACTACAACAAGATATCTTTCTTCTGTAACTCCATAATATGATATTCTGATTCCTATTGAGTAAAACATCATTACCGAAAGTACCAATAATATTATAGGTTGGATTTTGTTGTAAACATTTATAAATTTATCATCCACAGTTTTTGATATAAATAATACCACAACCGATAGCAATCCATACCACAAAATAAGATTTGTGATGATATTGTTAGGTATCGTCTTTAAAACAACTACTTTTATTATATAAAGAAGCAAAATCGATCCATATATCAAAAATATCGGTGCGATAATTCTCGTAAACAAGAACCTAAAAGGCAAAAGCCATTTGATTTTCAGATTTTCGTCACTATATTTCAATGGGAATTTGGATAGTATTATGGATGCGTTGAGCAATAGGAAAATAACCGCTGCGCATGATACTATGACATTACTAAGATTAAATTGTAGCTTAAATAGTTCTTTTGTTGTGAACAAAATCGCAACAATTCCTATAAAAATTGTTACACAATAAATCAACGATTCTATTATCGACAAAACTATTTTAACTGCGTAGTCAGCATAGTCAACTCTCTTATTAAAATGACCTGCGACAAACATTCCGACAAAAAGTGTCACAAATAATCCCATTTCTGTGATTTCATTTCTAAGGACAAAGGACTTATCTACTTTTATTATTAGAAAATAGCAAACTAATCCCATAATCACTGAAACAATTGTATATACCATAACTTTCTTGCCCTTGGTGATTTCTATGTTTTTGTCTGTAATTATCAGTTTTACAATCATGTAGCTCATCGCAAAATAAAGCGAAGAAATAAGTAAATCCGCTGTCAAAGTGCTATTCAACGCACCTATTTCGATATACCATATCCCCATAATTGCAAATATCGTAGCGACAAATATGGAAAGCAATACCATCGGATATAGCTTTATTGTTTTCTGTAAGTTTTTTACTTTCGATTTAAAAATATCTAACCTCATAATTTCCTCCTGCTTTTCTCTATTATATCACGATAAATATCTTAAAAATCGCTTGAAAACATTTGTTGCAATTTCGTAAACATTGCTCATATATTTACAGAAGGTTTGTGATTTTGTTCCAAATCTAATAAATGCTTTTTCTTTTCTATTCCAAATTTATATCCAGTAAGCTCATTGTTTTTTCCAATAACTCTGTGACAAGGTACTAAAATCATCAAATCATTTGACCCAACAGCTCTTCCAACTGCTCTTGCCGATGTTTTGACGTTGTAAATTTTTTCGTATTTTTCTTTGATGTCGGTGTATGTTGCAGTCGTTCCATAAGGAATTTCACACACTAATTTCAATATCTTAGTTGCATAATCTGATTTGTCGATTAGTATATCGTCGAACTGTCCAGTAATTTTCCCCGAAAAATAATCGTCCAAATATTTCTTACATTTTTCAATTATTTCATCAGTCCCATGTTCTACAAAATAATCCACGAATTCACACTTTATTATATTTTCTCCGTCGCTTTCTATAAGAATATTTCCTATTTTTGATTTGTAAATTTCTCTCATATAAAAAAGCTCGGATTGCTCCGAGCTATCTCCTTTATTTTACATTTAAGCCTTTGATGAAGTTGGTAAATAATATCGATAATACAAGCGCTATTACTCCAGCTCCCAAATAAATATACATATTAAGTCCACTAAATAATTTGAATGCTGATATTAAATATTCTGAGAAGAATACATTTAAAGCGATAATAATTGCAGTAAATAATATGAATATTTTCACGGCACCGAATTTGTACGCTAAGAATATCAACGAATTAAATGCAAGGCTACACACCGATGTGATTACAAAAACTATTGGCATATAAGATAACAATGAGCCTTTTGTAAACACTCCTAATTTATCATAATAAATTTCGATTTGTCTAGCTTGTAAGAATCCAGACATTATTCTTGTAAGATAAATCACACCAATTATGATTGCGAATACCAATACTACGTTGAAAATTCTTTCAAAAATCATAGCTTTTTTGATTTGTTTTCTGTGGTAAGACGATTCTATGTTCATTCCAAAATCTTGGAAGTAATCCTTACTTGCTACTAATAAGAAATAGAAAGTATTGAATAAAAACATCACAACAACGTATGTGAATAGTGGTAATTTACCAAAATCGAATTTCCATATATTAAAGTAGGAAAGTCCTCCAATGATTGCTAATATCACAACAGATACAAGAAGAGTGTAGAATGCGTACGCAAAACTATTCGACAACTTCTGTTTTAACAGTCTTTTCATAATTCCCCTCCTCAATCATTGTAATTAATTCGTCTAATGGTAATTGTTTGATTACACAGCCGTTATTTTCAAGTAAAATTCGTTCGTCTTCGTTGATATCATCGAACATTTTAATTTCATCTTCTAATCCATCAGAAGTTCTCGTCAAAATCCTCTTGTAATTCATAGCAGTGATGATTTCCTTAGGTCCACGAACTACGTTTGCTTTTGTAAGAATGTTGTGCTTAGAATCCTTGAATTTAATTCTACCATCTTGCATCACCACCAAATAATCGAAAAATACTTCTTCCACAATTGGAGCTGAAATCAATATCGTGTTTCTGATTAATTCTTGACGTTTTTTCATTATATCGATGAATTCCAAAGAAAGTTTTCTATCTGCTATTTCAAAATTTTTCAATAAAACTATCTTTTTGTTCGTTGCAAGTGCTGCTGTCATAAGCACGATGTTGCAGTAATCTTCTTTTAAATCCTCTAGTCTTGCGAATTCATCAATTGCAAATCCTTTTAGCGCAGAATCCACAAATTCTTCGTCAAAATAAGGATTCAACTTCTTTTTCAATTTAAGATACTTCTTCACCTTCATAGATGAATTGTAATCTTGCAAAAATGTTGAAAACTCAACTTCATTAGTTAGCTTTGGATTCTTAAGGACGTTGTCTTTTTCTTCAAAGCCATACAAAAATTCTCCATTGTATTTGGTTGTAAAAGAACCCAAAATATCGAATAATTCATCTATATTATTATCATGACCTGTAAACAAATATATGTAACCTTCTTCTATTTCTAGGCTACAATCCAAGTCAATTTTTTTCAATCTTCTTTTTTTGTTTATGCTATCTATCGTATACATAAAATCTCCTATTTAAATCTCGAATGAGACAATCTACTTGCCGCAGCCGCTGCAATCGCAGCCACTATATCATCCAAAAACGTATTGACGCAATCCGTTTTGTCCACGTCAAGTTCTTTGATAATTCCGATTTTTTCCTTATCCAAATATCCAAAATTAGTAAATCCGATTGACCCGTACACATTGATTATGGACAAAGCCAACACTTCATCTATTCCATAAAGACTTTCGTCTGATTCTATAATTTTTTGAATAGGATCGTCGAATAACTTTTTATCACAAGCTTTGTCGATTGCAATGCCTGTTAATACACATTGAAGTACTTCTCGTTTTTCTAAAACTCTCTCAACATTTTCAGTGCACAATTGCATCGTCAAATTCGGATAGTATTTTTCTTGTAGCGTGAACACTATTTTTGAAATGTCTTCTATCTCAACGCCTCTTTCTTGTAATTGGCGAATCGTAATCTCTTTCAATTCTTGAATAGTATAAGGATATTCAGAAACTTTTTTTCTACCCATGTTACCTCCTAAAAATATCTCTATACTATATTTTACCCGAAATTCAAGCTTTTTACACTAATTTGTAGGCAAATTTCTCTTGGAATATATCACTTTTATTTTATCTCCAATTTTATTCTCAAAATCATTGTTAAGCATGTAAGAATCAATTGTCTTGTCTTTTAGTTTGATAGAAACTTTAACGCTTGATCCTTGGAATACAATATCTTCAATAATTCCTTCTTCACCTTCATCAGATAGTTTTACATCTTCAGGTCTAACATAATATCCTTCGAAAATATTTTTCTCACCGATAAAATTCAACACGAAATTATTTTTCGGATTTTTGTAGATATCTAAAGGATTGGAGTGTTGTTCGATTTTACCTTTATTCATCAAAATAATATCATCTGCCAACTCAAAAGCTTCGTTTTGGTCGTGCGTTACAAAAATCATCGTAGTTCCTAGATTTTTTTGAATATTTTTAATTAGAGCTCGCATATTAACTCTCAATTTCTGATCCAAATTGCTAAGAGGCTCATCTAATAGCAAAAGTTTTGGACTCAAAACCAAAGACCTTGCAAGGGCAACTCTTTGTCTTTGGCCACCAGATAATTCGTCAATCATTTTTTTCTCATGACCTTTTAAGCCAACAAGATCAATCATTTCATTGACCTTGTTTTCAATTGTAGCTTTGTCCATATTTTTGAATTTCAAACCGTAGGCAACATTTTTGAACACATTCATGTGATAGAACAGCCCGTACGATTGAAACACAGTAGTGATGTCTCTTTTTTCAGCAGTTAAGTGCGTGATATCTTCTCCATCCAAAATAATTTGTCCTGAATTCGGCTTCACAAAACCACCGATCATATTCAAAATCGTACTTTTACCACAACCAGAAGGTCCCAAAATACACAACATTTTTCCTTTTTCCAATTCGAATTCAACATTATCTACTACGGTTTTATCTTCGTAAATTTTCGTAAGATTTTTTACACTTAAAATCATTTTCTATCTCCTATTTTTGTCGCCAAATAATATCCACCATTTACAACAAGACATATCAAAATTATTATTAAAGCAATTACAGAACCAATATTGTAATTACCACTGTTTATGACATCAAACATAACAAGCGTTAACACTTTTTGCCCTGGATAAACCAAGAAAATAATCGATCCAATTGTCGTCATCGTCGCAGTGAACGCATTGATGAATGTAACTGTGAATCCCTTCTTAGTTAGTGGAAGAACGATGTCTTTAAATACATAAATGAAATTTGCCCCCAAATCTTGTGCAGAATTGATTTCATCTTCGCTAATTGACAAAACGTGGCTGTTCATTACTTTTGTAGAAAAAGGCATTTGTTTGAACAAAACATTTAACACTACAATTGCACTAGTTCCAACAAGCATCAACGGTTTGTGATTGAACGCCAACAAATAACCTAGACCAAAAAATGTCCCCGGCAAAATATAAGGCAAATTCGAAATGTAATCTGCAACTTTAATTACCTTGCTCTTTTTTATTATCGAATAATAAGCCATCAACAAACCAATCATACTTCCGAAAAATGCACTAATCAAAGAGTACACGATACTTCTTGTGATTGTGTTTGTAATGTACGATTTGGAATTTCTGAAGTTTTCCAAAGTAAATGTAAGTTCGTTGTTTTTCATTTTTGTAAATGCTGATAAAATAATTGACGCATATTGAATTACAAGCCAACTCAACAAAAAAACACTGGTTGCACACAAGAAATAAAACACAGCAGACTTTTTATCGATAATTGGTGTGCCTGACGAATTAGAATTAACATTGCTTTTTCTCATAGATTTCGAATAAATGATAAACATAATAACAGAAGGAATCAAAATCATTATGTTTATAACTGCCGCAGTTTTAATATCCCCTTTGCTAATGACAGCCATGTAACCTTCACTTGCCAATACGTTAAACTTTCCACCTATAATTGCAGGAGTTCCAAAATCTGCGATTGAGCGAATAAATGTTAGGAAAAACACAGAAATCAACGTGTTTTTTAATTGTGGAATCAAAATATCAATGACTACATGGTTCGTATTTGCTCCCAAATCAACCGCTGAATTAATAGAGTCTGAATCCAAATTATTCAGATAAGATATTACCATCAAACTGCTCAACGACAAAAATCCCAATGTTTCCATCAAAATAATTCCCGTCATTCCATAAGGATTGGTGTTTAATTTCAACAAATTGTAAGTGATGAATCCTCTTCTCCCGAATAAATTTATGTAAGACAAACTTGTTACAAAAGGAGGTGAAATCATCGTCACCAATAAAATTGCGCTGATGATTTTTTGATGAATTTTACCACTCAAAAAACAATACAAGCCAATTATCGCAGAAAAAACCGTCGTTAAAACCGATACAATAAAACCAACTGTAATTGAATTCACAAACAGTTTTTTATTTTCTTTAAATACATTTAAAATAAAATCTATGGAATTGCCACCATCTGTTGTAAAAGCTTCTTTAAATACGTATAAAAATGGCAGTCCAATAAACACGAATATGAGTAGGAAAATTATGTATTTAATAAATTTATCTAATGTTTTCATGATTTACTCCATATAAAACAAGCACCCGTTAAGGTGCTAGTTAAATGGGAGAAACCAAACAGATTTCTCCCTATTAAATTACTTACTTTTTACAAATTCTGAGAATTTATTTAAAATAGCTTCTCTCTTTTCACCGAAAGTAGACAAATCTTGTTTGATTAAGTTTTCTTTTTTCAAACCTAAATCAAGACCTTTGATTCCATCTTTAACCATTTGGTTAGAATCTTTTCCGTCTATTTCTGCTAACATTTGTAAAGATTCATCTTCTAACATGAAATCAATGAATGCTTTTGCAACTTCAGTGTTAGGTGAATTTTTGAAAATAGCTACTCCTTCTGGAACCCATGGAATACCATCTTCAGGATATACAACAGTTAAGTTGTTGTCTTTTGCTGTATCGAACGCTGATTTGTCAACTGGAATAATACCAATTCCAAATTCTCCAGCTGCTGTTTTTTCTTGAGGATCTTTTCCTCTTTTGCCGTAGAAGCTAATATTATCATTTAATTTAGATAAATAATCCCAACCTTTTTCTTCGCCGTATTTGTCCAATAATCCTTTAACTGCTGCATAATTTGTACCAGAGATTGAAGGATCACTCATGATTACTTCGCCTTTGTATTTTGGATCTGCTAATTCATCCCAAGTTTTTGGAACTTCTAAGTTTTTAGATTTTAATACTTCGTTATTTGCTAAGAAGCCAACAACTGTGATTCCTTTTGATAGCCAATAACCATCTTTGTCTTTGTAATCGTCTGGAATTTGTTTCAAAGCTTCAGACTCATATTTTTCTAACATATCGTCTGATTTAGTTTTCATGAAAGCGTCGATTCCGCCTCCAAACCATACATCAGCCATGGCTTTACCTTCAGCCTTCGCTCTTGATAAAACTTCACCACTTGACATAGATAAGAATTCTACCTTAGCTCCTGTTTTTTCAGTGAATTTGTCAAATAATTTTACGTATTTGTCGCTTGTAGCAACAACGTTCAAAGTTTTACCTTCAAACTTTTTAGCATCGTCTGCTTTTTCTTCTGTTTTTGTAGATTCTTTTGATGTTGTTTCTTTTGAATTATCTTTTGATTGACAAGCAGTCAATGCAAAAATTAACATTAAAGAAAGACTTAACATCTTTAAAAATTTGTTTTTCATAATCCCTCCATATTTTTAAATTTTATCATTAGATAGTATATATTATTTTGAAATATTTTACAAATACACAAAATGACCCCTATTTTTTGGAGTCATTTCGTGTAAATTATTTCTCAATATATGATTTTATAAAGTAATTGCCGTCCTTGTTTTCAAGAGTAAGAGTTGCATAGTTAGATTTTAATATCAAATCATTGCCTTTGATTTCTCCTTCATTTGGATAAAAAGTTCCTATCGAAACATCGCTTACAAATGTATAATAAGCGTTGTTTTCTTTCAAATACAAGCATTTTTCTTTGCTTTTAACATCATCAGAAACAATACCTGCGTATTTTTTCAAAGTTGCATCTACAAGATTCTTGTCGATTTCTACAAGTGGCATATTTTTGCTTGAAAACTCGAATTCTGAAAAACTATCTAGTTTTTTCAATTTTTCTATTATAGCTTTGAGCTCATCTGAATTTTCTTCATAATTTTTCGATGGAAAATATTTGATAAAACCATCCAAATCTATTTCTTTTGGATCGTTGTATCTTCCTGCCTTGAAGAAATTAGAAGTTATGTTTTTAATTTCATCAAATTCTGATCCAGGACGTTTTTCCACAAATACTTTTTTAATTTGATTGACCTCGTCATCTGTAAGCTTTCTATCTTTTCCTGCCTTTATCCCTTTAAAAGCTTGTTCAAAGTAATTTCCAACCCATTTTTGTTGTTCTTCAGTTAATTTGATATTTTCTTTGTTGTCTTTACTTTTATCGCAAGATGCTAGAAAAATTATCGCAAATAATAAAACACCTGACAATCTTAAAAACTTATGTAATTTTTCCATAAATACTCCCCCTTTATTTGATATATTTATACCCTGATTTCTTGATTTTATATCAAAAAATATCCCCTCAATAAAAATTGAGAGGATACCTAAAATTTAGAAGTTTATTGGGATTATTTTATTATGTTTGTTAATTGTTCGATTACTTTTTCAGATACTGATTTTTCTCCACCGATTACATAAGATTTGTTGAATTTAGTATCTTTGATGAATTGTTCTGCTTTTTGTCCTAATTTTTCTTTGTTAGTAAGAAGGATTGCGCCATTTTGTTTTGCTGAGAATGGTGCTGCAACTAATGCGTCTGCAAAGTTTTCGCCACTTGCTACTACGACAACTTCTTTTGCTCCAGAATATTTTGCAAGAAGAATACTTGTTTCGTATCTGTCAGCTCCGCCCATTCTGTTCACTGTAGCATTGGAGATTTTTTTGATGTTAGCTTTTGTATTTTCAGATACTGATTTTTCTCCACCAGCTATGTTTATTAATGATGCTTTTGATGATTTGATAACATCTTCAACTGATTTGTCAATAGCGTTAACTCTTACTAAAAGTATTGGAGCTTTGTCTTTTTCAGCTGCGTTGTTAAGAGATAATGCATCTGCATAATTTTCTCCACTTGCGATTTCTAATGTTGTTGTCTTATCGTCGATAAGTTTAGCTGCGATTTGTGCACTAGTTTTGTATCTGTCAGCTCCAGAAAGTCTGTCAACTTTGAAGTTTCTCTTTTCTAATTCTTTTTTCAATCCTTCATCGACAGATTTTTCTCCACCGATAATAGTGATTTCTTTTGCTTTTAATCTAGAAATTTCACTCATTACTTCTTTACTGATTGATTTTGAAGATATATACAACAAAGATGCATTGTTTGCTTTTGCAAATGGTGCAGCTGTCAAAACGTCAGAATAATTATCTTGGTTAGCTAATACGACTTTGTTAGTTCCTTCTTTGAACATATTTTTAGAAACTTCGATAGCTGTTTGTACTCTGTTTTCTCCAGAAATTCTTCGAACATTTTCATTTGTTTTATTTGCAGTTGATTTTTCGATTTCAACTTGATCAACAACTTTTAATGAATCTGTTTCATATGTTGTGGCTACAATTGATTTGTCAGTCACTTTAACTTCTGTGAAGTTTGGTTTGTAATGTTGGTCTCTAACTGCCATGTAGTCTTTGAATTCTACTAAATCATAGTGTTTTGAACCTGATGCAGAGTTTGCAGTTAAATATAATTGTCCTTTTGGATTTACATATTTTGATGGAACTTTTCCTTCTTCTTTTGATTTGTCAGTAAAGTTTCTTTCACTTTGAATAGCCATTCCACCATCCATCATACGACTTCTAGTGTATACGTGGTCGTGACCTGCTACTATCAAATCAATACCATATTCTTTCATCAACGCTGGATATTCTGCTCTTCTTTTGATGATATCGTCATCATTCGCATGAGTCGCTGCAGAATAAATAGCGTGGTGGAAGCCAACTACTTTCCATTTGATGTTTTGATTTTTTGTCATTTCAATAGCTTTTTCTATTGTAGCTTTGTGTTCAGCAGTATTCATGTTGTTAGAATTTAATTGAATAAATAGCGTATTATTGTACACGAAATAATAGTTCGCTCCTGCTTCTGTTGCTCCTTCAGCTTGAACATTAGGAAGTGCAAAGTGTTGTGAATATGAATTTGCTTGTGAATCGTGGTTACCAATTAACGTTGCAAATGTAATTCCTTTTGCGTTTTCTCTTTCAATATATCCACTGTATTCTAATTCTGATTTAGATGTATATTCGTTAACTTGGTCTCCCAAACTGTACAAGAAACTCATTTGTGGAACTTGTTTTTTGATAGTTCCCAATGCTTTTTCCCATTTGTCTCTGTCTGCGTAGAATTTACCAGCACCAATTTGAGGGTCCCCTGCTAATACAAATGTAAAGTCTCCTTTTGGTTGAGTTGTAAATTCGAATATTTGAGATTTTTTGCCATTACCATTGTAAACTCTGTACATGTATTTAGTGTTTGGTTTCAAGTTTTTGATATTTACTTGAGAGTTTGACATATCTTTAAGTTCATACAAGTCTTTTAAAGCTTGATCTTTCTTATCTTTTTCGATTTTTACTTTTGCGTTTGATTTGTCATTGATATCAAATGTTGTGTTCTTGTCAGAAGTTACAGCTTTGATTTTCGTTGCATTTGAAAAATCTTTTTGATCATTTGCTTCTACGATTTCCAAATAACCTTGTTCTTTGCTCTTGCTGTACCAAGTGAAGTTTCTTTCACTTTGGTCTTTACCTATAGTCAAGATTGGAAATCTTATTTGAGATTCCTCTTGAGTTTGTGTTGCTGTTGTACTAACATCATTTTTTACATTAGTTTCAGCGAATGTAGTTGTGTATGTAGCTGTTGTTGCTATTGAAAATACCATACCCAAAGCTAATAACGCTTTTGCCGTTTTGTTCATTAATTTTCCCCCTTATGATTATATATAATTGATGAGAATAATGATGTCACTGGCACCATTATAATCACAACGACCGTACCTATCAGCCCTTTTGTGATTTCCACTGAAAAGAAATCAGAATTAACAAGCTGATTAAAACTTACTCCATGCGATATCAAAACCATAATCGTCACTAGAGATGATCCAATAAATGCAAACACCAAAGTGTTTACCATTGTTCCAATAATATCTTTACCTATATTCATTCCGCTTTGAAAAAGCTTCCTGCTATCCAAATCTGTATTTAATGATTTAATTTCTTTCAAAGAAGATGAAATCGACACACTAACATCCATTGAAGCACCAAGAGATGCTATAGAAACTGCAGAGAATAATAAGTTCTCAATCCTAAGTCCCCATGTTTTTCCTACCAAAATCAAAGTTTCTACATTTTCCATATTGTGTCCAGAAACATACAAAACTTTTCCAATGATTTTGACCATAATTGCCGCTATCAAAAATGAAGTCCCTATCGATATCATATTTACCAAAGTCATTTTACTGTATCCATACAACACCACTAGAGAATAGACTGCACACAAAATTACCGTTATAATCGTAACCAAAATATTATTGTATCCATTCATCAAAAGCGCCACATCAAAAAATAAAATTATGTAAATACTTATAAATAAAGCTATCGCACTTTTGAGACCTTTTACCCCAGCAATCACAGCTAAAAATATTACAAATAATGCTATAATCACAAAAATTCTTATACTTCTATCGTAGTTGTACACGGAATAGTAATAATCATCAGTTGAACCTGAATTTTGATTTTGAATTAGGATAACATTACTTCCTTTGTGAACTTTAATGCTGTGTGTGTTCACAAGTTCGTTATCCAACTCTACAACTTTTCCAGTTTTTAAAATCTTAGCTTTAATCTCCTGAACGCCGACAGGTTTAGAATTGTCCGGATAATCTAGCGATTCATCCACAACTTCCACAACCTTCGCCCTCAGATATTCCACACCCTTGTAACTAATCAAGCTTTCATTTACATCTAGCTTTCTATTCAAAAAGAAAATTCCAATCAATAGCAAGATTAAAATTACATTAACAATTTTCTTCAATATTTCATCACCAAATACATTGTACGATTAAAATATTAAATTTATGTTTTTCAAAGTTAATAAAATGTAAAAATTTGTTAAAAAAACATTAAAAAAAGCATATCATTTGATATGCTCATTAAAAATATTCTCACTGTATATTTTTGAAGCAAAAAAAGAAGTAACCGGAACCATTATAATCACAACGCTAATTCCAATTAACGCTTTCGTAATTTCCACTGCAAAAAAATCAGAACTTACAACTCTATTAAAAGTATTTGTTCCGTGCAATATAAAAATCATAATGCTCACAAGTGATGATCCAATAAATGCAAATACCAATGTATTTACCATTGTTCCTATAATATCTTTGCCAATACTCATCCCACTTTTAAATAATTTTTTGCTCGATACATCTTTATTTAGTGATTGAATTTCTCTTAGCGCAGAAGCTATCGATACACTTACATCCATTGACGCTCCCAAAGCTGAAATAGCAACGGTAGAAAAAAGTAAATTATCGATATTTAATTTCCATTCTTTTCCTATTACGATTATCAATTCTCCGACATTTTCCAAATTATATCCTGAAATATTAAGTCCAATACTCATTAACTTAACTAAAATACTCACAAATATAAATGACACCGAAACAGAAATCATGTTAATTAAACTCATTTTCGAATAACCATATAAAATCAATGTCGAAAAAATAGTACACAAAATTACAGTTAAAATCGTAATCAAAACATTATTAAATCCATTCATTATCAATGAAATATCGAAAAACAAAATTATGTATATACTAATAACAAGTGCAACCGTGCTTTTTATTCCTCTACTTCCTGCAACAAGTGCTATGAAAACTAAGAATAAAACTATCCAAAAAATCGTGCCAAAACTTCTATCGTAATTATACATCCTGTAAAAAGTTTCAGAATTATGATGAGGATTCCTGCTTTTTGCCAAAATAACCTTATCGTTTTCCTTTACTAAAACACTATGAGAAGCTTCTAGTTTGTTTTCCACATCTACAATTTCTCCTGTATTTCTAATTTTTGCTTTTATATTTTGTATTCCAACAGGCTTTGAATTGTAAGGATAATCCAATGTTTCATCAACAACATCTACTACAATAGCTTTTACATAATCAAGTTCAATTCCATCATAACTTACCAAATGATCGCTATTTCCCCATTTTGAATTTATTACAAAAACCGCGACCAAAATTAGTCCCAAAAATATATTACAAATTTTTTTCAATTATTCACCAACTCCATTTATATATAATACTACAAAAAAATGTGTTTGATAATTGATTTCAATAAAAAAGTTCTCCAGCAATCGCCAAAGAACTTTTTCAAAAATTATTCAATTAATATTTTGCTCTTGAAGAATATTCAGTGTGAAGCAAATGATGCGCTTTTTCTGAACCAGGAGCATCCAAATACTCATCGTAAATCTTTTTGATAGATTTATTTTCGTATGATCTTCTGATTGGTTTGTCCCTGTCTTCTTTATGAATAGCATTCATTCTCTTTTCTAATTTCGAAACATTCCCTCTAAGAAGTGGTTGTCCAGCTCCACCGATGCATCCACCAGGACATGCCATGATTTCTATAATATCGTAGTGAGCTTTTCCATCTCTGATGCTTTCCAAAAGCCTTCTAGCATTTGCGAGTCCACTTGCAACAGCAACTTTAACTTCTTTTCCTAAAATTTCTATTCTGGATTCTTTGATGCCTCTCATTTCTTTAAGTTCTTCGAACTCTAATTGTTCAAGATCTTCACCAGTTAACATATTGTAAGCAGTTCTTACAGCAGCTTCTAATACACCACCACTTGATCCGAAAATCACACCAGCTCCTGATGATTCTCCCAATGGATCGTCAAATTCAGAATCTTCTAAGCTTGGAAAATCTAGTGAGTATTCCTTAATCATGTGTGCCAATTCTCTCGTACTGATTACATAATCTACATCAGAAATATCTTCAGTCAAACCAAGTTCTGGTCTTGCTGATTCGTATTTTTTAGCAACACATGGCATCACAGAAACTACAACGATATTTCTTGGATCAACGCCGATTTTTTCTGCAAAATAAGTCTTGGCAACTGAACCGAACATTTCGTGTGGAGATTTACAAGTAGATGGAATGTTCAACATATCTGGGAAATTGTGTTCAATGAATTTAACCCAGCTTGGACAACAGCTTGTAAGTATTGGTAAGTTTTCTTGTTTTTTGAATCTGTCTACAAATTCGTAAGCTTCTTCCATAGTTGTCAAGTCAGCGGCAAAATCTGTGTCGAAAACATAATCAAATCCGATTTTTCTTAGCGCAGTTACCATTTTGCCTGTAACGACACTTCCAACTTCCATTCCAAATTCTTCTCCCAAAGCAACTCTAACTGCTGGAGCCGTCTGAACCAAAACAACTTTTTCTTCGTCATTCAATGCTTTATAAACTTTTCTTACATTGTTTACTTCTGTCAACGCACCAGTTGGACACACTGACAAACATTGTCCGCAAAATACGCAGTTAGTGTCAATCATTGGCTTATGATATTGTGTTCCTACAACTGTTTCAAAACCTCTATCAATTGAAGTTAATGTACCAACTGATTGCACATTAGTGCACATAGTTTCGCATCTTTTACACAAAATACATTTGTTCGGGTCTCTAATAATTGAAAAAGAACTTGTGTCAGGTTCAAATATTTTTCTCTCACCTTTAAATCTTATGTCTTTTATATTTGCCAACACTGCCAAATCTTGTAATTCACAGTTACCATTTCTCTCACAAATCAAACAATCTGTTGGGTGATTTGACAAAAGAAGTTCTATATTAGTTCTTCTTGTTCTGATAACTCTTGGAGTATCAGTTCTGATTTCCATTTTATCTTTAACTAAAGTATTGCACGCTGGAACTAATTTATGATTGTGAGCTAATTCCACCATACAAACTCTACAATTCGCTTCTGAATTTACAAATCCCAATGAATGCATATCCAAATGACATAAAGTAGGAATGTGTATATTTATTTTTTCGCAAGCTTGAAGTATCGTAGTGCCTTCTTTTACTTGTACATCTACATCATTAATTTTAATATTTAACATATTCCCCTCCTACATTTTAACGATTGCATGAACAGGACATGCGCTACGACAATTATCGCATTTAATGCAAACATCTGTGTCGATTTCGTGCATTTCTCTTTTTTCTCCAGAAATAGCATTAACCGGACATTGTTTTTTACAAATTCCACAACCAACACATTTTTCTGTGATAGTATATTGCAATAAATCTTTACATACTGATGCGCGACATTTTTTATCGACAATGTGTTCCTTGTATTCATCCCTGAAATATTTCATAGAACTAATAACAGGAGTTGTCGCAGTTTTTCCCAAACCGCACAAGCTTGAATCCGTAATTACAGCACACAAATCGTCAAGCAAATCCAAATCTTCTAATTCTCCTTGACCAGATGTGATTCTTTCAAGAATTTCAAGAACTCTTTTGTTACCAATTCTACATGGAGTACATTTTCCGCATGATTCATCAACAGTAAATTTCATGAAGAATTTTGCAATGTCGACCATACAGTCAGTTTCATCCATTACAACCATTCCTCCTGAACCCATGATTGAACCAATTCTTGCAAGAGAAATAAAATCAACTTTTGTATCGAAAAGTTCTTCTGGAATACAACCACCAGATGGTCCACCAGTTTGAACAGCTTTTACTTTTTTGTTATCAGGAATTCCTCCACCAATATCAAAAACTATTTCATTGATTGTCATGCCCATTGGAACTTCTACCAGTCCAGCATTATTTACCTTACCAACCAATGCGAAAACTTTTGTTCCTGGAGAATCTTCCGTACCGATTGATTTGAACCAGTCAGCTCCGTTATTAATTATCGCAGCAATATTTGCAAATGTTTCAACGTTGTTAAGTACAGTTGGTTTTCTGAACAAACCTTTTTCAGTAGTTCTGAAAACTTTCGCTTGAGGCATACCTCTTTTACCTTCAATTGATTGAATTAGTGCAGTACCTTCACCACACACAAATGCTCCAGCTCCAAGTCTTATTTTTAAATCAAAACTAAAATCAGAGCCTAATATGTTATCTCCTAAAAGATTGTATTTTTTTGCATCATCAATTGCTTTATTCAAAGCAGCTACCGCTTTTGGATATTCTGCTCTTATGTAAACATAACCCTTGTCTGCACCGATTGCTTTCGCACAGATAGCCATAGCTTCAATTACGCTGTGGGGGTCTCCTTCTAGAATCGATCTGTCCATGTACGCACCTGGATCGCCTTCATCTGCGTTACAGATTACATATTTTTGATCAGATTCTACACGCATTGCACCTTCCCATTTTCTTCCTGTTGGGAAACCTGCTCCACCTCTACCTCTCAAATTAGAATCTTTTACTATGTCTATTATTTCTTGATTACTAAGTTCAAAAATGGATTTTTCTAAAGCTTTGTATCCACCCATCACTATGTATTCTTCGATACTTTCAGGATTAATTATCCCGTAGTTTTTTAAAGCGATTCTAGTTTGTTTTTGGAAAAAATCACCTTTTTTAGTTATTTTTTCGCCATCAACTATAAAATTATCATCATTTTTAATTCTATCGTAAAATTTCGAAGAATTTTCTTTTATAATTTGATCAATTACATTAGTCTTTTCCATTACGACTCCTTAACATTTGATAAAATTTCAGCTACATCTTCAAGCTTAACATTTTTATACACTGTATCGTTGACAGTAACCACAGGCGCCGATGCACAATCTCCCACGCATCTCGTCTCAACTAAAGAAAAAATCAAATCATCTGTAGTGTCGCCTACTTCTATTCCCAATCTCTTGGAAAATTCATCCAACAAATTTTCAGCACCTTTTACATAACATGCAGTTCCCATGCACACAGAAATCGCGTACTTTCCTTTTGGTTTCAAAGTAAATCTTGAGTAAAAAGTGATTACACCGTAAATACTAGCTGGTGTAATATCAAATTCTTCTGAAATTTTATCCACAACTTCTTGTGGAATATAACCGTATTTGTCTTGAACTTTGTGCAAAACTTCAATCAAATCGGTCTTGTCTTTCCCCTTTAGAAAACAACTTATATCAAATTTGTTTTCGCAACAATTACACATATTTCCCCCTTATTTTTATTGTTAACTTCATCATAGCAAAGTATGCAAATGTTGTCAAACGAAATTTTATTAATCAAAAAATAAATTCTGTATAAATAAAATTTGACATTTACTTGCATTAATAATAATATAATATTGAAAATTTTTGTAAGATATTTATCTTAAAAAATGGAGAGATAAAGGCTTTGGAGTTATTAGAAAAATTAAAAAACAACGACAAATTAAAAATACAAGAGTTTGAATATTTGATAAAAAATAGAAATAATTTTTACGATGATTTTGCAAATGAAGCTTTAAAAATAAGAAAACATTATTACAAAACCGACGTTTATTTCAGAGCGTTGGTGGAGATAAGTTCATTCTGCAAAAATGATTGCTTTTATTGTGGACTCAGACATTCTAACAAGAACGCTCACCGCTACAGATTATCCAAAGAAGAAATACTACAGTCAGTAGACGGATCTTACCATAGAGGCTTCAGGACATTCGTGCTTCAAGGTGGAGAAGATTCTGAAATAACCGATGAGTTTTTGATAGATTTAATTAAAGAAATCAAATCAAAATATTCTGATGCTGCTGTGACACTTTCATTAGGTGAGAGAGATTTTTCTTCCTACGAAAAATTAAAAAAAGCTGGAGCAGACAGATATTTATTGCGTCACGAAACAAATGATGAAAATCACTATTCGAAGCTTCACCCCCAATCGATGAGTCTTGATCACAGAAAAGACTGCCTTAGGAAATTAAAAAGTCTTAATTTTCAAACAGGTTGTGGAATGATGGTAGGGTCTCCTTTTCAAACTGATTTAACATTGGCAAAGGACTTGTATTTAATTCAAGAACTTCAACCGGAAATGGTTGGAATTGGTCCATTTATTCCCGCTGACAACACTCCTTTTGAAAATTATGAGCACGGTGATTTGGATTTGACATATTTTCTTTTGGCAATGATAAGATTAATTGACCATAAGGCTCTTATTCCAATCACAACAGCACTATCAACATTAGACAAGGACTCAATTAAAAAAGGTTTGGGTGTTGGAGGAAATGTTCTGATGCCGAATGTTTCTCCTGTTGAAAATAGGAAAAATTATTCGATTTACAACGATAAAAAAGATTTCGAAATTCAAATATCTGGCAATTTTGAAAAATTAAAAGAAAAAATAGAAGAACTTGGGTTTACCCCAAATATGAGTATAGGAAATTATGGTGAATAAAATGTACGATAAAAAAAGCGATAAAGCTGTTGAATTTATATCTAATGAAGAAATTTTAAGATGCTTGGACGAATCCAAAAAACAAAAACCATTGGAATTTTACATGAATATTGTCGAAAAAGCAAAAAAAGAAAAAGGATTAACCCACGAAGAGGTTGCATATTTAATTAATTGCAACAAAGATGAAGTATGGGATGAGATTTTTAAATTAGCAAACAAAATCAAAAACGATTATTATGGAAACAGAATTGTTCTTTTTGCGCCATTATACTTATCAAACTACTGCATAAACGGCTGTACATATTGTCCTTATCACGCAAAGAACAAAACTATTCCAAGAAAAAAACTTACACAAGAAGAAATAAAAAAAGAAACAATCGCACTCATGGATATGGGACACAAAAGACTTGCTCTTGAAATGGGAGAAGACGACAAGATAAATACGATGGATTATTTATTGGAAAGTATCAATACAATTTATTCTATCAAACACGAAAACGGATCCATAAGACGTGTCAATGTAAACATTGCAGCTACTACTGTTGAAAACTACAGAAAATTAAAAGAAGCTGGAATTGGAACTTACATTTTATTCCAAGAAACATACAACAAAGAAAACTACGAAATTTTGCACCCAACTGGACCAAAACACAACTACGACTATCACACTGAAGCGATGGATCGTGCAATGGAAGGTGGAATTGACGATGTTGGTGTTGGTGTGTTGTTTGGCTTGGAAACATACGATTACGAACTCGTTGGGCTAATGATGCACAAGGAACATTTGGAAGAAAAGTTTGGCTTTGGCCCTCACACAATTAGCGTGCCTAGAATTTGTCCTGCTGATGATATCGACACGAACGATTTTGAAAACGCATTATCAGATGATATTTTCATAAAAATAGTTTCGTTATTGCGAATTGCGGTTCCTTACACTGGAATAATCGTCTCTACGAGAGAATCACAAAAAAGCAGAGAAAAAGCTTTGAAAGTAGGTGTCAGCCAAATTTCTGGTGGATCTCGTACATCTGTCGGTGGATATTGTGTTGAAGAAGATGAAACTTCTCAATTTGACACATCTGACAAGAGAAGCTTGGATGAAGTTGTAAATTGGCTGTTGGATATGGGACACATTCCAAGTTTTTGTACAGCTTGTTACAGAGAAGGAAGAACTGGAGACAGATTTATGTCACTTTGCAAATCAAAACAAATTCTCAATGTTTGCGGCCCGAATGCACTACTAACATTGAAGGAATACTTGATGGATTATGCCAGTGATGAAACGAAGAAAAAAGGCGAAGAAATAATCCAAAAAGAATTGGCAAATATTCCAAATGAAAAAGTTCGCGAAAAAACTAAAGAATATTTACAGGAAATAGAAAATGGCAACAGAGATTTCAGATTCTAGCGCTCACAAATCAATGAAAAACAGAATCGTAATCGTCGGCGATACCAACGTTGGAAAGTCAACTTTAATCAACAAAATTTGCAAACAAAATGTTTCGATTACATCCGACATCAAAGGAACTACCACAGATACCGTGAAGAAAACTATAGAAATCGACGGTATTGGTGCTTGTACAGTTGTGGACACTGCCGGACTTAATGACGATACATCTCTTGGAGAAGACAGAAAATCAAAAACTCTCAATGAAATCAAGTCCGCTGATTTGATAATTTATGTGACAGACGATATGAACAAAACTCAAATTGATTTTGAAACCGATACAAACGTCAAAATAATTAAAGTTTTTAACAACAAATCTTCTACAATGATTAAAACAAAGAACTCTGAAATTTTATCTGTAAATGCACTAACTGGAAAAAATGTCGACTTATTATTAAAAAAGATTTCAGAAAATTTAATTCCCAAATCATCATCAATAACAGATGGATTGGTGAATAATCACGACAAAATTCTTTTAGTAATGCCTCAAGACAAAAGCAGTCCAACAGGAAGATTAATCCTTCCCCAATCTCAAATAATGAAAGAGCTTTTGGATAAGGAATGCTTGGTTTTAAGCACAGGACTAGAAACTTTAGAACAATCGCTACAAATGATGCAAAGTCCAGACCTTGTAATCACAGATTCAAAAGTTTTCAAAGAAGTAGACAAAATTTTAGACAAAAAAATAAAACTAACATCATTTTCAATACTTTTCGCAAAAAACAAAGGAGACCTCAATTATTTCATTCAATCAGTATCAGTGCTTGATAATTTGCCAGATGATGCGAAAATATTGATAACTGAAGCATGTACTCACTCACCAAAGGAAGAAGACATCGGAAGAGTCAAAATCCCATCTCTAATTCACAAAATCAATCCAAATGTCATAATTGATTTCGCAAGAGGAGATGATTTCTTCAACGTAGCTGACAAATACGATTTGATAATTCATTGTGGTGGCTGTATGCAAAACAAAATGTATATGCAAAGCAAAACAGATTTCGCAAAATCTCACGACATACCTATGACAAATTACGGAATTGTCCTTGCGAAAATCAATAAAATATTAGACAGAATCACATATTAAAAACGAGCTGAATTAAATCAGCTCGTTACTTTATTTTACATGCATTGTTTTGTTGCAATATTTTTGTACTTTTTTATCGTGGCTAATAATGAACACGATTTTATTATCGATATCTTTAATAAAATTAGAGAAGAAATCTTCCTGTGATTCTGAATCCAAGTTGCTAGTTATTTCATCAAAAATATAAACATCAGCATCTCTCATAAGACTTCTAACGATGGATACTCTTTGTTTTTCTCCTCCTGACAAGTTTTCTCCATTTGCCAAAATTTCTGAATCCAAGTTTTTATTCTTCAACACAGGCTTCAAAACATCCATAGACAATATTTTTTCATCGATAGATTTGTCTTTGACTGTATCCACCAAAATATTTTCCCTCAAACTTGCAGGAATGATAAGTGGATTTTGTGGAACGTAAGCGATCCTTTCTCTTAATTGTTCCAATGCCAATGAATTGACTTCCTTATCGTTAATTAAAATCCCATCGACATCTCTAATATTTAACAACGAACGAAGTAATGTACTCTTACCGGCACCACTTTTTGCGTCTATGTATACGATATCTGAAGGATAAAATTCTTCATTAATATCAAATTTGAACTCAGTGTCCAATATTTTCACAACAGGATTTTCAAACTTCACTTTGCTAATAGTATTTTCAACAGCAATTCCGTCTTTCTTTTCTAAATTATCTAAAATATTTTCCTTATAAAATCCAGAATCCACCTTCAAATTCGTTAAGTCGATATTTACTCCATTTAATGAATACAATGAGTCGAAGAATACATTGATTACCAAAGTAAACACCACAATTGAGTATAACTTAGCATTTCCAATGGTAACATTATAACTTATCCATATCAACAAAGCGTTTTGCACAAGCTCGTTAAACATTCTAATACTACTACTTGCTGCACCTGCGAATTGATTAACGCTTTTGTGTGCTTCAAAAATTTCCACGATTTTCTTGTTGATAAGATTATCAAAACCATCAAACTTGGAGTATTGTTTCAAAAAATCTGGATTGCTGTAAATATTGTTAAAATCTTGGTAGTTTTTGGAAGTAATTGCAGATAGTGATACGCATTTTTCAGATAGTTTTTTATTGATTAATTTAAATCCGAAAAATGTAAATGGTATTATCGCTAATAAAATCAAACCATAATAAATATTTTGAACTGAAACAAAAATCAAAGCTCCAATAATTATCAAAATAGAACTAACCATTGTATTTACATCATCAATCAAAAAACTGTAAATAGAATTAGTCAACTTAGAAACCTTCGTAATCAGTGAATTGTTTCCCAAATTTATCATAGTGTCGTATTTCACATGAAATAAATCTTTCATAAAATTATCCAAGTTTTCTGAATTTACATTCACCGCTACTTTTTCTTTTAACAAAATCAGCCCTATTTGAATAAAATAATTTAACACCATTATCCCAAACAATAAGTACAAATCACTTCTTTGAATGTTGGTAATATCTCTGAAAATCTTGTTACTTAAAAACGGTACGGACAGCGTAGCTACAACCATAATTAAACTCATAATCAAAGATACTGCCATAAACTTGATGTTCTTTTTAAGAATTACTTTTATCATAATGCCCTCTCTCCTTCAATTTTATAATTCTTCCCCAAAGCTACAATCAATTCTATTGATTAGAAAACTCTTTACTATTATTATACTCTTCAAAAACAAATAAACAATAGTTATAAGCTTCTCATTATGTTTTCGGCATTTTTTACTCAAATTTTATCGAAATTTAAAAAGATTAACTTAAATCTCATAAAATGATATAATTAGAATAATATTAGGAGGAAATATGAAATTTATTAGCACTAGGGATAATTCTATAACTATAGATTCTCAAGAAGTAATCTTCAATTGTATAAATGATGATATTTACGTTCCTTTGAATTTAGATAATTTGTACGATATTGATGTGCTTAGAGATATGACATATAACGAACTTGCTATATATATTTTGAAGCATTTTTTAACTGATATCGACGAAGATTCAATATCAAGCATTGTAAATAACGCTTACGATGGAGATGAGCCTAATGTTTTTTTGAGAAAAACAAATGATAGATGCTACGTTGAACTTTTCAACAACAAAAGTCTGTCTTATAGGGACTTGTCATTGAGTATTATCTCTAAATTTATAGATATTAATTTGAATAATAATGAAGATGTGAAAAACTTATACCTGTTCACAGCTTCCACTGATATCTCTGTGTCTACGATTGAGAATTTCAAAAAGATGAACACAAAAGTTTTCGTGTTTTATCCAAATAATATCTCAGATATCGAAAAATCAAAATTATTATCCACGCTTTCCGATAATGTCTGTGCAATTGGCGTAGATGGTGATTTTTATGAATGTAAAAAATTGGTGGATAGTTTGATAAATGATTCTGATATCAAAGATTTGATTGCACAAAAAGAATCGGTGATTTCTACGTGCAATTCTTTGAATATAATCAGAGTTCTCACTCAAGTTATTTATTATTTTTACAGTTATGTGACAATGGTAAAATACGGAGAGATAGAAGCTGGAAATAGAATCAACGTAAGTATTCCTACTGAAAATTTCGGCAATATAATGGCTTGTTTCTACGCAAAAAGAATGGGACTTCCTATTAATAAAATAATTTGTGCGACAAAAAGTCCATTGTCTTTCAAAAAATTCTTGGATACTGGAGAATTTGTATATGACGAAGTTTTCGGTGAAGAATCCACATCATTTGAAAGATTGGTCTTGGCAAATATCGAAAGATTGCTACATCATTTGATAAATAATCAAGATAGAATAAGAGAGATTTACACCGATTTTAGAGAAAAAAATAAATTCACTTTATATCCTGAAGAACTACAAAAATTGAGTTGTATTGAAACTAACAGCATGACAAGTGATGAAGTCAGTCAGAAAATTTTGAGATTATTTTTGGAATGTCAGTATCCATTATCCCCTCAAACTGCAATGGCTTCTCTTGCCTACGACAAATATGTCATCGATTCTTATGACTACACTCCTTCAATAATTATGGCTACAACATCACCATATTCTTCTACAGAAAATGTTTTGAAATCATTCGGGTACAATGAAAATTTGGATATAAATATGGCTTTGGAAAAGTTAAACTCTTTTATCAAATCGCCTATTCCCGATAATTTACAAAACATCAAAAAAATTGACACTACGATTTTTGATTCAACTGAAATCAAAGATATAGTTTACAAAAAAATACAAGAAATGAATTAAGCGGCGCAAATTTCACGCTGCTTTTTGTTTTAAATAATCAAATATAGGATATATATTAAAATAAGAGAAATTTTGAAATAAAACAAGGGGGCATTATGAACAATTTTACATTTTACAATCCTGTAAGAGTACATTTTGGTAAAGGTCAAGTTACAAACCTAAAAGAAGAATTAAAAGATTACAATAAAATTTTAGTAACTTATGGTGGAGGAAGCATCAAGAAAAACGGAGTCTACGATGATGTTATGGAAAACTTAAAGGACAAAGAAGTTTTCGAACTTTCAGGAATCACTCCAAACCCAAGAACTGACAAAGTTTATGAAGGAATCAAAATCTGCAAAGAAAACGACATTGATTTTATACTAGCTGTCGGTGGTGGCTCAACATTGGACTGCTCAAAAGCAATCGCAATGGGTGCAAAAACTGATGAAGATTTCTGGGATTATTTCTTCGAAGAAAAAAACAAACCAACAGACGCTATCAAACTTGGAACAGTAATAACAATGGCTGGAACTGGTAGTGAAATGGACGGTAGTTGTGTAATTTCAAATATCGAAAGAAAGAAAAAATACGGCTACGGACACAGATTATTGTATCCAGTATTTTCAATAATCGACCCAACATACACATATTCACTTCCAAAATATCAATTAATCAGTGGAACTTGCGATATGTTCAGCCACATAATGGAAGAATATTTTTCAGAACCAGATTACGAAAACACAACAGATAATATATCAGAAAGCTTGATGAAAACTGTAATCGACAGTATCAGAATAGCTCTCAAAAATCCTGAAGATTACCAAGCAAGAAGCAATTTAATGTGGGCAAGTACACTTGCAATCAACGGACTTACTGCCACTGGCAAAAGCTCAGATTGGTTAAGTCACAAATTGGAACACACATTATCTGCATATTTTGATGTAACGCACGGAATGGGACTTGCAGTAGTTCATCCAAATTATTTAAAATTTGTCTACAAAAATCATTTGGATAAATTCAGAAGCTTTGCAATCAACGTGTGGAATATAGATCCAGAAGGAAAAACAGATGAAGAATTAGCGCTAGAATCAATCGTTGCACTACAAAACTTCTTCAAAGAAATCGGAGCTCCAACTACACTTCGTGAACTTGACATTCCAAAAGACAAAATCAAAGAAATGGCTGAAAACACAGCTGCATATAAAACAAGCTACTCAGATTTGTCAACATCAGACATCGAAACAATTTACAATAACGCATATTAAAACTAAAATCTGCCTTGAAACAGGCAGATTTTTTAGTGAGATAAAATTATTTCTTTATTGTAGTTTTTAATTATATTTTTATGGTCGACAAAAATAACTATTCCTTCAATTTCATCAAAAACTTTCAGAAATTTTTCGGTTGATTCGCTATCCAAGTGATTGAGTGGTTCGTCAAATATAAATATATTTGAGTTTCCTATTAGCGCCCTATCCAAAGTTATTTTGTGTTTTTCCCCACCAGATAGACCATTCACATTTGTTTTCATTAGTAACTTATTATCTGTGAATACAGTATCTATTTTATTCTTTCCAAGGAATATATTCTCTTTCACAGTAGTTGGAAAAACATAAGAGTTTTGACAAAAATAATTTATGTTGATATTCTTCGCATTATTTAACTCTGTGTTGTTAATACTAATATTTCCATTATAATCGGTATAAATGTTACTTAAAATTTTAATTAAAGTTGTTTTTCCAGTTCCATTTTCCCCAGATATTTTTACCCTACCTCCATTTTCTATGGAAAAATTTACAGGTTTTAAAATGTTTTTGTCATTTACACTATAAGCTAGATTTTCTGCAATAATTTCAATATGATTCGTTTTATTATCGAAATTCTTTTTTTGAGAAATATCTGAATAAAATTTTCCAACATTAACTTTTAAACTTTTTAATTGAATAAATGAGTCCACAGACTTTTTGACACAATCGAAAAATTTATTGATAACAACAGACATAGCTAAAACTTTTATTATTGAATTTATTCCTATAATTTGCTTGGAACATAGAATAATTCCAAATCCCACTACTAATATTAGAAACAATCCATCTGCTAAATTTCTTACTGCGTATTGAGTTTTAGTATACATTTCCCCTCTTACTACTTTATCTTTCATAAATTCATCAAATAATTCTCTGTATATCTGTATGAATTTTGTGTACAAATTATTAAATTTCAACCAATCTTTTTCAAAAGAGCAAGAAAATAATATTTTTCTTTCGTTTTCCTTAAATGTATATTTGTCTCTTGTATATTCAGAAACTTCCTTCTTAAAAGTAGTAAATGATGCGAATCTTAAAAATCCCATAGCAACTATGAACATGAAATAATAAATTGGTAATTCACTCAAACTTATTATAGAAATTAACACGATTATTAAAGCCTCTGAAATATTTTGAAATGCCCATATAAAATTCAATCTAAGCATGGTAGCTTCTTTTTCTATAATATTGTCAAATTTATAAGATTTTATATCCCTTAAAATACTTTCATCAAATTTTAAGTATTTGTCTATTAGCAAATTTTCGTGAGTAAAACTATTTTTCAGGATAATTTTATTTGATAAAATCTGAAATAAAGGTATCAAAACTACCGTAATCAAAATAGCAATGAGCAACTTATATATTGAAGATTTCATCATTTTTATATCTGAATTCAATACCGCAGATGTAAAAGTTCCCAAAACTGTCGCTATGAAAACTGCTGACACATCTTGAATTATATTGCTAATCAGCCCTAATATTCCGCCAAGTCTCATAGACTTGAATAAATCCTTATACATAATTATCACCGCTATCTAAATCTAAAGTTTTATTGCATATTTTATTTAATCTTTTATCATGACTAATTACAATCATTTCTCGTGAATCAGATCTTAAAATACCGATTAGTTTTTCCACCGATTTATCATCTAAATGATTTGTCGGTTCATCTAACAAAAGTATATTCTTATCAGATGCCAGACACACTGCTAATGCGAATTTTTTCCTTTCTCCACCTGATAATTCATCTAAGTATTTATCCCAATCAAACTCCTTAATCCCAAAATAATTGCAGAGTTCTTGCACTTTTTTAACGTATTCTTTTCCTTCAAGCATACTCATAATCTCTCTCATAGTAAAAGAAATACATAAATCATTTTGATTTAAATAGCTTATAAGTTTTTCTGGAATATCTCTAATAACCAATTCGCTATTTGAGTGTAAAAGTCCTAAAATCAAATTGAATATTGTTGTTTTACCTTTGCCATTACTTCCAGAAATTAGAATTTTATCTCCTTTTTCTAACTTAAGATTAGTTCCATTTAAATTTTGACAAAAATCTAAATCCTTAATTTTTAAATCTATTAGAGAATCAGTATCTGAAATCGTTACATCGTTACTATTAGTATCTTTATTTAAAATGTTTTTTATTCTAGTTTTTGATACATTAAATTCTTGAACCTTCGAAATATATTTTGTTATATTCTCAAAATTGGAATAGAACGTACTCAGTAACATAATCATAAACACCGACTCGGCAATAGTAATTTCCTGATTATAGATTGCTATACCAATAATTGCATAACTAACTATTTTTAAAATTAAATCTAACAGAGAATACATCGCATTTTCAAGAGCAAATGCAATTTCAGCCTTTGTACCAGCATTTACATTCAGTTCATCTAAATTTCTTTTATTTTTAAAATACCAATCAGCCGCATTAAAAGTTTTCAAAACATCTCTTCCATCTGATGCTGAAATAATCCAGTTAGTAGTATCTTGTTCTATTTTTCTAGTATCCATGTAAATTTTATATAAACTATTTTTAGTAATTATTGGCGGTATTACTTGCAAAATAGCTAACAAAACAAAAATAAAAGTCACCTTATAACTTAAAACCAAAAATGAAACAAGTACCGTCGCAAAAATAAACAATGAAGAAAATAATTCTACCAAATATTCATACCTAAAACTTGCTACGATGTCGCTATCCTTATCTACGATTTGCAAAACTTGCTCTCCTGTCAATTCAAACAACAATTCTTTTTGTAAATTGTAAATATCTCTGAGTATGTTGCTTTTTAACAGAAATTTTAATTGATGTTTTATCAGTTCTATTCTATAAGGTATTAGTTTTTCTAATAAAAACTTCACACCAAATAATAGTATGATAATTAACATAGTTTTTATTGTATTTTGAAATTCTACTGTTTTGAGTTTTACAAATTCGTCTGCAAAATTTGATGTAATTACAGACACTAAAAAATCAAGCACAAAAATAAATACATAAAACAAACTTGAATAAATAAAATACTTCTTCTCTTTAGTTTTCATAATCACAAATTCCTCTCTTTTTTGATTATACCACCTAATAAACTCTTGCGAAATAGAATAAATTTCAAATCTACATTGTTTTATGATATCATTTATTAATACGGAGGTAATAAATGAATAATAGAACTAAAGGTATTATAGCAATATTATTGTCAGCATTTGGATTTGCTCTTATGAATTTATTCATACCACTTGCTGGAGATTTGCCAACTATTCAAAAAAGTTTTTTCAGAAATTTGATTGCTTTTTTGGTAGCATTTGCACTTTTATTGAAATCAAATAAAAAAGAAGAGGTACAAGAGCTTCACGATATTAAATCAATCCCATGGAAAACTTTGATTTTGAGAGCAAGTTTGGGTACTGCAGGAATTTTTTGTAATTATTACGCGTTGGATCATCTGTTTATTTCCGATGCATCAGTTCTTAACAAACTAGCTCCATTTGCGACATTGATTTTATCTTGGGTTTTCTTAAAAGAAGATTTGAGAAAGGAACACATAATTTCAATTTTAATAGCATTTGTTGGAGTTTTATTTGTCGTAAAACCTACACTACAAATCCACGAAATTCTTCCATATTTAATAGGAATTTTGGGTGGAATTTGCGCTGGTGGTGCTTATACTTGTGTAAGAAAATTGAACACTCTAGGAGTTAATAGTTCGTTTATCGTTGCGTTTTTCTCAGGATTTTCGTGTATAGTATGTATTCCTTTTATGATATTTAATTTTGTTCCAATGGGAACATCATCAATCCTTGCTCTTATCGGCGTTGGACTTGCAGCTCTCATCGGACAATTTGGAATAACATTGGCTTACAAATTCGCCCCTGCTTCTGAAATTTCGGTGTTTGATTATTCAACGATAATTTTCACAGGATTGTTCGGATTTTTATTTTTACATCAAATTCCTGATTATTTAAGTATAATCGGATATGTTTTAATCTTCAGTGGAGCTTTGATTAATTTTGTGAATAATAGAAGAAAACAAAGAATGCTTATAAATGACAAAATTGCACGAGATTAGTCGTGCAATTTTTTTACCCGCCTTGTGATTCATAATGTTTTATTCCTCTTTTCCACATAAAATAAATTATTACGGAAAAAATCGCCATATAAATTATCTGTTCTAATATCAACAAGCTCATATTATTTGAGTTTATTATGTTTGCAGGGATGTAATAAATTCCTGCAAGAGGATTGTGTTGTATAGTTTCAAATTTTCCAGAGAAAAACGCCAATGGAATTACTTCTCCTGAAAATATTGCCAATATATACCAAAAAATATCTCTGAGACTAAGTACGGATTTTAGCCAAAATGTTAGTAATCCTAAAATGCATAGCACTTGAAACATCAAGCAAAATCCCAAAAACAAGGATATTATAAAATATCCAAGTGATACAAATGAAAATTTGTCAAAGTACAACTGAACTGCTATCCAAAAAGCTATTCCCAAAGGCATTGATATTACAACTCTTCCTAGAGATATGAAAAATCTAGTAAGAGGATAATATATCGGCTTAGTTATCAGCATGTCAATATTTCCCGAATTTATATCTTGGAATATGTAATACGTTTCAGCCATTGTATTTGACATTGAATTTTTTACAACCAAAATCGTTATGAAATATGCAATTACATCGTCAAAATTCATTCCAGCAATATCAGCTTGTCCTTTCATTATGAATTTCCACAAAAAATAATAAACAATTATTGTGATTGGTATATAAAATATGGAGGAAACAAAAGAAATAAAGTATTCTTTTGAATTTAGGTATTCTATTTTCAAAGACGTTAAGTATTTTTTCATTCTAACCTCCATTTGAAGAATATCTTCTAAGTCCACGATTGTACACAATATATAAAACCATCAAACTCACTACTAAACAAATTATTATTAGATGAAAATGTCTGGTAGGTTTCCCGCTTAAAGCTAATGTTGGAACAAAAGCTATCAATGAAACAGGAACTACATAAGTCAGAAATTTTCTTAAAAAATTCGGGAAAATTGTAGTAGGATAATTTTTTGAAAAATTAAAATTGAAAATCAAATCCCTTAATGTCGATATTTTTTCAAATCTTAAACTCAGCATGGTGATAGTCGCATAAATCGTTTGATAATAGACGTTTCCTATTATTAAAAGAATTATCATCTTTAATACAGCTACAAAAGAAATCGCGATATCAAATTTCACTACTACCAAAATTATTCCAACAATTCCAAGCACTAGTTGTTCAATGAATGCAACAAGTGGAATATTTTCTATCATTATCATAAACAAAGTATTTTGAGGGCGATACAAATACCTATCCAAACTTCCGTCACGCACTAACCACTCAAAATCTCTGAGTCCAAAAAACATTTCTTCAATTGCTGACGATAACATCCCGACCATTGCCAACAAATATATGAAAGATTTGTCGTATCCAAAAGAATCTACATTGTCGAATAACACAACCCAAAACAAAATCGTCGACAATAATTGGAAAAGGCTGTGAAAAAATATCATGATTATTTCATTTGGATAAGCAAACATCTTTTTCAGAGCGATTCTTAGAGAACAAGCAAATAATTTCATCATTCACCTCTCAATTTAGTTTTCAAAACATCTTCCAAGCTCAATTCTTCGATAGTAAATTCGGACTTAGAAAAGTTTGAAATATCTACACTATTTAACTGGTCGATTGTCAATATAACTGTCGCCTTATCATTGTCGATGTCTGGATTAAAATCCTTCAAATACTCAACGTATTTAGAAGATACGGTTAGTTTTCTGTACTTATCCCTATCCAAAAATTTATTGCACATTCCATCGTATATCACTTCTCCATGATTTAACACTATAATTCTAGGGCAAAATTTATCTATATTTTCTATCTCATGTGTGGTCAATATGATCGTAGAATTGTATTTTTGGTTTATCATATTCAAAAACTCAAATATATTTTCTTGAACCACAACATCAAGACCAATTGTAGGCTCATCCAAAAATATCGTTCGCGGCAAATGAATAAGACTCACTGCTAATTCACACTTCATCCTCTGACCGAAAGACAATTTTCTTACAGGAGTATGTAAAAGTTGTGAAAGTCCAAGAACTTTATCAAATTCTTGTAATCTTTCCTCAAAATCCTCATCTGAAATTTCATAAACTTCTTTGAAATATTTGAATGATTCTATTACGTCAATATCGTAAAACATACACGAACGTTGTCCCATTGATACTCCAATTTCATTCAAGAATTCCTTTTTCCTATCAGACGGAGTAAATCCATTCACTTTTATAAAGCCATCCGTTGGATACAAAATTCCCGTCATCATTTTAATCGTAGTAGTCTTTCCAGCTCCATTAAGCCCAATGAGTCCGACTCTTTCTCCATTTTCAATTTCAAAAGAAATCTTCTTCACTGCATTCACGATAGTTTTTTCTTTGTTCAATAAACTTTTTCTCTTAACTATTTCATAATCTTTTTTCAGGTTGTTTACTTCTATCATATTAAACTCCATATTTATACTCTCAAATATAATTATAGAGCATATTCTAAAAAAAAACAATTTCCTACAACATATGTACAAAAAAAGCGCGAAATTAATCGCGCAATTTAAATCAATTCTCAATTTGTAACAAACTATACAATATATTCTACAACGCTTCAAGTGTTATCAGAAATACTTCGATAAAAAGCAATGCGATATATGATTTTTGGAATTTTATCCTTGAAGTAAATCCCACAATACAAAATATCGACCACATTTTTAAAACATTAACTGTAACCGCAGGATCACTTGCTTGTAGCACAACTTTTATGCTAAGAAATATACTTACCAATAATATTGCGAATTTAAGTACATCTCCAATTCGAAATAGCATATCTTTTAATTTACTACGGTCATTAAATATTAGCTTCCCATCTGTTGTTACTGCTTTTCCTGAAAAATAATCGTGCAAATCTCCAATAAAATAAATCAAGAAATTAATAATTAGAGAAATACAAACTCCCACATTCAGACTATTTATCACTACGTTTGTGTTTTGTAGCCATAATATATTCAAAACCAAACTAATCACAGAGATAATCAATAATATGCTGATAAATGCTACAGATTTTTTGACGGAAACTGCTTGGAGAATATTTTGCTTTTTTATAATGGATTGTAGCTCAGTATCCTCATCAAATTTTTTTGCAAATACAATATACGTATTATTTTCGTGTATAATTTCAGTTTTGTTATTTTTCATTTCTCTGATTTTTTCATCGATATTTTCGTCTAAGCGCTTACGCAAAATAATAAAAGATTTACTTGTTTTATCTTCCACGCAATGAAACTTTAATACATCCAAGAATTCTCCCACTGCGCCACAAAAACTATATCCTTTTATTGATTGCTCTTTTAAATATTTAGTCAATGCAGGTGTTTCGTAGAATTGATAATTGTTATATGTTTTTTTAGTTTCCATATTATTAGCCTCTTTTTATTTTACATTGTAACTGGTACTAATTTCCCTTGTTCTAATTTTAAAATACAATCGCTCATTTCAATAGCTTTACTTGTCAAGTGATGTGTAATTGCAATTACTGTCAAATCTTTTTTCGAAAGTATGCATTCTTCAACGATATCCACACTATTTTTATCCAATGAAGATGTTGATTCGTCTAATAAAATACAGTCGAAGTTTTCGTTGAGAAGTCTTGCAATGGCTATTCGTTGTTTTTCTCCACCTGAGATAGATTTGTCTTCGCTGGATATTACAGTGTCAATTCCTTTTGGTTTGGAATTAATCAAAGTATTTAACCCAAGTTGTTCAATAATTGTTTCATCTACAGGTTTGTTGTCAAACAAGGATATGTTGTCTTTGATACTAGCTGTGAATATTCCAGTGTCCTGTGTTGCAAATCCGATTTTAGAATAATATGTGCTATCTGTAATATCCAAAATATTTTTATTGTTAAGCTGAACTTCTCCTTCTGTTGCAATTTCTTGTTTTTGCAAAATTTTAAATATGGTTGATTTCCCCGTTCCGCTTTCTCCAATAATAATGTATTTCTTGCCTTTTTCAAATGTAAAATCCAAATTTTTCAACACGTATTTGTCACTTGTTGGATATTTGAACGAAATATTGTTTAATTTCAAATTATTAAATTCGAATTCATCTTCTACTTCAACAGGTTTTTCTTCTGAGATGAAATTCATAACTTTGTTTTGGACTAGCTTTGATGATTTGAAACTTGTCATTATATCTGTGAAATTCAATAACGGTCCTGTCACATAAGCCATCAATTGACTAGATTCTATTACTTGACCGATGGTTATTCTATCTTTGAACACTAGCCAAATTCCGACCAACATACAACCCAAATACATTGCCAATGAACTGGCAAATGATAAAACGTAAATAGTTTTGCTCAAAGTTTCCTTGGTATTTGATGCGTTACGATATTCAATGGATTTATCTTGGTTAATTTTTTGAAAAATAAATTCTCTTTTGAAAAACTTAATCAAATTGAAATTATTCACGAATTCTTGCAGACTTGATGTGTATTCATTTCTTATATTCATAAGTTCTTCTTGTCTTTTTTCGATTAATTTTTCGAAAATAAATGGCACCGCTAATTGCACCACGGAAAATATTATTATGGTTATTGCCATTATTATGTCGATTTTGACAAGCAACACTAATGAAATTACGAAATTGAGAATTTCATGATAAGAAGACACAATATTTTTGAAATAATCCATCTTCAAATCTTCCAAATCATTCAAAAACATTGATATATAATATCCGCTATTTTGTTTGGATATTTTGATTAGAGATTCATCTGTTATGCTGTTGAACAAATCATTTCTAACATTAAATATACAATTGTTCGTAAGTTCTACTGTGCTTTTTCGATATACTAAATCGGAAATACTTGCAAAAATTATGTACAATACAGAAATCAGAATTAATCTGGGTAAAAGTTGTTCTTCTCCATTAGTTCCTGCATCTGTTATAATTCTCAAAAGCCACGCCAAACCAATGTCAAATCCAACGGCTATTGGCGCTGTAAGAAGTGTTAAGTAGAATATTTTTTTGTTGTGTGTAATGTAATTGAACATTTTAATCTCTCCCTTTAAATAAATATATCACTTATCTTATGTTTATTCAATCATTTATTTGATTATTCAGATAATATATTATTCCTCACATTTTTTCTGAATTTATGATATAATTATTTTGAGGTGAATATTATGGAAAAACATATTAAAACTTTAACACCTAACACTTTGAAAGAATCAGCTTGCAAAGGTGGTTGTGGTGAATGCCAAACATCTTGTCAATCAGCTTGCAAAACTTCTTGCACAGTTGCTAACCAAGAATGTGAAAACGAAAATAGATAATCTTGTTTACATAATGATTGAATACTTTTAAGTAAACAATCAGATATGCGATTATTAAATTAATGCCACTCTTTTGAGTGGTTTTCGTTTTTTATTGACTTAATTCGGAATTTTCTATAAAATAGTACGGTAGCTGAAAGGAGAATTATATGATACATAAATACAAAATGAATGGCCACAACATTGTTTTAGATGTAAACGGTGGAAGTGTCCATGTTTTTGACGACATAAGTTACGATGTACTTGATTATTACAAAGATTTAAGTGCAGATGAAATAGTAGAAAAATTACCTCAATATCCTGAAGAATCTGTCAGAGATTCTATCAACGAAATTGCAGAATTGGAAAAAGCTAATATGCTTTTTTCATCGGATGATTATCTTCACATTGAAGATTTCAAAAAGAGAGAACCTGTGTTAAAGGCAATGTGCCTTCACGTTGTTCACGATTGTAACTTGAAATGCGAATATTGTTTTGCTTCACAAGGTGATTTCGGTGGACACAAAGCTTATATGACTGAAGAAGTTGGCAAGAAAGCTTTGAAATATTTGGTTGACAATAGCGGTTCAAGAAAATTCTTGGAAGTGGATTTCTTCGGTGGAGAACCTTTGATGGATTTCGAACTTGTAAAGAAATTAGTAAAATACGGCAACGAGATAGCCGATGAAAAAGGTAAGAAATTCAGATTTACAATAACTACTAACGGCGTTTTGTTGGATGATGACAAGATTGATTTTATCAACGAAAATATGCACAACGTAGTTCTTAGTCTTGATGGTAGAAAATCTGTCAACGATAATATGAGAAAAACTTTGAACGATAAGGGCTCTTATGATTTAATCGTTCCTAAATTCCAAAAACTTATTAAAGGAAGAAAAGGAAAATATTATTACGTAAGAGGAACTTTTACTAAGAAAAATTTGGATTTCTCAGAAGATGTAAAACACTTCAAAGATTTGGGATTTGAATTGTCAAGTATCGAACCTGTTGTAGACAGCGATTATGACGATTACGCTATTACTAGGGAAGATTTGGACACTGTTTTAAATGAATACGAAAAGTTGGCAGTGGACTATGCAAAGGATCAAGTTAATGGTTCTAACTTCAAATTCTTCCATTTTATGGTTGATTTGACTCAAGGCCCTTGTGTTATCAAAAGAATGCAAGGTTGTGGAGCAGGTTGCGAATACGTTGCAGTAACTCCAGAAGGTGACATTTATCCTTGTCACCAATTTGTCGGCAACGAAAAATTTAAAATGGGAAATATTTTAGATGAAAACCTAACTTTACCAGAAGATATGCGTGAAGAATTCTTGAATTGTCACGTATTTACAAAAGAAGATTGCAAAAATTGTTGGTGCAAATTCTACTGTTCTGGTGGTTGCCATGCAAATGCGTACAATTTTAATCACGATATTTACAAGCCATACGAATTGGGTTGCGCAATGCAAAAGAAACGTACTGAATGTGCAATTATGGTAGAAGTGGAGAAAATGTTGAATGCGTAATTTGTATGATAGTCTGATAAATAGAAAAGAAAAAGTAAGCTTTCACATGCCTGGTCATAAGGGCAAGATGTTAGAAGACATGAAAGATTTTCTGGAAAATATTTTGACGATTGATGTAACGGAATTATCTGATACAGATGATTTATACCATTCAAATAATATTATAGCTGAGGGCAGGAATAATCTTGCCCTTTTTTCGCATGCAAAATCATCGATGTATCTTGTCAATGGTTCAACATCTGGAATTGTCGCAAGTATAATGAGCGTATTAGATGAGAACGAAAAAATTTTGGTGGAGAAAAATTGCCACAAATCTGTCATCAATGGTGTACGACTTGCTCGTGGAAAATCTGTGGAGATCAACTGTGATGGAGTGTGTGAACAAGAAGTATTGATAGACAATTTGAAGAGAGATTCATCTATCAAGGCAGTTCTCATCACACGCCCCAATTATTATGGGATTTATCAGCCAATCGAAAAACTTGTAGCATATTGTCACGAAAATAATATCAAGATAATCGTTGACGAAGCACACGGAACGCACTTTGCGCTTGGTTGTTTTGATAAAAATGCAATGCAGTTGGGCTGTGATATTTCTATTAATTCATATCACAAAACGATGCCTTCATTCACACAAACTGCTGCGATTAATTTCAACTGCGAAGATGAATTGATAGATAAAACTATAAGTAATCTGCAAATGATTATGACATCTTCCCCATCGTATATTTTCATGACATCTGTGGAATATGCAATAGATTATTGTACTAAAAATAAAAGCAAATACGCTGAATTAAAAGAAATAATAGATTGGTTTTATAGTGAGATTGAAGGCTTGGATTATATCAGAAAATCTCCGATTCAAAAAAATTGCAAGAGAGATTTTACAAGAATTGTCCTTCAATGTGACAACCCAAGTGATGTCAATGAGCATTTGATAAAAAACGGAATATATATAGAAATGATTGACGACAAAAACTTGGTTTTGATTTCAACGATTGCCGATGAGAAAAAAGATTTTGAAATTTTGCTGGAAGCTTTGCGTTCATATAAAAAATCAGACTCTACGAAAATTTACAAAACGTACGATTATTTACTGAACAAAAAAATCGCCAATGATATCGTGATTTATCCACCGGGAAAGATTTTCGCCAAGAAAAATTCCACAATTAATCAAGAACAAATCGATGAGCTGAACGATTTATCATCAAAGGGCGTAAATATTTTATTAAAATAGCTTGACTTTTTTATTGTAACGGTGTATTATTGTTATAGAACAGATGAGAAAGGAGATAATATGCAATTTGATGATAATAAGCCTATCTACATTCAAATCGTAGATTATTTTAAATACAAAATAATTAGGCAAGAATTAAAGTCTTCTGATAAAATTCCTTCTGTCAGAGAAACTGCGAAAGAATTAAACGTAAATCCTAACACAGTTCAACGTGCTTATGCAGAGTTGGAAAGCTGTGGAATTACTATGAGTAAACGAGGACTTGGTTCATTTGTCGATGTAGACGAGGATAAATTAAAAGCTTTGAAAAATGATATGGCACAACAATTAGTAGATGATTTCCTAAACGAAATGTATCAAATGAATATGCCAAAAGAAAAATTAATGGAACTTATAGATGAAAGGTGGAAAAAATGAGCGTACTCGAAATAAAAAATTTGTCGAAAAAATACGGCAACAAACAAGCACTTAAAGATGTATCATTTACAGCCGAAAAAGGAGAAGTCATCGGACTTCTAGGTCCAAATGGTTCTGGCAAGACAACTTTAATCAAAATTTTAGCTGGAATCATAAAAAAATACGAAGGCGAAGTGAAGATTGATTCACAAGATGTAAATTACAAGACAAAAGAATTCGTAAGTTATTTGCCGGACAGATTTTTCCTAGACCCTAACCTAACAATCGCCCAAACACAAGCATTGTTCGAAGACTTTTATTCTGATTTTGATTCAGAAAAATTCACTAGATTTATTGAACAAATGAGTTTGGACAAGAAAATGAAAGTCAGCAATCTATCAAAAGGTATGACTGAAAAATTGAACTTGGCACTTGTATTGTCGCGTCACGCTAAGCTTTTCATAATTGACGAACCAATCGCAGGAGTTGACCCTGTAGCACGTGAACAAATTTTAGATGCAATCATTGATAACATCGACCCTGACTCTACTCTAGTGATTACCACTCACTTGGTTAGAGATATCGAAAGAATTTTCGACAGAGTAATCATGCTCAACAAAGGTTCTGTAGAATTAAATGATAGCGTAGAAAATTTGAGATCAACTTACAACAAAGGCATTGAAGATGTGTACAAACAAATTTTTGGAGGTCACCATGCTTAAACTTTTAAAACACGATTTGAAAAACAACTTGAAATTATGCTTGATATCATTATTTGTAGGATTATTAGGAAACAGCTTGTTATATGCATTATTTAAAAATTCAATAATCGTAAATTCTCAAACAATGGGATTTATCGAAATGCTTTTCTTGATTTTATGTATTCTTGCAGTATTCGGAAGTTTCTTGGCTTTGATTGTACAAATAGTTATGGTGTTCAGACGCGATTATTATTCCGACAGAGGATATTTGATGTTCACTCTTCCTGTTAAAAGCAATGACATTTTAATGAGTAAACTTCTATTCGCTCTTATATGGACAGTAATATTTTCAATAGCATTTGCTTTAATAAACTTCTTGGGAATGTATTTTGTTGGTGAATCGAAATTCTTAGAAATGATTAAGTCGGCATTTAACAATCCATACTTTACGGTTTCTCCATTCACGTTTATAATTTTGACTTTAAACTTTATTGTAAATTCATTTATTGGATACATTGTAATGTATTTTTCAGTAGTTGCTACAAAATCATTGTTCCCATCAAACAAAACTGGTTACTCATGGGTTATAATTATGATTGTGATTAACGTGGTTATATCTCTAATCGACCAAGAAATATTCAAAAAATTCCCTTATCTAATCTCATATGTAGGTGAAGGAATCGTAAATGCTAGCGAATTAATATTTATGAAAAATCCTGATGATATCACAGTGAATGCTTTCACAAAAATAATGGGAATACCAATTTCAAGTACTATTATTTGGATATTGACAGGACTTGGCTTATACCAAGCGTCAATAAAAATGATGGACAATTCAATAGATATTTAAACGACAAAAAGCCTCATTACGAGGCTTTTTTTAAATTATAAATTGATATATTAGTCCAAGCGTTGCGCACACGCCGATTATTTTAATGATAGAAACTTTTTTATAATACATTACAAATCCCACGACAAATGAAATTACAGCTACAATGTTGATGTTTGTCAAGTTGAATGTGCCATTAAACACTGCTGATTCGAACAAATCGATAAATGCAATGAATATAAGTGCTGCAACTGCTGGTTTGATTCCTTTTAATATATAATCCAAAAACTTTAATTCTTTTCCTGAAAAAATCAACTTAGATAACGGAAGTAGAATTAATAGCGCTGGAAACACCAACCCAGTTGTAGCGACAACAGCTCCAAGTACATGAGCTATTTTCATTCCAACAAATGTCGCAGAATTTATCGCTATTGGTCCTGGCGTCATCTGTGAAATCGTAAGTACGTCCGTAAGTTCTCTGAGACTGATCCATTGATTTTCATTTACAACAAAATTCGTGATAAGTGGAAGTGTAGCATATCCTCCACCAAAAGCGAATAACCCTACTTTGAAAAACACCCAGAATAATTTAATCAAAATCATATTTGCCACCTACAATCTTTGAATACATCACTCCTATACAAGCACACGCAAGTAAAATTATCGCAACATTTATGTTGAACACAAACCCCATTACAAATGCTAAAATCATTATTCCAATTCCAAGTGCTCTGTCTTTTTTCAAATTTGATTTCGCCAAATCCACAACAGTTAAAAGTAATATCGCACTTATCGCACCACTCATACTTATGAGCATCATATTGATAAATGGATTGTCGTGAATTTTGTTGTAAATCAAACTTACAATCGAAATAATAACCAAACAAGGAAGAGTCGCAGCTAACACGCTTACGATTGCTCCTTTTGTTTTGTTTATCCTGTATCCTAGTAAAATCGACGTGTTAATAGCCATCGCTCCTGGACAACTTTGTGCCAAGGCGATTATTTTCATCATTTCGTCGTCGTCAATTATTTTTTTATTCTTAACAAACTCATCTCTAATTATAGGAACTATTGTATATCCTCCGCCAAATGTCACGGCATTAATTTTCAGAAGAGTTTTAAATAAGTCAATGTTTTTCAAATTTATCACCTAGATAATATTATCCTATACAATAAAAAATTTTTCAAATCAAAAAAGCATAACCTCGTTACAAGATTATGCTTATAAATTTTTTATTGATTTTCCAATTCTAATTCCAAGTTTTCGTTTCTTGAAGATAATAATCTAACCAAAACGCATCCTGCAAACATTGTGAAAAATGCTGGTATTACCCACACCAAACCTTGTTTGTAAAGCGGCAAACTATTCAAGAAATTATTCACTATACCTGTAGAAATTTTGTTTGCTTCAAGTGTATTTACAACTGTGCTGAATACGCTCACAAAAACTGTAACATATGCTGTCCATTTGTAGACAGTAGTTGAGCCTTTGAATAGATTTTCACTTAATGATAAAACTATTAACACCAAACTTACTGGATAAATTGCAGACAATATAGGAACTGATAATTTAAGTATTGTGTTCAATCCAAAATTACTTAGAACAAGTGCTGTCACACTCCACAATGTCGCCCACTTCTTGTAAGTCATTTTATGTGTCAATTCATAGAAATATTGGCTAACAGATGTTATAAGTCCTATACAAGTTGTAAGACATGCCAATGTGAATATCATTGCTAATAAAACTGCTCCGAATGATCCAAATGTAAATCTTGCGACGTTTGTCAAGATTTCCGCTCCGTTTGTAGTTTTAGGAAATAATCCCGCTGTAGAAAATCCTACAAAAGAAAGCATTGCATATATTATCACCAAAAATGTACCAGCAACTACTCCTCCCTTTTTTGTGTAAGCTAATACATCTCTGTCGTCGTTGATATTCATAGCTCTTATCGCCAAGCTTATTACCAACCCGAAATTAAGCGCTGCTATTGTATCCATTGTGTTATATCCTTCCAAAAATCCTGTAAAATGAGGTGAACTCATATAAGCTTGTGATAGATTCATCGGCATAAAAACTTTCTTGGATAAAACTCCAACGAATAATAATGATATCAAAATCAAAAGTGATGGTGTCAAAAATTTCCCCGAACGGTCTACGATTTTTTTAGGATTAAGAGCTAACCAATAAGCACAACCGAAAAACGCACATGTGTACAAAAATCTTGCAACATTCACGTTAAAAGATTCTGGCAAGTACGGCATAAAAGCCATCTCAAATGGAAGTGTCGCAGCCCTTGGTATTCCAAGTCCTGGTCCTATTGATAAATATATTAACATTGGGAAAATCAACACAAACATTGGCGACACTTTTTTAGCTAAGTTCGTCAATCCTTTTGTTTTTGCTACAACTAATGTTCCTAAAATCGGAAACACAACTGCTGTTATGCAAAAAAACAATAAACTGATTGCAACTTTTCCTCCCGATAACTTTCCTAACATTGGAGGGAATATCAAATTCCCCGCTCCAAAAAACATCCCGAACAACATCAAACTAACAGTCAGCATTTCTGCTTTGGTCAAACTCTTTTTCATTTATATCCTCCTAATTTCCAATAAAAAATCCTCTATCTTATAAAAAGATAAAGGACGAATAATCGCGGTACCACCTTTGTTCCTGCAAATATTATGAATATTTACAGACGCTTAGTATATCTATCAATATACGGTTTTGGTAACGATGTGCCTCAACGTGTACACTTACTTTCTTCAGCATACCAGTAATAGAAGATGATTTTCATAATGATATTTACACTGTTTCTCACCACACAACAGCTCTCTGAACTAAATGATTCATTATTACTCTTTCTTCAACTTTTGAATTAATATAATAATATATTAAACTTTATTTTTTATTTTGTCAAGTGTTTTTTATAATTTTTTAAATTTTTTATTGTTTTAATCAAAAAACCGAATCTAAATTAATAG